>VTLG01016127.1_pt1 | contig 162738 bp, 205 predicted proteins | sample 4694571 | NCBI WGS metagenome assembly VTLG01 (sample SAMN12604809, study PRJNA352737) | marine metagenome | biome: ENVO:00000447; feature: ENVO:00000209|ENVO:00000569|ENVO:01000036; material: ENVO:00002151; isolation source: viral sequences binned using virsorter ... | reverse complement strand
ACAGAGGTAGTCTGGAACTAGAGAATGGTTCTAAGATCATGGCAGCATCTACATCTAGTAGTGCTGTTCGTGGTATGTCATTCAACGTTATATTCCTAGATGAGTTCGCATTCGTTCCTACACATATTGCAGATGAGTTCTTTAGTTCTGTATATCCTACTATATCATCTGGTAAGAAAACTAAAGTTATAATCATATCCACACCACATGGTATGAATATGTTCTACAAGTTGTGGCATGATTCAGAACGTGGGAAAAATGAGTATGTAAATACTGAAGTACATTGGTCAGAGATACCTGGCAGAGATGCTGCATGGAGAGAGCAGACAATTAGAAACACATCAGAACAACAGTTTAAAGTTGAGTTTGAATGTGAATTCTTAGGATCTGTTGATACTCTTATATCACCAAGTAAACTTAAGGTTTTAGCATATGATGATTCATTAAAATCTAATGCTGGATTGGATGTATATGAAGAAGCGATCAAAGACCATCAGTATGTCATCTCAGTTGATGTGGCAAGAGGTGTGTCTAATGATTACTCTGCATTCACAGTTATAGATACAACCACGTTCCCATATAAACTTGTTGCTAAGTATAGAAGCAACACCATAAAACCTTTATTATTTCCTAATATTATAGTACAAACTGCTTCCAACTATAACCACGCATTTGTTTTGGTTGAAGTAAATGATGTAGGTGGACAGGTTGCTGATATCATACATTTTGATTTAGAGTATGATAATCTTCTTATGGCATCTATGAGAGGTAGAGCAGGACAGGTTGTTGGTCAAGGATTCTCAGGTAACAAAACCCAGATGGGAGTTAAGATGAGCACCACTGTTAAACAGGTAGGATGTTCCAATCTAAAAGCATTGATAGAAGAAGATAAGCTTCTAATAGCAGACTATGACATCATAGCAGAGCTTACTACATTCATTCAGAAAGGTAAATCATTTGAAGCAGAAGATGGTTGTAACGATGACCTGGCAATGACTTTGGTGATATTTGCATGGTTGGCATTACAACCATATTTCAGAGAAATGAATGACAATGATGTCAGACAAAGAATTTACGATGACCAGAAAGAAAATATAGAACAGGACATGGCACCCTTCGGATTTATTGACGATCATCTTGCGGAAGATACCTTCGTTGATGCGGATGGAGATGTATGGCACACAGATGAATACGGAGATCGTGCGTATATGTGGGAGTATCGCTGAATCTCAGTCATTGAAAATTATAAATAATTTCAGAAAACTGATATAGTATTCTTTATAAGGAGTTATCACATGGCAGCGTCACAACTATCGCCAGGTGTCGTTATTAGGGAGCGCGACTTCACTACCGTTAGCACAGTATCACTGGCTAATATTGGTGCGATTGCTGCCCCATTTGAAAGAGGTCCAGTAGAGCAAATCGTTGATGTAAACAACGAGAGAACTCTGATCTCAACCTATGGCAAACCAAATGACAATAATTACGAGTACTGGTTCACAGCCGCTCAATTCTTAAGCTACGGAGGCACACTAAAGACCATCCGTGCAGATGCAACAAACTTGAAAAATGCGGTTAGCAATGCAGCTGCTGTTAAGATCAAGAATTTACAAGACTACGAGACCACATATGAGACTGGTCAAACAAACAACTGGAAGATAGGTACACAAACTCCAGGTGTTTATGGAAACTCACTAAGAGTATTTTTAACCGACGCTGGTGCTGATCAGATCGCAACAATTACTGCTCCTGGATCTGGTAACGAATACGAATTTGTTAAAGGTGCTGGAGTTTCTAATAGCGGTAAATCTGGTAAGGTATTCCGTTATGCAATAAAACTTCAGATTGAAACTGATGTAACAGGTGATTTCACTCCTAAAGTACATGATGCCTGGTCACAAGGTGCATACTATTCTCAGTACGCTAGAGTCAGTAACGGCGGTAATTCTTACGTTGCTCAAAATGCTGGTACTTCTGGTGCTACTGCTCCTACCCATGCGAGTGGTAATGTTACTGATGGTGCTGTTGTTTGGGCCTATGAAGGTTCAGTAACTGCTTCAACAATTGAGATTGGTGGTTCACCTCAGACAGTTGATATTCTTGCATGGAATCCAACTGATAGAATTGCTGAGATTGCAATTCCTGCTGCTGGTATCACTGGTATTATTGATGACAGTCAAGTCTTAACTCAAGGTAGTGTAACTGGATCTATTGAAAGTGTTACTCGTGAACTACAAGTTGTCCTAGACAATGGTTCAGGTGCATTCGCTGCAACTAATACAGTTACAGATGACAACTCTGCTACTGCTACTATTGGTGCAGTAAGAGATGAGTATCCTGAGCGTGAGTATCTTCCTGGTAAAAAGTGGGTATCTATTGCACCACGTCCAGGCACTTCACTCTATACTCAAGACAAAGGTGGATATCGTGACGAGCTTCACGTCATCGTTCTTGATGGTGATGGTGCTCTAAGTGGTACACCAAATACTTTACTAGAGAAGTTCTTACAAGTTTCTAAAGCAACTGATGCTAAGAGCACAGTCGGAGAGAACAACTACTACGGTAATGTTCTTAAGCAAACTTCTGCTTACATCTATTGGGGTTCACATCCTGCTGATACATTTACAGTAGGTGCTGCTGCTTCAACAGGTGACTGGGGTAATCCTGCTGCTAACCGTTCATTCAACCTAATTCAATCTGCTGGTCCTGTTATTTCAGAACCAAGTGGACGTGAGAAAGTTGGTGGATTTGAAGGTTCTTCACTTCAGTATCAATTCGCTGGTGGTGTAGATGATTATTCTAATACTTCAGCAAACTTTAGTACAGCATACAACTTAGTATCTGACGCAGAATCATTACAGGTTGATTACATCCTTAGTGGTCCTCAAGGAGAAACTACTGATGCTGCTGTTGCTAAAGCAAATGCCATTCTTAACATCGTTAATACACGTAAGGATTGTTTAGCATTCTTCTCTCCACAGAGAACTGACATCATAGGTCAGTCTAATGCTGATATAATCACAGAGCGTATTTTAACATACTTCAATAAGATTGGTTCTACATCTTATGCTGTTCTAGACGCAGGTTACAAGTACGTCTATGACAAGTACAATGATGTATATCGTTACGTACCTACTAATGGTGATACTGCTGGACTCTGCTTAGAGACAGGAATTAACCAAGATCCTTGGTACTCACCTGCTGGATTCTCAAGAGGTGTTCTACGTAATGCAATTAAACTTGCTTACTCACCTAACAAAGATCAGCGTGACAAGTTGTACGCAGAAAGAGTTAACCCAATCGTCTCATTCCCTGGACAAGGTATTATCCTATTCGGTGACAAGACTGCTCTTGGTTATCAGTCTGCATTTGACAGAATTAACGTCAGACGCTTGTTCCTCACTATGGAAAGAGTTATAAGTAGTGCTGCAAAGCAACAACTCTTTGAACAGAACGATGAGACTTCAAGATCGCTCTTCCGTAATATCGTTGAACCTTATTTACGCGATGTCCAAGGCCGTCGTGGGGTCACCGATTTCTTGGTTAAGTGTGACGAAGAGAATAACCCTCCTGATTCTGTTGATCGTGGCGAGTTCTACGCTGAGATATACGTTAAGCCAACACGTACTATCAACTACATTACATTGACCTTCACAGCAACCAGAACAGGCGTAGCCTTCTCTGAAATTGCTTCTTAGTCTAAATAATAATAACATCAGGAGAAAGAGAAAATGGCAGTAAGAGGCACTATTGACTCGTTTAAGTCAAGCGTAGTTTCGGATTTTGCGAGACCCAATCTGTTTCAGATTGATCTTGCCTTCCCTTCTCAGGTGATTGCAAACGGTACTGGTTTACAGCAGTTAGGTAAGTACACTGTTCGCGCAGCGAACTTACCTTCCTCGCAGATGGGTATCGTTGAGGTTCCTTTTAGAGGACGTGTTCTTAAGATTGCTGGAGACAGAACTTTTGAACCTTGGACAATTACTGTTATGAATGACAGTAGGTTCGCACTCCGCAATGCATTTGAGGTATGGGTAGAGAAGATTCAAGCCGCTAATGAAAACATCACACAGGTCTCTGGACTTGGCGATGAGTCTGATGCTACAGGATATTTTGCAGATATGTTTGTTCACCAACTATCTCGTGATGCATCTTCTGGAGAGAAGGCAAGCATCTTGAGGTCTTATAAGTTTACAGATGTATTCCCAAGCAACGTTTCGGCGATTGATTTGGACTTCGGAAGCAACGATGCTGTTGAAGAATTTACCGTAGAACTTCAGGTTCAGTACTGGCAAGCAATCCCTGATGGCGTAGTCGCCTAAAAGGGGTCTGCGTAAGTACCTAAATACTTACATAATAGAGCATAAGTGATGTCACAACTATTCGGTTTTTCCATAGAAAGAGCGAAGAAGGCTCCAAAGGGGCCTTCTTTCGTTCAAAAGGATCACCTAGATGGATCATATCCAGTCGTAGGGGGATCCCACTTTGGGTACACCGTAGATATAGATGGGACTGTTCGTAATGAGTATGAGTTAATTGGACGTTATCGTGATATGATTCTGCAACCAGAGTGTGACTCTGCTGTAGATGATGTAGTTAACGAAACAATATGTGGAAACTTTGACGCAGTACCAGTAGCAGTAGAATTAAGTAATTTAAAACAGTCTGAAAAAATCAAGAAGTTAATTAGAGAAGAGTTTGATACTATTCTAAGACTTTTAGATTTTGATAATAGAAGTTATGAGATCTTCCGACGCTGGTATGTGGACGGAAGACTTTTTTATCATAAGGTAATTGATCCTAAGCAACCAAAGAAGGGTCTGGTTGACATTAGATATATTGACCCTCGCAAGATTAGAAAAGTAACTGAGATAGACGGTGCTAATAAGATACGTTCTGGAGCACCAGTAGAATTAAACGATGCTCTAACTCAGAAACAAGTAGATTATTTCTTATACAATCCAAAGGGACTTAAGCAAACAGGTAATCAGGGACTGAAGATTTCTCCTGATTCAGTTACTTATGTACACTCAGGTATCATGGATCTGAATAAGAACATGGTACTGTCTCACTTACATAAAGCAATTAAAGCGGTAAACCAACTCCGCATGATTGAAGACTCTCTTGTTATCTACAGATTATCAAGAGCACCAGAAAGAAGAATTTTCTACATTGATGTAGGTAACTTACCTAAGCAAAAAGCGGAGCAATACCTCCGTGAGGTTATGGGTAGATACCGTAACAAGTTAGTATATGATGCAGCAACTGGTGAGATAAGAGATGACAAGAAGTTCATGTCTATGCTAGAAGATTTCTGGTTACCTAGACGTGAAGGTGGTAGAGGAACTGAGATTACAACTTTACCAGGTGGTCAGAACTTAGGTGAGTTAGAAGATGTTAAGTACTTCCAGAAGAAATTATACAAAGCACTTAACGTTCCAACTTCTAGATTAGAAACAGAAACTACATTTAACATTGGTCGCGCAGCAGAGATAACACGAGACGAAGTTAAATTCCAGAAATTCATTGCACGTCTACGCAAGAGATTCGGTGAACTATTCATGGATCTTTTGAAGACTCAGTTAATCCTTAAGGGTATCATCTCTATTGAAGAATGGGATGACATGAAGGAAAACATTCAGATAGATTATATCGCTGATAGTTACTTCAATGAACTGAAGGAGACTGAGATCCGCAATGAAAGAATGAATCTTGTTAACACAATTGATCCATTCGTAGGCAAATACTTCTCAATAGATTACGTACGTCGTCAGGTTCTTAAGCAAACTGATGTAGAAATTAAAGAAATAGACAAACAGATTGAAGAAGAAATGGCAGAAGGTAAGATCATTGATCCTGCGGAGGAAGCAATGATGGCCGCTGCTGGTGGTGGGATGGATCCTGCTGCTGGTGGAGCTCCTGCACAAGAACAGAAACCGTTATTTAACGACAAAGATCTTAGTGCTGAGGATGCGAAGCGCGGAACTTTCTAAATAGTACTATACATAGATACATATTATGGCATCAGAAATAGCAACTGACATAGTGAATAAGATTTTTGCAGATGATAAAGCAGCTGCCTTAGATCAAACTAAGACAGGTTTATCAGCAGCATCTTATGATTTAGTACAGGCAACTAAGGCAGACTGGGCACAGAAGTGGGGTTACGATCCTGCACAAACTGGTCAAGCCGCTGCTGATGAGTTAAGTGCTACTTTACCTGATGGGACTAACCAAGTTAAGGACTATGATCCTGGCGAACGTCAACCCCATGAACCCCCAGAAGATGAAGCACCTGGTACACCTTCAAGTGTAGAACCAGAAGCATCTGCTGAAACAGAAACTACCCCAGAAGAGGAGACGAATGATGAAGCTAATAGCTGAAGAAATCAATCAGGTAGAATTTATTACCGAAGAAAAAAACGGTAAGAAAGCACACTACATTGAGGGTGTCTTCTTGCAAGGTAACATCAAGAATCGCAACGGGAGATTTTATCCTGTTGAAACCCTTGGTAGGGAAGTTGCTAAATACGAGGAGTCTTTCATTACTAAAGGAAGAGCTCTTGGAGAACTCGGTCACCCTGATGGTCCTTCCATCAACTTAGATCGTGTGTCACACAAGATCAATTCTCTCAAGCAAGAGGGAGACAACTTTATTGGTAGAGCGAAGATCATGGATACACCAATGGGATCTATCGCTAAAAATCTACTTGATGAAGGAGTGAAACTAGGTGTATCGTCTCGCGGTATGGGATCCATCCGTAGAGAAAACAACATGAATATCATCCAAGATGATTTCATGCTTGCAACTGCTGCTGATATTGTAGCAGATCCATCAGCTCCAGACGCATTTGTGGATGGAATCATGGAAGGTAAAGAGTGGGTGTGGGATAATGGAGTCATTAAAGAGTCCAAAATAGCTGAAATTAAGAAAGAACTTGATGCAGCTACTCTCGTCAACATCCAAGAACGCAAGATTTCCGCGTTCAAATCCTTTTTACAAACATTATAAAGTATAAATAATCTTAGATAAAAGCAAATGCTGAACTCAGGAGAACCACAAATGTCCGAAACCCGCGACACAGAATTTGAGGCTTCAATGTCAGAAACTGCTGTCAACGAAGACGCAGCAACTGGTGTTGCAGCCATAAAGAAGGGGGCAACCTCTGGTGAAAAAATTGATACCTCTGGTGCGAAACATTCCGACATCGGTGGATCAGATAACAAGTCTAACCCCGAAGGTACAGATAACCTCGGTGCTAAGGCAGCCGCACCTGTAGGTGCAACGAAAGACTCTTCAATTAAAACGAAGGGATCTGATGCAGGATCTGGTAACGTAAGTGCTGGACTCTCAGGAAAAATCTTTGACTCTAAGGAGACAGATGGCGAAGCGATCCAAGAAGAAACCCCTGAAGCCGAGTACGACTTTACTGAAGATGTTAACGCTCTTGTCGCTGGTGAAGAACTAAGCGAAGAGTTTAGAGACAAAGCAGTTACTATTTTTGAAGCTGCCGTTAATGCTCGCGTTACTAAAGAGAGAGCATCTCTACAAGAAGCATTTGAAGCCGCACTTACCGAACAGGTAGAGGCAATCAAAACAGAATTGGCCGATAAGGTTGACGACTATATCTCATATGCTGCAAAGCAGTGGGCAGAGGAAAATGCCCTTGCTATTGAGCATGGAGTTAAAAATGAGATAGCAGAGTCATTCATGTCAGGTCTTAAGAATCTATTCGTGGAACACCATGTTGGTGTACCCGAAGAGAAGTTCAACCTCCTAGATGGAATGGTTGAGCAATTAGATGAAATGGAAGGAAAACTCAACGAGCAAATTGAGGCTAACGTTTCTTTGAATAAGAAGGTTGGTCATTTTACTAAAATGGAAATTGTGAACGAGTGTGCTCTAGGTCTCTCCGAGACACAGAAAGAGAAGCTAAGCGAACTTTCTGAGGGTGTTGAGTTTGAGAGTGAGGATGATTTTCGTAAGAAGATCACAACTATTAAGGAATCTTACTTTACAAATAAAGAGGTAGCAGTGAAAGCTTCTGCTGATCCTACTGAAGATTCAGAACCCTTAGTAGAAGAGTCCAAACCAGAAGGCGTGATGGGAGCTTATGTTGATGCCCTGAGCCGTTGGACCAATTAAGCATGATTTTGTAAACACTACTTTTCTAAAAAACAATTTTAAGGAATTAAAATGGCTGATTTAAAACAACTACAGGAGAAGTGGGCACCCGTACTTGAGCACGATAGTCTTCCTAAGATAGAAGATTCTCACAAGCGTGGAGTTGTCGCACAACTTCTAGAAAACCAAGAATTTGCTGCTCGCGAAGAGTCGCAGATGCTAACAGAAGCCCCAACGAACGCTGCTGGAACAGGCGGTTTCGGTGCTGGTGCTACTGCAACAGGTCCTGTTGCTGGTTTTGACCCTGTACTCATTAGTTTGATTCGTCGTTCAATGCCTAAGCTTATTGCTTATGACATTGCTGGCGTTCAACCAATGACAGGTCCAACTGGACTTATCTTCGCAATGAGAACTAACTACGGTACTCAACGCGACCCTCAGAATGCTGCATACAGAGAAGCATTCTTCAACGAGCCAAACGCTGGTCAATCTGGTGGTTCAGGAACCTCCTATGATCCAGGCGCTTCTAGCTCTGCTAACAACGACGCTGAGGGTACTAACCCTGCCGTTCTTAACGACGGTTCACCAGGAACTTACGAGTTAACAGGTGACGCACAAGGTTTGGCAACAGGCGATGCTGAAAATCTAGGTGAGTCTGGAACTGAGTTCCGCGAAATGGGCTTTGCCATAGAGAAAGTAACGGTGACTGCAAAGTCTCGTGCTTTAAAGGCAGAGTACAGTTTAGAACTTGCTCAAGACCTCAAGGCTATTCATGGATTGGATGCCGAGCAGGAATTAAGCAACATTCTATCTACTGAAATTCTTGCTGAGATCAACCGTGAAGTTGTTCGTACGATCTATGTTAACGCTGTTAAAGGTGCTATCAATGATACCGCTACAGACGGAATCTTTGACCTAGACGTTGACTCAAATGGTAGATGGTCAGTTGAAAAATTCAAGGGACTATTATTCCAGATTGAAAGAGATGCAAACGCTATCGGACAAGAAACTCGTCGCGGGAAGGGCAACATAATGATCTGCTCCGCAGACGTTGCTTCTGCTCTCGGAATGGCTGGTGTTCTTGACTATGCTCCTGCATTGAATGGAAACAACCAACTAACTGCTGTTGATGACACTTCTTCAACATTCGTTGGTACTCTAAACGGACGCATTAAGGTTTACGTTGACCCATATTCTGCTAACGTTGCTGACAAGCACTTCTACGTTGCTGGATACAAAGGTACTTCACCTTATGACGCTGGACTGTTCTACTGTCCTTACGTTCCGCTACAGCAAGTCAGAGCGATTAATCCTGACACCTTCCAACCAAAAATTGGATTCAAGACTCGTTACGGCATGGTTTCAAACCCATTCTCACAAGGTCTTACACAGGGTTCTGGCGCACTTACTGCTAATACTAACAAGTACTACAGACGTGTACAAGTTACAAACCTCATGTGATCCATCAGGTAATAAACAAATTAAGAGGGTGCTTGACACCCTCTTTTTTTATGCTATAATATATTTGTAAGGTTGATCACCTTATGCGGAAGTGACTGAATCAAACTTGCTGGCAATGGTCTAGTTAAGGTGATGAGTCAGAGGTGGTGCTCGCTGTGGTAACACAGAACTGTTTAACCAGACAGGACTCATGCAGTACAGTAAAAATTTACTTATGTAGAAATGCCCTGTACTTGTTGGTATACATTATTCCAACCTTCCACCCCTCTTTTTAGAGGGTTTTTTTTGTGCCTAAATAAATCACGGAGAATATTATGAATTTCTTAGGCATAAGATTGTGTGACCATGACAGTAGTATAACCTACACAAAAGATTCTAGTGTCTGGTATTATAAACACGAAAGAGATTTTCAACAAAAGCATTATGCACCACAGGATCTAACCTCGTGGGCACATTCATTAGAGCGTTATTCATATTGTAGAACTGGAGAACCTTTTGATCCTAAAGATGTTGATGCTATTGGTATAGTATTAGATTGTCACATGTATCCAAGGATAGTGACAGACGAGAAGAAGTTAGTTGAATTAATTAATATACCAGTCTTTAAAGATATTGGGTATGACTGTCCTGTCTTTAGAATTGATCATCACTATGCTCATATGTTAAGTGCATGGCCACTTGGTATTGAATCTGATGTTAGTTTTGTATATGATGGGTTCGGTGATGATAAGATAACCTTCACTGCATATCATGGTGATGAAAGATTTCAAAGATATACTACTGAGGATGCACCTAGTTTTGGTGGAGTGTTAGGAGATCTTGGTGGTCATATATTAAAATTACAAGGTAGTCCACATGACATGGCAGGTAAAGTCATGGCATTAAAAGCATTTGGTAAACTGACACCAGAGTGTTTAGAAAAAACTAAAGCGGAATGTGATACACATAGAATTGGTATTGAAGGTATTAGAGACCTATGGAATTTAGAGTACATTGAAAATATGATATATCAGGATGAGTATAATAAAGAAAACCATAAGGTGATAGATCACATTCAATTCTGCCATGAGATCACGGAAGATGTCTTAGTAAATCATTTTATGAATAGTAGTAAACATAATGATACTATACTGTACAGTGGTGGGGTTGCTTTAAATACTATTGTCAATGCTAAGATTAAAAAGGTAAGACCCAATTTAAATATTATACCACACTGTGCTGATGAAGGGTTAACACTTGGTATAGTTGAGTGGTTAAGAAAGCATTATGAACAACCAGAATTTGATAAAAGTGGATTCCCATTTTGGCAAAATGATGAAGCACCTGCTGAGAGACCATCACCTAAAACTATTACACAGGTTGCAGAGTATATTGCTGATGGTAAAATTGTTGGATGGTATCAAGGTCATGGTGCAGTAGGACCACGAGCATTGGGTAATAGATCTATACTGATGCGTCCTGATTTAGCAGATGGAAAACAGATTTTAAACGAAAGAGTAAAACATCGTGAGTGGTTTAGACCATTTGGTGCAAGTGTAATTGAAGAAAAAGTAAGTGATTACTTTGCATGGGAAGGGAAGTCAGACTATATGTTATATTGTATGGATGTAAAAGATCCAGAAACTTTTAAATCTATTACACATGCGGATGGTACATGTAGACCACAGACAGTAGGTGAGGATAAAGAAGACTATTACAATCTTATATCGGTCTTTGAAGAACTGACTGGATTACCAATGCTACTTAATACTTCACTCAATAATGGTGGTAAACCTATTGCTGGTAGAGTAAGTGACGCACTACAGTTATTACATGACACTGATCTGGATGTACTGTGTGTCGGAGACACCATCTATACTAAATAATACTGATGCATAAGTTGTTGATATGGCTGCTACGTGGTACGAAAACGAATTAAAGAATAAAAACTTTCTTGCACCTATAGGGTTCAAGTTCGTATTGGAGAAGGCACCCAAGGTAGCATTCTTATGTCAGTCAGCAAGTATACCCGATATTACTGTTGGTGATATTGATATTCCAACCAGAGGTTTGGTTGCTTATCCTATTGATGGTAATATACGTTACGGTGAATTTAATCTATCGTTCTTGGTAGATGAGAATTTAGAGAATTATCTTCAGATCCATAACTGGATGAGAGCATTAGGAACTCCACAGGATTTGAATGAAAGGGGTGTTTGGATAGTAGATAAAAGAACTACACCTGATGCTGCAAATTATAAATCACTTGTTAGTGATGCAACACTTCAGGTACTAAATAATCAAAACAACGTTTCGTTTGAAGTTGTCTTTGAGGATCTATTTCCAACGAACTTATCCACCCTATCATTTGACGTAACGCAAACCGACACGCAGTTCTTTGTTGCTGAGGTAACTTTCAAGTATACTTTGTATGAAGTTAGAGGAAGAAACTCTGGTACTAGAAGAAAAGCTTGACAACCGACCTACTTCGTGATAGACTCTTACCCATAGGAGGTCTAGCATGACTAAGGAACCCTTTGATAACTCCAATTGGAGAGAAGAATACAAAGCTTATACTTCTAGCAAGTATGAGTTAGATCTGCTTGAGAATGGACCCAAGAGCCTTGCTCAGTCATGGATGATGGGTGCATTATATAATAAGTGGAAGGATATAAAAGGATATAAAGATCCTGAACCACCAAACTGTCAATCAAGTTTAAAAGAATTTTTACAAAAAACTAAAGACCAAGGTATATAATGAATTTGGACACGATCCAAGAACAGTGGAGAGTAGATAGTCAAATCAATTCTGATTTATACTCTGAGGAATCTGTTAAGATTGCTAGTCTTCATGCAAAATACTATGAGTACATTAATGTATTCTCTGGTATGAAGATTGAAACAGAAGGTAAGTTGAATACCTTGGTACGTGACAAATGGAAATACTATAAAGGAAAGGCACCTGCGACAGCGTATCGTGAGGTGCCTTTTGATTTGAAATTGACTAATAGAGATGAAGTAGAAACCTTTATAAACGCAGACCCAGAGGTTATTAAGAGCAGATCCAAACTTGCATACATAGAAACATGCATGAATTATTTGGATTCAATTATCCGAATGATTAACAACAGAGGGTTCCACATCAAGAATGCAATTGATTGGGAAAAATTCCAAGCTGGTATGTGATGATTAACATTAAAAAGAAGAATGAGGTGTATCTCACTGTAGATGCTGACCCTCATGTTCACCATGAATTAGCGGATTACTTCACATTTGAAGTACCCTCAGCAAAGTTTTTACAACGGACGAAAAGATATCGTAGGTGGGATGGTAAGATAAGATTATATTCTCCTGGCACTGGAGAAATGTATGTAGGGTTGTTAGATTACCTACAAGAATGGTGTGACAGGAATGGATACGAATATGAATTTGAATCTAACGAACACTTTGGGTGGCCGCTGGAGGTAAATCAACTGGTAACTCCTCAATCAGTTGCGGGATTTGTGAAGGCACTGGGACTTCCAGTTCAGGTGCGCGATTACCAATACCGAGCAATATACGAAGCCCTGAGATACAACAGACGACTCCTATTGTCGCCAACAGCAAGCGGGAAATCTTTGATGATTTATTCATTGGTTAGGTTTCATGTAAACGTTGAGAGAAGAGTGTTAATAGTCGTTCCTACTACCTCTTTGGTAGAGCAGATGTACAAAGACTTTGAAGAATATGGTTGGTCTGCATCCAAATATTGCCACAAAATATACGCGGGGGAACAGAAAAATACTGAAGCTAGCTGCGTAATTACCACTTGGCAATCTATTTACAAGCAACCTCGCAAATGGTTTGCGAAGTTTGATGTTGTCATCGGTGACGAGGCGCACCTTTTCAAAGCCAAATCTCTTACTACGTTGATGACGAAGTTGCATAAGTGTAAGTATAGAATTGGTTTTACAGGTACATTAGATGGATCAGAATGTAATCAACTAGTATTGGAAGGTCTATTTGGTAGATGTTCTCAAGTAACTAGAACTAAAAACCTTATGGATAAAGGTCAAGTTGCTCAACTTAAAGTTAAGATCTTAGTTTTGAAGCACGATTATATACCGTTTGAATCGTACCAAGAAGAAATGGAATATCTAACATCTCATGAACAAAGAAATAAATTCATTATGAGATTGACGAAAGACCTACGCGGAAATACTCTAGTTCTCTTTAACTATGTAGAGAGGCACGGCATCCCTCTTTATGAACTGCTAAATAGTAATGTAACACAACCAGTACATCTAGTGCATGGTGGTGTTGATGTTGATGACCGTGAGAAGATAAGAGCTCTAGCAGAGGAGACCAACGATAACATTATTGTTGCATCCTACGGAACTTTTTCTACTGGTATCAATATCAAAAATCTTCATAATGTAATTTTTGCTAGTCCTAGTAAATCAAGGGTGAGAAACTTACAATCAATTGGTAGAGTATTGAGGAAGGGTGAGAACAAAAGTCAAGCAGTGTTGTATGACATAGCAGACAGTATCTCTAGAAACCAATTTCATAACTATACTTTAAATCATTTGTTTGAAAGAGTTAAAGTTTACAAAGAAGAGAAATTTGATTATGAAATCATAGACGTAAAATTAGGGTAGTAATGAGTTTAAACTACGTTAAGCACGATGAAGAGTTTCACTGTTGTATTAAGTTAAGCAGTGGTGACGAAATTATTGGTAAGTGTATTGTCTCAAGAGACAAAGCAACCTTTCCAGTTCAGGACTTATTGTATGTTGAAAACCCATTGGTAGTACAGAGTTTTACTAAAGAGATATCAGATGATAAAGCTGTTAAGGGTATTGGTTTCACTCAATGGCAGCAATTCTCAGACGAAGATTTTTATATAATAAACGAGAAGGATGTTGTTTCTATTGCTTCTCTCTCACGAGAAATGATATTTGTTTACGAATCATACCTGCACTCGCAACGCGGGGGCGCAGAAAAAGAAAAGATTAGAAAGGATCATCAAGTAGAAGTCACGAACAAAGAGGGTATGATTGGTAAAATATCTGATGCTCGTAAGAGATTTGAAGATCTATATAAGAAAAGCTAGAGGTAACCCTTCACAACTGACATTGTTATTCTAGAGACTAATCCTGATCTTGTCAAGCCCCCTTGACAACTTGGTCAGGATTTACTATAATAGGATGAGTCAGTTGGCTATAAATGTATACCAAACCTATGGCCCCTAGAAGAAAAAAGGAACATTACTTAGATAACAAAAAGTTCTTAGCAGAGCTTGAGAAGTATCGTGCCAAGATTCTTCGTAATGAAAGAGAGGGAAAACCAAAACCAAGAGTTAATAATTACATTGGTGGATGCTTCCTAAAGATTGCAACACATCTATCTTACAGACCAAACTTCATCAACTACATGTATAAGGATGATATGATCTGTGATGGTATAGAAAATTGTATTCAATACATAGACAACTTTGATCCTGCTAAATCTAAAAATCCATTTGCTTATTTTACACAGATAGTTTACTTTGCATTCTTAAGACGTATTGCTAAGGAGAAACGTCAGATGGAAATTAGAGATAAGATAATTGAGAAGTCAGGTTACCAAGAGGTAATGCATGTAGATGGTGAAAATAATAATGATTATAATGCTATTAAGGCACGTATAGAAACCAACCAGCGTTATAACTAGTGAAGATATTACTCATAACAGATCAGCACTTTGGTGTCCGCAATGATAACCAAGCGTATATTACTGCTTACCAGAAGTTTTATGGTGAGATTGTAATACCTTTTATTAAAGCAAGTGGTATCAAAACTATTGTCAATCTAGGTGATACATTTGACAAAAGAAAAAGTATAAATTTTCAATCTTTAGATGCTGCTAGAGATATGTGGTTTGATCCTATTAGAGATATGGGATGTCACATGACAATGCTCATAGGGAATCATGACATATACTACAAGAATACTCTCAGAATCAATGCTCCACGAGAACTATTGGGAGAGTACGACAACATTACTATCGTTGAAGACCCTATTACCAGTAACTTTGGTGGTCTTGACATTCTACTTCTGCCTTGGATATGTGATGAGAACAGAGATGATACCTTCAGAAGCATCACAGAAAGTCCTGCAACTGTCTGTATGGGCCATCTTGAGCTTAACGGCTTTGAGGCTCATCCTGGTGCCTTCATGACACATGGTATGGATAAATCTCCATTCAGTAGATTTAATAAAGTGTTTACTGGACACTACCATATGAAATCAAGGCAGGAAAATATAACATACCTAGGTAATCCCAGTCAGTTATACTGGAATGATTATGGTTGTAAACGTGGGTTCCATGTATTTGATACGGATACTCTAAAGACTACGTTCTATAGAAATCCATTTGACATGTTCCATAAGTTGTACTATAATGATGGGTGTGACTTGCCAGATCCTAAGACTATCAAAGGCACTTATGTCAAATTGATAGTAGAGAATAAGTCTGATCAAGTTAAGTTTGATCAGTTTGTTCGTAGACTACAGGACTGTGAAGTAGCAGACTTAAAGATCATTGAAGATCTCGGTACTGTTCTAGAAAAACAACTAGAAGTGGTAGAGACCGAAGACACTTTAACTTTGCTAGAGAACTACATAGATGAGATGGAACTCAAAGAAAACAAAACTAACATCAAGTCCATCATGAAGTCATTGTATGTAGAAGCATGTTCATATTAGTAGACAACAGTACTGAAGGAGTCTATGCTGTAAAAGCAAAAGACAAATCTAAAATCGTCCAAATCTTTGAGAAAGAGGATGATGCTGAACGCTACTTGGTACATCTTGAAGCAGAAGACTCACCTGATAAAAAGAATTCAAACTTGAGAATCGCAAATATTGATGTAGACATAGTAGCATCCAACTGTAAACAGTTTGGTTATCGCTACAGTATTATTGAATCCGACACTCTAGTTGTTCCACCACCCAAATGATAACCTTCCAGAAGATCCGATGGAAAAATTTCCTGAGTGCAGGAGATCAATTCATTGAGATCCCATTGAGTGAATCTCCATCAACTCTTATAATTGGAACCAATGGTGCTGGAAAGTCAACCATATTAGATGCTATTACATTTGTATTGTTTAACAAACCCTTTCGTAAGATAACAAAGGGTCAGTTAGTTAATAGTATTAATGAGAAAGGAACAGTAGTAGAAACAGAATTTGAAGTTAATGGTATAGAATATCTAGTACGTCGTCAGATCAAACCTAATAAGTTTGAGATATATTCTAATGGAAAACTAGTAGATCAAGATGCTGCTAACAGAGACTATCAAAAGTATCTTGAACAGTCTATACTTAAACTGAATTATAAGTCATTCACACAGGTCGTTATACTAGGGAGTAGTACATTTGTTCCATTCATGCAATTGAATGCTAGTGTTAGACGTGAGGTTGTAGAAGATCTATTAGATATTCAGATCTTTAGTGTTATGAATACACTGTTAAAGGATCGTATTAAGGAGTCTCAAGATCAAGGTAAAGACTGTGATCATCTATTAGCAATAGCAGAAGAAAGAGTTAACACTCAACAAGCACACATTGATAAACTATCAGCAATCAATGATGATAGAGTTCGTGAGAAAGAAGAAGAACTTTTAAATAATAAAGATTCTATTAAAGTTTTAAATGCTGATAGAGATAAGGTTGAATTTAAATTAAAAAGTGAAGAACCAAAAATAGATAATTACAAAAATGTTAAGAAAGATTTAGAAAAGTTAAAGAGTCTGAGAGTTAAAATTGAATCAAAACAATCTGCTTTGTTAAAAGAATTAAAGTTCTTTTCATCCAACAACGTATGTCCCACCTGCACTCAGACGATTGACATAGAATTTAAGACAAATAAGTGTACAACATTAGATGAAGAATCATCAACTTATAATACAGGATTATTAAAATTAGAAGGTCAAATTGATACATGTTTAAAAGATATAACTGAACTTGAAAAGTTAAATAAAAACATTTTTAAATTTAAAAACGATATTAATAATATTGAAAGAGACTTAATTCGTATTGAGAAAAGAAACATTACTATTGAGAAACAGATTCTATCTCTAACAGAAGACCAACCAAATATTAAAATTGAATTAGAAGCATTAGATGCTCTTAAGGTTAAGTTAGATCAGACTGAAAAAGATTGTGCAAAGATTAACAAAACCTTAGATGAGTACACAGCAGTATCATATTTGCTTAAGGATTCGGGAATCAAGTCACAAGTTATCAAGAAGTACGTACCAGTCTTTAATACACTGATCAATAAATACCTTCAGAGTATGGACTTCTATGTTAACTTCACTCTAGATGATGAATTTAATGAAGTAATTAGATCAAGATTTCGTGATGACTTCTCCTACTCCTCTTTCTCTGAGGGTGAGAAGCAGAAGATTGATCTAGCATTACTATTCACATGGAGAGAAGTTGCTAGAATGAAGAACTCCGCATCCACTAATCTTCTTATTTTAGATGAGGTATTTGATTCATCATTGGATGATTCTTCTACCCAAGAACTTATGAAAATCCTTAGAAATCTAGGGAGTAGTACTAATGTATTTGTCATATCACATAAGGGTGATATACTAGCAGACAAGTTCATGACCACTTTAAGATTTGAGAAGATTAACGATTTCTCCAAAATGAAAGATGTCTCATGACAGAACTACAATTCCACGTATATGAAAATGACAAGAGTGAAACTAAGGTAGTTGCTCATAGTCTAAGTGTTGATGAATTAGAAGACAAGTTGAAATCAGGAAAGGTTAAGTTTGGAAAGCATGAGGTCGTACCTGTATGGGAACCACCTTCAGATATAGATGCCAGTTATTGAACTGTCCACTAGTCTGTAGATTTTTCTTCTATACCTGTTATAATACATGTATACAAGAGGAATTGAATGAACGTTAACACTGAAGTCAAAGGTCAATTAGCAAAGTTACTCGCAACAGAGAACTTACATGTAGAGCATCGTAAGATCTCAACAGCATACTTTGATGTTCAGAAACGTGTTCTTGCTCTTCCTATCTGGAGAGATGTTAGCAATGATGTATATGATCTTCTAGTAGGGCACGAGGTAGGACATGCATTATATACTCCTGCTGATTGTTTCGGTGATGCTCCAAAGGATTTTGTGAATGTAATAGAAGATGTAAGAATAGAGAAGAAGATGAAGGTAACATATCCTGGTCTTCGTAAGTCATTTTATAAAGGATATAGTGAATTATATGATAAGGATTTCTTTGGTGTAAAGAAAGAGAATCCAGCAAGACTTCCATTCATTGATCGTATCAATTTATTCTATAAGATTGGTTCTCATCATGATATAACTTTTAGTGCTGAAGAACAAGTATATGTTGATCGTGCTGCTACTACTAATACATTTGAAGATGTTGTAGAACTTGCTAATGATTTGTTTGAATACTGTCAAGGTAAACAGCAAGAGAAGGAAGAGATAGATTTACCTGATCTACCAGTATCTTCTTTGAGTGGTGGAATGGATGAGAAGGAAGAGGAAGAAGTTGAGTATGATCCTGCTACACCCGATCCTACTTCAAATGAGAAGGGTGAAGGTCAGACTCCTCAACCAGCAGATGATGGTGAGGAAGGTAATGAGGATATTGATGTACCTACTGCTAACTCTGGTGGTGAAGATTATAATGAGACTGAGAGTGTTACAGATAAAGCAATGGCAGAAGCACAGAAAGATCTAGTTGATGATTGTGCTAAGGAGTGGGTATACCTTGATTTACCTAAAGTTAATCTTGATAATATTGTAAGACCTTACAAAGAAATTCTTACTGACCTTCACTTTCACTTCTTAGGTAGAGCACATGTAGATGCTGCATCACAAGAATATTATAACAAGCAACTTAGATTTAATTTTGATAAGTATAATAAGTTTAAGAAGTCTTCTGTAAAGACAGTTAACTATCTTGTTAAACAGTTTGAAATGAAAAAGTCTGCTGCTAACTATCAACGTGCAGCAACTTCTAAGACTGGAGTTATCAATACTAACTCACTATACAAGTATAAGATCAGTGAGGACATCTTCAAGAGAGTTACTACAGTTCCTGATGGTAAGAATCATGGTCTAGTAATGCATCTTGACTGGTCAGGTTCTATGACCACTCCTACACCTTCTGGCACACTTCTTACTGATACTCTTAAGCAAACTTTCAACCTAATTTGGTTCTGTAAGAAAGTAAACATTCCATTCAGAGTATATGCTTTTAATAATGGATGGGGTAACAGAGAAGATGCAGATCTCTTTGAAGCAAAAGAGAACGTACTTGCATTAGATGAGTCACTTAAATTGTATGAGTTCTTTACTAACAAGATGACCAATAAAGAACTTGAATTGCAGATGAAGTATATCTGGACTCAAGCATGGGCAATGAGATACGATTATGGTTGCAAATCATGTGCTAAGTATGGTCTAGGTGGTACACCATTAGCAGATGCAGTTATTTGTACTCGTCAGTTAGTTAACAGATTCAAATCTCAAGAGAAGGTTGATAAGGTTAACGTTGTAATCTTATCTGATGGTGAGTCAAATCCAATATCATATCTTACTAAGTGTGATTGGGAAGACCGTCCACTTCGCAGTGCCTATCTACAAAATTCTCGTGATAAAGTATTCATACTTCGTGATAAAGCATCACGTCACTCTGAGAAAATTGCTACTTCTTACAATTTAACTACAAAAGAGATTGTAAGATTTATGAATAGAGTTACAGATTATAATTGGATTGGAATTCGTATTGGTGATAAGACAGATATGAACACTATCTTACGTCACTGTGATGTATTATGGAGTGACTTAGAAGTTTACAATAAACAGTGGAGTAAAGAAAAATTTGTATCTACTGATAAATATGGATACAGTGAATTACTTATTCTAGGTTCATCTCATGTTGGTGGTGATGTTAATGACCTTGATGTAAAAGTTAAGGGTTCAGTTGCAACCGCAGGAGAACTAACTAGAGCATTTAAAAAGCATATGGGTTCTAAGATGACCAATAAGTTAATCCTTAATAAGTTCGTGGAGCAAATTGCATGACATTACCTAAGTGGGAATTTGAATATTATTATAAAGAAGATCGTGAGAAGTTTTACTCTGGTCATCTGTATGCACCTACTCAAGCGAGAGCGTGTTTAAATTTTCAGAAGGCATTTCCTAATGCTTATATGAAAGATCATCCTCATCCAGTATCAGGTGGATCTGAGGGTCAGGAAAGTATTGCTACTGATTCTTTAAATGATTTAGCAGCATCAACTACCTACAAGGGTGAACAGTTTTAGAACTGTCCACTCACCCCACCATTATAGTATTAGAACTGCTATAATGTTTATATAAACAAAAGAGAAAACATGCCTTCAAAACTTGAACTGTCAACAACTGACATCACAAAATTTATCAAAAGAAAGTTTGGTAATGAATTTGGGTCTGATGCTATAAAAGCTGCCGTTGACAAGTTCAACGTTAGTCAACCAACAGTTTTCAAAAGACTCAAGCAATTTAAAGTTGGTAGAGGGAAATGGGATCTCACCGTAGCAGATCTTGAGAGAGTATTTGAAGCACCTTCTAAGACTCCTGAAGTAAGTTTGATTCCTAATAAGGATTCTACCTTCGTTCCATTTGGTGCTTATAATGATCTTAAGAAGATCATACAATCTAAAGCATATTATCCTGTATTCATTACAGGTCTATCAGGTAATGGTAAGACTGTATCTGTAGAACAAGCATGTGCTGCTTCTGCTCGTGAACTTATCAGAGTAAACATTACAATAGAAACAGATGAAGATGATCTTATCGGCGGGTTCCGTCTTGTTAACGGCGATACCGTCTGGCACAACGGACCAGTTGTTGAAGCTCTCCAGCGAGGGGCTGTCCTGCTCCTTGACGAGATTGACCTTGCCTCAAACAAGATTCTCTGTCTCCAATCCGTCCTTGAAGGTAAGGGAATTTTCCTTAAAAAGATCGGAGAGTACGTCAGACCAGCAGCAGGGTTCACAGTCGTTGCAACCGCAAACACTAAAGGTAAAGGTTCAGACGACGGCAGATTTATTGGAACTAACGTGCTCAACGAAGCCTTTCTTGAAAGATTCCCAGTAACATTTGAACAGTCCTACCCTAGTCCTAAGACTGAAACTCGTATACTTGATAATGTAGGATGTGAAACTGAGTTTGCTGAGAACCTAGTTAAGTGGGCAGGAGCAATCCGTAAGACATTCTATGATGGTGGAGTGGATGAGATCATTACTACACGTCGTTTAGTACACATTGCTCAAGCATACACAATCTTTGGTGATAAGTTAAAGGCATTAACCAACTGCATCAATCGTTTTGACGAGGATACTAAGCAGTCATTCCTAGACTTGTACACAAAGGTTGACGCAGGAGAAGAAACAGAGTATAATGATGGAGAACTATCAGATGAACAACTTCTGAAGTCATTAGAAGATGAGTAACAAGTACAATGAATCCGAGATCCTAAAGGAGATCTCGGATTACATATCAGGAACATACAAGGGTCATTATTCTGTCGGTAACGTTCAGACTCTTGACCTTATTGATTCTGTAGGTGATGCTGAAGCGTTTTGTAGAAGTAATGTTCTCAAGTATGCTTCACGTTATGATCGTAAAGGTTCATCACGTAAAGATATTATAAAGATCATTCACTACGGTGTTCTTCTTTTACACTTTAATGATAAGCGTGAAGCAGCAGACCGTATGAACGCTAACAATTCAACCGCCTTCGCAGTAGACTACGACAAATGACCGTAATTTCAAAAGAGACCATTGATATCCTGAAGAACTTCAGTAGTATCAACAAGTCCATTGTGATTAAACCAGGAAGCACAATTAAGACACTGAGTGTTAACAAGAACATTCTTGCTGAAGCATCAGTGGAAGAGAATATTGATAGTCAGATCTCAATATATGATCTGAGTTCTTTCTTGGGATGCCTTAGTCTATTTGATCAACCTAAGTTTGATACAAGTAACAGTCAGTATCTTGCTGTAAGTGACAGTAGTGGTAAATCAAAAACTAAATTTTTCTATGCAGATCCTGATGTGATCGTGCAACCACCTGATCAAGATATTGAACTTCCATCTGAGGATGTAACGTTTACTCTAACACCAGAGAATCTAAATGCACTACAACGTGCAGCAGCAGTGTATCAGGTTCCTGATCTCTGTTTGTATGGTAAGAATGGTAAGATGCGTCTCTGTGTAACAGACAAAAAGAATGACACTTCTAACACATATTCCGTAGAGGTGGGTGAGACGGATCAAGAGTACTGTTATTGTTTTAAGATTGAGAATCTTAAATTAGTACCCTGTGAGTATAAGGTCACTATTAGTAATGCTAATGTTGCCTTGTTTGAGGGTGATTCAGTTAAGTATTGGATAGCACTTGAACCATAATGAAACCTTGGATCTATAAGTTTCCATTACATGAAGAGTTGAAACCAGTTTTACTAAAGAGTATTGAATACTCTGATGGTAAGCAGGTTCAGCATGATCCTTATAGTGCCGATGATTCTATTAGTAGAACTGATTACTACTCTGAAAAATCATTAGATGAGAAAGGGTATCTAACACTCCTTCATAATAATCTAAATGATTTCTATGTTAAACTCCATGCTCATTATTGTTTGAGAGATTCCCAATTATTAAATGGATGGTATCAACAATACACTGTTGGAGATAAGCATGGGTGGCATTGTCATGGACAAACTTCTGTGGCATTTGTGTACTATCTTGAACTTCCAGATCCCAAAGAGTGTACAGAATTGATAGAGTATGATACTATGGTTAAGTACCAACCAGATGTTGTGGAGGGTGACATCTTTGTTTTTCCTGGTATGATCCCTCATAGATCACCAATCATAAATGGTGATCAACGAAAGACAGTTATCAGTTGTAACATTTCTTTCGGATACGTAGATTCTCCTCAACTGGAGAGCAGATTAAAAAACTATGAACAATGATTTTCTTTGGGTTGAGAAATATAGACCCAAGACAATTGAAGATTGTATTCTTACTCAACCTATTAAGGATACCTTTAAAGGTTTCTTAGAGGCAGGTGAGATACCTAACCTTTTACTTGCTGGATCTGCTGGTGTAGGTAAGACTACAGTTGCTAAAGCATTGTGTAATGAATTGGGAGCAGATTTCTATGTCATTAATGGATCGGATGAAGGTAGATTCTTGGACACTGTACGCAATCAGGCAAAGACCTTTGCTAGTACTGTCTCTCTTGTTGGTGGAGCGAAGCATAAAGTACTTATTATTGATGAAGCGGATAATACCACCAATGATGTCCAGTTACTCTTACGTGCAAGCATTGAAGAGTTTCAGAAGAACTGTCGTTTTATATTTACGTGCAATTATAAGAATCGCATTATTGAACCCTTACACTCACGTTGTTCGGTTGTTGACTTCGGAATAACTGGTAAGGATAAGATGGAGATATCAGGTCAGTTCTTCAAACGTGTTAATTATATACTTGCTACTGAGAATGTAGAGTTTGAGATGAAGGTCGTTGCTGAGTTGATCAAGAAGTACTTCCCTGATTGGAGAAGAGTACTGAATGAACTTCAGCGTTATGGATCCAGTGGTAAAATTGATAGTGGTATTCTATCAGTCATTGGTGATGCTCCTATGGAGGAGTTAGTATCAGGATTGAAAGCAAAGAATTTTACAACAGTTAAGAAGTGGGTGGTGCAGAATATTGATAATGATATTACTGCCTTATACCGTAAGGTATATGACACCCTATATACTAGACTGAATCCTCAGTCTATAGCTGCTATGGTATTAATCATTGCAGACTATCAGTATAAGGCAGCATTCGTTGCTGATCAGGAGATTAATCTCTTGGCAAGTTTAACCCAAATCATGATGGAGTGTGAATTTAAATGAGTTTATCAACGCAAGTGGAAGAGTCTTTACTAGACGCACAAGAAGATTTACGTAATGCATTAGCATTCTCTGCTCGTGGAGAGAAACCGTACGTAAGTAAGCACATTGCTGATCTACTTCATAACATAGAGAATCTATTAACAGTTGTACCTATGTTAGAAAAAGCTGAGGAAATTTTTACTGATGAGTCTTAAAGGTTTAAAAACACCACTACGTTATCCTGGTGGTAAGTCTCGTGCAGTGCCTAAGTTAGCAGAGTTCATTCCTGATCTATCTAAGTATACGATCTATCGTGAACCATTCTTAGGTGGTGGGTCTATGGCACTTCACATTACAAAGACTTATCCTAAACTTAAGATATGGGTTAATGATCTCTATGAACCACTCTATAATTTCTGGTGTGTTCTTAGAGATGAGGGTGACTATCTGTATAAAGAACTTGTAAAGATTAAGGAAGACAATCCTAATCCTGACTCTGCAAGTAAACTATTCAGACAGATGAAAGAAATAGTTAATGATAAAAGTCAAACTTCTGATAAAGATAGAGCAGTTGCTTTCTATATTATTAACAAGTGTTCTTTTAGTGGTCTTACTGAGTCCTCATCATTCTCTAAGCAAGCAAGTGATTCTAATTTCTCAATGAGAGGGATTGAAAAACTTCCTTCCTATACAGATCTGATACAGAACTGGCAAATTACTAATTATCATTTTGCTTCTTTGTTAGATGATACTCCTGAAGCATTTGTATACTTAGATCCACCATATGAAATTGGTGATGCTCTCTATGGTAAGAGAGGTGGTCTACATAAGTATTTTGATCATGATGCCTTTGCATCATCTTGTGACAATTATTGCTGTAAGCAATTAATCAGTTATAATAGTACTCAGGTAGTGAGAGATCGCTTTAAGTATTGGATCGCTGCCGAATTTAGTCACACTTATACCATGCGTTCTGTGGGTGACTATATGAAAAATCAGAACGAACGTAAAGAGTTGGTACTAATGAACTATGAAGTGTGAAGTTAAACTCTATGTGGCAGGACAAGTTTTCACTGAGACTGTTCGTTGCCGTAACTATGATGAAGCAAGAGAGGTCGCACTTGCTAGAAATCCAAACGCTAGAGTGTTAGGAGTGACTGCTGTTTTTGATTAAAATTTGGAGAATATGGAAGTATGCCTTGGGAAGCTTCTCGGATACTGAAACTGCAAAGTATGATAATGCTGTATGTATTGTACGCAGCATTATCTTTATTACTTACCTTACTACTAATTTGTTTATTACTGCTGGTGTAATTCGCCATTGGAACGATGCAACTCAAAGACTACCTGAACAGTATCAATCAAACTAAAGAGAATATAATGGATCAGGATCCCCTAACAGAGAAGGGGTACCCTGCTTATATTGTTAACAAATGCATGTCACATCATATAGACACAGTGATGCATGCTAATGAGATGAATCGTTGTACCAACCTTCCATCCAAATTACAGTACGATTTTTATATAAATACGGTTAGACCGAGGAAGCGTTTCTCTCCTTGGGGCAAAAAGGACACGGTTGAGAACCTTGAGCTTGTACAAAAATACTATGGTTACTCCATAGAAAAAGCAAGACAAGCCATATCGCTACTGTCCCCGCAACAACTTGACTATATTAAATCAAAACTGAATACTGGAGGTTTAACATGAGCGAGGAACAGGATATATCGTGGACTAAAAACGATATGGTAGAAGTTACTCTTAGGGAACCAGATGATTTCCTAAAGGTACGTGAGACACTCACACGTATTGGAGTAGCATCTAGGAAAGAAAAGAAACTATATCAATCTTGTCACATCTTACATAAGAAAGGACAATATTACATAGTTCATTTCAAAGAACTGTTTGCCCTAGATGGTAAACGGACAAATCTATCTCAGAACGATGTTCAGAGGAGAAATAGGATCGTACAACTCTTATCCGATTGGGGATTAGTTGATGTACCTAAGAAAGAATCTATAGTAGATACTGCTCCACTGAGTCAGATTAAGATTATATCTTACAAAGAAAAGGGTGACTGGGATCTTGAGTCCAAATACAACATTGGAAAAAAGAAAACTACCACGGAGGCATAGATGGCAGATAAAGAAGAAGTCCTTATAGAGGAAGAAGAGAAGGAAGAGAAGAAGAAGGGTGTTTTTGGTAAAGTCAAAGATGCTATACTTCCAGACCCAGAAGAACAAGCAGCGATTGTTAGTACATTTGTTCGCCTTGGTGTTCTTGTGTGGTCGGGTGGAATATTGACTCTTAATTATGTGGCAATTCCTGGTGTACCACAACAAAAAATAGATCCAACTTTTATAGCTTCAGTTTTTACAGGAGTTTTAGCTAGCTTCGGAATTCAGACAGCATCTAAGAAAGGTGATGGTACTATGAAGATGAACGGCAATGGTAATGGAGCAGGAAATGTTGGTAAGAACGGTGGTCCCACACAGACTATTGTTATTGAGCAAGCACCATTAAAAATTATTGCTGAGTCACCTAAGAAAGACGAGACATATAAATTGTGATAGACACTTCACCTAGTTCTATAAGGATGTTTGCCATTATAGTTCTAGGTTTGTTGTGGGTGTACATCTATAACCATCCAACAGATTAAGCATTTATTAAATGTGTAAATAAATAATAGTGGATGCTCTACCTTTATGTGCAAGGGTGGAACGACACTATGGACTGGGAATTAGAAAATGAAAATCTTAACCTTAAAGATATGATTATTGTTTACGAACAAGAAATTCAAAAGTTAGAGGTTGAAAACAAAGCCCTTAATAAAGAGGTGACTTTGTTACGAAGGCTGCTAAAATATAAGACCAACGGTAATCAAGAGACCGAGCTGAACAATGATGCAGTTTCATGAAAAAGAGGTTAATCGCATACTACGTGCATGCGAATACTACAAGAGTGCTATCGGGAATCAAGACCCTAGCATTGCTGAAGAATACGACAAAGTAATTCACAAACTACATAGTTATGAACAAGAGATGGACTGTCCAGATTGTTGGGATCCCACCTCTACGTGTGCATTACATGTATGAAAGATCTTTGGAAAAATTATAGGAAGGCAGTATTTGATACCTTTCCTGATCTTAAATTTGAAAGACAACATGCTAACTGGGAGAATAAGAAAGGCACTAAGTTAACTGCTGACTTATACTCTGGTAAGTATTTTCTTAAGTCCAGACATGTTGACATCTGGGATGAGAAATATCTTAATATTCATAACAATATAATCTATCCTAAGACACCACAGGTAGGAGATGAGATAATCCCTTGCTTTGGTATGGATTTGATGGGGTTTAGTGAGAAGAAAGTTATAATAGTATTTGATTTCCAACATCCAATAGAGAATTATCTGTATGAGGTAGACAGTCTACCATTTGCAGAGAAAGATTATAGATTCTTTGAGAAGGGTAATCATTTTTCAAAGAATATTTACGTTAGATACTGTGAGGCATCAGAGGTAGACGATTATCTACCAATGTTTAAGACATATTTGCTGTGGTATAAACATCTAATAGATGAAGGAAAACCTACTGGAGAAGATGGTAACTATTACCATGACTTTGATAAGTATATGATCAAGTTAGATCCTATCTCAGGGTATCTGGGTAGTGCTTTTGGTAAAGAAGAGTCTAAGAAACTAATTAAGGAATTCTTTTTTAGTTATGCGTGACTTAGTAGATGACTTGGCATCTTTAATAACAGATGTCATAGAAGATTTCCCTGATGTGGAACCATTAGACAGTCCTATCCCTGAAGTAAAGAAGGATGATCTAATAATAACAAACAAGATGAGTAAGTGTCCTCCACTTAGAAAGATGCATCTTGAGTTGGCAAATCTAAATGGATTAAAGATACTACATTCAGTGTTCTTTCCTAATCCTCATTATAATTTACCTATCTTTGGATGTGATATAGTTTCTACAGGTAAGACAATAACTGCTGCTATCGTTGATGTGTCTCCTGTAAGAGGTTTTGATAACTGGGAAGACATTAGAGAACTTAGTAATGAATATAACTTCAGTGAAAGAAGACCAATACCATTATGGGGTGATGAGATCTTCTCACCTTACTGTAAGTTTATGCGTATCAATAAGAATATAGAGCAGGTTAATTTCTATTGTCTTGTACTACATTATCTTCATGTATATCGTAATCTTGTTTTAGAATCTAAACCAGATTCAAACTGGGTTAATACTATGTTGAGGTATGATGATCAGATTCATTACTGCAACCAACAAAAAAAGAATGATAAGACTCGTGGTATATTAGAAAAATTATTTGATGAAGAATGGGCAAGGAACTATATAGATACAGTACTATTTGACATACCTACAACGAATGAACTACAAGGAATGCGGAGTTGACATAGAAGCAGGTCAACGATTTGTAGAACTCATATCTGAAAAGGTTAAGTCCACTCATACTCCACAAGTATTGGGTGGATTTGGTGGTTTTAATGGGATGATGAGAGTCCCAGAAGGATATGAAAGACCTGTATTAGTTTCAGGTACTGATGGAGTTGGTACGAAAATTAATGTAGGACAAATTTTTAATAATGATGAAGCATGGTATTGTCTAGGCAGAGATCTAGTAGCAATGTGTGTGAATGATGTTATTTGTAGTGGTGCTAAACCATTATATTTCTTAGATTATATTGCCACTGGTAAATTAGATGAGAATGTTCTCAAACAGATTGTATTTGGTATAGGTGATGGGTGCCACGAGGCACAGTGTGCCCTTCTAGGGGGTGAAACAGCAGAAATGCCACGTATGTATAGTCACGGTAAGTTTGACCTTGCAGGGTTCTGTACAGGTATTGTAGAAGAGACTGAGATTATTGATGGAAAACTGATTAGAAAGGGTGATAAGGTTATTGGTATAGCAAGTAGTGGCATCCATAGTAATGGTTATTCAATGATCAATAATATGTTGTTCCATCAGCATATAAAGGCAGCTGATACTCCTGAACTTATTGAACCTACCAGAATATATCATCGTATGATACAAGAATTGTTAGATGAAGTTCCTATTGTTGGTATGGCACATATAACTGGTGGTGGTATACCAGGTAATTTACCACGTTGTTTACCAGAAGGTCTTGATGTTCATGTAGATTATACTTCATGGGATATACCTCCTATATTTGATAAGATTCAGAATGCTGGAAGTGGTCCAGCAGGTACATCATACAGACTTCCTGATGATGAGATGAGAAAGGTCTTTAACATGGGTATAGGATTCTGTATAGTAGTTCCAGCAGATGTAGAGTATGATACTCGTAAGATAATTTGGGAATCTAATGGTGTTAAGTCGTGGGTAATAGGTGAGGTATGTTAAGTACTGAGTATAGAAAAAGAGCACAGACTCTGTGCTATCACATTAGAAATGGTCTAGAGATATCACTAGAGGATATGATTTGGATTGAGAAACTAGCTAAGGCAAACCGTACTGTCAATGATATGCTACGTGAAGCAAGAGACAACACACCTCCATCTCAAGTCTGATATATAGAACAGTTAAAAAATTACCATGCAGAAAATTGTCAACATCGTTGCTCTTGCGTCTGGTGCTGTATCTATTGCCGTTGTTGGTGGTGGGTTATTTCTATTCCTCAATCGCGCATCCCTCATTGATGGCGTTAAATCTCAGGTTATGGAAGCAGTTACTGGAGCACTGCCAGGAATGGTGGACACTGCTCTCCCAGAAATTCCTAGTGTTCCCTCCTCCACAGGTGGTGTCATGATGGATGCTCCTATGGCAGATCCTAATCCTAATATTGGCGCACTGTAATGTCTGAGATACCTGAGATAGGTATCAATGATATTGATATTGGTATTCCCGATATCAATATGAGACAGATTCAGGTTTTAAATCCAAATGTTTGGACAATAAATGTCCCAACTGCCACTCCTCCAACGGTTCCAGTAACAAGTGTTATTGGTAAACCGATTGTTGATATGCCAGGATGTGTAGAAGCACATACTGAAGACGATGGTAAGGGTGGTAGTCTCGCAGATAATGATCCTAAAGGTGTACGAGTTTATTGTGATGCAGGAACTCCAAGTTTCAATCCTATGGATTATGAACCTGAACAGTTAACTATACAGCGTGAGGCACCTGTACCAGCAGTACCTAATCAGGAAGTACCTCCTGCACCTGAAGTTCAAGCACCAGAGATACCTAAAACTACAAAAGAAGATCCACCCTGTCCACCACCTAATGCTCCTAGAATAGGTGACGTGGCTCAGAGTGGAGAAGAGGCAGTTGCTGCCTATGAATTACAAGTAAATCCTGCTAACCCTACAGAAAAGATCTGCGTTACGATCTATGAGGATTTAACAGTAGTTGAAAAATATTTACCGAGCGTTCCAGTTGTAACAACTACGGCTGGGATTGCTGCTGCTGCAACGACTTCTGCCCTACTTGCAAAACCCCTAGCGGATTTACTTCTGAAGGTTGTGAAACCTGCTGTGAAGAAGTTGTTAACGAAAGTCCAGACTCTACTTGGGAAGACTCCTCCGAAACCGTCCCGATCTGAAGTGTTGGCAGACCAGTATCGTTTGAAGAAAGGTCTTCCTCCTTTGAAGTTGAAACGGAAGAAGTAGTACCAATAGATAATGTTCCTAGATCTTCAGCAGTTCCATTTGCTTTAGGAGTTAAAGAACCTCTTTCTATAGTATGTGAGTGTTGTGCTACAACTCCAGGTGGGTTTACTAACATAACGTCCTCACATACCTTAGCATAACGAGACTTTGGATGGAAGACTATACCCTGTTTCATCAATTCTCCACAATTTTTTAATCTTGCGATCTCAAAGTCTAATCTTTTGTTAGCGGTGGCTTGTTGTACTGCTGCTATATTAACTGATGCTGCTTCCTTACAAAGTCTTTGTAGTTTCTTATCTAGTGGGTGAGATATAGTTGCTGAGACACCTACAGACCAGTTATGGGTATCCTTTTGTCCAGTTCTAGTAGGGATGTAGTATAAAATTTCACCTGGATTATCAGGTACACCATCATCATTAGCATCAACGTTGTTGTAGACTGGATCATTATAGTATTCCTCAAACGGATCCTGCCATGACATCGTTCGTGTGACGTATGGTGTGATATTAAGGGTCGGTCCTTGACATTGCACTCCACCACCATAGGTGTTAGTTATGTATGGACCTTGTAAAACTTGTATTGCCTGGTTTGTGACTGAGCCAGAAGAATTAGCGACAGGATTAGCGGTTGCTGATACACCACCAACGTCTGTCTGAGCATAAACATTAACTGGTAAGAACCCTGTTATAGCAAGGGAACTCCCTATTGCGAGAAGATACTTGTTGTGTCTGTGACGGATGTTACTTCGGTCACTCTTTGAATTATTGTTTGATTCTGAAGCCCAGGTCCGAGATATGTTTCGGTCATTTGAAAACTTGCACCTGGCGTTGTCATTGTCCAATTTGGTTTGTTGTTTAAATCTAAACCAGTCCATGTTGAAGTCACCCCATCAATTGTATTCGTAGATGTTGTTGTACCTGGTGTTATTGAGGTACCATCGTGCTGGATCCCTGTACCAGTAACACTGTACTGCCAGCCTGTAGCATAATCCATGCTATTGATTGTCTCAGTTACCTTAGACGTAGTTTCAGTATGGCTCGTCATGGAGCCCTGGGTAAAATTAGGGACCACTGGCACTGCGTTAGCAGCACCAGCACTACCCAATAACATTAGTAATGCTATTACCCTTTTCATCTTAGTATATAGTAACTTCAGATACGAACTGTCCAGTAGCCGAGGTTCCAGGATTTCCTGCGGTTACCGTCATGGCACCAGCAGTCGTGATGGTTCCAGCGAGACCAGTCTTATCACCAGGAGCACTGGATGATATGTTAGAATATCCTTGCACGTCTCCTACATCAGCAGCAGTAGTTACTATACTATCACCCATAGTTACATTCTGTGTGAATGAATATGAATTACCTTGGGTAGTCTGTACTACATCGGGAAGGGCAAAAGTTGCAGCTCCAGCAGTAGATACAGCTGATATGCCACCTAAGTTACTAGCAGCACTACCACCTGACGGTGTAATAGTTGTTGTAACACCATTACCTGATGTATTGTATGTATTGCCCACTCTGGATACAGTTGTGAATCCTGACTGAGTTTCTAGTTGTACTGAGCTACTCAATTTATGGGTAAGACCACCTGCATTAGCAGCAGTGGCACTCATCAAAATCATAACGAAAGGAATTACCTTTCTCATTTTTTATCAATTTAAATAGTCAAGCCTATTTATAGTTTTGTAACTTCGGTTCTCTGTATAATTACTTACGGTTATACCATATTCATATTTTCTTAAGGGTATACTAAATATTTGTGTCGCCTTCGGGGACAAATTAAACCACTCGCTTACTAAAGGAGAGCTATGACAAACAACCTAACACGCTATCGTGCAGCAGATCTACCAGAGCTGTTTGATAAAATCACTCGTAACAGTATTGGACTCAACGATGAGTACTTTGATCGTTTCTTCAATATCGCTACACCACAAAGTAATTATCCACCATACAATCTTGTAACTATTAACAACGTGGAGTCACGTTTGGAGATTGCACTTGCTGGATTTAAAAAAGAAGATGTTAAGGTCTACACAGAGTATGGTAAACTCAGTGTAGAGGGTTCAAAAGAAAAACAAGAGGACGTTGAATACTACCATCAAGGTCTTGCTCAGAGATCTTTCACTAGAACATGGACTCTTACTGATGAAACCGAAGTCAAGGATGTTAAATTTGAGGATGGTCTTCTCACTATCGTGCTGAAGAAGATTGTTCCTGAACATCATGCCAGAAAAGAATGGTTCTAAGTTGGGACACTTTAGAAACTGTCACTCCTTGACAAATTCTTAACCTTCTGGTATTATAAATAACTTAACATAACTACACAGGCCCGAAATAATCGTACCCTGCGTCAGATGTTACAAAGTTTCCCATGTCGGGGAGACTATCATCCGCAGGGTTTTTCCGTGCGAGATACTTTTAAAACAATCATGTCAATCAAATCAACAATCGCTGCTGTTGCAGCCTCTCCGTTCCTCCTCGCTGGTGCAGCTTTTGCTGGTCCATACGTGAACGTTGAGTCTAACCTCTCTTATCCTACTGGAGATTACTCTGGTGCTGCTACTGATATTCATATCGGTTATGAAGGTGCTACTTCTGAAGGTAAGCTTGCATACTACGTACAAGGTGGTCCATCTGTAGTTCATACAGAGACTTCTGATGACTACGAGACAGAATTGTCTGGTAAGGTAGGTGCTTCTTATGCTGTTGCAGAGTCTACTTCTATCTACGGTGAGTTCTCTGGTGCTACTGCTGGCGAAGACAGCGATGGCGATACAATCCGTAACTGGGGTGCTAAAGCAGGAGTTAAGTTCACATTCTAAATCACAAAGTGATATATAGTGTATAACTGAATAAGAGAACCCTTCGGGGTTCTCTTTTTATTGGGAACAACTATGAATTTTTACTATAATCTTTCACCATCTGGTTACAGTGGTGACAGGGAGGTCTTGACAATTGAACTCCCATCGTATATGATGGAGGATGTCTTAGAGCATGCTAGGAATATAGCATATGATAAGGACACTCATACAAACAAAGTCCTTAAGGACATAATTAGTCAAAGTATTAACACAATTTCTGCAAAGAGTTATGAGCGTAAAAATCGCAAGACTAAAAAGCGGTGAAGATGTCATCGCTGACATCAAAGAAGTTAGTGCCAAGGAAGACACTAACAAAACTGCTATCGCTTTTTGTTTTAAAAATCCTTACTCAGTCATTCTGGATGATCAATCTGAGATTGAGATGGAATTATGGGGTGAAGGTGATGAAGACCTAGAAGAAGAACCAGAAATTCTTCCAGAGAACCAAGAACAGATCAATAAGAATCCTAATCTCATCCTGTATCCTTGGTGTCCACTAGCAACTAACAAGGAATTTTTTGTTCGTTTGGAAGAAGTAGTTACAGTCTATGATCCTCATGGTCAGGTAACTGAAAAGTACAATGAACTTATAGAAGCAAAGGAATCTAACAATGATCAAGGTAGTACTACTTAAGAATGGTGGTCTAAATGACTATCTCATAGGAAGAATAGAAGAATTGGATGAGGAACCTAGTCTCTTTATCCAAGACTGTTTCAAGATCGTGAACGATCAGTTGGAAGTTTATCCAAAGTATTCAGGACAACGTGATTTGTTCTTGACATCTGAGTCAATCTTTACTATAGTGGATCCAAGTGCCACAATGGTGGAACTATACGAATCCACTGTACCTGCTAAACCACCTGCTGAATGAGTTTTTACACAAACGTCCAACTCTTAGGAAACACTGTTCTCTATAGAGGATATGAGGATGGGGAGCGAGTAGAAACTCGTTTCCAGTTTTCACCTACTCTGTATATTACTAGTAATAAGAAGGAAAAGTGGAAGACTTTACAAGGACGTGATGTGAAACCTGTTAACTTCAATACTGTTCGTGAGGCAAGAGACTTTGCGGATAAGTATCATGGTGTTGAGGGTGTAGAAGTACATGGGTATGACCGTTATCTCTATCAGTTTATCTCTAATGAATTTCAAGGTGAGATAGATTATCGTATGGATCAAATGAACATCCTTACGATTGATATTGAGGTAGCATGTGAGAATGGATTCCCTGATGTGGATGCAGCAGCAGAAGAAATGCTCTGTATTACAGTCAGAGATCTAGCAACTAAGAAATATATTGTCTGGGGTACTAGAGAATTTCAAACAGAGCACGAGCATTACATCTTTGATGGTGAGCGTGAGATGCTTGCTCACTTTATTAACTGGTGGGCACAGAATACTCCTGACATTGTTACTGGTTGGAACTGTAATCTGTATGACATACCATATATTTGTCGTAGAGTGTCACGTATCCTTGGAGAGAAGTGGATGAAGTCTTTGTCACCTTGGAATAAGGTTGATGAGGAAGAAGTTTACATTCAAGGTCGTCGTAATATTTACTATGATATATGTGGTGTATCAATCCTAGACTACTTAGACTTATATAAGAAGTTTACCTATACTAATCAGGAATCTTATCGTCTTGATTACATTGCTAACGTAGAACTAGGTGAGAAGAAGTTAGACCACTCTGAGTATGATAATTTTAAAGAGTTCTATACTAGAGACTGGCAGAAATTTATTGATTACAACATAAAGGACGTTGAACTTGTTGACCGTCTTGAAGACAAGATGAAACTGCTAGAACTAGCAGTGACAATGGCATACGATGCTAAGGTTAACTTTGATGACGTTTACTCACAGGTTCGCATGTGGGATACTATGATATATAATTATCTAAAGAAGAAAAACTTTGTTGTACCTCCAAAGAAACGTGAAAAGAAAGATGAAAAGTATGCTGGAGCTTTTGTCAAAGAGCCGATACCAGGACTCTATAATTGGGTGGTCTCTTTTGACCTTAATAGTCTTTATCCTCATCTTATTATGCAGTACAATATCAGTCCAGAAACCCTATGGGAGACTAGACATCCCAGTGCGAGCGTTGAGGGGATCTTGAATGAAGATGTAGAATTTAATTCTAAATTTGCTACGTGTGCTAATGGTGCTCAGTACCGTAAAGACATACGTGGTTTCCTACCTGAAATGATGGAGACTATTTACAATGAGCGTACGATCTATAAGAAGAAAATGCTTCAAGCGAAGCGGGATAATGAGACTAACCCAAGTGCAAAACTACAGAGAGATATTAGTAAATTCAATAACATCCAGATGGCTCGCAAGATTCAACTTAACAGTGCCTATGGAGCTATTGGAAACCAATACTTTAGATATTACAACTTGGCTAATGCTGAGGCGATTACTCTATCGGGTCAAGTTAGCATCCGTTGGATTGAAAACAAAATGAACCAGTATCTAAACAAGATACTTAAAACAGAGGAGGAAGACTATGTTATTGCTGCTGATACCGATAGTATTTACCTTAACTTGGGGCCTTTGGTTGACAGTGTATACAAGGAGCGAGAGAAAACTGATAAGAGCGTTGTCTCGTTCCTTAATAAGGTCTGTGAGGTGGAACTTGAGAAGTATATTACGAGTTCTTATGAAGAGTTGGCCTCGTACGTAAGTGCCTATGACCAGAAGATGTTTATGAAACGTGAGACCATTGCCAACAAAGGTATATGGACAGCGAAAAAGAGATACATCTTAAATGCATGGGACATAGAAGGAGTTAGATTCTCAGAACCAAAACTTAAGATCATGGGTATTGAAGCAGTTAAGTCTTCAACCCCTGCACCATGTCGTACTGCCATTAAGGAAGCACTTAAAGTTATTATGAATGGTGATGAGAAGGATGCTCAAAAATATATTGCTGACTTCAGAGAGAAGTTTGAAGCAATGCCACCAGAGGATGTAGCATTCCCTCGTGGATGTAATGGTGTAAAGAAGTGGTCTAATCCAGCAGGACTGTATAGTAAGGGTACTCCCATACATGTCCGTGGTGCTATCCTTTATAACTATCACATCAAGAAAAATAAACTTACACACAAGTACCCATTAATAAAAGATGGTGAGAAGGTAAAATTTATTTACTTAAAGACACCAAACAAGATAGTTGAGAATGTCATTTCATTTATGAATGTGTGGCCTTCTGAACTACAGCTTGACAAACAGGTGGACTATGACCTACAATTCCAGAAGAGTTTCCTAGATCCACTAAGAGTCATTCTTGACACAATCGGGTGGAAACCTGAGAAAGTAGCAACCTTAGAACATTTATTCGGATGAGTTTTTTAAAAGATGTAGTAGGAGAAATCGGAAACGAGTATGCTTCCATTGTCTCTGAGGGTGTAGCAGCAGGTGATACTGCTAACTACATTGATACAGGCAGTTACATTTTCAATGCACTATGCAGTGGGTCTATCTATGGTGGTCTTCCATCTAACAAGATCACTGCCTTAGCAGGTGAGACTAGCACAGGTAAAACCTTCTTTGCTTTAGGACTAGTACGTAGTTTCCTAGAGATGGATAAGGATGCAGGTGTTATTTACTTTGAGTCTGAGTCTGCACTATCAAAAGATTTAATTCAAGAGAAAGGTATTGATGGTGATCGTATAGTTATTGTACCTGTAGTAACAGTACAAGAGTTTAGAACTCAGGCAATTAAAATTCTTGATAAATATTTACAGCAGGATTCATCTGAACGTAAACCTTTAATGTTCGTTCTTGACTCTCTTGGTATGCTAAGTACCACCAAGGAGATAGAGGACAGTGAAGCAGGTAAAGAAACTCGTGACATGACTCGTGCTCAGGTTGTTAAATCTATTTTCAGAGTTCTTACACTGAAACTGGGTAAAGCAAACGTACCACTTATAGTTACAAACCATACCTACGATGTTGTCGGCAGTTATATCCCTACTAAAGAAATGGGAGGCGGGAGTGGCCTCAAGTATGCCGCGTCTACAATCATTTATCTCAGCAAAAAAAAGGAAAAGAGTGAGAAAGAGGTTATTGGAAACCTTATTAAAGCTAAGACAGCTAAGTCAAGACTCTCTAAAGAAAATTCAGAAGTAACCACACGATTATTCTATGATAAAGGATTAGATAGATACTATGGTCTCCTAGAACTGGGAGAAAAGTATGGTGTCTTTACTAAAAAAGGAAACCGTATCGTTGTTGGTGATACCTCTGTGTATCCTAAACAAATACTACAGGATCCAGAGAAGTATTTCACCCCAGAATTAATGCAAGCACTTGATGAGTGTGCTCAAAAAGAATTCAGTTACGGTAATGAAACAACTTAAAGATTACGTCCGTGTATACGATGAGGTCATTGACAAAGACCTAGCTAAGAAGTGTATTGATCTCTTTGAATCTAATACTGACAAGCATGACCGAGTTGAGACTGAGAATCTTAAACCTCAGTTCACTCAGTTAAATTTTACTCAGTTATATAAGGAGAGTGAAGAGAGTAAGATTCAACATGAACCTCTTCATTACTTACTACAGACTGCCTTCATGGGGTGTGTCAATTTATATAAGACTGAGTTAAATATTGGAGATAATTTTCCATACGATATAGCACTAGAAGAATTTAGAATTAAGAAGTATAAACCAGATGGTCTTGGTGCTTGTGATGCACCTAGTGGAAGACCTGATCAGTTTGCCAAGCATGTGGATGTCCTTGACTATAATTCTGCTCGTAGATACCTTGGATTCTTCCTGTATCTAAATGAACCTGAACAGGGTGAGACAGTATTTCCTAATTGGAGTCAGTGGATTAAGCCAAAGTGTGGTAGAATGATGGTGTTCCCACCAACATGGATGTTCCCTCACGAAGGAAGACCATGTAGAAAATATCCTAAGTACATCGTTGGATCCTATCTCCACTACCTATGAATACAGAACTACTGATCATCACGAACCTGCTATGTCACGAGCAGTATGTTCGTAAGGTAGTTCCTTTCTTGAAGTCAGAGTACTTCAGTGAGTTCAACTACAGAATCATTTACGAGGAGTTACACACATACATTGATAAATATAACAGTCTTGCCAATAAGGACATACTCTACATTGAGTTAGAGAAACGTACAGATCTCACCGATGAAGGGTTCCAGCAAGTCAAAGAAATTGTAGACAGTATAATTTGCGAAGAGACTGACTTACCTTGGTTACTAGACACTACAGAGAAGTGGTGTCAGGAACGTGCTATCTATTTGGCACTGATGGAGTCTATTAAAATCGCAGATGGACAGGATGATACTAAAGACAAGGGTGCTATTCCACATGTATTAACGGAAGCACTTGGAGTTTCTTTTGACAATAATGTAGGGCATGACTATATCACAGACTCAGAAGAGAGATATGAATCGTATCATCAAGAGGAGACTAAGATACCATTTGACCTTGAGTTCTTCAACAAAATTACTAAGGGTGGTATCCCAAACAAAACGCTTAACATTGCACTGGCTGGAACTGGTGTTGGTAAGTCATTGTTTATGTGTCATATGGCCAGTTCGGTCTTACTACAAGGGAAGAACGTTCTCTATATCACACTGGAGATGGCTGAAGAGAAGATCGCAGAGAGAATTGACGCAAATTTACTCAACGTTCCGATCCAAGACTTAAAGACATTACCAAAAGTAATGTTTGATAATAAGATTGGAAACCTTATTAAGAAGACTCAGGGTAAGATCATTATTAAAGAGTATCCTACTGCATCAGCACACTCTGGACACTTCAGATCACTGGTAGGTGAACTTAAACTTAAGAAAAATTTCACTCCAGATATCATCTTTGTAGACTATCTAAATATCTGTGCATCATCAAGATACCGTGCAGGTAGCAACATTAATTCGTACACGTTGGTCAAGAGTATCGCCGAAGAACTTCGTGGACTGGCTGTGGAAACAAACGTACCGATTGTCAGTGCTACTCAAACTACTCGTGCTGGTTACGGTTCTACTGATATTGATCTTACTGACACGTCAGAGTCTTTCGGACTCCCTGCTACTGCTGACCTTATGTTCGCTCTCATTTCTACTGAGGAGTTGGAAGGATTGAATCAGATCATGGTTAAGCAGTTAAAGAATCGTTATAACGATCCTACAATGAATAAAAAGTTTTGCGTAGGTATTGACAGAGCGAAGATGAGGCTGTATGATATAGAGGATGCACAGAAAGGTCTAGTTGATTCTGGACAGCAAGCAAATGAAGAGATTTCTATCGTAAAGAAATTCTCTAACGATAAATTATCCCAACTAACTTATTAAAATGTCAAAACCACATGGGTTTGGAGATACTTCTGTTCCTGGTATCAATGAGGATCAAGTAACCAATGAAATTCCAAAAGTAGATTATGCTCGTTACCTAGAGTTTGTAGACGAGGTAACCTCACAAGAGAGTAAAGACTATGATGCATTTCAAGAAAGAATAGATGCTCTCAAGACTAAAGGATGTGATGTTCAACGTCTTATGACTGCTGCTACTGGTCTCTCTGCTGAAGCAGGTGAGTTCACTGAGATAGTTAAGAAGATTGTATTCCAAGGCAAACCATATAGTGTTGATAACATTGATCACATGAAGACTGAGTTAGGTGATTGCCTATGGTATATTGCTCAGGCATGTATGGCATTAGGAACATCATTTGATGAACTTGCTTTGATGAATGTAAATAAATTAGTATCACGTTATCCAGAAGGACAATTTAATGTGATGCGTTCAGAGAATCGTAAAGCAGGAGACCGATGAATAATCTGGAAGAGAAAATTAAAATAGCACAAGCACGTCAGAAGGAATTACAACTTCTGATTGATGCTTGGAGGAAGCAGATGGAATCTAAATAGATCTGTGGAGACCTGCGGAACTAATGGCAACAAGAATCGGAAACAAGAAGAAGACAAGTAAGGATCTTCCTGAATCTACTCTAACAAGAATGCAGGAGTTAGGATCTGCATGGGTATTTAAGAGAGCCATTCAAGACAATAAAGGTTGGCAGAGATGGGAACATCTTAAAACAGATAAAGAAACTTTTCCTGAGATACAAAAGGTATGGAAGACTATTGGTAAAGTTGAGTGGGATGATAAAGCAGATGATCCTTGGTTGGAAAGTTTTTATAAACAACAAAGGGTTCTCTTAAGAAATATAGGAAGACCAAGTATAACAGAGTTTACACGAGATGGAAATATAAAAGGTGGTCCAAAGTATATTTTACCTGGTAATAACAGTGGTGAAACCTTTATGGAGTGGGTGGAAAAGTATCTTAAGTCTGAATTTAAAATAGGTACAAAGGACAATTGGAATCCAGCAGACATTTGGTTGATACAAGATGAGAAGAAATGGAAGAAGAAAATAGAAGATTGTACAAAGGTTGCTAAGAAAAATAAAGCTACTATCATAGCAAATCTAACTCAGTTTAATAAGATTTTTAGAGCACTGTTTCGTACTAAACAAATCATTGGAATTTCTTTAAAGAAGATTGGTGGTAGTGCTTCTTGGAAAGAGGTTAATGTAAGTCATGCATACTTTAAAAAGATAGAAGCCACTACGATGGAATTGACTGGAGTTAAATGTTTATTGGGAACAACTGGTATAACAGCAAAAGAAGCAGCAGAAGGGAAGGGTGTAGAAGATTATAATAAAATAGAAACTCAAGATGCATGGTTGTTCATAAAGGATAATAATGAGAACATAGAATATAAAGTACAGATTAAAGGTAATACTACTTCAAGAAAATCCAATCTAAAGTTTGAACCAACTGAAGTAGGTAAAGGTGCTGCTCGTATGGGTAAGGCAACACGAGAATATATCTTTGATCTTATGAAATCTTATGGTATTAAACGTCATTTCCCTGAGTCAGCAGATAATTATCCTTTAACTGAAGATGAGTTTAAGGGATATGATCCTAAGACTTTAAGGATGATTGGAAATCAGAAGGCATATGTGAAGATGCTTAAAGATATTAGAACTATAATGGGATCTCAGAATGTTGATTATGGTGTAGATCCTATAACTGGAGTAATAAATCTTGCTGAAGTATTTTCTGAAGACAGTCAACCTTGGATTGCTAATATGAAACTTCAAGAAATTAGATTTATATGGGCTATCGTTGTTGGATTGAGAACCAAAGAAAAGATAAATCAATTCTGTACTGATTTAATTTATATTGCTGCAAAGCAAGGTAGATCTGCTGGACCTTACGGTACAGGTTATGGTCCTTTCGGAAAGATATACTAGACAGTCATTCAACTGGCACAATCATTGATACAACTAGGGTTTAGTGTGCTATAATAAGGGTATCTGAAAGACACCCATGCCTAATAAGCACCTAGAACATCCAGAAGATCTAATACTCTTAGGAACAGATCCTAATGAAGTGTTGGATCATCTTTTTATGGTGCATAAAATCACTACCAAATGGGATGGAGCACCATCAATAGTGTTTGGTAAGAATGATGGTAAGTTCTTTGTTGGTACGAAGAGTGTCTTCAACAAAAGAAAAGTTAAAATAAATTATAGCGTTGCTGATATTGCTGCAAATCATGAGGGTGCGGTAGCTCAGATCCTTACCGCTTGTTTCTATTGTTTACCTCGTATAGAAGGTATCGTACAAGCAGATTTTATCGGATTTGGAGGTTCTGATAACTACCGTCCCAACACAATTACTTATAAGTTTCCGAATGTAATTTCACAAGACGTAATAATTGCACCACACACAGCATATAATGAGGTCAGTCCTAATGCTGTACCTATCTTTGGTGTCAAGTTAAAGTCAACTGATACATGTTACTGTATAGATACTGAGACTGCTAAACTTAACGTACCTCTCAAAGCAAAATCTTTAATTCAAGTAGCAAGATTGTTGGTTCCATTCTGTAAGTTTCCTACTTCAGATTTAAGACAATTCTATAACAAATTTATTCGTGAAGGAAAAACTCCTACGGCATCTGAAATCTATTATAGTTTGGATGATAAATATAGATGTGAGGTAAATATAAATACCTTCAGATTATACAATCTAATACTGAATATTAAAGATGCACTTCTCTCTGCTGTAAAGGTAGATGAGACTGTTGAGTACTTACTAGGTGATCAACCTACTACACCAGAAGGTTATGTATTAATTGGACCTAAGTATTCAGTGAAACTCGTTAACCGTTTGGAATTTAGTCAAGCAAACTTTAACTTACGTAAAAATTGGAAGAATGAAAAAGTTTAGCGACTTCCTTACCGAAGCAGCAACGTCACAAGCAGCAGATAAAGCAGCAAAACTAGGTCTCAGTCACGTAGGATACGGCTATTATGGTCGTCCCGATGGAACTGTGACTCATCGTTCTGTTAATGGACAATTAATAGAACTATCACCTGAGCAACAGGCAGCAAAGAATGGAGTACCACCAGAACAACAAGGATCACAAGGAACTGGAGAGGAAGAAGGTGGTAACGCGGGCACTAAAGGTGACATATCTATTACATTTGGAAGATTTAATCCACCAACTGTCGGACATGAGAAACTCATTGAACGACTCGCTTCATCTAGTAAGAGTGGGGAGTACAAGATATATCCCAGTAGGACTCAAGATCCAAAGAAAAACCCAATAGATCCTGAGACCAAGGTACATTACATGCGTCAGATGTTTCCTGACCATGCACATGCTATTGTAAACAACGAAGAATTTAAAACTATATTTGATGTACTCAAGTCACTCTACAATGAAGGGTACAGTCAGATTAATTTAGTTTTAGGTGGTGATAGAGTTGCTGAGTTTGAGAACTTAGCAGAAAAATATAATGGTAAACTCTATGAGTTTGAAGAGATCAGTGTTCAGTCTGCTGGTGATAGAGATCCAGATTCTGATAGTGTAGAAGGCATGTCTGCATCTAAGATGCGTAAGGCAGCAGCAGAGAATGATTTTAATTCATTCCGTTCTGGTATGCCTCAAGCATTAGATGATAAGGCAGCAAAGGAACTCTTCAAAGAGTTAAGAGGTTCTATGCAAGTAGAATCCATAGAAGATTTTGGAGATGTATCTTATCAATTGTATGAGATTGCACCTAAGTTAGATCCAGATGGACTTAGGGAAGCATACTACGATAAGAAGATCTTTAAAGAAGGTGCTATCATTGAAAATGTTAACAGTGGTATCACTGGAAAGATTGTTAAACGTGGTGTGAACTACGTTATATACATTGATGAACATGATCATGTTTACCGTGGTTGGTTAAAGGATTTACAGGAAGTATCTGTAAAGAACTTTGTGTCCTTTAGAAAGACTGATCCTAAGAAAGGTTATGCCGATCTTAAAGCGTTTAACTTTAGTCCATTAGGATTAGAGGGTACACCAAAACTTGCCAAGGCAGTCAAGGATCTGACACCTGGTGAAACTATAAATAAAAAGAGCAGCAGTAAAAGAAAATGAACTTACAAGAACTCCCTGATATGGTAGATGCACTTAATAAAGTGTACGAAGGCAAGAAAAAGTATGACAAAAAGACTAAACGCTGGTGGGATGATGACGGCGATGGTAAGGGATATGAGAAAGGTGAGGTAGATGGTAAGTTCAAAACAAAAAAAGAGCATCATGAAAAAGATGCTGAAGGTAATGTAGTTGAACACGACATAGAAACTGAGGAGGAAACATCCGATGCTTAGTTTTAAAGAACTAGCCGAAAAGAAGTCTAAGATCAAGATCAATCCTCGTAAGGATGAATTGATGGAGGCTCCTAAGAAACACCCTGAAGATTGCACTTGTGGTAAGTGTGAGTCTAAAGAAGATAAAGAAGGTCCAACCGTAGAGTCTGTTGAGTTCACTGAAGAGTGGATTGATTCTGCTGTAGAAGTTGCTGCTGATTATTTCTACTCAGAAGGACTTAACGAAGAGGGTCTTGACATTCTTATTGAAGATGTAGGTATTGATGAGTTCACTGAATTCGTTATAGATCCTATTGAAGAACTCAATGAGGAAAGGTCTGCAAGAAAGGCATCAGTTAAAGCACCTTCATATGAGAAGGTGAAAGCAAAGGTTGATGCAGCAGATAAAGCAAAGAAAGCATCAGGTAAAGGTGAGTATGCTAAGTCATACGCTAAGAGATCTGGTGAAACCGAGGACAGTACCAACTATGGAGACTCTAGCAAACCTGCTGCTAAAAAGAAAGCAGCGACTCCAAAGAAGAAGGCAGCACCTAAAACAGAAGTCAAACCAGTTGCTAAGGCTACTGTTAGAAAACCGAAAGCAGCACCTGCAAAGAAGGCTGCTACTGTTAAAAAAGTTGCAGCGTCTACTGCAAAAGCAAAAGCGAAACAACCAGCAAAACCAACCTCCAAGCCAGGTATCTTAGGTAAGATCCGTGGTGCTGTTAAGAAGGGTGTTGAGAGACACAACAAAGCAAGAGCAGCAGGAAGAGTACCAGAGAAACGTGTGAAGGAGTTTGCTAAGGGTGTTAAGTCTGGTGTTAAAGCATCAGTTAAGTTTGCTAAGGATGTTAAGAAGGTAGTCTCTAAGGAAGAGGCTATGATGGATCATCTTAAGGCACGTCTAGTTGCAGAAGCAACACGTCTTAAGAAAGAGAAAGGGTACGACAAGGGAGGTACTAAAGGAAAAAAGGATCCAGCCCTAGCAGCTGTGCTAGCTAAGATTCGTAAGGATCATGGTGCAGGAGCTGTTGTAGGGCAAGGAAGCAGACAGGCAAAGAAAGTAAAGGGTGCTAAATCTGATGCTGGTACTGGAAAGTATAAGAAGGCAGCAGATGCTAAGAAAGCAACCGCAGCCTCTGCTAAGAAGCGTGGGTTCAAAGACGTGAAGAACTACGTTAACACTATGGCTCGCTATGGTGGTAAAGACAACTACGATAGAGGACGTGGCCTTGGCACATAATGAAGACTGGAAACCTGAGATAGAACACAGCAAACTAGGTGATGCTGTGAAGAAGAAGGCTGAGAAGAAGAGGAAGGAAGCTGAAGACAGTCTCCCTCCTCATCTTCGGTTGTCTGTTATGAAGAAAGCATTCAAACATACTAATGAAGCAAAGGTTGATTCAAAAACACCTGAGCATAAGAGAGCAACAGTTAGAGATAAGAGATATGGTAACCCACATGGATCACATGAACTAGGTGGTGGTATTAGAAAGGATAGAAGAGCAGACCATGAAGCAAGACGTGGTGTTAAAAAAGAAAACATCCATAAGGAACTCATAGGTAATGCTCAAAGAAAGCATAAGGAAGTTAAATCAAAGAAGTATAAAGACTTCATGAAGAATGCTGCTGACGCTAAGAAAACTGCTCAAGGAGTGAAGGCAGTACGAGGTGGTAAGTGGGGATACCTAAAAGGTGGGAAATTTAAACCTATATAGATTAGAGTAAACTAATCAAAATGTTTAAAGCATTACTACCTTTAGCATCCAAGATTATAAAGGATGCTGTTAACGCTATCCCTGATGACGCAGCTATTGGAGATAGACTCATTGAAATTTGCTTAAGAGTTCTTGCTAAAGCAGTAAAGACTACTAAGACAGATGTTGATGATAAATTATTTGAACAAGTTGCAACCGCTATAAGAAACAGAGAAGTCAAAGCTGACGACTTTGTATCATGAGCGATCTAGGACTTGATGCTTCACAGGAAACTCGTATTACTGTGATGCAACTCAAGATAGAACGTCTTGAGGAAAAACAGAATGACCTAAGAGAAAGATTAAAAACAGTAGAGAAGTGGGTGATCGGAGCTGGGGCAGTGATAGCTGCTGGAGTTACGGTAATTGGCTTTGCTACCAATATATCTAAAGCATATCTTTAAAGCACTCAAACTGATAAATAATAACAGATTGAGTTAATTATACGGAGACGATCAAATGGCACTATATGGTGTAACTGATGCTGATGAAGCTAAGCCGAAGTGGGCGGTACAGGGTGGTGCTGTAGACCCATCAAATATTTTTGCAACCGAGCAAGGTTGGGTTCTTAGACACTACAAGAAGAGTGATCTATCAGAGTACTGGGATGAAGTTCTAGTAGCTGTAGATGGTCTTGTAGGTGCTGGTGGTCGTGGAACAAATACTCTTGGAGAGGCAGACATCACTGCTGTATTCTTTGAAGAGACTTCATACGCTGCTGGAGCAACTGGAACTGTTGTTGTCATATATAACGAGAGAGTCAACGTTACTAACGGTGCAACTCTTGTAGTTACTAACACTACTGACAGTGCAAGTATAACTGCTACTGCTGCTGCACAGTCAAGCACAAACCGTGTTGAATTTACATTCACCGCAGCTGCTGCTGACAAGGTGCATACAATCGGTGCTCAAACAATCTCTGGAACAATCGTTGATACCACTGGTGGTGCAACATCCGATAAGGCATTTGTTCTAGGTGATACAATTGGAGCAGGTGGTTCTGGTACTACTAAGACGTTTACAACTACTTAATAGATGAAATTTGGTGAACTGAATAACGATAACTACGTAATGTTCGCCATCAAAAATTATGAGAATCCTCACAGTGTTACTCGTGAGGATTTTGATGAAGACATGAAACGCTTTAAGTACCTTAAGAGATTACTCAAAAGGTATCTGCGTGGGGGACCGTTAAGGTCTCATTTGATTATAAATCATCTGATTGTTCTTTATAATGTTTTTGATGACGCTGCAACACCATTACTCCTATTCAAATTTGAAAAGGAATATTGGCCACTGTTGAGAGCATTTTTAGAATACCTAAACAGATTCCCTGAACATTACATGGACTGTTTAGAAACTGACCCTGATGTCGCAAAGGAACTTAGCTCATTATGATTAATGAAGAACCTACAATGAGTGCTGGTACAGGTGGATTCTCTGGATCTGCTTCTGCCACTGGACCTAATGCAGGTTTTGATCCTAAGTTAGACTTCCGTAAGAGAGCGAACAAGAAGATCAAAGATCAACCATTCGTCTCTGCCTATAGAAAGCTCCGTAAAAACTGGAAGGAAGGTCATACACCTAACGACGGTAAGGTAAAGAACAAAGTGAACCCTGCTATGCCTAGTAGGTTACTACAGTATAAGGTTAAGATTCCTGGTGTGGGTGAAACTATAGTTTATGCTAACACTCAGGCAGAGTTAAGACAGAAGATGCGTCTACTCATTAACCCTCGTTACAGAGGTGATGTGGAGATTGACAGGGTGTTTCCTGGTCAGGCACAAAAATTTTATTACGACAAAAGAATGAAAGCCATGAAGAATATCCCTGAAGAAGTTGTCCTTGAGGATCAGGACAAGCAAATCAAACAACAACTTGCACAAACAAAGGTACAGATCTTAAAGAAGAATGCTGACCTTAAGAAGCAAGAGATCCAAAAGACTTTACAAAAGAAGACTGCTAACCTTAAGAGGAAGGCACGAGTAGGTACAGATGTATCAACTCAGAACGAAGAATTTTCCAAGAGTGGTAACTTAGCAAAGATCAAGCACTGTGCAGAGAATGGATGTGCAGGTGCTATCAAGTTCCATGATGGTACAGAAGTGGATGTTACTCCTGACGTAGCATCAAAAGTAATGAAAGCCTACGGACAGTTAAACGTACGTAAGAATCAGGCAAGGTTTAGTAATGCTACAAATGAATCACCAGACATGTTTAATCGTGTCCTAGCATTCGCTAATCCACCTGAGAGTAATGGCTGAGAGTATTAATAGTGCAATAATTGAACGACTGGAGAAAGTCGTTGAAAATCTCCAGGACAACTCCTTAAAGATGGGGCAACTTCTTGCTGTCCATAATGAAAAGTTAGACAAACAGGATAGGATTGATGGTGTACTCTTTGAGAAGATAGAGAGTGTCCATCGTGAAGTAAACCGACAAGCATTGGAGATAAAGAAAGGTTGTGAAAGAGATATACGTAAAGTTGACGACAGACTCCGTATCATGGAGAAGAAGATGTGGACTATTTTTGGTGCTCTGTCTATTATATCTTTCGTGGTTAGTCCAGTCGGACAAATCATCATAAGAAGCTTGACAGAACAGACGAAGGCAAGTATACTGGAGTCTGAGTTGGTTGCGTATGAACTACATAGAGAGCAAGTACGTCAATCTCCTCAGTGGGAGACTAGATAAGTTTACAAGGAAGAAAGAAGGTCTTTGGAATTTTAGATGTCCTTACTGTGGGGACAGTCAGAAGTATAAGAACAAGGCACGAGGATATTTTATCAGAGTAAAAACTGATTTGATATACAAGTGTCATAATTGTGGTGTGGGTAGATCCTTTTCCAATTTTCTTAAGGATCAGGCATTGGATTTACATGATGAGTATGTATTGGAACGCTATAAGGAGGGTCTCACTGGTAAGGGACGTTATGTAAAAAGTCCTACGATTGATTTCAAAACAAGGAAACCAAAACCAGTTAAAATACCCACGGGATTGACGAAGATTTCTGAGCTAAATAAAGAACATCCCGCTAAAGAGTACATCCTGAAACGTGGAATACCAGAGCAATATCACAGTGAATTATTTTATGTTGAAAAGTTTCAGGCATGGGTTAACACCCAGAAGTATACATACTCAGATGAGAGTCTAAAGTACGACCATCCTCGTGTCATCATACCGTTGATAGAGGATGGTTCTTGGTTTGGATTTCAAGGTAGATCATTAGATCCTAAAGATAAGATGCGGTATGTTACTGTAATCTTAGATGATGATAAGACAAAGATCTATGGCCTCAATCACTCCACTTATAATAAGACCCTGTATGTCACCGAAGGACCAATAGATTCATTATTCTTAAGCAATGCCATTGCTATGGTAGGTGCTGATGTTGAATGGTCATTCGCAGAAGGTAAACGAATCGTGTTTGTATACGATAACGAACCACGTAACGAACAGATCATTGCTCGTATGCAGAAGGTAATAGACAAAGGGTTTAAGATTGTAATCTGGCCAAAGTATCTTGAGCAGAAGGACATAAATGATATGGTACTTGCTGGACATAAGGTTCAGGATGTGGTAGAATTAAATACCTTTAGTGGACTTAAAGCACAATTAACTCTTAACGACTGGAAGAAAGTATGAACGGATCAATCAAGGTTGTAAAGCGCAACAACAGCGTTGTAGAAATCAACCTAGAGAAAGTACATAAAATGGTAGAACACGCTTGCAGAGGTCTTGCAGGTGTGTCTGAGTCGCAAGTTGAAATGAATGCCAACCTGCAATGGTATGATGGTATTAAGACTTGTGATATACAAGAAATTTTAATTAGATCTGCTAATGATTTAATCTCATTAGATAACCCTAACTATCAATACGTAGCAGCAAGACTGTTATTGTTTGGACTACGTAAGGGTGTGTACGGTTGTCATCCTGACAATCCTCCTACTGTACTTGAACATTTAAACAAGGGTATTACCAGTGGTGTGTATGATGAAGAGTTACCATCATATTATACTGATGAAGAGTGGAGTGAGATTAATAGTTACATAGATCATGATCGTGACTATTTGTTTACTTATGCTGGTATTAGACAAGTTGTAGATAAATATCTTGTACAAGATCGTAGCACAGGTACAGTTTATGAGACACCTCAATTTATGTACTGTCTTATTGCTGCTACGTTATTCAGAAATTATCCTGTAGAAACACGCTTAAATTATGTCAGAAGATACTACGACGCAATCAGCAAGCACAGACTCAACATCCCCACGCCAGTCATGGCGGGAGTACGAACCCCTATTCGTCAATTTGCATCTTGTGTTCTGGTTGATGTTGATGACACCCTCAATTCTATCTTTAGCAGTGATATGGCTATTGGCAAATACGTCGCACAACGTGCTGGTATCGGTATTAACGCGGGAAGAATCAGAGGGATCAACTCAAAAATCAGAGGAGGTGAAGTCCAGCATACAGGTGTTGTCCCATTTCTCAAAAAGTTTGAGTCAACTGTCAGATGTTGCACTCAAAACGGCATCAGAGGGGGTTCAGCAACTGTCCACTTCCCTATTTGGCACCAAGAAATCAGAGACATCCTCGTCCTCAAAAACAATAAAGGAACCGAAGACAACCGAGTCAGAAAACTTGACTACTCCATCCAGTTAAGTAAGTTATTTTATGAGCGATTTATCCAGAACGGTACTATTACTTTATTCAGTCCTCATGATGTTCCTGGGCTCTATGACGCTTTTGGTAGTGATACCTTTGACGAACTCTATACTAAATACGAGTCCGACCCAGACATCCCCAAGTCAAGTGTCCCTGCCCAAGAACTTATCGCTGATCTCCTAAAGGAGAGAGCAGAGACTGGTCGTATTTACTTGATGAATATAGATCATTGTAATACCCATTCATCATTTAAAGACAAGGTTACTATGAGTAATCTATGTCAAGAGATTACACTACCTACTAAACCTATTGATCATATTGATGACCATGAAGGTGAGATAGCATTGTGTATACTGTCTGCTATTAACGTAGGTAAGATTAATAAACTGGAGGACATGGAAGATCTATGTGACCTATCAGTACGTGGACTAGAAGAGTTGATTGATTACCAGAACTATCCTGTAGTTGCTGCTGAAGAATCAACTAAGGCAAGACGTTCTCTTGGAGTAGGGTTCATAGGATTAGCACATTATCTTGCAAGACAAGGTGTTAAGTATGAGGATCCAGCAGCATGGTCATTGGTTCATTCTTTAACAGAATCATTCCAATACTATCTACTTAAGTCATCTAACAAAGTGGCACAAGAGAAGGGAGCATGTGAAGGATATAAGCATACTAAATACGCTGATGGAATCCTACCTATAGATACATATAAGAAGGACGTAGATGAGTTAGTACCTAATGACCTTCATCTTGATTGGGGAACTTTACGGCAAGACATATCAACCTATGGGTTACGGCACAGCACACTGTCCGCACAAATGCCTTCGGAGAGCAGTTCCGTTGTGTCAAACGCAACAAATGGAATTGAGCCACCTAGAGACTACTTGTCCGTTAAGAAGTCAAAGAAAGGACCGTTAAAACAAATTGTCCCATCATATCAGACGCTTAAGAATAATTACACGTTGCTTTGGGATATGCCTAGCAATACTGGTTATATTAATGTTGTTGCTGTTATGCAGAAGTTCTTTGATCAAGCAATTTCTGGAAACTGGTCCTATAATCCAGAGCATTTCCCAGACTCTGAAGTTCCTGTTTCTGTGATGGCAAATGATCTACTAACTAGTTACAAGTATGGTTGGAAGACATCATACTATCAGAATACATATGATGCCAAGAAAGATGTAGATGAACCTACACACCCAATGGGTTGGCATGACAACGTGGAGAACGTTGATGATTTAATTGAAAACATTCTTACTACTGAGGAGGAGGTCTGTGACAGCTGCGCCGTCTGATATTAAGGGCATGACTGTCTTTAATACTATGAAGACTAATACTAAGAAGCAACCAATGTTCTTTGGTGCTCCTCTTGGTGTCCAGAGATACGATAACTTTAAGTATCCTGCCTTTGAAAATTTAACAAAGCAACAATTAGGATATTTCTGGAGACCTGAAGAGGTATCACTCCAGAAAGACAGAGCAGATTATCAAACTTTAAATGAAGCACAGAAGCACATCTTTACCAGTAACCTTAAGTACCAGATCATGCTGGACTCCGTACAAGGTCGTGCTCCTGGTATGGCTTTCCTACCTTACTGTTCTTTACCTGAGTTAGAATCATGTATGGAAGTGTGGGGTTTCATGGAGATGATTCACTCTAGATCTTATACATATATCATTAAGAATGTATATCCAGATGCGTCTGAGGTATTTGATACTATCTTAGATGATGATAGAATTTTGAAGAGAGCAGAGTCTGTTACAGAATCATATGACACATTCATTAACTATGCTAATGAGTATGGTCAGAGTAATAATTGGAGACCAGATTGGAAAGAACATCCCAATGCTGAGTGGACTCGCAAAGATTTAAAACGCAGTTTATATAAGGCAGTTGCTAATGTTAACATCTTGGAAGGTATACGCTTCTATGTTTCTTTTGCTTGTAGTTTTGCATTTGGTGAACTTAAGTTTATGGAAGGGTCAGCTAAGATTCTATCGCTCATTGCCAGAGATGAATCTCAACATCTCGCCCTCACCCAAAACATAATAAACAATTGGAGAAAGGGTGATGACCCAGAGATGATTGATATTGCTAAGGAAGAAGAAGATAACGTCATTGCAATGTTTAAGAAGTGTGTTGATGAAGAGAAGGAGTGGGCAGATTATTTGTTTGAAGGTGGTACCATGATAGGATTGAATGAGAGATTGTTAAGTCAGTATGTTGAATGGATTGCTAACAAACGTATGAGATCCATAGGTTTGAAACCATTGTATGATGTTCCCATTAAGAACAATCCATTACCTTGGACAGAACACTGGTTAAATAGCAAGGGACAACAGAATGCACCACAAGAAACTGAGATTGAATCTTATGTTGTAGGTGGTATTAAGCAGGATGTTGAGAAAGATATGTTCGCTGGTTTTTCCTTATGATTTTAGTATTCATTATCGTAGCATTATTATTTGTTGTCATGGGTTATGGACTGTGGTTAACAGTTGGACCTGGCAAGAAAGAATTGAAAGATCCGATAGCAGAACATGCTAAGATGCATGAACTAGGTATAGCACACAAGCACGATTGATTATGATTGAACATGTAATTGAGTATACTGTAGATGAGTCTGTGTGTGATGGACTCATCAAACTATATGATACAGTAGAAGCAACTGGTAAAGCATGTAGACCTGGTACTGTAGGTAATGTACCACATGTTAATGAAGAGTTTAAAAAGTGTACTGATTTATTCTTTAATGATATACCCAAGGCAGAGATAGAGTATAGTCCTGAGTATAAGGACATGGAATACAGAACACATTTGATGGAGTGTATTAAAGATTACTCTGAAAGATATTTGTTTTGGGCACCATTAGGATTTCATAGTCACCCTAAGTACCAAGTTTATAAACCAGGTGAAGCATTCTATGAAGAGCATTTTGATGCTCAAGGTACTGACCAAGGTAGAGTGGTTGCTTGGATTACATACTTAAATACTATTAAAGATGGAGGTGGTACTCATTTCATCTATCAAAATCATACAGTACAACCAGTCAAAGGTAAGACTGTATTATTCCCTGCGGGATATACCCATAGACATAAGGGTGTGACTGCTCCATCGGAAACTAAATACATCGTAACAGGTTGGTTCATGTGGGAGGCAAGTACAAGTGGAACAAAATAAACCATTAACAGAAGAGTATCAGATGAAAGCTGAAGAGAAATATGAAGAACTCTTGAGTGAATTTGACACATCACCCCTAGAAAAGGAGGGTTTGATGATGTTATGGGAGGCAGGAAAGAAAAATGTTACAAAGAATACAAAAAAACTTGATAAATAGATGTGGGTATGCTAACATACCTACACGTTCATCTCTAAGGAGACGCAAGTAAGCCGACACGGAACGGATACGTTCATCCCATGATTCCATTTTTAATCGCTACTTCTTTAACCTGTTCTGACGCACACATACTCGTTGAAAAAATGAGTAAGTATAAGGTGGAAGAGGATCTGCGAGCTGAAATGATTCAGGTCGTTAAAGAAGAAACGGACGGATGTTGGGACGCAAATGCCGACTGAAGGAACGGTCTAATCAACCTAATCCTACAGGAGAAAGCCAATGGCACAAGTCACATACCGTGGTGTTAAATATGACACCGACAAGCAAAAGCAAACTACGAATTCTAAGTCAGAACTGGCTTATCGTGGTGTGAAGTTCAAGAAGGAACTTGCGACGGTTTCATAACAAAGTTATGGAATGAATACATGAGACCCCTTGCAGGGTCTCTTTTTTTATGTTACAATAAATACTATCAATGAATACAGACAAGTCATGAAAATATTTCTGGACTCATCTGATGCCAAACAAATCACAGAGTTGTATGAGACTGGATTGATTGATGGTGTTACGACAAACCCTTCCTTGATGGCAAAGTCAGGAAGAGATCCAGTGGATGTACTTAAAGAGATCTCTAATGTATTTCCATTCCATGCTTCTATATCTGCTGAAGTTATAGGTGATCAGTGGGAGATGTTAGAGATGGCAGAACAGTATTTGGATATAGGACCAAACATTACAATCAAAGTACCCTGTACTCCAGAAGGTTTGATGGTATGTAAGGAGTTATCAGGTAATGATGTACCAGTTAATGTAACCTTAGTGTTCTCTCAGACACAAGCAATCCTTGCTGCTAAGGCAGGTGCTAAGTATGTGTCACCATTTGTAGGACGTGTAGATGACAATTCATTCGGTGGGTTGTGTCTAGTCAAGGACATTGCTAATGTATTTGCTAAACAAAAGTGGGAAGGTACTGAGATCCTAGCAGCATCTATAAGAAATGTAAGAGATGTAGGTAGAGCATTTGAATATGGTGCTAACATTTGTACGTTACCTCTCAAAGTATTCCAAGGTATGTACAAACATATTCTAACTGATAAAGGTCTAGAACTATTTGATGCTGATTGGCAAAAGGTTCAGGAGTCCTTGAAGTGAATGGCCGACTATCCAAAGTGGACATGACTGCACGTTTAACTAAACTTAAACGTGACATAGATAACAAGTCATGGTATCCTGAGTGGGATGATAAAGAGAGGTGGGCAGCACAACTTGCATTGAATAATGCCCTAGATATATTAGAAGAATATCATTATTAAGTATGTTACACATGAGAGAACAACTACTAGCAGCAGTCAAAGCACATGCACAAGGTGAGATTGCAAAGCACAGAGCAAATGTTAATGTTTACCTAGAACATCCAGCAGGTATTGGAGAGCACTCAGATATTACTGAAGCAATTCAAGTAGAGTTGGATAAGATTGCTCGTTACCATGATCAAGTTACAGTCATAGATCAATACTTTAAAAGCTGATGCTTAAGATATGTCCACACTGTCAATCTAATTGGATTGCTGGACAATTATACTGGAGTAATGGTAAAATAGGATGTCCTCATGATCTTGCTGGACTTCTATGCAATGAACACGGTACTGAAGAATGTATTAATCCATGCAGAGGTAGTACCAGTGGTCAAACATGGGAACAGCGTCGTGAGTTTATAGATAACCTAGGAGAAGAAATGGAACTATGAAAAAATACTTTGACAAGGTAGTAGATTGGGATCGTCGTCTTGCACGAAAGTTTCAAGACAAGTTTAACTTGACTGACTACCAAATGTTATGCGTATCATTCGCTAAGGGTCTTATTATTGGTGCAATTATTTTATGACTAAATTGACAAAGAAACAACGCCATCAAGTTAAATCTAGGTGGTATTATATTTTCTGGGGTGCTGCTACCATATCAGTATTTGCTGGCCAGATGTATGTTGGAACAGGGTATCGTATGATGTCAGAAGCATTCCATAGAGTCCTGACAGAAATTGTTATCATGGAAGTTGATCCACCAACAACTTATCCATATTAAAAAAGACCCCCGAAGGGGTCTTTCAAATTAACTTGAGTTCATTGTCTCTTAAAGTAAGATTTCCTTACACACACGTTTGCATGAGCTTTGATCGTCTGCACATTCAATTAAGCACTCGTAGTAATCGTTAAGTTTTTGATCATCATTAGAAAATGCGTGATCCATATGATTCCACTCTGCTAGACTATTATGTGAGACTATGTTATGCACTTGATTACCTCCTTAACTGGACAACATAACAAAGAAGTTTGGGTTCATCTTGTTGATCCCTAATTCTACCACTATTTAGACAACCTGTGTCAGTATTCCCTGATACATTTAACAAATATTTATGCCTACTATGAAGAAAAGAATTGAAGATTTTTCTAAGCAGATCAAGGCAGGGACTAAGAAGTCTCACACTGCTGCTGAGAATACTTCATTTGTTGCATCATTCTTACGTGGTGTTGTGAGTGAAGAGAACTACAGACAGTTGATTGCTAACTTCTATTTCATATATCATGCTATGGAAACAGAGGTTGACAGACTGAAAGACGATGACTTTGTAGGACCGATGAGATTAAATGGTCTACCTAGACAGCAAGCATTAGCAGAAGACTGTGAGTATTTTTGGGGTGCTGACTGGAGAGACAAGATCTATCCTACTGAGGCAACGCAACAATACATTAACAGAATCCATGAAGTAGCACATGATAATCCTAAACTATTAATAGGACATCATTACACACGTTACATGGGTGATCTATCTGGTGGTGTTATCCTTGGTAACATAACTAAGAATGCTTTAAAACTTACTGATAAAGGTCTAGCATTCTATGACTTCCCTGAGATAACAGACAAGAAAGGATTCAAAGATTCTTATCGTAGTGTGTTAGACAACTTCATACCAGTTGACCAGCAAGATGTTAATGCTATAATAGTTGAAGCAAACTATGCTTTCAGATTAAACATGTATATGTTTGAAGAGATACAAGGTGATGCCACTAAAGGATTCATATCCTATGCTTGTGGTTATGTTAACTCACGTCTCCAATACTTCTTAAAGATTGCAGGAGTGATATGATGCACGGTAACTTAGAACCAGAGAACAATGTGTGGGAGGATTTAACTCCAGAAGAAGCAAAGGTTGAAGTTGAACAAGATCCTATCAAAGCACATGTTGATGCTTTGGGATCATTGATTGACAGACAGGGTGGTACAGTTGAACATTTAATTACTTCTAATTCAGTTGGTAAACTTTCTAAAAAAATTGTGATTGAATATGACATTCAAAATACTGGAGGTTCCTAATGGAATATCTGAAGCTGACTTACTTATTATTGAGTCAAAGTTTTCTGGCATGCCTTTCACGTACCGCATGTCAACGTCACCGTCTTTTCCTTATTACCAACATCCATTAGTAAAAAGAAATGAAAGTATAGATGAGACTGTACCAGTAGAACCATGCTCTGATGCATTCCCTTTCTTCTGGACTATCATGCATAATTTCATGGAGAAGTGGGATTTAAAATATAGATCTATCATTAGAGGATGTATTAATAATACATACCATCTACCATTTGAATATGGTGACCCTCATATTGATGCTAAGGTTCCTCATTATGTTCTGATAATGTATCTTAATAATGCTAGTGGTAACACTATAGTATTTGATGAGACTTATCCTGAACATGATAAGGGAATGTATCTACAGAGTCAGCAAGGTAAACACTTCACAGTCAAGCAAGAGGTTGTACCTGAGCGTGGTAAGATAGCAGTCTTTGATGGTAAGCATTATCATACTAATAGAATGACTGGTATAGGTGAGCACAGAAGTATTTGTATTTTTAATTTATTAATATGAAATTACTTGAAGATGATAATGGTATACCATTAGATAAACTTGACTACCTTGACAAGAGGATAGATCGTATACCTTACTATCATACTCAGTCTTCATCACCTGAGTTCCCATACTACCAACACCTATTGGTAGAAAGAAATGATGATGCTAAGGAGATCAGGAAAGTTAATCCTATCTCTGAAATTTATCCATTCTTTTTTGAGATCATGGACGAGTTTTGTAAGAAGAATGATATCAAATATAAAAGTATTATTAGAGCATGTCTTAATAACACATATCATATACCTGGATACGAATACCAAGACCCACACCTAGATGCTAAGTGTCCTCACCTAATCTTTATGATGTATCTTAATGATGCTACTGGTGACACCTTTATCTTTGAGGATGAATGGAACCCCGATGATGACATAGATATATACTATTGTAAGAAAGGAGGCGGTTTTAATTCTGTCTCCATTGGTGCAGGTTATCGTAGTACAGTTTTTGATAAGCAAGAACTTACTATTAAACATCGTATAACTCCTAAGCGTGGTAAGATAGCAGTCTTTGATGGTAAACACTTCCATGCTATCGGTCCTACAGGACCAGGAGAAATTAGATCTATCTGTATCATGAACCTTTCAATATAAAACTAATGAAAATCATGGGATGGAAACCACCACAAAGACCTCAGTGGTTGAAGGAGATTATGAAAACCCCTGGACCTATCAAGGTACAACTTTTACTTCTGCTGACATTAACGATTTCTTCGGTTACGTCTACTGTATTACAAATACAATCACGAACAAAAGATACATCGGGAGGAAATATTTTACCAGTCGTAGAAAGCCTAGAGGTGGGAAACGAAAAGTTACGAGTGAGAGTGACTGGAAACGCTACTATGGAAGTTCTAAAGAACTTAAAGACGACGTTACAAAGTATGGACGAAACGTTTTCAAGCGAGAAATAATCAGCCTACATACTACATTGGGTCAAGTTAATTACGAGGAGACCCGACAGTTATTCATAAATAATGTACTGACTGAGGTAGCAGAGGATGGAACACCAGCATTCTATAACTCAAACATACTTGGAAGGTACATGCGGAAAGATTACTTCAAGGGTTGACATAGATGAATGTGGATGCTATACTAAGCCCACTTATCCTTCTGACATGTTCAACGACTTTGAAATGGATCAAGTCCATGCAACTCTTTCAGCTTTGATTGATGAACTCCATGCTTCTTTTGAGCAGGGGTATGACTGTGAACAAATTGTTGAACAAATCCACCAACTTAATGAGGCTCTATGAGTAAGTATTCTGACGCAGAAATAGCAGCAAGAGACGCTGTAATACAAGCACTGTACGATAACATTAAACAAGATAAACTTAGTGAACTATGGAACCATTACCTAGGTCTTCGTAGTGTTGCTGAGACTCTACCCAAGGAAGAAAGTAAGATCTTCTTAACAGAGAATGAGGTAGACGGTAAGATGGATAACATTAGTTTTGAAGGCATAACTCTAGGTGATAACTATACTATCCCTGTACCTGGTGGGTTGAATGATACTGACTTCCGTGTAGATGACAATGGATATGTTGCTGGTGACTCAGTTAATGATGTAGTCTTTACTCCAAGTGATAATCTATCAGATGTTATTACTTTTAGTAGTGACCCAAACCTTACAAATAATGTACCATTTACATATGGGTTTGATAGTTCAGATACTATAGTATTTGGTGGAGACACAGAGAAAAAAGAGGATGAAGAAACTACATAAATAAAAACGTCTTTGCCAATAGACTATAATCTAGATGGTTGTAGCGCGAAAGCAACAATAAGACTAACAACTGGGGAGCTCTGCTCCCCTTTTCTTTATATAAATTATGGATGATTTCATTAGAGTATACAATGACGTATTGGATGAGCGAATATTCAATGCGTTAACACAACTGATAGACAATCAACAGTATGCTCAGTGGTCTCATAGATCCGATAAGCATAGAAAGGATAGACAGTATGCATTGGAACCATTTTGGCCTGAACTAGCAGAAGAAATTAACTCATACCTTATTGGTAAATGTTTAGGTAGATACTTTGATGACTTCCCATACCTAAAGGATCAGGAAGCAGACTGGATGAGTGGTACAACTATACTTCAGAAGACTGATCCATGTGAAGGGTATCATAGTTTCCATGCTGAGAATGTAGCATGGTCTAATAGATTCAGAGCATTAGCATGGATGATCTATCTTAATGATGTTGAAGAGGGTGGTGAGACTGAGTTCTTATATCAGAAGAAAAGATTTAAACCTACCAAGAACACAGCATTAATTTGGCCAGGTTCATGGACACATTTACACAGAGGTAACCCACCTATCAGTGGTAGTAAGTATATTTTAACAGGATGGTTCGCACCCATGAATGGTATGGGTAAGTTCTCACCAACGCAACAGAACGTACAGACAGAGTTGAAATCTTAAGATTCGGTTCCCAACCCCAGACAAAGTACTTTACAAAATTTAATCTTTGCTATATAATACTGTAACGTAACTTCACATAAGTTTACATGACTGTAACAACAGAGTACGGCAAGCAGAATATGTTTGCGAAGGAGCCTCCAATTGAGGTAATTGAAAACTACAACTACTGGGAGCAAGCAGAGATGCTTAATGGCAGACTTGCCATGTTCGGACTCGTTGCTGCCGTCTTTAATTACACCATCTTCGGATGGATTATTCCCCCATTCTTTTAAGAGGACACTATCATGACACCAGAAGCAGAAAAGTTTAACGGTTGGGCAGCAATGATCGGTTTCGTAGCCGCAGTTGGTGCATATGTAACCACAGGACAAATCATTCCTGGAATCTTCTAAAGTATAAATACTTACTCGTAACAAAACTTAAAGGTAGTGATGGGCGATCTAGCAACGGATACAATTTCACCAATCGTAGCAATCCTATGGGTCTTCTACCCAATGGCTGCACTTGTTTTGATTGAACTACTTCTTCGTGCGTTCAACAACGATGATGACGATGACAATGGTGGTAAAGGTATTCGTATTAGACAACCCATCGCAGTACCTGTCCCATCAGGAGCTTAACAATGTATCAAGTATTATTTCTTGTCGGTGTAGCAACAGTAGCATATACAAATGTCGGTCAATACGTTCTTAAGTAAACAGTTAAATAGTCCATTCTATGCACTGTATGAATTCGGTTTCTTCTGTGCCGTTGGAATGACAGCAAGTAGTTTAGGTATTTTATGAAGAAAATTTTATTTCTTACTCCTCTCCTAGTAGGATGTAACATCTCTGGAGGTATGGGTAGCATAGACTGGGGATCATTCCCAGGTGTCCCAGATGAGTATGAATGTAATCAGGTAGCAGATCCAGCAGCCTGGTGTGCAACAGGAGAACACCCCAATCTATGTGATTGCTAATGCTTTTTTTAATTTCCATAATGTCTTTTGCAAACTTTGTATTCTACCCACTAGTGGTAGGATCAATTGTTGCAGTGATAATAGAACAGATCCTTAGAGCAAGAGGTAGTGAAGACGATCCCAAGGCAGTAAGGAATGTTATAGTTTCTATGGGTATCAGAAAGTATCTGATCAGACAGGCATGGTTGTTCAACATCATATGGTTTGTTGGATATTTCATTCTGTTAATAGTAAACAGACCAGGGCAACAACCAATGCCTGATATGATATGGCAAGGATAATGGAAACTTTAACAGCAGAAGAAGTAAAACAAAACTCAATAAAGATTTTATATAAGAAGTATGGTCAGCAAGATAGCATCTATGCATGTGCTGAAGAGTGGTCTCAGAAACAAGTAGTTACTACTGGTATCGTACAATATTATGAAGCATACTTCATGAATAAATAGTTGAAGTTATATTAATTATCATGAGTAGAGATCCCAACAACGAATCGGTTTGGAATGCAACCCGAAAGGTAGACGGTGAGATTGAGTATCTTGTATCTAAAACTACATGGTCAGAAGATCCACGGTTTGCTAAAGTCTTTGATGCTCAAAAGGAAGCAAGGGCATTTCTAAAATCAATTGGAGAAAAAGGAACAGTCCGTAAAGTAAAAACCTAATGCCTTTACCAACCATACCTTATGATGAATGGTTTGATCCAACTTATAAGTATGAGCCAGAGAAACTGGATGATTATGGGAGACCACCCAACCCTTTAGATAGTATGCCTATCGCAAGGGATCCAAAAGATGTTGAGGCAGAACTATCTTTACATGAAAAGATGTATAGACTAGCAACCAATAGTGGTAAGCATACCATTGGTGGTGGTTCTGAAATGTTAACAAAAGAATAATTAGCAATCAGACTTGCTAAATAGATTAGTTTTGCGAAAAATTAATGACAAGTCTGATAGACCCTAAGAAATATAGTGATGCAGTTGGCCTATTGAGGTCATTTTTTTTGTCTAAAAATTTCCTAGAGGTTCACACTCAGAATAGACTGAGCATCCTTGCTGCATGTGAAGATCCAGAAACAGTAGCAACATATAATTACGGTGGTAATATTTGGCCACTACCACAAACAGGTCAGATGTGGTTAGAGCATGAACTCCTTTCCAATCCTTCAGAAGAAGGATTTTTTTGTGTCTCAACTTCGTACAGAGCAGAACCTAACCCTGTACCAGGTAGACACGAGACTATCTTTCCTATGTTTGAGTTTGAAATGAAGGGAGGTGTAGAAGAACTGAAAGACATGGAGATTGATCTTTGTCGTTGGTTAGGAATACCATTAGATGAAGAGGACATCATGACTTATGATGACTGGACTAATAAGTTTAACACTAAAGAGTTAGACCATGACCATGAGAAAAAGATAGGACGTGGTATGATTACTGACTTCCCTGAGTGGACATCACCATTCTGGAACATGGCACGTAACGATGATGGTACAAGTAAAAAGATTGATGTGATCCTAGGTGGTATGGAAACCATTGGTAGTGCTGAACGTAGCACTGATAAGGATCAGATGAGAGATACATTCTATACTATATCTAATGGAGAGTATGCTCAACTCATCATTGATTTGTTTGGTAGAAGTAGAGTGGAAGCAGAACTTGAGAAGTTCTTATCCTTTGACTTCTTCCCTCGTTCTGGTGGTGGAATAGGAGTCACCCGAATGATATCGGCACTTGAATAGTGCCTCAATCTGGGGTGGCGAAACTGGCAAACGCGATAGACCGTTTATCTATTGTTCCTGGCGGGACTTGTAGGTTCAACTCCTACCCCCAGAGTTTTTATTTAGAAGGTTGACAAAATTGTGAAGTTTTGTTATGATAAATAGACGAGGTGGTAAGGGCAACGTCACTAAGACCCCCCGCTTGTACATAGGGGCTGAGTATAAGCAGCATACGTACATCCACCTATACATACCCCCAAACCAAGACCAAGGGGTCATAATGTCTTATCATACAAGTACAAATCGCACTCTTAATTCAAATGACAACTCTCCAAAGAAGAGAGCAAGGTCTGCTTACGAATTGGAGCGAGTTTTGTGACTGGGTAACAAGTACGAACAACAGACTGTACGTAGGTTGGTTCGGAGTATTAATGATTCCTTGCTTGTTGGCAGCCGCCACTTGTTTCATCGTAGCTTTCATTGCTGCACCTCCTGTTGATATAGACGGGATCCGTGAGCCAGTTGCTGGTTCACTTATGTTTGGTAACAACATCATCTCTGGTGCTGTAGTTCCATCATCTAATGCTATAGGCATGCACTTCTATCCCATCTGGGAAGCAGCAACCATTGATGAATGGTTGTATAACGGAGGTCCATACCAGTTAGTAATTTTCCACTTCCTTATAGGTATCTCAGCATACATGGGTAGACAGTGGGAATTATCATACCGTTTAGGTATGAGACCTTGGATCTGTGTTGCATATTCTGCACCTGTATCTGCTGCATTCGCAGTGTTCTTAGTATATCCATTTGGTCAGGGTTCATTCTCTGATGGAATGCCTCTAGGTATTTCTGGTACGTTTAACTTTATGTTCGTATTCCAAGCAGAGCATAACATTCTCATGCACCCCTTCCATATGGCAGGTGTAGCAGGTATGTTTGGTGGAGCACTCTTTAGTGCTATGCACGGTTCACTCGTCACATCTTCTCTAATCAGAGAGACTACCGAGAATGAGTCACAGAACTACGGTTATAAATTCGGACAAGAAGAAGAGACATACAACATTGTTGCTGCTCATGGATACTTCGGACGTTTAATCTTCCAGTATGCATCGTTCAACAACTCTCGTTCACTTCACTTCTTCCTAGCAGTCTTCCCTGTTGTCTGTATATGGTTGACATCAATGGGTATATCCACGATGGCATTCAACCTAAATGGATTCAACTTCAACCAGTCTATCGTAGATAGTGGTGGTAAGGTTGTTCCTACATGGGCAGACGTTCTTAACAGAGCGAACTTAGGTATGGAAGTTATGCACGAGCGTAATGCTCACAACTTCCCACTTGATCTCGCTGCTGCTGAGGTTAGTGAGGTAGCACTAGTTGCTCCTGCAATAGGTTAACACCTATCTTAAAGAGACTCTCCTTCGGGAGGGTCTTTTTTTATAAATATTTTTTTAACAATCCAATGAAAGAAACACTTCGCTTCACTATTAGACAAGACGGATCTGTTGTTGAGCAGGTTGAAGGAGTTTATGGTACTCATTGTGAGAACCTCACTTCCAACATAGAAAAGCAATTAGGTTCAGTTTCTTTTAAAGAACAGACATCAGATTATTACAGAACAGATAAGAATAAACAGGAGCAACATGTCACACTTTAGTCAGATCAAAACAGAATTAAAATGTAAGAAGTCTTTGCTTAGTGCTTTGAATACATTAGGACATACTACTGAGGAAAATGTAGAGTTAAAGGTAAGAGGTGGACATGCAGTAGGACATCCTACAGTCAATGCTTGTGTTGCTATCGCACCTGACATTGGATTCAAGTGGTGTGATAACTCAGAACATTATAAGTTGGTTGCTGAGGAGGACACATGGGATCTTGATGTACCTGTACAAAGATTCATAGACAAGTTGAGTCAACAGTATGCTATTGAAAAGATCAAACGAACTACTTCTGATGAAGGGTATGTCGTTGAGTCTGAAACTAAAAACCATACTAATGGTACAGTTGAACTGGTTGTTACTAGATGGAATGTATGAAGATTAAACCATTAAAACATTGCAGACTATCCCAGATGAAATTCTTCTACTGGGATCCGAAGGATGATCCAAGAGAACCAGAGTACTGGGAGACCAAAGGGTCTCCTTTTTTTATGGAAACCAAAATGGCATTTTGATTTCAAAAAACCCCCGAAAAAATCGCAGGGTATTTTTTGGTCTGTAGGGTTGACACCTATTCAAGACCATACTATAATAGATTCATCGCAATTTTACTATGCATCTTATCTTACCTATCATCTGCATTGCTTTGATCTGTTTGGTGATAGTTTATTCAGTATTAAATAGATACGATCCTCACTCATGAGTAAGATGGACACACAAGGGATGAGTCCTGAACTCACCCCTGAAGAACGAGCAGCCTGGGAGAAGTCAGGTAAGCAACAGGTTCATAAACCTGCCATCGTAAGACCAAGAAGACTGTTCACTGAATGCTATGCTAGGGAGATGAAGATCCTTATCAATGAAGTATTAGATGAACGTGAGTATAAGAAGAGAATGAAAGGTGAGTATGACGTTGGTGGATACGAACTACCTCCATCATACTTTGACACTGAACACTTCAAGTATCGTGTTGGAGAAGAAGAACCACCTTATCAGGATTGGAGTCAACCATGAAGGACTACATCAAGGACATTCCTAATTGGGAATCAGAATATCTTTCTCAAGGAAAGAACCTTACTGACAGAGAGAAGGAGATCCTTAAAGGATCTGAACTCAAATCACATGAGGGTATGATGTATGGTCGTATGTATGCTGATTGGAAGGAGAAGTATGACCAAAACCATTAACCAAGAGTTCTATGACTGGTTGTATACTTGTCCATGTAAGTTCAAGTACAATGATAAATGCACTCATGGTAACAGTAAATGGATAGCATACGAATTTAATTTAAACAAACCTCCTACACATAACAAAACAAATGACACTTGAAGGCACCGTAAACTGTTACATAGATGAGGAGGAAGTAGATTGTACAACTTGGGAGAAGAAAGTGGAACTCAACGATTTAAATGTTAATAATGTTCTTGATGAGATCCGTCCTTACATAGAAGCAGACGGAGGATACCTAGAGTATGTGGCGATAGACTATCTTAAAGATGGTCCTATTGTTATGATAAGATTGCTAGGTGCATGTGCTGGTTGCTCTATGAGTGCTGACACATTGAAACTAGGAATAGAAAGACTAGTTAAAGAAAAATTCCCTGAAGTTCAACAGGTTATATCAGTATGAAGTTAACACAAAAGATCATTGATGATCTTACAGTAGCACTAGCACATACAAAGAAAGATGGGACAGAGAATTGGAAAGACGGAGATGAGATTGATGTTTGTATTGCTGGTACATTCGCTGCTGATCGTTTTATTACTCTGATCAATCGCTCAAAAGATAAATGAGAATAGGTATCATGTGCTCTGGTAGTGGTACTAACTTTGAAAACATAGTTAAGAACTGCCCTGACCATGAGGTTGTGATGATGATTCACAACAAAAAGCACTGCGGTGCTATTGATAGAGCAAAGAAGTTAGGTATACCATCTATTCGTATCCGTAGTAAGGATGAGGATCAGATGGTTCTTATGTTTCGTGCATGGAGAGTAGATCTCATAGTCCTTGCAGGATATATGAAGATAGTTTCCAAGAAATTAATTGAAGCATATCCTAATCGTATAATTAATATACACCCATCATTACTACCAAAGTTCAAGGGATTGAACGCTGTTCAACAGGCCCTAGATAGTGGTGATAAACAGACTGGTTGCACTGTTCACTATGTTAATGAAGAGTTGGATGGTGGTGAGATAATTGATCAGTCAGTCGTACCAGTATGTCCTGATGACACTGCTGATACACTACATCATCGTGTACAACAGGCAGAGCATCGTCTTTTACCTTTAGTTATTAATCAACTGATATTATGACCAGTAATTTTTTCAGAACTACCTTGCTTAATCTATTGAAAGAGAGAGCATACAAACATGGAAAGTATACTCTGTCTTCTGGTAAAGAGTCAGAGCATTATGTTAACTGTAAACCTGTGACTCTATCGTGTGAAGGTAACGCACTTCTATCACATTTAATGCTTAAAGAGATAGAACCTGAAGCAGTTGCAGTTGGTGGATTAACATTAGGTGCTGACCCATTGGTATGTGGTATTGCACAGAAGGCATACTACAAAGGTAACAAACACATTGATGCTCTTATTATACGAAAGAATCCAAAAGGATATGGTACTAAGGAAGTTATTGAAGGTAACAAACCACCTAAAGGATCAGTTGTAACTGTCCTTGAGGATGTAACTACAACAGGTGGTAGTGCAATGACAGCAGTAAATGTACTACGTGATGCTGGATACATTGTGAATAGAGTAGTAGCAATTGTTGATAGAATGGACAACCATGCAATATGGTATAATAATAAAATAGAATTCAGATCATTGTATACCTTAGAGGATATTATCAATGGATGGTATAACCAATGACTGACACACAAATCTTTCAAGGTAAAGTAAAGACAGTGTTCAGTACTGCTGAACCTGATAAGATTCTAATACAGTATGAGGATAAAGTTACCGCAGGTAATGGTAGAAAGGTAGACTTCCCTGATGGTAAGGGTGAAGTATGTTGTCAGATATCTGAACTACTCTTCAAGAAGATGGAGGAAGCAGGAATCAAGACACATTATATTGATGCATATCCAAGAGCGATAATGTGTTGTAAGAAGTTAGACATCCTACCAGTAGAAGTTATCGTTAGAAACATAGCAGCAGGTGGTATCTGTAGAGAGACTCCATTTGCAGAGGGTATGAAGTTAACTCCTCCTCTTGTAGAGTTTAATCTTAAGGATGATGATAAGAATGATCCACTCCTAACACTTGATCGTGTGAGATTGATGGGAATTAATCCAGTTCCTCTGATACAAAGTGCATTGAAAGTTAATTTTAATTTGAAGTCTTTGATGAGTGAGTGTGGTTTAGACTTAGTAGATTTTAAGTTAGAGTACGGCTACGATGAACATGGTGACTTGATTCTTGCCGATGAATTAAGCCCAGATAACATGAGACTATGGAATAAGGCTACCAAAGAAAGATTTGATAAAGATATATTTCGTAAGGATGAGGGTAATATTGTAGATGCATACAAGGAAGTGCTTGTGAAGTTACGTCAGTTTACGTAATGATTTCCTTTATAAATAACTTTAGTAGAAGTATTGTGATCCGATAAATCCATGTCCCAATTAAATGTAGGAAAAGTTAATGTAACAGGGGATGGTGTTCAATATCCTCAGTATACTAACAGTAATAGACCAGCAGGTTCAACTGGACTTGTAATTTATAACACAGACGAAGCAAAACTGCAAGTCTATAGTGGTAGTGCTTGGGAAAATATTGGTGCCTCATCTGGTGCTGGCGAAGTTGTTATCAGTGAAGGTAACAGGTCGCAGAGACCCAACGCTGGTCCTGACGGAGAAGACCGTCGTAGAATTCTGAGGTACAACTCGGAAACGAGAACGCACGAGACATACTATCAGTTCTCTGACTCTGGATCTGGATCAAGAGATGGTTGGTATGCAATTGGTGGTTACCAAATGGTTTACCACATGTCAAACAGGACAGGTGCATGGAACTCATGGGATGCAAGATGGGGTACAACATATCACGGTGCAGACTACTTCGGATACAAATATTACATTACTACTTCTGACCCCAACGGAAACGATAGGTTCTGGTTAAGATATTGGAGATCAGATAACAACTTATCAACTAATGGATACTACTGGTCTGGTGAGTGGTGGCACTCAAACGATGGTGGTAGAAGACAGAACTCACAAAACGACTCTTACTGGCCAATTACGGTTGTAAATGACAACTCTTACCGTATGCAGGCTAACGGTGAAGGAACCTATCAGGGTGAATTCTTCATGAGTAACACTCCTACTGGTACTCACGAAAGATGGAACAACTTCTGTAATTACAACTACTGGTCTCAGCAGGAATGCGGAACTGGTTGGCAGGGATGTCAATGGAACGGTGCTACATTCTCTGGTACTGGTGTTCCCATATCAGGTATGAGAATTGGTCACCATGATGGTAACTCAGTTCGTGCAGTAAGTAGTGGTACTAATACTATCATTACAGTCTTCGGTGTCGCAGGATACGAAGCAAAAGAATGGTCTGGATCTTGGTAAACTTATTAGGAAATTAACAATGGCAATTAGTACAGCAAAAAGAGAATACTATGAGAAGTTATTTCCCAAAGCGGAAATGACTGTTGGGTCAATGTCTGGTGATGTTGAGATGTCACAGACTGACTACGATTACTGGTTAGCCGAGCAACCAGAACCTGAAGAGCATGCTCTTAGAGAGAATCAGGAGTTGTCTAAGACATATTCCTTACGTCAACAGTTCTATCCTCGTGAAGAAGATCAAGTACATACAATCATCTCAGCATTTGCATACCTAAAATCAAAAGGTACTGATGTTGGACCAGATATGGATGCACTTCTAGATCTTTTCACAGCAGTTAAGGCAAAGTTTCCTAAACCAGCTGGAACTGAAGACAAGTCTTATCCACAGACTACAAATCCAATAAACGATACAGCACTACAAGACACACCTGATTTAAGTAAGGCAGATATTGCACTGTCCTAAATAATTTTGACGCGATTTTATTATGAACCTTGGAACTGTTCCACTGTTTACCACAAATTTAATTCAATACGAGAGACCTGATGAGCTAAACTTTAGCCCAGGTCTCGTTGAATATTTGTATGATGCAAGAATTAAAGTACCATACGAACCTGCCTACTCTAGTAGAGGTAATAACGCATGGCATTCTAAAGATAATCTACATGATCTAGACTTTGAATGGTCAAAGAAATTGCGAGAGATGATCATGCAGGTATCAGGAGTATATTATACTGCTCTTACTAATGGTCAAGAGTTACCTGCTGGATTTGTACGTATTAAATGTTGGGCATTGATCTTAGGTCAACATTCATATTCTAATTACCATACACATCCTAACTCAGATATAAGTGGAGTGTATTGGGTTACTAAACCAGATCTACCTGACTATGAAGGAAGATTCTGTGTACCTGATGTACGTGGTGGTGCTAATGGATCTCGTTTAGAAGGATCACAGATGCATTATCACATACCAGAACCAGGATCAGGACTAGTATTCAGTTCATGGATGCCACACTTTGTAGAACCACACTACCAAGAAGGTGATCGTATCAGCGTGTCTTGGAATCTTTTTATCAAGGATCCACCAGACGATTACCAAGGTCCAAGATCTATTTCACAATCATCATGGAGAGACGAGGATGGAGAGCACTGGGGTTGAATGGACTCAACTATCTGATACATTCGGATATTATACTGTAACTGTTGAAGGTATAGATGAGTATACTCCTGAAACGTTTCCGTCTGCACCAATTAATAATTGTTTTAAAGCATGGAAAGCACCAGATGAATTAGAAAAGTTCATTGGTGACATAGTTGAAGAACTAATGCCATCTCAACCTAATATTGGTAGGAAGTGTTGGGGTAATTACTATGATAGAATCAGACACAAATCATTTCAGTTCAGTCATCTACCTCACATTGATGGCATGGGATGGGTTGGTAATCTATGGATGACAGATCATCCTGAAGGTCAACGTGGAACACAGTTCTATTCCTATAAGGAACAACACTTAGAGAATAAGTTTAGTTTTATGAAGGATGGTTTGAAACCATCTAGTAATATTAAGGAAATGATTAGAAGACTACAGACTACTGAAGAATATTATTGGGAGCAGTGGGATATAGGAGCAATAGAAGGGTATGGTTTTAAGTATGTTGGGATGGCACCATGTAAGAAGAATACTATAACAGTATATAATTCTATGATGCCACACACTGCATACTGTGGACCAAAGGTGGACATCAGTTACAGTCAGCTAGTCAAGGTAGCGACTGGAGAATATCATAATGAATAAATCGCATATATTATTCAACTTTTAGTTTCAAAAAGTGGGTTCAAAAAACGCGGGGTATTTTTTCGCGTGTAGGGTTTTTCAATAAATAATGATATGCCATATCAACCACTAGGAACATTTGGACCAACCTGCGATCCTGCTCAACAAGAGGATGTAGTCTATGGCCCACCTGGATCTATAGGTAACCCTGCTACTCCCCAATATGAGCAGATTGGTATTCCACAGTCATTTGTTGTAGATAACCCACAACCTTATTCACCACTACCTACTGGTAATGCTGGTAATCCAGGATATTTTGGTCCTTTATGTGATCCAATAGCAGTACAACCTGATCCAGGAGCGACTTTAATTGATCCAGCAACAGAAACAGTAAGATGGCCACCTTTCCATAGAGAGGAGTTTGAGTGGCCAAAGGATATTCCCAGAATACCGTTTTTTGATGGAAACTGGTGTAAGTGGGATCCTGTAAATAAGGTATATTACGATTGTGTCGGTAGAAACATAGATCAGTATGGTGACCTATTTGACCCAGTTGACCCAAATTGCGTTGGAGACGATTGTTACAAATTTGTTGATAGACTGAATAATAGTTACGATAACATATTTTTGGATAAACCCTATACAGGTCCAGAATTTGATGAATTCTATTGTTTGGGATATTGGCCAGATGAGAATATTGACCCAAGTATCTTTGAATTGACTACTCAGACAACTAACCTACAAATCGGATTAGCGGTAAATGAGAGTTTTGAGCATTTATTGTGTTCTAAGACATTATACAAAACTTGGCAAGCAGGGCGATTTACTGGAAGTGATTATAGTCAGTGGGCTAGAGACAATTTTGTCCATACGACCAATTATGACGCAAGACCAAATACGTCAGAAACCTTCTATGTGCTTCATCCAGTCAGTCAGTCCAAATTAGGCACTCATACGGTATATTACGGTGCTGATAATTCTGCCACAATGACTTGGAGTGGTAGAGAAGGCGAAAATATCGCAGTTTTTACAAATACTGGAGATTTTCAATCTGCACCACAAACTGCATCTATCACTTTTACTGAAGTTGGTTGGAAACGCTTTGAATTTACTATTAACAACGGATCTGGTAGTAATGCTTGGAATACTAATCCTGCTGGTGTAGGTTGTACTATTCCTACCTTAGATGGGTTCAATATGGCAACTTTTGCTATGTTTTATCCAGGAGGTACTGGTAGACTTGGTAAAGACGTTAATGCTAAGGTGCTTTGGAGTGGTACTCAGAGAACTGGTGAATTAGAATTAGAAGTTAGTCATAATAACTTATTTGCTGATCAAGGAACAGGAGATGCTCCTCGTCAGATAGGTACAGTTTATAAGAGATTTTTAGTTGAAAATGATTCTATTGCTATTACTGTAGGATCAAGAGAAGCTACTGTTAATATTTCATCATTTGAAGGTGAGAATTATGACCAAGGTGACTCTGTTTTATGGATACAAAACGTTGAGGTATTAAAATCACCTCCATCATCATTCCACGGATTTGGTTCTTATATACTTGAATTACCAACAGGTAATGTATATGATGGTACTGTTAATTATTCTCAATATGAAGCACTCACTCCTACACCAGGAGCATGGACTCAAGAGTGGATTACTCAAGGTATTTTAAAAGCATCTTCAATGCCTACTGGTGGATATATAAAATCCTATGGTAGTATTATGTGTAATATCTTTGATTCTACTATTAACACCGTTGCTCAGAATTATATCTTCCAGACTAAGACTAACCCATATACCTATGCAGTGACACATCCACTATGGAGTGAATTTGCTAATAATCATATGTGTTGGGTCAACCCTGCTGTATGTACCCTACCTGCTGAATTACAGACCATATACTATAAGATACAATTCCCTGAGTCGCAAGAATATATTTGGGAAGTATGTGGTGATGATGATGTTAAATTCTTCTTAGATGGTGTGCAGATTGGTCCTGCTTCAGTAGGTTTTGCTACTCAAGGTGATACTGTATTTACTCAGTACGTAACTTCAGGTCCAAGAGAACTGATGGTTCAATGTACTAATACTAAATGGAATGAAACTACAGCATATCAGTGGGCGTATAATCCTGGTGGATGGGGATTTAAGATTAGTAGTACAGGTACAAATATCTCAAATATTGATAGTGTAACCTTTGATAGTAATGGTGATTTAGTATCTACTGGTAGTGGAAGTGCTCAAGTCTCATTGACTCTGACATGGAATGACAATCCTAATACTGCTGGTACTGCATTAGATAATGTACAAATAGGTAGTACAACGTGGACACAGACAGCAGGTGTACAAACTGGAACTGAAGGACATACTATTACAATAAATGGTGCTGGTACTACTAATGCAACATATACTGGACTTACTGGTGGATTTACTGTAGAAGATAATGGTACGAGACTATGTTTAAAAGATAATGATGGTAGTGACTGTAATGCTAACTTCACTGTTGATGGTATTACACCAATAGCAACGTATGGTACAGGTATACCTGAAGCATTCCAATTATTGAATATGTCAGGTGAATGGGAAGATGTTGGATTTGAAGATCCTGTACAACGTGAGGATGATGGATCTGGTTGGGCAAATTTAGATCAGACTATTGAAGGTGATTATGGTATGACTGGTGGTAATGGTAGTAATCTTGAATTAAATATGACTTTCCAACCTATTGCTGGTGGTAATGATACATATGACTCTTTGGTTTCTATTAACTCTATTAAGGTTGCTGGTACTGGATATGAAGCAGGAGATATCCTTAATGTATCTGGTCTAAGTCCAGGATATAGTTCTGTAGTTAAAGTTGCTAAGGTTGGTGTTAACCTTGAAAATGCTGCTGGTGAGATCTTTAACAGTCGTATGGGTATTGGTCAAGCATTGTATAAGGAAGGAGAAGAGTCTACTATTAACACTGGACTTGCTGAGACTTCACCTTTATATGGTACTACTGGATTCTTAGAGGTTGTTCATGCACCAGGTGGATATGCTGGAAGTGGTTGTGCCACCTATACTGATGGTACTAGCAGTAGTGGTACTGTTGATGTTATTGTTCCAGATATTAATAATTGTATAATCAGACATGTTGGTGGTAATTCTGCGGGTTGCGGTAAGTTCCGTATTCGTGTTATAATAGATGGTACGGAAATTATAAATAGTGCGCGAGACAACTGGCACATTCAAGATACATCTCTGTCACAGACTATTGATCCCAAGTCTTCTATCCAAGTGGTCATAGATCAAGGCACTGAAGCAAATGCTGAATCAGATGTATTTACCAAGTTTGAAGTCATAAGTGCTACAACACAGCAACGTGCTCTATTAATTACGTGTAGATTTGAACCTACTGTATAATGAAACTACCTGAGATACCAAAAGACCAACTGCCTGAGAATATTCAAGAGCAGATAGAAGGAGACACCGCATCATTTGAACCGTTAGGTGAATCTGATGATGCCATGCGTCATGTTCGTCAGAAGAAATCTGAATCGGAGATGAGACGTACCCTAGGTGAATTGGAATCATTAAATAAACTCTTCAAGAAGCGTAAAGAATTGGGACAACGTGAGTTCGTACGTAAGGTTAAAAAGAATCAAAAGTTTTATCGTAGTAATCTATTTCATATTAAAAATATAAATGAAGGACAAGAAAGCGGCCAAATTGATAATAAAGAGAGCAAAGAAACATCCTGATTGGTATACTAAGCAAGAGTTGCAGTATGCTAAGATGGTCAGGAAACGCATAAAAGCAGAAGAAAAGAAGGAACTTGACGGTACTCCAGAATAGTGCTATAATCTTTATGGAATAAATAATCCTTTAACCCAACAAGCATGGAATCAAAGAACTTCACTGTATATTCCAGAACTGGATGTCCATACTGTGATAGAATAAAGACTGTATTGTCTGGTAGAGGATTAAATTTTCGTGAGTACAAACTCGGTGAACACTTTGATCGTGAATCATTCTACCAACAGTTTGGAAATGGTGCTACCTTTCCTCAAGTTGTATTGAATGGTCAGAATCTTGGTGGATGTAGCGAGTCAGTTACCTACCTACGACAGAACGCTATAATCTAACGGCTAAATACTTTTGCCTAGTTGAGGAAGTGCTATGATGATTGCAATGTTTGTATTGCTAACAATTGGAGCATTCGTTCTGGGGTTAGTCACAAGTTGGCTAGCAAAGGGATACGTTGAGGACTACATTGAGAACGCAGCGTATACTAAAGCAGTTATCCACCCTGAGATGACTGACGTAGATGGTAACATCATCCACGATGAACTTTTATACATGAGATTTCAAAATGAAATTGATGAAACTGATGATGAGGAGTAACTGATCATGGTTAAAGTAGTTGATGCAAATGCTTTGCTGATTAGTGAGGTGCTTAAAAAAGTATCTAACGCAAAAACCAAAGCAGAAAAAATTGATCTACTTAGATCTTATAATACTCAAGCACTTCGTTCGGTTCTAATATGGAACTATGATGAAAGTGTCAAGAGCATGATACCAGAGGGAGATGTTCCTTACACCCCTAATGAAGCTCCTGCTGGTACTGAACATACTCGTTTAGCGAAAGAGTATAGAAACCTTTTCCGTTTTGTTAAAGGTGGACATGACAAACTTCCTAATTTAAAGCGAGAAACTATGTTTGTGCAATTGCTTGAAGGTCTTCATAAGACCGAAGCAGAGGTTATCTGTCTTACAAAAGATAAAAAACTTCAAAAAAAGTATCGTATTACTAAAGCAGTAGTACAAGAAGCATTTCCACAAATTGAATGGGGTGAAAGAGGTTAAATGACCTTTACTGTAGTTAATGCTAAATGTGATCCCACAGTGGCACAAGATAAGACACTGCCTACAAATTCATATCTCGTTGAGTATGAGGATGAGGGCGGTGTTTTATTGCATGATTTAGTTCTTACTGCTAAAGTATCCGATGTATTTGATCATTATTATGACAAGTACAAGAAGGGTTTAAAGACTATAAAACAGTCTGAAGGTAGACAAAACCCAAAGACTTGGAGACCGAAGGGTGCTCAGAAGGAGCAACCATTACCACCTAAGAAACGCAGAAGACGTGACCTTCAACAAGATGATGAGCAAACCTAGCTCTGTATACTTTGATCCGAAACGTGCTCTTCAAGAAAAAAATATTGAGGAGCAAGAGGAAGCAAAGGCAAAAAAAGAAAAGGATGAGGACATTGAAAGAGGTAAGACCGTCCTCATATACGGTTATAAATTATTTGTAGAACCACTCATTCTTGTGTGGTTATGGAACTGGTTAATACCAGGTCTATTTGGTTTTGCAGCACTTACGTATTTGCAATCCTTTGTTCTTTGTTGGATTACCCGAATATTATTTAAACCATGAGTAAAGTTTGTATGATTTCAGTCACTCCCGATGCGGAGAAGACTATTGGTTACATTGCTAGAGTATCAAATCCAAATAATCAAGATAATCCTAACGTAGCAGGTCTACTAAAATATTGTATCAAACATGGGCACTGGTCAATCTTTGAACAGGCACATATGACTCTACAGATTGAGACAAATAGAGGTATTGCTGCACAGATATTACGTCATAGATCATTTACATTTCAAGAATTTAGTCAGAGATATGCTGACACTACATTATTAAGTGAAGAGATACCACCACCAAGATTACGTAGACAAGATCTTAAGAATCGTCAGAATAGTATTGATGATGTAGATCCTTATATAACTCAGAAGTATGATATCCTTATAAAGGATCATTTCAAAAATTCTATTGACTTATATAATAGAATGTTAAAGGATGGTATTGCTAAGGAGTGTGCTCGTTTTGTACTACCACTCTCTACACCTACTAAGATCTATATGACAGGTAGTGTTCGTAGTTGGATACACTATATTAATTTAAGAGGAGCACATGGTACTCAGTTAGAGCACCTAGAAATTGCTAACCTATGTAAGAGACACTTTGTTTGTCAGTTTCCTTCTACTGCTGAAGCATTAGGATGGTGTGAAGATCCATGTAAATGTAATGAAGATGATTACTGGGACGAAATGCAACCATGTTTGAGAATTGATCCATGAACTTCTTCACTGAAGAAGATTTTGCCGTTAATGATCAGTTTGACTTAGATGTCACCTTTATTGGTGGTGAGATGGTCACCTTTGTAGATAATTTCTACAAGTATCCTGATCGTGTTCGTGCTTATGTTGGTGCTATACCGATTAAAGATCAAAGATTACCTGATATTCAGTTAAGAGGATCACATGGTACTGAGTACCTATGTGGTAAAGATTATTATGATGGTAAGTTCTATGTTGAAAGATGTCGTGGACCTTCACCTACTGAGTGTAGATTGTATGATACTTTATCAAAACTATATGATACTGAACTAGATAACACTGGATCATTTCTTAAATGGAGAGCATTCAATCAATTCTTATCAGTCAATGATCATCCACCAGATAAACCATACTTTTGGCCACATACTGATGGTGGTTTTAATTTATTAGTTTTCTTAAATCCACATAACCATATGGGTGCTGGTACTACCTTATATAAGAAGGTTAGTGATAAAACTCGTGGACAAGAACATGTTGATAGTTGGTGGGGAACCGATGATTATGAGGAGATTGGAACCATCCTAGATAGTTACAATACTCTTTGTATATTTCATGGTAGAATATGGCATGCTATGAGAATTATTAATGGTGTACATACTCAACATCCAAGAATAACTGGTATCAATTATTTTGGTGATGGTAGCAAAGAAAACTTACCTAGTTCGTCATGACAAAAAAATTCTTTAGTGAACATGATTTTGATGCGAGTGATTCGTTTGATATAGAACTCACTTTTATTCAAGGTGAGATGTGTGCTTTCGTTAATAACTTTTTTAAATATCCTGATCGTGTTCGTGATTACATCTCTACATGTCCATTAAAGGATCATCGTTTAGAAGAGCAACAAATAGAAAAGAGTATTTGTAAAGAGTATCAGAATGGTAAGAGTTATTATGATGCTAAAGCATATCTTGAAAGAGTAAGTGAACCAAAAGATGCTGAGATACTATTATATCAAGAGTTAGCAAAGATATTCAGATCTAGAATGGATCCTCAGTTAATGTTTAACTGGAGAACCTTTAATCAGTTCTATGAAATAGAGACTCCACCTAAACCATACTTCTGGCCTCATTTAGATGCTGGATATAATGTTATGGTTTATCTTAACCCACATAATCATATGGGTGCGGGTACTACGTTCTATAAAAAGAAGACTGATGACTTATATAATGGTATGGAACATGCTGATAGTTGGTGGGATGATGAGCATTGGGAAGAGTGTGATACTATACTAGATCAGTATAATACTATGACAATATTTCCTGGTAATCTCTATCATTCTTGTAGAATTATACCAGGAGTTCATAAAGATGATATGCGTATTACCTTTATAAATTTCTTTGGTGCTCGTGAGACCCTAAGTAGTGGTGGTGGTAATATCATCGTACCAAAGGTAGTACCACAAAATTTAAATTACTTCTAAATAACTGTACGACTTAAACTAATCATGCCCACATACCCAGTAATAAATAAAACTACTCAAGAGAAGAAAGAGATCTCTATGACTATGAAGGAGTACGATCAGTGGAGAAAGGACAATCCTGATTGGGATAAAGATTGGACTGCTGGTGTAGGTGGTGTCACTTATGGTACTCCTAAAATGGATGATGGATTTAAAGAAGTAATGTCTAAAGTCCAAGCAGATCATCCCACAGCAAATCTATCACGATTTACCTAATGCCTATCTACAAGTATAAAGATACTAATACTGGAAAAGTTTGGGAGGAATTTCAGACTATTGCAGGACGTGAAAAATTCCTGAAAGAAAATCCACACATTAAACAACAAGTTAATTGGTCTTGTGGTAGTATAGATGGAATTCTTGCTAAAGACAAACAGATGGCAGATGTTGCTAAACAACACTATAATTTTAGTGGCAATAAAGGCATCCAAAGCAGTCTTAAAGAATACTTACCTGATGGAGCGAGAGAGTTTTAATGCCAAGAGCACGTAAAAAATCCAACGGCAATGGGGTAAGTCATATGACTCCAAAGCAACTTAAACGAAGAAAACCTATAGATGATTCTTATCTTAGTACGATAGATCCTTTAACAGATAATCAGAAAACTGTTTTTGAGGAGTATGCTAAGGGTAAGAATCTTGTACTGCATGGTGCTGCTGGTACTGGTAAAACTTTTATAGTTTTATATAATGCACTCAAGGAGGTCTTGAATCCTGACAGTCCTTATGATAAGATATACATTGTTAGGTCTCTAGTACCTACTAGAGAGATTGGTTTCTTACCAGGAGATCATGAGGACAAGTCATACTTGTACCAAGTTCCTTATAAGAACATGGTAAGGTATATGTTCAAAATGCCTGATGATAATAGTTTTGAAATGCTTTATGACAATCTTAAAGCACAAGAGACTATCTCTTTCTGGTCAACCTCATTCATTCGTGGAGTCACATTTGATTCTGCTATCGTTATTGTAGATGAGTTTAGCAACCTGAATTTTCACGAGCTAGATAGTATGATAACTAGAATAGGGGACAACTCCAAGATTATGTTCTGTGGAGATATCTCTCAATCGGATCTCGTGCGAGAAAACGAAAAGAATGGTATAATGGATTTCATGCGGATCCTCGGCAACATGGATGAATGTTCTATTGTTGAATTTGGCATTGATGACATTGTACGTTCTGGTCTAGTACGTTCGTACATTATTAACAAATTGAATTTAGGTTATGGCTAAAGATGCTCACACAGGTATGAAATTGCCTAGTGATGGCAGTTACATGCAGTTGTTCTATGATCCTATCTACCATGTTAATGATGGTGGAAAAGAGATTGTTGATCAAGGACTTGTTATAGACACAAGAATAATCCATCAACAATCAAATCAGTTCAGTAATGTTGGTGGCTATCAATCACCTACTAATCCAAAGAATTTAGAAAAATTTGAACCACTGTTTACTTATGTTGAAGAACATCTTAACAAGTTCATGGATCACTTGGGTTGTAACAAACCTGCTCTAAAGTATGCTGGTGGAGGACTCTGGGTTAATATCAATGGTAGAGGTCATTATAACAAACCTCATAACCACCCTGAGACACATTTCTCTGGCATATATTATGTAGAAGTTCCAGAACATTCTGGTGCATTATACTTTCAACGTCGCCAAATGCAATCGTTTCAAATAGAAGCATTGTGTGGTGATAAAAATCCTGAGTATGGTCCTCTCTTTGAGGTTATGCCTGAGAAAGGAGACCTATTCCTATTTCCATCTGAAATGTATCACGGTGTTTATCCTAACTTCTCAAGGCAGGATAGAATCAGTGTTTCATTTAACATAAATATCCGTGGTTGGGCTGCTTAATGTTTAATTTTGTGACGGTTCCTCTTGAACTAGAAGAACCCATCGTTATCCAAAAGGAAGGCGAACGTTATTATAAGTTCCCATCTGCTGAGGCAGAATATCCCTCAGTTACAACTGTTACTGGCATTCGTTCACGCAAATCTATTGCAGAGTGGCGTAAAAGAGTCGGTGAAGATCAAGCGAATAGAATTAGCACAAGGGCAACATCGCGTGGTAACGCATTTCATGCTATAATAGAAGAGTACCTTCGTGGCACTCTAAATGAGCAGAATTACTCCAAAGACCCATTAGCTCTACAACTATTCAAAGTAGCTAAGACAACTTTAGATAAAATAGAAAACATTCATGCTTTAGAAACTCCATTGTTTAGTCACCTGTTTGGTCTTGCTGGTCGTGTAGACTGCATTGCTGAATATGATGGTGAACTTGCTGTAATTGATTTTAAGACATCAACTAAGGAGAAACAAGAGAAGTGGATTGAAAACTATTTTGTTCAAGAGTCTGCCTATGCTGCTATGTTTTTAGAGCGTACAGGCATTGGAGTTAAGAAAATTGTCACACTCATTTCCACAGAAGAAGGTTCTGTTCAACTTTTTCAGAAGTACAATCTTGATGACTATCTACAATTACTTAAATCTTACAAGGAAGAATTCAATGCCCTCCAAGAGCACAAAGGATGATAAACCTTTTATGACTCCTACTAAGTTCTCGGAAAAAATTGAGAACATGGTAAAGGAATCACATGGTGACATCAATTACATAGAAGCAATTGTTTGTTTCTGTGATGACAATGAGATTGAGATAGAATCTGTACCTAAATTACTTTCAAAACCATTGAAAGAGAAGGTTAAGAACGATGCTCAACAACTAAATTACATGAAGCGTACCACTCGTGGGGTTCTACCTATATAATCCTATCATGCAAGTTTATCAAGCAACAGAGGTATTACTGGAGACATACCCAGTAGATCCTAAGTTACATGATATAATTGTTAAGAATGTGAACCCACCTGATTTTGGAGATGATGAATGGAATTCTCGTCAGAAGTATCAGATGTCACCTTGGGATTCATCCTACATAAAAGAGTTTAAAGATATTGCTGAGATTGCATTAAGTATTGCTAATGATGCTTGTGGATCTTATGAGATGAAGTTGATTGATGTATGGGGTCAACTGTATAATGAGGGAGACTTTCAAGAAACACATAATCACATACCAAATAATTGGTCATTCTGTTATTATGTTAATACTCCTGAAGGTTCTGCACCTATGATATTTGATCATTCTAAGGCAGAGATACATCCAAGAGAAGGCATGCTGGTTGTATTTCCTGCTTGGTTAGACCATTCAGTACCAGAGAATAAGTGTAATGGAAGATCTATAATTGCTGGAAGTTTCGCACACACGGAGAATCCTAATGAGTAAATTTTTTGAATCTGATGAGGTTCAAGCAGAAATACGAAGTATATTTGAAAACTATCACACACTTGCTACGGCAACTGATAGGTTAAAATATCTTACAAAACCTAAACGTCTTGAGCATATAGATAAGACGAAAGCATTAATAGAAAAGCAGAAGATCTTCTTTACTAGATTATCATTAGCTGCTTCTGAGGATGAGGAAGCTGCTGATCTTAAGACTAGGATCACTGCAATGGCACAAACCTTTGGTTATCGTGACTTGCTAGACTGTTTTGATAAGATGTTTGAAACCCTAGTGAAAGCTGAAGAAAAAATCAGATGATGCAACAAAAAGCCGCTGCTGTTGGGAATACTATTTTCCCATTTGGACCAGGAATCTATGCTAATAGACTGGAAGAACAGTTGGTGCAAGATATATTAGAACATGCTAGACAAGAACAGAGAGATGATGCCAAGAAGGGTTTGGTAGGTCAACTCGCTAGAGAGGTGTGGTTAACAAGTGAATTTGTAAAAGAAAAACTAGAGAAAGTATTACTTTGGAATGTTGAGCAGTATCTTGAAGAATGTAGTGCTGCTGGACGTATTGGTCCTTCAACCCCATTTGCATATAATGTGATGAGGCAGAGACAGATGAAGGAACAAGGTCTTGACACCTCTCCTGCTGATGCTGAATGTAGAATTACTAGTGCTTGGGTCAACTTTACTAATCCAGGTCCAGATTTTAATCCTCCACACGTACATAACTCAGACTTAAGTTCTGTGCTATACTTAGAGTTACCTGATAAGATGGGATCTCTGTACAGTGGTGAAACACCTTGGCAGAATAATGGTCTAACAACCTTCTTATGTGGTAATGCAGCACCATTCTCATGTAGTGAGTTTGTAATTGGTAAACCTGTTACAGGTCTACTTTTAATCTTTCCTGCTAACTTAGTACATTTTGTCATGCCTTTCATGAATGAGTCAGGTGAGCATAGAACAACTGCTTCTATCAACTTCCAAATGTCCTCAGAAACTACTGTACCCCCTTGGAGAAGAAATTACGATTGGGAGTTGCCACATCCACGATAATGTGCTATAATAAACAGGTATAAATAGTTCGCTACGATCAAACAGTAGCAACTCATACAATACAATACGGAGAATCCGAATGTCAATCAAAGCTCTAAAGAAGTCCAGCGCAAGCAATTTCGCTAGACTCACACAAGAGATAGACAAAATATCTAGTCCCGAAAAATCTAAGGGTGCAGATGAGCGTCTATGGAAACCACAACTTGATAAGTCAGGTAATGGTTACGCAGTAATCCGCTTTCTACCAGCACCAAACGGTGAAGATCTACCGTTCGCAAAGATCTGGTCTCACGCTTTCCAAGGTCCAGGTGGATGGTACATTGAGAACTCTCTAACAACCCTTAACAAAAAGGATCCTGTTGGTGAACTCAACCGTCAACTATGGAACTCTGGTTCTGAAGCAAACAAGGACATCGCACGTAAGCAGAAGCGTAAGCTATCATATTACAGCAATATCCTAGTCGTTAAGGATTCAGTTAATCCTGACAACGAAGGTAAAGTATTCCTTTACAAGTTTGGTAAGAAGATCTTTGATAAGGTCATAGAGGCGATGCAGCCACAGTTTGATGATGAGACACCAGTAAATGTCTTTGACCCTTGGGAAGGTGCAGACTTCAAATTGAAGATTGTACTCAAGGATGGTTACTGGAACTATGATAAGTCTGAGTTCGCAGCACCAACACCCCTTGCTGGTGGTGATGATGATGCCATTGAGGTTCTATGGAAGCAAGAGCATTCGCTTACTGCATTCACAGATAACTCAAACTTCAAGACTTTTGAAGAGTTGAGTGAGCGTTTAAACAATGTTTTAAACACTAGACCTGCTCCTGTGAGACGTGACGTAGAAACTGAGGAACTAGAAGCAGAAGAGACAAACTGGGGATCAGAAGTTACGGAGTTCCGTAACAAGTCTGTTGCACCTACACCCGCAAAAGCAAAAGACGATGAGGATGTTATGTCCTACTTCGCATCTTTAGCATCGGAAGACGAATAATGAAGTTACTCCATATCTTACTGAGTGGTAGCACTCTCCTAGCAGGTATGCCAGCACAGGCACACCATTATCATTATCATGAACCTTATGTGGTTGGGAGATGGCACTACTATAATGATTATGATCGTCACACCTGTACTAAACAGCGTGTTGATGTAACATCATGGAGTGATGGGACAAAGATGGAAGATTTTGCAAGAGAACCCATGTGGTCTTGCATTGAGTCTAAAAGACAACATAGCCATACCCATTATCCAGTAAGATCTCCTAGACCAAGACCCCAAAGAGAACCATCACCTGATGGTAACGAATGTATTGAGGGATCAGTACTGGGTGGAATTCTAGGAGGAGGTGCAGCTGCTGCTATTTCAAGAGGTGATGGTCGTTGGTGGGCAATACCATTAGGTGTTGTCGGAGGATCAATGATCGGATGTGATATAGACGGTGGTTAACCAAAAATAACTTTAGATACAAAAAAACCCTCGCAAAAATCGCGGGGGTTTTTTCTTGTGTATAGGTTTTTAGTAACTTCCTTCTGCTGCTTGTTGTCCTGTACTTGCGTCTGATTGTATTGTAGTCTCAGTAGTAACTCCTGCTCCCATTGCTTCTGCTACTGCTTCTGCAACTAATGTTGAAACTGTTCTACCAGTTCCAGTGTAAGTAGAACTATACTGACGACCAATACCACCACCAGAACTACTACCAAGGAATCTCTCAGCAACAGATAGTTCTGTCTTTTTAACACCATTTTCATCTAATTCATCACTAGGTGCATATCCTATTAATTCTTCAAATTCTTCAATGAAGGATTCTAGTGCTTGAGGTTGAGCAATGTATATTTGACGTTTCTTCTCATTTTCATAGTATTCGTGTTCCCAGTTACTAATAGGTTCTCTTATATTTGATCCAGTAAAAACTATACCGTCAGGATTCTTAAAAGTGAATGTAGAATCTACAATCGTTCCACCTTCTAGTATAATGATATCTTTCCATGTCTTTTCAACAGTCTCATAGTGATGAACTGCATCCAGATTGTTATATTTGGCATTACAGTAAAATTCCAATTCTCTCCTACTCTTTGGCCACTCTTCTGCTTGATCTGTGATATTATTGGTTAATAGAATAACCCAGTCAAGATCATCATCACCATAGAAGTCTTGAGCGATCTGAAATGGTAATTGACCATCTTGGATTTCATACTGCTCAAAGAACTCAGTAAATTTAGCAAGATCCTCTCTTGCCTTTACCCTACGGAATATATTCTTTACAACTTGATATTCTTGTTTGGTATCTGATTTAGTACCAGTACCAACGTAAATATTTGGTAAATATGAGAAATATGCTGCCATTAGTACCCCACTACTGCTTTTTCTTGAGTAATGATAGATGTTTCAGTGAAATTGAGTGTAGCAGTAACTGCTGGAACATATACCATATTAGGTGCTTTACCTCTCTCTAAGTTTTTAGTTGAGGTATTACGAAGAGCACTCCTGTTAATATCTTTATACATCCTTCTTAGTCTGTTACTCTTAATAGCAACATATTGACCGTCTGGAGTATAATTGACAGTCATGCCTGTTAGGACACAGAAGTCAATTTTAAAATGATCTAAGTTTGCTGCATATAGTGAACCTTCCCTCATTCTCATGAATTGGATTAAGAACTTATCAGGAACAGTTAACCATCTTCTACTAGCACCACCAGTTTTAGAGAGCATATCACCAAGACTACCACTACCACCTTTATCACCACTTGAATATGCTGGTAGCATACCAACTTTAAACATTTCTAATATGTCTTGGATTGCTTTTGCTTCTTCCTCATTTCTTGCAAGCATTTTAAAATCAAAGGAGTGGGTTCTAAAACCAACACCTTGGAATACCTGTTCAGAATATGGGTTCATTACCTTACCTGCACCAATAGCAGTTAAGACATTTGCATCAATACCTGAAGTGTTTAATCCTAGAACACCACCAATACCTTGAAGACCTTGTGCTAAGTTATTGAATGCTGATTCTGGGAGACCTGCTTGTGCTGCTGCTTGTATTGAAGAAACAACTTCTTCAGAGTTTCTACCATTAAATGCACCAGTAGCAGCCATACCTGCTGCACCTAGGTTTGCTTGTTGATAATTAGCACCATAATTAACACTCAAACTTGATGGCATAGCAATGTATGCTGACCTTACATGTGTCTTTCCTGCTTTGCTCCTATTATTAGGAACGTTAAAGTAATTATTTCCACCACCACTATTGAAACTATAACGAGAGAACTTTACGTAATCTGCTTCTACTGGATCAAAGTCATCAGAGGCATTTGGCCCTTGAGGAACATATGGTAATCTACTCGGATATGTAATTGTGCTACTCGCCACTATAAATACATGTAATGGTCCAATTATATTTATGCGAAAATATGCCAAAGGGAAATATAGACCAAGATCACCTTACAAATATCAGGGTGATATTACCAATATAGTCTATAGATCCAGTTGGGAATATAAGTTTATGAAGTGGTGTGACTACACACCATCAGTTACAAAATGGGGCAGTGAAGAGATCTTTATACCATATATTTCACCAGTTGACGGTAAGAAACACAGGTATTATCCTGATTTTTATGTAGAAATTGGTGGTAAGAAATATATAGTAGAGGTTAAACCATTCAGACAGACCTTAGAACCAAAGACACAGAAGAAAGTCACCAAGACATATATTAATGAAGTATTCACTTACGCTATTAATAAAGCAAAGTGGATAGCAGCTGAGAAATTCTGTAAACAAACTGGTTTAAAGTTCATGTTGATCACTGAAAAAGAACTGAAAGTATAATGTCACGAATATCCTTTAAAGAGAAGAGACAGGGCGATAATAGTTTTACGGAGTTCCGTAGTCATCTATTACGCAAAAAGTCTACTACTCCTTCATATAATAATCTATATGGCATTCAATTTGGTGCTCCTAGGATACTGGTTGAGAAATATGATCAGAGATTAGTTCCTGGTGGTAGGACATCAGATGCTTTACAGTTTATGTTATCAGCAATGGCTGCTGAGGTATCTACTCCTAGTAGAAACTTAACTACTGCTACTGTTAATAATATAGGTTCTGCATATAAGTATGCTACTGGTCAGACTCATAGTGAACTTGCTATTACATTCTTGTTACCTAGAAGTACAAGATCCTATGTATTCTTTGAAAGGTGGATGAATCTTATTACTAATGATGCAGAGCAATATGCTGATTATTTTGATTACTATACAACAGATTTGAATATTTTTAAGTTTGAAAGAGGCGGTGGAGAGAAGAAAACCGTAAATCAAAGAGATTTAATGCCAGAACAGAGAGCACGTTTGCAAGCACAGGGTCAAGGTAATAGGACTGGAAGTTATCAAGAAAATACTATTACTGGTTGTTGGGCAATTAAACAGATATATCCATATAATTTGGGACAGATTCAGTTAACAAATGGTCCTGCTGGTTTAAGTCAATTCACAGTACAGTTCCAGTACAGTCGTTTTAGATACTTTGTTAATCCTCAGCATGTACAACTTGCTAATTGGGAAGAATCTAATAAGGATCCTATTCAAAACTTCCTCAATTCTCTAAATCAGAAAGCAACTGAGTGGTCTAGGGATATATTGGGTGGTGGTGAGTATGCAGAATTCTTTAAAAATACTAATTTTGATTTAAATTCACTATCAACTCCTAGGTTTGATGTACAACAATCATATACTCCACCTGGAACAGTTGGTTTACATGATGGTAGTTTAGGTGCTAATGACCTTGCAGGAACCATGTCGGGAGTTGCCTAAATAAGATTAATGAAGTGAATTTCTATGGCATTACCTAAGTTAAATGTACCTAGATACTCGTTGATTCTTCCGTCAAATGGTGTCAAGGTAAAATATCGTCCATTCCTTGTGAAAGAAGAGAAAATGCTCTTACTCGCAATGGAATCTGAAGATCAAGAGCAGATGGCAGAGACTATTACTAACTTACTTGAAAGTTGTACTAATCTTACCAATGTAAAAGATCTAGCAACCTTTGATATTGAATATCTGTTTTTACAAATACGTTCCAAGTCAGTGGGTGAAACCGTTGATGTTATGATGACATGTCCTGACGATGAGGAAACTCAAGTCAAGGTAACTATACCATTGGATAAGATTGAAGTACAAACGGATCCAGAACACAGTAAAGAGTTAAAATTAACTCCTGATGTTGGTCTGGTTATGCAATACCCTAGTATGGAGATGTTCATCAAGAATAATTTCGCTGATGAAAATCAAGTTGAAAACATTTTTGAAATTGCTGCCGATTGTATCGTGCAGATTTTTGAGGGTGATGAAGTATATGAGGCAAAAGAGTCTTCTAAAACAGAATTGATTGAATTCATTGAACAAATGAATACTCAACAGTTCCAAGATGTTCAGAAGTTCTTTGAAACAATGCCTAAGTTAAAGTATGATGTAAAGTTTACTAATCCTAAGACCAAGAAGAAGCATACAGTTTCACTTGAAGGACTAGCAGCTTTTTTCGGTTAGCCCTACTTCACACTAATTTGAAGGTATACTATGAGACCAATTTTGCATTAATGCATCATCACAAATGGTCTCCAGAATATCTTGACAATATTATGCCTTGGGAGAAAGAGATCTATGTTAGCCTTCTGGTAGCACACCTGAAGGAAGAGGAAAAGAGACATAAAGAACAACAGAATAAACGCTAAATGGCATCAACCAAAGTCAGAAAGTATAGAATAGTTGCATCGTCGTTTAAATCGCCGATAAAACTTTCTACTGCCAGAAAACGTGGTATACGTATATCTACTGCTAAGGTTTGCACGTCATTTAATCGTCTAGGTGCTGTTTTTGAATCTGTTGGACATATTGCTGCTGACATGCGTGACCATTTAGATGGTCGCAAGGACATGATCCATGCAATGCATCAAGATCTTAGAGAGAGTCTCCAATTAACTAGAGATCAAAAGGCAGAGGATGAAGCAGAGGGCAAGGGCAAACAAGCAAGAGAGATTGAAGGCAACGGTGAAGATGCCATCAAGAAACAAGATAAGAAGAAAGGAGGTCTTCTTGAGTGGTTAGGTAGATTTTTAAAACCATTTGAGAAGATTATTGCGTGGATTGCTAGAACTGCTATCTCACGTAAATTATTACAATGGATTGCAGATCCAAAGAATGCAGATAAGTTAATCAATATATTTGACACACTGAAGAAGGTCGGTGCGTTTATAATGAAATGGGCATCTTTTGCCGTTGGTGGTATATTAGATGGTCTAGCAGGTATTTTTGGTGGAATAGGTAAGATAAAGAATGGTAAGTTGGGAGGTGTTTGGGATCTAATAAAAGGATTAGGATCATTATTTGTAGGTATTATCGCACTTAAAGGATTAGGGTATCTATTAAATCCTTTCTCACTCATTAGTGACATCATGAATTTGATGGACATGATGAGGAATCGTGACCAAAGAAATAATCAGAATAATAATCAAAGGACTAATCGTAGGACAAGAACTCAGAATAATACTAGAAGACGGATTAATACTAGGAATACTAGTAAGGCAACTAGATTACGATATCAAAGGAGATTTGGTCCTGATGCTGCTAAAGCTAGATTTTCTAATCAGGTTAAAGGTCCAGGTGGATTAGGTGGTAAAACAGTTAAACCAGGTAGTCAGTTAATAAAAGGTGGTCCAGGTAAGATTGCTACTAGAATAGGTACTAAGTTCCTAGGCAAGGGTGCAGTTAAAGCAATTAAAGGAGTATTTGGTAGAATTCCTATCATTGGTTCTCTCATAACAGTTGTTGCATCATTATTGGCAGGTGAACCATTAGGTAAGGCACTCTTTAGAGGATTAGGTGCTGCATTAGGTGGTGTTATTGGTTCATTTATACCTATTCCAGTATTGGGTACTATGCTTGGTGAAGCTGTTGGTATATTTACAGCAGACTTACTCTATGAAGGATTCATGGGTAAGGGATGGAAAGCTGCTGGTGCTAAGTTAAAAGAAGCTTTAATGGGTCTTGTAACTGGTGCTGGTAAGATAGGTAAAGCAATCATCACTTGGTTATTTGGTGGTGGATTAAAGACTCTACTAGAGAAAGCGGGTACTGGTATCAAAGAGTTCTTCCAGAAAGGAACTAAAAGGTTTGTAGATAACTTCCCTAAACGTAAGTTCCCAACTGGTAACATTGGACAGTTCTTGACTGGTATCTTTGATAAGATGAAGATGGGTTGGGCAATCAATCCTAAAGTCATTCCGATGCAAAGAGACGAGTGGAAGACTAAAGGAGCATTGTCCTTGAACAAAGCAGGACTAGGAGTAGATAGTTTACGTAATATATTTGAGAAAGATATTAACTATAGTATTCCTCAGATGTTTGGAAATGCATTCACATCTATTGGAATGAAAGGGTTGGTTGATGATGATGGTGAAGTTAAGGGTTTACCTGCTTTAGATCAATTGTTCAACCCCATCTTTATGGCTAAGCATATTGCTAGTTCATTCTTTGGTGGTGGTGAGGCAAAGGCAGATTCTGATGGTGGTAATGTAACACCTCAACCTAAGAAGAATATGTTAGGTAAGATAATGCCTGACGAGTTCCAGAGTGAGGAATATCTTGCACATAGGGATGGATCTGATAGTTCTGCATCTGAGTTTGCTGATGGTGGAGGACATGAGAATGTCTTTTCTGAATATGCTAATGCTCCTGTTGAGGAGGAAACAGTTAAAGATGTATCATCTGAGGCAGCACTTAATAGTGCAACTGAAGAGGTAGAAGAGACCAGTGGCCCAGTCCCTGTTCTAATGCCAACTGCTAAGGTGGTTACTATAAATAGCCAAGGGACTCCCAAGGTTGTCTATAAGAATAAAACGTTTGCTTATATTGAATAATGAAAAAGCAAAAAGACGGAAGTAGTACTAAAATAAGGTTTTACAAGTTTGTTAACCCTCGCACCTCTGTAATGACTGAGAGTGAGGGTGTAGTTGCTGGTGATATTATTGCACAGAAGACCGTTATGTCGGTCAATAGTCTGGGTATTTCTTTTAATAGTTTTGCTATTATAATGAAAGAGATGAAGGAAGCCATGATCAGTGCTCATGGTGCCCAGAATGAACTTATAGATGACTTAGCTCAATCTGCATTACAACCAGATCCAAGTGATAATATAACACCTAAGAAGAAACCTAGATCAGGTATTACTGATTTTATTAAACCTGTTGTAGCAGGATTCTTTGAATCTCTTGCTAAGTTAGGTGGATGGTTGTTTAAGGCATTCATTGGTCGTGCTGTATTAAAATGGTTTGCTGATCCAGCAAATATTGAGAAGATGAAGAACATCTGGGAGGGGATTAAGAAGTTTACAGAGTTCTTAATGGCATTCGTTGGGGGTGTCGTTGGTAATATGTTAGATGGGTTAAGCAAGATGTTTGATCCGAATGCAAGTTGGTGGGAGAAAATAACGGGATTTGGTCAATTTTTCATTGCTCTGGGTACGGGACTGCTCGCACTTAGATGGTTAAAGAATCCATTAAAATTAGTAAAGGACTTTATTTGGGTGTTAAAAACATTGTGGAAGAATCTTGTAAAAGGTAAGAAGCGATTAGGACAACGAAAACCAATGATAGGTGGTAGGGGTGGATTAGTTAAAGGACTGGTAATGACTGCTGCTACTACTCTTACAGCAGTGGCAGTAACTAATGCTATGAGTGGTGGTGATGATACTACTGATGAAGGTGCCCCAGAAATGGCGAAGGGTGGATGGATCTCAGGTCCAATGTCAGGTTATCCAGTATCTTTAACAGGTAAGGGTGTTGACTTTATTGGTCATGGAACTGAGTATGTTGCACAGAAAGCAGATGGTGGTAAGGTAGAACCAAGAAAATTTGCTGGTGGTGGATTTGTTGTACCATTTAACACTCCAGCAACTAAGTCTAATCCTGGTTTAACATCACAACGTATGTTAGAAGCAGGTGCGATGGGATTTGACATGGGTGGTATTTACAATAGTAAGAACCTACCAACTTTCTCTGAGGGTGGTCTTGTTGAAGGAACTAATGAAGAGAAATGGGCAACTGTTAAAGGCATGGCAGAGAAAGCAGGTGCTAAGTATCCTAATGTAGTTGCTGCACAGTACGCACTAGAATCTGATTGGGGTCGTGCAACTGGTGCTAAGAATAATTTCTTTGGTATTAAAGCAACTCCAAACGAAGCATCTACTAATTCTGCAACTCAAGAGGTTGTAGATGGTAAAACTATTAATACCAATGCAAACTTTAAGAGTTTTGGATCACCTCAAGAATCTATTAATCATCTAGTAACACAATGGTATAAAGACTTTAAAGATTATACGGGTGTCAATAATGCTGGTTCTGCTAATGAAGCAGCAGCAATGCTTAGTTCTGAGGGATATGCTACAGATCCATCGTATGCTGCAAAATTACAGGGTTTAATTGCTAAATATGGAGACATAGAATCTACTGCACCTCAAGCACCTAGAGATACTGGTAGTAATGCTGCTAATATAACTCCTGGTAATACTGAGTCATTAGTATCTCAACAAACTGCAACTACAGGACAAGCAAAGACTGAAGCAATTGCTAATAAAAAGGCAACTGCTGATGCTACAGTACAAGCAGCAACCGCAGTAGCAACTGGTGTTGCTGCTAAATCATCTCAGGATGCTGTTAACGCAGCAGCCGCAGCATCTGGTTCAGGAGGATCTACTGTGATCGTTCCTTTAAATAACGAACCAGAAATTAATTTCTTCCGACCTAAGTTCGGACTATTTGGTGCTTCTGAATAATGGCAATTAAAAGACAAGCGGGTGAAACTACCCTCAAAGTATTCTTATTAGAAGATGATGCTAAGACACCTCGCACTGGTTCAGGTGGTGAGAAAAACTTAGTTGAACTTGTATCAGAATTAAAAATTATTGAAAGTATTAGTAGTCCTACTATTAGAGCAGAGTTATCAATCTTTGATGCTACTGACTTTATTAACACTCTACATGGTAATGACTATTGGAAGATTGAATTGGAAGCAGGTGAGATTAAACAAACATATATCATGCAATGTTATGAGATTAATTCAAGACTGAGGGAAGAGAAGAAAGAGGCATACGTAATCAATCTAGTATCTACTGAGTTCATATACAATGAAACTATTAATATATTTGGTGCTAAGAAACCAAAGGATGCTGCTGTTCATATAAAAGAAATCGTTAAGGAAGATGGAGGTAAGGGTTTAGCAAGTGGTAAGAAATTATTCTCAGAAGCAACTAAGAAGTTTAGGTTTACTTCTGTTAACTGGAGACCATTTGATGCTATTAATTTTATTTGTTCTAAGGTTGTAAGATCATCATCTACTGGTGATGTTGAACAAGGTGCATTTGTTTTCTTTGAGAATGCTAAAGGATTTCATTTCAAGAGCATTGATAAGATGATTGAGGACTGTGTAGCAAATAAGGACAAGAGTACCTATGTGTATGGTCAGAAGAGTATTGAAGATAATCCTTTAAAGAATCAATTCCTTATTGATAGAGTAAATTATCCAACATCATTCAATGCTTTAAAGAGTCTTAGAATGGGTGCATGGTCTGGTTATGTTATGGGATTAGATCCTACAAGTTTTGGTGAATCTAATCTTCCTACTAAGAGTAAGAAGGTTGCTGCTAAGACTTCTTGGTATGGATATGAGAAGACATTCAAGAGTATGTCTATATTAGAGAAGGGTGGTAAGATCCCTGTTGATACATCAAATGCTAGGGTTAAAGATCTTCTTAATAGACCTAAGAGAATTAAGTATAAGATACTTCCTACTCACCTATATGATCTACCTACCACTAAAAACAGACGACAGTTTAAACAGTGGGAACAATCTAATACTTTAAAGAATCAAGGAAAGAATCTTGATCACCATATAGACACTGCATCATATAATTTCTTAAGAAAGAAAGCAATAGAAGCAATTCAGTTAGTTATTGAGGTTCCAGGTAACCTAGGATTATATGCTGGTGAGGGTATAAAGGTTGAAATACCTAGAATGTTAGCAAAAGGAAGCAAAGTAGAGCTTGACAAAATGTACAGTGGGAACTATCTTATTGGAGGTGTAGTACACACTTACAAGACAACGAATACCCAGACTACACTACATTTACTCAAAGATAGTATCAAAGTTTAATAAATAATAGGGTATTCATAGGTATTTTCAACATGACTACAATTGAACAACACATTGAGCATGATAAGGAACTCATTGCAGATCCTACCTTAAATCCTGCTGCACGTCGTCATTACAAAGAAGAATTACATGATCTCATTGAGTATGAAGAGCATCATCACGAAGAGATCGTAGCGGGAGATCACCACGATCCAAACTGTTTAGAATTATTTTGCGACCAGCACCCTGATGAACCTGAGTGCTTAGTGTACGACGATTGACAAATGGCTAAATAAGTGGTATGCTTGAGCTATTATGAGACTCAAACGCCACGAATCACCAAGAAAGATGGGTAGAAATGACAAGTCTAAACTTGCGTCTGCCCGTCTTCGTCAGCTTAAGAAGCGTACGAAAACTTTGATTAAAAAATTGAATTCACAATGAACATTATACCAACCTTTTCTTATCCAGTATTCATTGATGAGTACGATATTAAAGAAAAGTTTATTGAGCAGTTAGAAGAGCATTGGGATGAGACTATTAGAGAGAGGGACTCAGCACTCTTTATGTTTAAGGGTAAGATGCATGAATGTGATGAACTCTACGATTTTGTAGCAGAGAAAGCACAGTTTGTATTTTCAGAGGTAATGGGTCTTAAGGGTACTGTTGAGATGTCTCACACTGAAGTACATGCTTCCAATTTTGGTACTATAATTCCACCTCATTCACATCCTAACTCATATTTGACAGCATATTATATGGTGCAGTTTGATGAGCAGAAAGGACATACTCCATTAGTAATTGATTCACCATTCAATACTAGCAATGTTCCATCATATACGTATGAGGTAGAGAAACCAACGATGTGGTCTAGTGATAATTTCATACCACCATTAAAAGAAGGTAATCTAATTATATTCCCTGCTAATCTTAAGCATTTCTTTCCTAAGCAAGATGCGGATGATCGTATCACAGTCACGTTTGATTTCGTGGCTAAATAATCAAGTATAGAAATAATCAGGTTCATGGTTGCCACAGTTGACAACATTATAGGAGAATCAGCGACAGATTTTGTCGGTAAGGATGGATTCTTCTGGTGGGTAGGTGAAGTAGAAGACGTACGAGATCCTCAGTATATCGGTAGGGTAAAAGTCAGGGTACTTGGATACTATACTGGTGCAGAAGCAGGATTTAGAAAGGATCTATCTACAAATGATCTACCGTGGGCACAAGTATTACAACCAACAGACCAACCAGGAGTTGAAGGATTAGGAAAATCCTCTCACCAACTGAGACCTGGTGCTATTGTTATGGGTTTCTTCCTTGATGGTGAAGAAGCACAGTCTCCCATTGTAATGGGTGTATTAAGAATTAGTCAGAATAGATCAAATCAATTAAAGGGTGAAGAGACCTCGTTTATATTTTCAGAAGGTCCAAATAGGATGAACATCAATCCTACTACTAATAAGATTGGTGAGTCTACTGTTGGTGGTGAACATCTATCATCAGGTAATACTGCTGTTAAAGAAGCAGGTAACCCAACTGCTGAGTTACCTAATGCTGCAAACCCTGGTACTGGATTAGCACACCAAACTGGTGTTGCTGGTTCTACTGCTAACTCAAGTAAACCAAAGTTCCCAAGTAAACCTATACCTGCTGCTAGTGGTGTTGGTGGTCCTTGGCAAACATTAGATTATAAGTTAACACAACTTGTAGAAGATATTGCTGCTACTGCTGGACAGGTAGTTAAGAATAATAATGGTGACTTCATTAGTGTTATAGAGAATAAGGTTGTGAACATGGAAGCACTGCTGGATAAGGCAGAAGCATTCCTTGGTGCAGTCATGTCTCAGGTTATATCAGCATTTAAAGAGCAACTTACTATTATTGCTGGTAAAGTTTTGGCGATAGTTAACACCATAGCATCTTTAACTGGTATACCATTTGTAGTTTTAGCGATTGTACAGGCAGTTATTCAAGCATTACTAGGACAGATTTGTGGTCTGGATGGATTGATTGGAGGTATGCTTGCTAATCCTATGGGTGCTATCAATGGTATTATTGATAATATAATAGGTAAAGCAATGGATGTTCTGACTGCTGCTACTGCTGGTATGCAGAAGTTAATTGAGTCAGTTACATGTGCAGTTCGTGAAGGTTTAAGTGTTGTTACTTCTGCATTGAGTCTTGTTAAAGCAGCAACTTCTGTTGCTGAAGGATTCAGTACACTTTCAAAAGCATGGGAAAGTGGCAAGGATATCATGGCAGCAGCTACTGATATGAATAAGATTAACTTAGCAAGTATAGGACAGTTAATCTCATTGATATTCAGTTTGTTTGATTTTGGTGGTTGTGGAAGAGAAGCGGGTAAGAATGCACAGGATCCGATGGGATTCTATCCTTTGCTAGGATCAACGCAATGTCCCGCAGATGATTTAGATAATTTAAAAGATAAGATCGGAGAGAAATATGGTCCTTGTGGAGGTGGAGGTAAGTCTAACCTCTTTGATGCAATATATTCTGATGCAGAACCGTATCTAACTGCTGCTCAGAACTTTATTAATGGTGCATATAATATGCAGTTGAGTACGCCAGGTCGTGATGCAACTGTAGTTAAAACTGCTAGTGGAATGACTATCCACTCGGTAGCATTAGATAATAAACAACTGACAAGGTATAAGGCACTCGTTGATAGTGGAATGAGTGAAGAGGATGCTGCTGCTGAAGTAAAGAGAGTTAACCCAGATCAAAAGGCAGATGCTCCAGATCCATTAGTTGCTACTCACATTCAGGAACCTGGCAACTTTACAATGGATGTTGGTAAGGATAAAGCAACAACCACAGGTGGTCATTGGATTGAAACTGTTGATGGTGATATAAGACTTAAGTGTTCAGGTGACTTCCATCTTGATGTTGGTGGTGGTCTCTTTGTTAATGCTCAGTGTGCTCCTAATAAAGGTGGTAGTAAGAACCAGAAAGCAATGATTAACATTGGTTCTGACTTATCAGTTGATGCCAAAGGACATATACAAATACAGGGTATTGGATCTACTGTTGCTGGTAAGGGTGGAACTCAAGCACAGGTTATCAGTCCACAGGGTACTACTAAGATTGACGCAACATCATATGAAATCAATGCTGGTGAGATAAAATTATCTGCTGCTAACTCAATTACAATGACTGCTCCTGCGGAGTATCATTTCATCAATACTATTACAGGTATCATACCTAAAGGTAAGACAGGTATATTCAGTACAGTTGGTGGTCCTGTTGACTATGTACTATTCCCTGCTCCATCTGCTGATCCTATTCCTAGATTCTCAGTCAATACAGTTGGTCCATTCTTAGTCAACTGTGCTGCTGGTGGTGCTATGTTTAATATCGCTGCTGGTGTATTCTCAGCAAACGTTGCTGCTGGTGCTGCTAGTATCGTTGCTTCTGCTGCTGTCAACATCACTGCTGGTGCAGCATGTAACATAACTGCTGCTGGAATTGTTAAGATTACTGGAAGTTCAATCATGTTGAACTGATCTATGCTATAATGGTACTATGGATGAACTAAGAGAGCAACAACTAATAGAACTCAAGGAAATCCTTGAGGATACTATTCAGTATTTTTGTGATGAGAACATGGTCTCTGGTGAGACTGCATGGAACATGGTCGGTGCTTTATCCGATGCAAAACTGAATGTAGAGTTTAATCAATGAAACAACCATTAGATCTCCCTATAGAACGTTTGTTTTCTAATATGGAGTTTGTTACAGATTTATGTTATGATCAACAACAACCTTTCCGAATTGACCTAGGTAATGGTAAAATGGTCATGTTAGTTCCGTTGGTTGAGAGACCAACTATACCTACTGACATTGTAGAACAAGTTGAGGAACACAAAAAAGAATGGATGGCACAGGTGGAATCCAAAACTTCTGCAACACAATAGCAGGAGTCTGGACTAACAAACAACAAGCACAGTCAGATCCCACAGGATATGTTTGGTCATATATTCAGTGGGATCTTTTAGGTGATAGTCGTTTGAAATCTAAGCAGTGGTATAAGAATGATGGTAAGATCTATCGTGAAAGATGTTTTAATGCATATGAAGACGATAGAGGTAATGTCATTCTTGATATACATAAGTTAGATTGGACACCTATAGGTCACTCCCTTAAGTGGCAACCAGTTAAATCTGGTGAGTGGTACTTGTCAGGTGATTACGTTTATGAAGGAACTGATGTCTTTTATGAAGGTAGACTAACTAAAAACAATTATTTTTCTTGGGATCGTGGATTTAAAAATGGAAAACTTACCTACGGTAGCACCAAAGGAGCCTTCAAATTTGATAGACTATAAGATGTATGACATAGAATTATGTCGTACTAAACAAATTGAATTATGTAATGCACTTTGCGAAATATCTGGTCGTGTAAGTGAGAAATTAGATAACGTCCATATTCCATCACAAAAGGATCCAAAATTAAGACATGAACACAATGCTGACAGACCTAACGTATCTTGGTGTTACGGATACTATAATATATTTGGGTGTGCTGCTGGTAACACAATAATGTATGATCTATACTGCCAAATGAGAGCAGCAATTAGAGATTACATTGGTGATAATAGTAGAGCATGGATGCAGTGTTGGGTCAATACTCATTCAGTAGATGACCTAATGGCATACCATAACCATTCTTATCCTATACATGGATATGTTTCAATCTATCCTCAGAATACATCAACAGTATTCTATAAAGGTAAAGAAGAGACACATCGTGTACAAAATGAGGTTGGTAAATTATACATAGGACCAGGTAAAACACCACATGAAGTTGTAGCAGATGGTCCACCACATGAACCTGATGCCCCTCGTATTACTATAGCATTTAATATAATACGTGAGTCTGATAATGGTTCAGACTTGTCAATGTCATTTATTCCTATCTAATGATGAAACTCAATCCAGATCGCATAGAAAAAAAATCCTTCACAAAAACTGATAAGAAAGGTCGTGAAGAGACTTGGGAGTGGGAAGAAGGACCAGAACTACGTGCCTTCATAGAAAAGCAAAAGAAAGATGTCACCTGAGAAGACTCCCTTTCGTAAGTATTACGAAGAGTTTTGTGAAGTATTTGGTCATCCTCTATGGCATATGCCTATGATGTTGATCATTTTCTTTGTTGGTATAGAAGTAATGCATACTTCATACCATATGGATGGTGAAAATGATGCTCACGGATTTTGTAGTCGTCAAGAGTGGGTAAAAGAATTGATGGGAGACGATGATGATTGGTAAGTAACTATATAATATGATATAACAATTGTTATGAATAATAAATGGATAACGATAAGCCTAGGAGGAATTCTAGGTTTATCACATATAGGAATGATTGGCATGCTTGCTAATCGTCCATCAAAAATGCCAACATTAAATTTGCCAGTGGGTGAGTATACATCATATAGAGCAAAGGTTAGTGAAGATGGTTATGAAGTAGAATATAGAGCAAACGATCCTAAAACTGTGTTTGTTCATAGTGAGGTTAAGAAGAAGGCGGGCTTTCTGGGACTGGGTAACAACATTACGAACACAGTTAAGGAAGTACCTGTTCATGGATCTTCAGGTGGTTCAACACGAGAAATTGGACCTGAACTTGCCAAATCAGAGGCATGCATTGAAGCAATCGGAGGAGGTAAACAGTCAGGTAAACTTGTCGGTGCAAGCGTTGGTGCTGCTGTTGCTCCTAGTCTTACCACTATTCCTTTTGTTGGTTGGGTACTTGCTGGTGCTGCTACGATGATAGGTATGGACGGAGGTGCTGACATAGGTGGACAAATGGTAGAGGATCTAAATCCCAATTGCTAAATAAAGTATACTCGTTTTTAGTATATGAGGATACAACTCTGGTACTCTGAAGACATGAAACAGTGGCGATGGTCTCTGTATACAAGACATTATGCTCCCGATAAAAAGGATTATCATCAAGAAACTGGTCAGAGGCCAGAAGTAAGGGATGCAATGAATGATGTCGCCACTACTGTAGAATACCTCAAGGCCGAAAAGACTAAAGAACTTCAGAAAGAATCTGTATAAATAAACTTGTAGCATAGCATATTTTCTGTGGCAACCAAAAAGATATCACAGTTAGATGGAATAGATGACGCTAACCTGTCGGGAGAAGCAATTCTCCCTGTTGTCGTATCTGATCCACTAATTCCGAATAGAAAAGCAAAGGTTAATCAACTTTTCAAGACAATTCCCGCAGGTACAAAAGCGTCTCCAGGACTGGCTTTTGACTTGGATAGGAACTCAGGTATATACCAAAACGCATATGACCAGATTGGTATATCGTTTGGTGATGGTGGTTTATATCTTTCTAGGATTGCTAATAATGATGGTTCTTCAACGAACCTATTGACTGTTGCTGATGACGGTGCTACAAACTCAAATATCATCATCTCACCAAAAGGTGCAGGTCGTGTAGAGGTAACTGGACAATTACTATTGAATGATAACCTATTGGTTCTCCAAGATAGTAGTGATAATACTCGTAAAGCGAGATTTGAAGTTGGTAATATAGGTAATACTGGTGGAACTAGGGTATTCACACTACCTGAAATATCCTCTGGTGGAGGTACAGTTCTAATTGGTGATGATACCAACCAGATTATTACTAATAAAGATATATTTGTAGAAGACCAACGATTCACTATCCGTGATGGTGTTGGTAATACTGAAAAGAATGCTCGTTTCACATTTGACTGGGATAATACTGTAACAGGTACTAAAGTGTATCAGTTACCTGATCCAGGTATTGCTGTTACTACTTCTGAATTGTTAGATGATCTATCAACTCAGACTGCTAGTGGAAAGAATTTTGTTAACTGTAAGTTTACATCATCTACTGCTACTGATAATCCAACAGTCACATATGATACTTCAGCATTAACATCAAATCGTATTGCTACATATCCTGATTTATCTGGTACTGTAGTATATGCTGAGGCAACTCAGACTTTAAGTAGTAAGGTGATTCAAGGATTGATTCTAGGTGATATAACTACACCTACTAAACGTATCAACTTTGATATTAGTAATCAGTTTGAAAACTTAAACTATGCGTTTAAGTTCCCATTCCAGAATATGAACCAGTCTACTGGTTCCAGTGAGATTGCTACTACTAATGCTACTCAGAAGTTATCTAACAAGGAACTAAATAGACCAGTAGTTGTAGATGATGTAGATGATGATCGTAAGGTCACACTAGATCTATCAAATATTACTGAGCAAAGAATAATTAAGTTCCCTGACTCAGATGCTACACTATTATCTACTCAGAACGTAACACTAGATGATGTTAACTTTGGTGCTGGTATTGGTGCTCAAAGACTAACAGCAAAAGTCCGTCAACAACAACTTTATCTATCTCAAATTTAAGCAATGGCAACTAATACAGGAGTGCTGGCGAACTCAAAACCATCTGCCAACACTGAAACAACTATATTTAAGAACGATGTAAAGAGTAGCACTACTGGTACTCTGGTCGCTAGTTGTGATGGTACTGGGTCAGATACTTACGAAATATCTTTAAGACCTTATGATCAGGAATTGACACTAGATGCAGCAACATACAAACTGCACCGAGGTGATGCTATTACTAATGTTAAGTGGACATTATCTGCTTCATTACCATTAGAGGATGCTCTTCCTGGTACTAAGTTTACAAGTACCGATGGTGAGAAATGTGCATATCTATTAGATGTTGTTGACCCTGCTATTACAACATATCTCACAAAGTATAAAGATCTCATAGCATTTACTCTTGAGAACGTATCTGATGGTGCCAGTTCTGCTGAACCTGATTATGCAAACGGTGAGACAGTTACTAATGGTTCAGGTGTTAGTGGTGTTGTTTATGAATATGTTCCAGGTGAAGATGATGCTGGTGTTGTTTGGATTGGTGATGTATCTGGTGGTACATTTGCTGAAGGTAACGTATTAACTGGTGGATCATCTACAACTGTTGGTACTGTATCAACTGGTGGTATTGCTGCTTCTGTTGGTAAATTAGTATTCAACGATGGTGCTGGTGGTGCTGTGTATCAGTATTACTTACAAGAACAACCACAATTATTAACTGATAGAACTTATAAGTTTGATGTTGCTGATAACTCAATGACTGGTAAGGTACTACAGTTCTCTACTACTGCTGGTGGTACAAACAACGGTGGTACTGAGTGGACTGCTGGTAAAACTCTTTCAGGAACACCAGGACAAGCAGGTGCTTATGTTCAGTATGACTTGTCTACTTCTGAACCTGTAAGTAACTGGTATCCACATGACCAAGCAGACGCTAACTATAACGATGGCGATCAATTCTTTACCATGACTAACCAGTTCGTATATAATGAGATCTGGGTATATTCACAGGAAGAAGAGAGTGGAATGGGTGTTGTATCTGACTGGGTAACAACTAATCAGTTCCTATATCGTAACGCAACATATACTATCAATGCTATTGCTGGTGATAGTTATGGTACTGTTCTTAGTCATAGTGGTACAAGCACCAAGGTAACAAATGGACCTGGTTCTGCACTGTGGGTAGGATCTGATACATTCATTGAATCACCTAGACAAACATCTGCTTCTAAAAATACTGTCACTATTAGTAGTGTAAGTAATGATTCAGATGCAGACTTGTATTTACAGGCAGATGCAATTGCTGCTAATACAAGTGAATTGAATAAGGGTATCATAATTGGTCCTGGACAATCAATTAAAGTGAAAGCAACTAATGGTTATGTGACATTCTTACTGGATGCGTTCCAAGATACAGTATCAGAATATGCTACTACATTGTATCAGCGTTCAGATGCTTATCAAACTGAAGGCGGGGAAGGTGGAGACTAATCCCTATAGATTACAACTCATATATAGATTCTAAATAAATGGCACTAACTAGACTCAAGAATATAATTACGTCCAGAACTGGACGTATTATCTACGTCAACCCTGATGACTTTGATGCTTCTGATGCAATAGACAACAGAGGTAACTCTAGTTTGCGTCCATTTAAGAGTTTGCAACGTGCTTTCCTAGAGGTGGCACGTTTCTCATATCGTGTTGGACTAAGTAATGACGAGTTTGATGCTTTTAGTATCATGCTCTATCCATCTGAATATGTTATAGACAATAGACCTGGTGAAGTATTATATACAAATATTCCACCACTTGATGCTAACTCTAACTTTGATATAACATCACCCAACAACGTATTATATAAGTATAACTCAGTTGAAGGTGGATGTATAGTACCTAGAGGTTGTTCTATTGTTGGTATGGATCTTAGACGTACTAAGATTATTCCAAAATATATACCATATCCTACAACATATCCATCTAAAGGTATTAACACTGAAGAGCAAGTACCAGGTGAATCTGCAATCTTCAGGGTAACTGGTGGTTGTTATTTCTGGCAGTTTAGTTTATTTGATGGAGATGCTACTGGTGTATACTTTAAACCAGATAGTGCAGAGACAATTCCACCATCATATTCACACCATAAATTAACATCATTCAACTTCGCTGATGGTAATAATAGTTTAAACTATCTAATTAATACTACTGGAACTGTTGAGAATAGTACAGAGATTACACAGTCTACTATTCCTGACCTACTAGAAAGAACTGACCTAGACATATATTATCAGAAGGTATCAAGAGCATTCGCAACTATTCCTGATACTTCAGGTGATCCTGCTCAAGACCAAATACAGGCAAGAGTTGAAGAGAACAGAATCGTTGGACCTATATCTGACGAGTTCAGAGTTCTACAGATCACACGTAATGGTAACACTGCTAGTGCTGTTACTGTTGATGCTGATGGTAATCCTAAGAACCACGGATTCTCTGTTGGAGTTAACGTCAACATATCAGGTGTTACAGGATCCACAGGTCCACAGTCAGAACTTGATGCACTATTATATAATGGATCATTCGCTGTTACATCTGCGAGTGGTAACGTATTTACATACCAATTAGCAGAAGAACCTACTGGTAATGCTATTGGTTCTAACATGGTAGTTAAGGTTGAGATTGATACTGTTGACTCAGCATCACCTTATGTCTTTAACTGTTCCTTGAGATCTACATGGGGTCTACAAGGTATGCATGCAGATGGTAGTAAAGCAACTGGATTCAAATCTATGGTTGTTGCTCAGTTTACTGGACTATCACTACAGAAAGACGACAGAGCATTTGTTAAATATAACGCATCAACTGGAAACTATGATGAAGGTGGTGCTGGTGCTCACTTAGATGGTTTTGCAGAATATAAGAAAGGATGGCGACATGGGCACATCAAGGCAAGTAATGACGCATTCATTCAGGTCGTTTCTGTGTTCGCTGTTGGATATGCTGACCACTTCAGTGGATATGCTGGTGCTGACATGTCAATTACCAACAGTAACAGTAACTTTGGTAATACTGCACTAAGATCAAAAGGATTTAAGAAGACTGCATTCACTAAGGACAAGGCAGGTACATTAACCCACATCATACCACCTAAGTCATTGAGTGATGTGCCAGAAGTATCAGTTAACTGGACTAACTTAGACATTGCTAGGACTAAAACTATTAACGCAGCACTAGCAGCACAGGGTGGTACTCTAGGAACAAGACTCTATATATACGGTTACACAAGTGAGACTGCACCACCACAAAATAAGGTACAGGGTTATGTTATAGGTGCTAGACAAGATTTAACAGTACCAGATAAACTATATTGTTTGTTGATACCGTCAGGTGCAACACAAGCAAGTGTACAGTCAGCAAAGATTAACCCTTATGGTCCTGCTGTATCAGGTACAAGTGCTGGTGGAGTAGGTTCACCACTACAATATGATAGTGCAACATATACTATTAATGGTGTTGCTAACCAAGTTGGTGGTTGGTATCTATCAGTAGATGCTACTAACAATGAGATATACTCTACTCTAGTAAACAATACAATATATAATAGTCTAAACTTTACACCAACAACATTCATTAAGAGAGTACCTGACGCACGTAACTTGAAAGACAGAACATATCGTGTGCGTTATGTAATACCTAAAGATCAGAATCCACCTCTTCCAAGAGCACCTATTACTGGATTTGTTTTACAACCATATAATACTGACCAGACAAATTATAACCTATCTAAATGTTATTATGTGTACGATGTTGAGACTGTAACTGCATTTGAAAGAGGTGTTGCTGATGGTGTATATTATCTAACATTATTATGTGGTTCAATAACACCAACTACATCAAACTTTGATGACTTTAGATTCTCACAAAACGTCAATGAAGTATATCCTGCATTTGACAGAGATAACCCTAATGATGACCCAACTGAGACAGTATCTATTGCAGATAATGAAACAATAGGTCTAGTATATGGTACTGATGGTGCAACACCAACTCCTAATAAAGATGACCAAAGAAGTATAACTAAGGAAGCAGTTAAGTTTCTATTAGCAGATACAGGTTGGGTCGCTGGTAGTAACCCAGGTTGGGATAGTATTAACAATACATTATCAAATATCACATTAACTTCTCGCTTAGGTGATGAAGAAACTAGAAAGATTCCTATCCTAGAAGATGCAGATGGTGATCTTAATCCTATCAACGTAGAGTTAAGACGACACTCAATTCTAAGATCAGGTAACCATACATTTGAATACACTGGATTCGGTCCAGGTAACTATTCAACTGCATTCCCTCAGACACAAGTTGAGACACTAAGTGATGCTCAAGTTAGACTATCACAGTCATTAAAAGAAGAGGCAGGAGTTGCATTCTATTCTGGATTGAACTCTAATGGTGACCTATTCATTGGTAACCAAGTTATTAACCCAGTTACAGGTCAGATAACTTCAGAAGATATTGCACAGTTGAATGTGTTGGGTGAAGAGAATACTACGATTGAAACATTTTCTGAAGTTGTTATAACTGATAAACTAACAGTTATTGGTGGTGCATCTAACAACTTAGAATCAATCTTCAGTGGTCCTGCTACATTCCAAGGTACTATTACTGCTTCAAGTAATATATTAGCGAAGAAATTAACATACAATAATAATGATGGTACTGTTCTTAAGACTACATTACTAGCACCTGAATTGGTTACTGGTGGTATAGCACAAGGAACACCAGATTTAACTAACGTACAGAATTATAATGCACCTAGTGATGGTGATATTGTATATAATATTGACTGGGTACCTGGTGCTAACTTAGGTTGGATGTATTATAACTCAGCGTGGGTTAAGTTTGGTCTAACTGATACTGGTTTCATTAACATTGATACCTATGGAAATACACAACATATAGGTATAGGTAGAGCAACCTCAGCAACATATCGTGCAGAGATTGAAGGATCAGTTAGAATAACTGGTGACCTTAGAGTTGATGGACGTGGTGGTGTTGCACCTGACAAATATATTACAAGGAGATCACAAGGTGACGGTACAACTCTTACTTATCCAATTACTTCTTACAGTGGTGTGGTTCATAATAGTAAGTCCGTTATTGTTACGATAAATGGAGTCTTACAACACCCTGATGTCAATTATACTGTTGACACAAATGGTACTAACGTGGTGTTCGGTGCTGGTGATGCACCAACAACTCAAGACCATGTAGAGATACGTGAGTTACCTATCTAATAAATAGATACAAGAACAGGAGTAGTATATGGCACATACCAAGATTAATGGTAATAATATTGATACCACAACGCAAGCACTCATTAAGATCTTGCAACTGAGTGGTAATGGTTCTTACCTAGAAATTCCTAAGTATGCTAATGCTGCTGCTATATCAACTGCCCTGCCATCACCTGCTTATGGTACTATAGTATTTGATAGTGCTGAAGATAGTGCCCAAATATACGTTGCTGACGCACAGCAAGGAAATCCAGGATGGACTTCAGTTGGTGGAGGTGGTGCTGGTCTAGGTGATAAGAGTATCATTAGAACCAATGCTGCAACGATAGACGAGAATTTAACACTAGGTGCTGCAAGTAACGCACCAGAGAATGCCAACTCAATAACAATCGGACCTGTAACTATATCAAATGGTTTCACGATAAACATGGATGCGTCAGCAGAGTGGACTATAATTGGTGGTGGAAATTATGGTAGTGGCATGGCAACACGCAACCATATATAGATTGGGGGTTGACAAGACCCCATATATAGATTATACTGGTGGGGTCTCAAATATAGATCAATGACAAGGTTCAAGATTGTTGCCCACGATGACGACACTAATGTAAAGGACGTTAAGACGTTCAATGCCGAGACTCTCACAGATGTAGTAGATCAGTTCTCTGATTTCCTGCGTGGTGTGGGATTTGTTTTTGATGACCTAACTGTCAACGTCTCATCACCTTGGGGTGAAATTGAGGATAGTGACTACGATCAATTAGTTAAGGATGTAGCGGAGGATACTACTACAAATAGTTATGATAACTTAGTTCAATTTACTAAGGAATAATTGACTATATAGAGTACCATCGCATTTCTATCACTAATGGGACGTACCTATAGACGAGGTGGAGACGAATCCACTCACTCTCATGGCAGCAAATCTCTAAGAGAAAAAAGACAAAAAGGTAAATCAAGAAAGTATAATTCATGGGATGAAGATAACAAACAGAAGCGTAAAAAATCAAATAAAAATGACTATTACACCCAAGATTGGAGTCTTTAACTATGAACAAACAACCACAAAATCTCAAAGAAATTGATACTTTACGTCCTGATGGAACGTATGAAATAGACGATGAAGATGATGGATTTGAGTATGATGATGCCAGTGATATTGGCATTGAAATAGATTACACAACTCAGTCATAATGAAGGATCAGAATACAATTCAGGATACTGAATCTTACGAACAAAAGTATAACAGAGCGTTAGATTTACTTGCTGAAAGTTTACATAAACCTGACCATGTTCTTCGTGCATGTGCTCACAATCAGAAATGTTTTAACGAATTAATGACAGTTAAGGCAGAAGTTCTCTCACTATTACCCACTTTACGCAAAAACAATTAGATTAATGTCCTCAACACATTACCCACATTGCATGCCATTTAATGTACCTGAAAAGGAAATGTTGAAGAAAGCGATATCAATGAAGTTACATGATTTACAGGAAAGATATTTTTCTAAAAGATCACTAGATAAAGTAACTTATGATAGAAAGATTTCTCTACTAGAAGATATAGTGGACAAATTAGGCATCCAAGATGTAATTATTACAACCAATGAAGAAAGTGGCACAAGAGAGCGTGTTGTTCTCTGATTATCCTTTATAATAAGGGAGTTCAACGCATTTTAACTGCATGCCAACTGCTACTGCAACCAAGTCAACACCTCGTAAGACAAGGACTCGTAGAGCAAAGAAAGCATCTGTAACAAATGTAACTTCATCTGCTAAATACTCACAACCTCGTGAGATTAAGCAAGTGACTAACACAAAACCCGCTTCAGTTCGTCCCGAAAAACCTAACCTAACTTGGGAAGATTATCGTGATGATGTTAAAGTAAGATGGGAAATCCATTCTTATGAAGTGAAAGAACTCTGGACAGATTGTGTATGGGGTTATCAACAACTCCAACCTTATTTTCAGAAGAGTGTTAGTTATGTGAAGGATTCATACAACAGAGCATTCAATTAATATTCTAAAGATGGGTTTACACCCATCTTTTTTTATGGTATAATATCGCTATGTATTATCTAATTTTCTGGACTCTAATTACGATCTTTGTGTTAAGACAGTTTGGAGTATTTAAGAAGTGAAAGACACAATTTTATTTGGTGATTGTAGATCTACGTTATCAGCATTCTTACCAAATTCTGCACGAATGTGTGTAACAAGTCCACCTTATTATGGATTAAGAAATTATGGTGGAGAAGATAATCAGATAGGATTAGAACAAACTCCTGAAGAATACATACAACAATTAGTTGAAGTATTCAGAGAAGTTAAAAACGTATTAACTGATGATGGTACATTATGGTTAAATATTGGTGACAGTTATTATAACTATAGACCTGGAAAAGGTCAGTCATTAGTTAAACAAACTGTATCTAATACTAAACAAGATTTACCAGACAAATGTGCTCGTAGAGGTAACAAATTAGATGGATTAAAAGAGAAGGATCTAATTGGTATTCCTTGGATGTTAGCATTCGCATTACGCAATGATGGATGGTACTTAAGGCAAGATATTATATGGCATAAACCTAATCCAATGCCTGAAAGTGTACGAGATAGATGTACTAAATCACATGAATACATCTTCTTATTAAGTAAGAATAAACGATACTATTATAACAATGAAGCAATCAAAGAACCTGCAAAAGACTGGGGAACCAGAGATAGAACAAAAGGAAAATATCACAACAAAGGAACAGGACTCCAACCGCATTCGGGTCTTACAAAATCATATCCAAAACGCAATAAACGATCTGTCTGGAGTATAACAAATAAACCTTTTAAAGGTGCTCACTTCGCTGTGTTCCCACCTGACTTGATTGAACCATGTATCAAGGCAGGGAGTGAAGAGGGTGACACAGTATTAGATCCGTTCATGGGATCAGGAACTACTGCTATGGTTGCCAAGTCACTAGACAGATTCTATCTAGGATGTGAGTTGCATGAGACCTATGGTGAATTGATACAGAATCGTGTGCCAGTTGAGGAACCTACACACTCACCTCTGACAGACCTGATGAATGCAGTATAATACCTAGGTAATCGCAAAAAACAATCATGGCATTCAATCCTGAAGTCGCTCTTTTCAACCTACTAGAGGATGCTGAGACTGCTGCTGAAGTTCTACAAGTGATTGAGGACTACATCGCTAACTCATAGGACACATCACGAACTGTCACACAACCACCCTTCGGGGTGGTTTTTTTGTGTATAATGATAGTAGTTAAATTTTGATATGAATCTAAGATCACACCAAAAACGTGCCTATGATAAGATGAACACAACAGATTGTGGTCAGATTATTATACCTACAGGTGGTGGTAAAACATTCATAATGATAGCAGATTGTATTCGTAGATTGAAAACATCTTACGATTCTAGGACTATCATTGTGGTGGCACCACGCATATTGTTATCTAATCAATTACATGCTGAGTTTACTGAGCATGTATTAAATGCTAAGGTATTACATGTACATAGTGGTGAAGTTAAGGAGGATTCTACAACTAAACCTAATGAGATTCTATCATGGGTATTATCTTATCCTGAAGATCACAAGTTAATCTTCACAACATATCACTCATTAAATAAGATTTTTGATAGTGGTATTGATGCCGATACGATATACTATGATGAAGCACATAACGCAACTGGTAGACACTTTAATAATGCAGTTGTTGATATGATTCATCACGTTAATCGTAGATACTTCTTTACTGCTACACCTAAACATGATCGTGGTATTGCTAAACGTGGCATGAACAATAATCAGGTTTATGGTAATACTTTAGAGAATACTCCTGCACCTGAGTTAATAGCAAGTGGTTCAATCGTACCACCTAAAGTATCAACTTATGAGTGTGATATTGTCAGAACTAAGTTAAACGCACCTGATATTGATGCCATGAATATATTAGGTATCATTGATAATCTTGAAAAAGATCAACAACAAAAGGTGTTAGTTGCTGCCCCTAATACTAAAGTATTATGGAATATGTTAACACAAACAGATATACTTGACCAATGTAAAGATCTCGGTTATGATATCTTACATATAACAAGTAAGCATGGTTGTTACTTTAACAAGAAAAAGATCAACAGACAAATGTTCTTTAAGGTCTTAAATGCTCTCGGTAGATTACCAGATAGAAAGTTTTTAGTCTTTCATTATAGTATACTTAGTGAGGGTATTTCAGTTCCAGGATTAACACATTGTATTCTACTTAGAAACTTACCTATCATTGAAATGGCACAAACTATAGGTAGAGTTATTAGAGTACATCCTGATGATCGTAAGAGAGTAGAGTCAGGAGAATTGAGCACTACTTGTTATGCAAATTGGGTAAAACCATGTGGATTTGTAACAGTACCTACGACAAGTGGGTATGGTGCAGGTACAAGAACTCAGAAGAGATTAGAGGCAATAGTTGATTTAGTATTTACTAAAGGTATCCCTGCTATTGCTAATGTTTACTCCTGAATTATTACAACTTGCAGTTGAGAGATCAACAGGCAAATCATCCAAAAAACTAGATAGTTTATTTGAGGAACTCTATGAAATTTATGTTAATGATCCGAACAGTTCTACTCTCAGAGAGCATATTACTGCCAATATCGCTAATTGTGATCCTATTGCTGGTAAACTTGGTAGAGATTGTAAATGCAAATTAACTGGTGAAGAAAAAGAAATCAAACCTAAGAATTATTATAAGTCAACAACCAATGGAGGAGGTTGCTTTAATGATTATACTAGGTTGAGATACTTAAAGGATTATGCTGTTAATTTACCCATCATATCATCACTCTTTGTGTATGGTAGATTGATGTATGTTGTGGAGTATAAGTTTAAACAAATAGCAGACAAATTAGATAAGCAAGTAACAGATATATGTGAAGATAAAGGACAGAGATATGTAAGATCATGTTCATGGACTTATGAACAATGGTACAATGATCCTAATCTAATTGTACACTATCTTGATAAAGATTACATACATGAGCATCACGTTAAAGGACACTATAAGATTAGAACAAAATTATATGAAAAGTTAATGAGCATGTGACAGTATGCAAACTGCACACTATTTTACCATTTGCTTTAAATCTCGTGTATTATAATAGAGTAGTTAACCAAAGGATTAAATGCCTAGGAAATCAAAATCACTTGAAGTTCCAACTGAAGTGTTTGAATCAGATCACTCACAAGTCAATGAAGATGAGTGGGTAGGTGACATATTAGGGTCACTAGATGATACTGTAGAGTATCAATTCACCTCACGTTCTTTAAACTCTTACTGGAATTAATCAATGACTAAAACTCTATTTGTATCAGAAGTTTATGAGTACACTCACAAACTAGCACAAAGATTACAAGAGAATTATAATACTCAGTATCCCAACAGTTTGAGAGAAACATTTGAAATTGTTGAGGGTCGTAAGTATTATAAAATAAACTCTCAAAATAGTGTACATTGTTTTGTAGATAAGAAAACTGGTGATGTATACAAACCTGCATCATGGTCAAGACCTGCTGCCATTGTTCGCTACAATCTGTTAGATAGTGATTCAAGATCACAATGCTATGCACGAGCAGATTGGGCAGGTGGTTATCTCTATCTGAGGTAATCATCATGGCAAAAAAGAGTTTAACTAAAGAAATTCGTTTCTTAATGGAAAAGAATGACTTTCATTTAGTAAGAGAAACTAAACACTTCATTTGGCAACATAAGAATGGCACTATTATCACAACGAGTAAAACTCCAAGTGATAATTATGCAGTTGCTCAATGCTCTCGCCAAATAAGGCGAATAATGGGTAAAGTGGTATGATGATTCATACCACCCATACATTTTAAAATGCACGTTTTTTAATGTTTGGTCAAGCGAGTGTGTGACAGTCTACAAACTTACACACTCTCACCCCATTACACATCAAAATCGTGTATTATATAAATGTTGGGGCATCCGTAAGACAGGCAAGGGTGAGAACCAATTCAGTCATCACACTGTGGAAATCTCTTTAAGACGAACCTCTGCAAACATAAGTCCCCAACATTCACATCATTGGAGTTTACATGGACGAACAGCAAACCTCTATTGATAATATGAGTGATACACTCATGGAAGCATTACAGAGGAATCTACAGGATAATAACTTGCAGAATGTTACATCAATCTATTCTGAATTTGTAGTAGATGGTGTTGATCCTGAAGATAACAATTACAAGTTCTTATTCATCCCTAATTTCACATTAACTTCAGTTGTTAATGATGAGGACAATGACGGATGGTTCTTAAATAGTGAGGAGGATGCACAATGAAATCAGCAGTATTCTCAGTTCGCATTCAATTTGATGATGACAATGATCCGATCAATCCTGTGCATTTGTGTGAAGAGATTCAAGCATATTTGAACTCATGGCACTGTGCTTATGATGAGACTGGTGACCAATATCAGGATGCGAAAGTTGTTGGTTATAAATTCCAATTTGATACATTTAAACCATTCATTGCTGAGGAGGAGTATTAACCATGTTTGAAACTTTAGTAGATTTACTCTACGATTACTGTAGAGATAACAACTTAGAGCATGATAGTGCTGATGATATATTATACTGTGGTGTTGATAAAGATGGCAATGAGTTAACACCAGAAGTCAAAAGATGGTTATCTGATTATGGTAAAGCATGGGACGCAATAACATGAAAGTTAACAGATACACTCGTGCAGGTAACAATGGCAAATTGATTATCTGTCCACAATGTAACAGTCACGCTAGAGTATTTCACTTTAGTTGGAGTGCATTAAACTGCATACATTGTGATGCCTCAGTAAACAAAACCGATTGGAGTATTCATGTCACTAAGTAACTATCAATGGGATGCAGTTCTTAACAACATCAAACAAGAAATGAGCGTTGTTAATGATGAACCAATTCAGGAATTCTGGTCTGATATCTATCTCAAACTGAGACAATATCAGAAAGAAGATGTACAAATTGCTGAGTTAATTAAAGACAATGAGTGAACCTATCATCACATCTTCAGGTGTATATTATAATATAACACTTGAAGAAAATGAGTTAGATCTTATCATTGAGTGCTTAAAAAAGGAAGCAACAACTTATAGTTTTCGCTGTCCAATTAATGCACCTAGAATAGATCGTATCATAAGGGAGATTGATGTAGTCAGAGGAGTGGACAGATTACAAACTGTCACTAATCAACGAGACAAGTCACCCTAATCGGTTATAATACATGTATGGGGAACAAAATCGCATCCCTGAGATAGAGCAAACGGTCAAGTTCTGCCTTTATGGAGCAACAGACAAGACCACCTATCAGACATCTGCGATTTTGTTCCTCTCACCTATTCTTTTTGGAGTCTTTACTTATGTCACAATCTAGGACGTATGATGAAGTTGTTAAAGTCTATCAAGGTGAACTTGATGATGATTTTGACATCGGATGTGAACTATTCTATGAGGTCTTTGCTGACATAGACTGGACAGAGGAGGTTATCAAAAATGCTTAATCCAACTGCACAAGAGTTAACTGAATTCTGTGAGTATGTCACCGATTTCTATCATCCTAAGACTGGACTCTATCCTATTAGAAACTTTAATAGTGAGAGACTTTTTGAAGCACTTAATACTTATTTTGAGAGAATCCAAAAGGGTGATCTTGAGTATGTGCATTATTCATGGGGTGATGGTGATAGTTTAGACAGAGAAAGAGTGAGAGATATTCTACTTGAAAATCCAAAACTATCATGGAGTAAGTAACAATGACAAAACTAACTTCAGCACAGTTTGATGAACTCTGTGAACAGTATTCAGAGATAGTTGTTGACAGAATGGAAACAGCAGATCTCGTGGAATATGTAATGAATGATCTACAGAATCGTTACAGTCAAATGTCACAAACTGAATTAAGAGAACATATCATTGAAATGGAAAATAGTGGTGATCCAACTGATAATTTGTATGACGAATTAGCAGAGAATGTTGATGTTAATGCAGTAGGGACTTGTATCGTAAAAGGTACAGACTATTCTGAATGTGTAGACCGTTTAGTACAATCAATGGAGGGTAATTAACATGAAAAGTTATTTAATTGAATGTGCAGAAGTTAACTATTTCACAATAGAAGTTGATGCACAAAATGAGGATGAAGCAAGAGAATTAGCACATGCTGATATTAACTCATTTGAAGTATTAGATGAGTATGTATCAGAATGGGACATCAATTCAATCAAAGAAATTAACAACGAGGAGGACGATTAATCATGTTTCACAGTAAATCATTTGGAAGAATCTTTTGGGTAGATGATAACATGGATTTTAAATCATGCCCACAATATGTTGATGGAACTGGTGCATTTGACCAAGAAGATTATGTATCAGAGTGGACAGATTGGGAGGGAGTTAATTTCAATGACCTCTTTGCAATTCATTCATACTGTTTAAATAATAAATGGAATCATGGTGGTTCACTATCAATGAAAGATGGATTATGAATGAGTTAAATGATAAACAGAAACTGTTAATTCATTTGAATGAGGTTAAACAAATACTTGATACATGCACCTCGTTAGATGATGAATTGATAGGAATATTTCAGAATTTCAATGGTATCATCATGGAGGACATATTGAGACCATTGATGGACAGTAAGTAAACTGTCACACTAAATCCCCATTCGGGGATTTTTTTGTTTATAATAGTAGTATAAACAAACGAATTCTAAACTATGTCAAAGACTCAAACCATCATCAACAGGATCCTAGAGGTTGAAAACTTCCAGAATGTTGCCTGTGTATGTGCTAACTGGATGGAGTTCTGTCAAGAGTTGAGCGAGTGGGGTGTTACAGGATGTGCTCGTATTGAGTTTGATGATCCTGAGTTAGACATCCCAACACTTGATAAGTTCATGGTAACAGAAAACGGTTACATCCGTTAAACCATGTGACTGTCTACAAAGTGGCACAAGATCGCTTGATTTTTGCCCCAATCTGTGCTATATTAAGTACATAATCAAGGAACAGCAATTTTTCAATTTTCAATTATGTCAAAATCTTTATTTTCACAATCCATCAACCTATGCGATGACTATCTCGGTCTTGAGTGGCATCGGGGTGTAGTCACCTCTATGTTTGACTCTTACAGACGTGAGAATGACCTAGATCCTAATCTAGCGATCTACCACTACGGTAATGACCGTTTTGAAGTCCGTACTATGGTTTACGATGATTCAAAAGGTTGCATCATCGGAGATCAAATTGATCTCGGTACTTTTGATAATGTATACGATGCACAAGATTGTGCTGAAGATTATCTAAAAGATCTACTATTAGATCTAGGAGTTTAATCCAATGTATACAATCAACGGTAAAAACTATACTCACAAAGAGTTAAATCTTATGTGGGATTTCTTCACACCTGAGCAGTGGGATGTGATTCTAACAAATTTAACTGACGATAATGGCAGTTATAATGATGAGTCAACTGCTGCAATCGGTGACACTATTTCAACATTATGGAGGTCTAGTTACTAATGTCATGCTTACAAAATGAAATGATTCTTGAGAACATTTATGATGAAGTTTGGGAAGAGTATCGTATAACTAACAACCTAACTTCAGATCAACTATATACTTTAGAACAGAATTCACCTACTGGTTTTATACAATCAATAGAGGATGAAACTAACAAACGTTTTGAAGATTTGTGTAGATGAAACAATCAATCACCATATTCGTCATAGTATTCTTTTTAATCTATGGTGTAAAAGCAATCTTAAGTATTACCAACTTTGGTAATCATCTCAAGGATATTAATACTGAGAAACAACAACAAATTGATAGATTATTAAACTAATGTCAGAATGTACCTCACCTATTCCTCACTTATTCATTGAGGAATTTTTTACTGAGTATGAATTAGATCAGTTAATATTCCCTGAATTGGAATATTTAACATCACCTGTTAGATTACATCCGCAGATAATGACTAATGATGCGGAAGTAACATTTTGTAATCGCAATTACTGTACGTTAGAGGAGTTATTTAAGGATGCTAGACAATCAGATATAGTAAATTGTGTTGATAAAATATACACTAAGAAGACAGTTTCCGCACTAGAAAGTATTAATCCCGCATTTAGAGGTTTTAGTAACTGTGGTACACAAATTACAACTGTTAATTATTATGATAATGGATGCTATATTAATGAGCATGTTGATGGTGTAGCATGGGCACTTATCGTAAATGTGTATAAAGAACCAAAGCAATTTAGTGGTGGTGAGATAGTATTTAATGATAAGGATTACACACGCAAGTTAGAACATAATCAAGCAATATTATTTCCTGCATCATTACTTAATAGTATAACTCCTGTCCTTATAGATAATGATGTGCCCTATTCTGGTAACGGTTTATATCAAATAGTGAGATTCTTTTGGATACATGTAGATCACGATTTAGGCACTTATTATGGACTTGAACCACAAACTTAGTATGGAAAGTAACAACATTACACCTAAAGAAATACTCCCATTGTTTCCTATAGCAGTTGGATGTTACTCTTACCCAGATAAACAATATCTGGAAGATTTGACCAATAAAGTAAGAGAAGATACGAAAGATCGTAATCATAATGTTAACTGGAGTAATAAAGATCTCAAGCATTATTATCAACGTGGTGAACAAGTTAACAATGAGGGTAAGACACAAGGAGTTACACTAAATAACAATTTCTTTAATAATATTGATGCACCTGAGTTACATAAATGGATGACTGAATGTGCTTATCATTTTCATACTAAAGTATTGGGTTATATGATACAATCAGAGTACCTAATTAACGATAGTTGGATTAACTGTAATCGTGGAAGTGGTGGGCAAAGTTATCATGCTCACGTCAATAGTTTCTTATCGGGAACCATGTATTTAGACCATGATGATGATGCTGCACCCATTGAATTTCAATCCCCTAAGTTTAACTTTGCAATAGAACCTCATATAGGATTTACACCAGATATAGAGAATGCAACTGTATTTTCACAACCTAGAGCAGTAATTAAACCTGAAGTAGGTGATTTTTTAATATGGGAATCACACCTCAGACATGGATATAGTGACAATAAATCACCTAATAGAATATCACTTAGTGTCAATATGATACCTCGTATTGTGTTTAGTCATAGATACGGATTTGAAGTTAAAATGTTAGAAAGTGAGTTACCAGGAAGAGAAAGTTTACCACCTGACTGGTTAGGATTTGAACCAATGGCATCAACAATGGATAGAGAAATAAAGGATCAAACTAATAAACAACCTGATAAATCATCCACACCTGAGTATAAAGGAAGCAAACCAAGTCCTGCCCCTTGGCGTAAACAATTTGATGGAAGTATGGGAGGAATAGGTCATAAGAAACAGACCAAATCGTTCTGGGAATAATGAGAAAGTTTCCATTTAATCGTGGCGATAAAGTATGTTTTAAGGATGGAAGTGAGTGTGGGGTTGTTAACTTTATCGGCACCCAATATATCACACTAACTGTTAGACAATGGGACGATCCTGGAAAGATGTGGGGATGGAGTCAATGCAATCTATTAATTTATCCTCACGATTGGGGAAAACTGGTATTACAAAATGAATAGAGATTCGCTCACTTGGATTACAACTAAAGAGATTACATGTATTATTTGGGAATATATTAGAGAGAAACATCTGTGGAAAACTAAACATAATACCATTGACGATTATAACATTTAGTCCACGTCTTTCCTGCCTCTATGTTTCTAATATTAGCAGTAACATTACTAACATAAATGCCATCTTTTTTCATATCTAAGTAATTATCATAATACACAATATCATCTGGGTTAGTAACACTTACTCCCTTATACTTTTTGTAATTCTGTTGATATTGGTTCCCATTAAATCTCTTGTTAGGTGTAAACTTACCTAATGCACATTCTTTCTTATTTCTAAACAAATACCATCCATATGCCATACATTTGTTATTACTATTTGACTTTAAACTAGCATTTATTTGTGCATTATCTTTGTTAATTCGCTTGCAAGTATTAATATCTCTCATGCAATCGCTTTGACTTGACCAACATTTAGTAGTGCCATCTTTCTTAATTCCGTATACCTTACCCATTGTATATTTACGCAAGTGACTAACATCGGGGAGGTCACAATCCTTCCAACTCCATCTATAACCAAATGCCATTCTTTGCTTACCATTGCAACAATTACGAATAGAACATTTACCGCCTAATCTTCTCTCATTCCCTAATACTTCAGTTATTGCTAAACCTATTGAATCGTAATCTCTTATATGATTGTTATCTAAATCGTACTTACTTACAGGTTTTGATTGAGGATGAGCACCCCAATCTTCTCTTACTAATTTAATACCATCGCCACCTAATGTCATGTTATAACCTTTATTTAACGAGACATGAGTTTGTAACATTTTAATCCAATACTTTTCACGTTGATTCTCTCTAACTGCATCACACTCTTCTATACATTTAATAGAAAAGTTTTCAATACCATACTTACTAATAGCATGATGAATTGCCCCTTTTGATTTACTATTACTAGATGCAATTTGTTTATGTTCGTTAATACGCTCTTGAAGAGTTCTTGATGTTTTACCAACGTATTTCTTGTTATTGATGTTATTAGTTATTGTGTAAATCTTAGACATAAAAGTATTACCTACTAGGAGTATATATGTGTTTAGTTGATTATAGTTATTATTCGTAATATCGTATAGAGTTATTAACAAGGATGTGGAAAACATGTGGAAAAGTGTTAATTAGTAGGAACAATCGTTGCCTTAGCGACTTCACTAAGGATTGTCAATCTTCTGAGATAAATTGTTACATTACAGGTCAGACTTGACAGATTTCGTTATTACTGCTATAATGTAATCGTACAAAGGATTTATGAGGTTTTCCACAGATGAATTTGCCCCCTAAGTATAAACAACTGTACAGCAGATGGTTACAACGAAGCGAGCAAATATTCTCACTAAGTGATGAGATAGACCTGCTACAGTTCTTGTTAGATACTGAGCAACATGTGGAAAACGTTAACATAAACCGTAGATGCAATCATTTACTATTAGAGGGTTATTTGTACCATGTACCTATAAACAATTAGAGGTAAAATGCAGTATCGTTTGTATAACTCAGAAGATGAAATTGAGGGCACATTTAATTCACTAAATGACCTTGAATTGCACCTGGATGATGTTAGAAACTCACGCGGGGAAAATAGACATAATTCCCCCATACATACTACCCTAGATTATATCAAATCAATCGGGTGGCATTTTGATATAATAGACAGTTCACAAAGTGGCACAAAGTAACTTGAACTGTACCTGGTTTTGGTTTATACTTACAGTATAACAAATCAGGTCATCTAAATGAGAAAAATTGAAAGGCAAATGAACAGAGCAATCTTAACAAGAACTCCGTTCAATTCTTCCAATACAAGTGTTACTATTGACGACAATTCCGATGCTAGAGTATATCTACACGGAAATCACATCGCTACAGTAACAACAAACGATCTGCAATTGTTTGACGGTGGTTATCAATCAAATACCACAAAATCACGCTTAAATGCTATTTTAGATGAGTTTAATTACGGATCTAGAGTATTTCAAAAGCAGTGGGAATGGTATTTCCAAAGTAACAACCAACCTGCCATAGATTTCACCTCTGGGATGATAGTTTAGGCAGGTAATCACCCTCACTAAATATAAAGAAAGCACCCCAAATCGCAGTCATACTAAGGGATCTCGGCGGTTGGGGCGGCCGTCCTTATATTAAAAAGACTTACTACCCTAACCTACAAAGGTTCCCCAACGCCAGTGATATAAATAAAAATTGCGTTTGTGGTACAGGGTAGACCAAAATTTTTTTGCCCAGTAAAAATCGCCCACAGGATTCAAATGGATTTCTCCCAAACACGCCAAGATACTAGAACAAGCATTCTAGAGACCCTCATACACCATGAGAAGCACTTAGCAACTCAGATGTATGCTTTTGCCGATGAAATGGTAAGTCAGGGAGTAGTCACGGAGAAAAAAATCATTGACAGATGGGAGAAGTACAAGAAAACGCTTAAAAACTATCAAATTGCACCTCTCTAATGGCACAATACACAGTAATTTTTCAGACACCCTCAGAAAAGATCGTAGATTCTAGACATTCCACGCTAGATATGGCAGAGGGTAGACGAGATTACTGTAGTTCTCTGCTACATAAGGTGAAAGCATCCAGTGATGTGCAAGCAATTATAGAGAAAGGTATGCATACATGAAGAGATTCCAACTAACACTCCAAGAGGACGACGACGGTAGATTCTATATAAACTTACCCGAAGACCTAACAGACGACCTCTCATGGCGACCTGGTGATCATCTGGAATATGATGACGAAGGTGATGGAACACTCCTAGTCTATAGGTCACTTGACGAAAAATAGTGGGGCGCGATCCCCGCGATCTCTGCAATACTATGGAAATCATTGACAAGTTTTTAAACTCAGAAGAATGTAAGGAAATCTCAGAGTTTATTTTAAAATATGAGGATAATATTAAAGCATTAGGTCCAGATATCTATACTGGGACTGCTGATAATAGTCTATCGGGAAGGCATTGGTGTTATAATTACCTTTACGATACCCCTGGTAAGATACTTGTACCGAAGATAAAGAAAGAATTTGGAGAATGTATAGTACAGTGTTGGGCAAATACCTTTAGATATGGTGAAGGAATTAAACCTCATGCCCACGGAGTAGACCCTAACAATGAATATGATAAGATAGGATTTACCTCAGTTAATATATTCTTACAAGGTCCAACTGATATAGGTACAGTATATAATAATAAGGTATATAAAAACAAAGTAGGTACTTTAGCTAAGTTTGATAGCAGATTGGTCCATTCTGTACAACCAAACAAGTATAATAATGTTAGAATAAGTATGGCAATGGACGTATATACTGACAAACGGCAGTTTCAGTTATATTCTGATTACCCTCAACGATTTTATCATGTTCAATAAAGAAGACGTTAACCTAACAGATCCTGATCTAACCGCCGTCCCTGCGTGGTTGCAAGATAAGAGTGCTAGTCTATGGTTAGATAATGCAACTGCACATGATGCTATATGTAAAACGTTTGAGAATATATTGAATAGATTACGAGAAGACGAGAAGTTGATAACATCTGTAATACAAACAATTAATACGATGCCTAAAATAGATGAAAACTTATACATGTATAAACCGCCAGGTGAAGAAGAACATCTAAATATTGGTAAGAACCTAGAACTAATCTACAAAACGCTTGAGGAACTAAAAGATGGCGGGGTGTAATACCAATAGAAACGCAGAAAGAAATACTAAGCACTGCGATAGATGTAACCCCAGTGGTCCAATTTACACTGGACAACTCAATATGAACAATTTACCTGATGAGGTAACTAATGGTGTTCCATTTCAGCATGAAAGATATAATCCGATAGATGGTGTAGATAGATCTCAATACGAAGATGTCAATGTTCCTGAGTGGACTAGAGATCTTGTAATGTACTGTGGAACTATATGTGAACAGGATGATGCTCCACCACCATTCAATTGTGGTCAAGCAGGTGATTGTGGGAAGATTATAATATCCTTGGGAGGATCTAACCCTGCATTATATGGTATTATGAGTAGATATCCTTCTGGGATATCCTTTGAACCTCTATGGGGAGACCAATGGTTCTACTACCTGTTTGATACATCACGTCCTATAGCAGGGTATCCTTGTTATTGGATAGAAGACACTGATGAAACAGTTAGTGGTACAGATGATGATGGTAATGCTACTAGTAGTACATCTTCATGGGGTCAAACATGTCACCCTTGTAAGAGTTTTACTTGTGAAGCAGGAGCATCTACTATAGAGTATACGACACAAGAAGGTAGTCTTGTAGAAGGTAGAGATCCTTTTCCTACTATATGGACTGCTGGTACTCGTACTAATGCTATTGCTTTTAGATATGAAGACGGAATACCTACTACACCACCACAAGGACCAATAGATTTTAGTATAACACCTACTGGAGGTAGTGCTACGGATTGTTGGGATCAAACTAGCGCAAATGGTATACCTATAGACTGTCCTGAGAACCCTTGGAGTGATCCAGATGATATTGGTGCTTCATATATCCTAGTATTTGATGAATTGGATAGTGGTACTGGTACAGGTTTACGTATTAAAATGAGATATGAACCTAGAATAGCAGGTGATCCCGCATCTATTATTGGTAGTTCAATCTATATTGATGAATTAATGAATGCTGGTGTCAATTATCAGGTAGGTGATAACTTTAACTTGTCTATACCTATAGGTGGTTCTGGTAGTATTGACTTTAATTTATCAGTTACTGCTATTGGTGATGTGCAAACAAGTAATCCTTATGCAAATTATGCGCTTTTAAATGCAGCAGATACCGTAAATGGTCATGTAGTTGAGAAAGTGAAGCATATGGATCTCAATTTTAACTATCATATTGCGGAATTAAGCGGAGATGGGAGTGATTTTACAAAAGATACCGTATATACTACCTCGCGAGGCAACCAAATACGTGTTTTAGCGGGTTATGGCATTGCAGATCGCGCATTTTTGGGTGGACTCTTTGAGTTTCGCAACAAATCCATGCAATATATGACCGCAGATTGCGAAAGACAACCTAATTCATTCAATGATTTCCGTCAACCTAGTTGCAAAAAGGAAGTTGATGTGATGGTTACACAGGGAAGTAGTACATGCACACTAGTTAATAGCGGAGATACCCAGTGGATTGACGTAGGATACAATTTTAGATCCGCATATTTCCCAGAAAACTCATATATTACAAATGTTAGTGGTACTACCATTACAGTTAATAGCACTGCTACAGGAACTAATACAGGAGGAGCAATCAAAACACAGGCAATAATTACTAATATTAAGATTCAGAACGGACAAATAACGTATATGAAGATTGCTGATGGTGGAAAAGGTTGGAATAAGATGAATAGTAAGCCATTAGTTGAAATTGTACACCCATTGAAGGCAAGTGGGTTACCAGCAGTCATAGATTTTGAGTTTACTAACGGAGTTTTGACAACATTAGACGTTAAATCTAAAGGATCTATGTATCCGCAAGGTCAGGAGATTGATATTGCTGTTCCAATTACTCATAAAGAGATTGAACAGAAATTTTACGCTGCTACAAGCACATATGAGGACGATCCTGCCAATTTACCGCTTAATTTAGCACTAGCACAGCCAGAAATTGCAACAACAGAGCGTTTTAACGAGAAAGTTTTCGTTGATAGTGTGACTGAGAGTGGATTATCACCAAAAGATTACAATACTGAGGGTGGTGCGATTGATACTTACGAAAAATATAAGAAAATTATGGCTCGTGCGGCTGCTGATGTACCCGATGGCATGAAAAGATTGTATTTTCAGACAGATTTGACAATGAATGACATTAGAGAGGGTATGTCACAAGCACAATACACTGATGTTAAGTTCAAATTCAAGCAAAATGAGATAAAAGACCTAAAACGCTTACCTAATGTGATCAGAACAGAGCGTCAGTTACGGGCTTTGCCAGATAGAGAAGATATGGAAGACCTTAGATGGCGTACTCTTGATGAAAGAATGGCAGAAGGTCTTAGAGAAGGTGGATTTGCCTCTGAAGCTGGTACAATGCAGGATTTTGTTGATTCTGACAAGATTCGTAAGGATAATTTCCTTGATGTACACTCAGAAGCACCAGAAGTTTCATCTTCAGGTAAGAAATTAGCAAAATTTGATAAAGAGGAGGTGCGTACTGTTCATGGTAGTTTCTATGATCTTCCATGTGCCTCTTCGTACACTAAATATCTATTGAGACAATATATACCTGATTCTAGAATAACTGCGAATATTAATGTGACTTTGAGGTGGGAACCGTTAAATCCGCGTGGTTGTGGTGATAATACACAGGGTGATTGTTTTGGTACGTCTGGACAACCATCTAACAGTGGCAATCTATCATATAGTTCGTCAATGTCAGGACCATTTGGTGAAGGATGTAAAGCGTTTAATGTCAGTGGATCAATTTTGGTATATAATGATTTGACTAATAGTGCATACTTATTTGGTCAAGCGTGTGATAAAGCTGGCAATCCATTTGACTTTAAGTGTACCTAGGAGTATAATATGGGAGTCCCTGCTGCAATCTATAGAGGAAACTGTTCTGGACATGGTGTTGCCATTTCAGGTCACATTCATGGATGGTTTGGTTGTGGTACTACTTGTTTGACCTGTAGTACAAAACCTGTTGCTACCAAGAATGCTGTTTGTTATTGGCCACCTACTGTTTTAGCACCATTTGCTCCTTATGTGAGAAATGTTTTTGTTAATGGAATCTTACCAATATTGGATAAGGACATATTAACAGTGCATAGAGCAGCAAGCACTAATATTATTATGGTTGGTCCTTGTGGTAAAACTCCACCTAGACCTAAAGTATGTAATTGTAGTATGCTTGCCTCCGAAGATAAGAAAGGTATTGGTCACACAAGGGTGATGCATGCCACTACAAAGACCGTATATGCTAATACGTTAGCAATGGGTAAAGTTGGTGATATGCTAGGTCCACCGTGCCTCTCAACTATTGCTCAGGGTAGTCCAAATGTAATGATCGGTCCTTAATTAATGGCACTTTATAACAACACTGATTACTTTGCTCCACGTCCTAAAAAGACTAGACAGGGTAAATCACAGAATACTAAACTTGCTGCGACAAGTAGAAATAAGGCAAAAAAGAAGTATCGTGGGCAAGGTGCATAAATAAAAAGAGATATAATGCGTAAAGTGACTTATCAGGCTTTACCAGATGGGCTCTTCGTTCGGGAGAGTCCTGTTGCTGGTCAAGGAATTTTCACTAGAAAAGACCTTGCAGTTGGAACCAAACTTGGTTTATCGCATATTATAATCTACAATATGCATGGTGATGATGAGATTATACGAACACCGTTAGGTGGGTTTATCAATCATAGTGAAAATCCTAATTGCGAGAAGTATGAGTTTGAACCTAACAGATACTTCATAGAAGTGATTAGACCAATTGGTCCAATGGAAGAGTTAACCTTAAAGTATACATTCTATAGCGTATAGTGGCACTCAAGACAATAACATCAAAGAACCTTAAGGTCTCTCGTAGTTTTCAGGATCTTGCAAATTCTTTTGCAAAGAATCCAGTTACGAAAGACCTTGTTGTTTTGAAGAATCAGAATGCCATTAAACAAGCAATGAAGAACTTAGTTCTAACATCACCAGGAGAGAAATTATTTCAATCAGAAGTTGGTTCTAAAGTTTATCAATTATTGTTTGAACCTCTGGATGCCTTTACAGTTGATACATTACAGGATGAAATTACCAATACACTTAGGAATTTTGAACCTAGGGTAGAGGTTATTAGTGTTGAGATTACAGCACTAGATGATTATCATGAATTGCGAGTAGATGTTGAATATCGTATTGTCGGTCAACCTCTAGTCCAGACTATAGACTTCATTTTACAACGGGCAGAGTAATGATTCCAAATAATCTTACAGCAATGGATTTTGACTCTATTAAGAGTTCAATCAAGGATTATCTAAGAACTCGTGAAGAGTTTACAGATTATGACTTTGAAGGATCTACTTTGTCGTATTTGGTTGATGTTCTTGCTTATAACACATATTATACAGCATTCAATGCTAACATGGCGGTTAATGAGACCTTCCTCTCATCCGCTACAATCAGGGATAATGTCGTAAGTCTAGCAAAGACCCTAAACTACACTCCAAGGTCTTCTAGGGCAGCAAAAGCATGTGTATCGTTCACTGTACAGTCAGCATTGCTAAATGATACGTATCCACAGTATGTGTCACTTAAAAAAGGTATTACTGCAACTGGTGGAGCATATACATTCAATGTACTTGAGGATGTTAATGCTACTACTGATACTAATGGAGTTGCAACATTCAATAAAGTCGTAATTTACGAAGGAAGCATCTTAACTTACAGATATACGGTGTCATCCTTCAAAAAACAGAAATATTTGATCCCAACTGATAAAGTTGATACTTCTACACTTAGGATTACTGTTAAACCTAATGCTCAGTCCACCCAAGAGGACGTTTATGTGCTTGGTGAGGACGTAACGAACATTAAAGCAGACTCTAGGGTCTATTTCCTTAGTGAAACTGAAGATCAAAGGTATGAGATCATCTTTGGTGATGGAGTTATTGGAAGAAAACTCCAAGATGGTGAAGTTATTAACATATCGTACATAAAGAGTCATGAAGCTGCTGCTAATGACGTTCAAGATTTTGATTTTGTTGGAGAACTAGAAGACCAGTATGCTAGGGTAATTGATAGCATTGTTGAATCCCAGTTAGGGGTCAATGAAAGGTCTCAATTTGGTGATTCTGTTGAATCCATTGAATCCATCAAATACACTGCTCCTAGGGACTATACGACCCAACTTAGGGCAGTAACTTCACAAGATTATTCAATTATTACCAAAAAAGTCTACTCAAATGCCGAAAGTGTCATTGCTTTTGGTGGAGATGAGCTAGATCCACCTGTTTATGGTAAAGTTTACGTCGCAATTAAGACAAAAACAGGAAATTTACTCAATAATGCGACAAAATTGTCAATTGCGAAGGATTTAAGGGCATATTCAATGGCATCCATTGAACCAGTCATTATTGACCCATCATTCCTTTATGTTGCCAATAACCTCTTTGTTCTCTATGATCCAACTAAGACTAGTAAGAGTATTTCAGAATTACAGTCACTTGTGTTGGGTGCTATTGAACAATATGCTGCTCAAGAAAATATAAACAATTTTGACTCTTCATTCTCACTATCTAAATTTAATAAAGCAATTGGTTTAGCAGATGCTTCTGTTGATTCTGCATCTGTACAAACTACTTTAATGCGTTACATGACAATGAACGCAAATACAAGTTCAGTTGATACTTATTGTATTGACTTTGGACAACCACTATATGATTCAAACCCATCTAATGATAGTGGGGATGGAACTGGTGGTACTGGATCTACTTGTTATAAAGAACCAATTATTAGATCTGGACAGTTTATTACTACAGATAGACCAACTGTAATACAGTATTTTGAAGATGATGGATTTGGTAACTTGAGAACTTACTATAACAGTGGTTCAAGCAAAATTTACACGAATAATGCTGCTGGAAGCATCAATTACCTTACAGGTAAAGTATGCTTTGGTCCTGTTGCAATAGACAATCCTCCTGGAGGCGGTTTATTACCAGTCCAAGTTATCCCACAAAACCCATCAGAAGTGAGACCAGATACTCCTGGAACTATTATATCACTTCCGACACCTGATATCACGGTTGTACCAATTGGAACCCTACCACCTGCTACAATTCCGCTAAATAATCTTAACCCTGAGCAGTATGCCGTAGTCCCTGCTGTGGTTACCCCAGTTACTATTGATAACGCTGGTGACCTCAATAATATGGCGTGTTTCTGAGCCTGAACCGAAATAATCAATGACAAGTACAACTAATAAGGTATCGCAGAATGTCCTTAATCAGTTGCCTGATTTTATCAGGTCTGATTATCCAGCATTTGAGAAGTTCTTACAATATTACTATAAGGGTCAGGAGAAGACTGGTCAACCCCAAAATATTGTAAATGAGTTCAGGAATTACCTGAATATAGACGAGTATGACTTCAATCTCATCCAGAGTAAGACATCTTTGCTGGAAGAGGTTACTGCGACTAGTGATGTTATAACAGTTGAGAGTGTAGATGATTTTGCTGAGAGTAACGGTTCACTCTTAGTAAATGATGAGATAATATACTACGAAAAGGCAGATAAGTCACCAGAAATCTCTTTAACAGACGGTGTATCCTATCCAGAGTTCAGGGAAAAGTGGATTGAGTTACAGAGTCCATATTTAACTTTTAACGGTGTTCAGAGGTCATTTCCACTAGCTTCAGAAAATGCTCCAATTGCTCCTCCTAGTGCGGATCATATTGTAGTAAGGTTATTCGGTAAGTATCTAATTCCAACAGTAGATTTCACTATTAGTGGAACAGACATAGTATTCCAAGATCCTCCAAGATCACCTAACCCTTCCGACTCTGTAGAAGAAACTGCGATTTTCTACTTAAAAGGATTTTTACAGGATTCTGTACAGGTTCTAGACCCAATTGCTACTGGGTTTAACAGTTCTCAGACTGATTTTGATTTAACAAGGGCAGGAGTTAGTTATACTCCAGTTTTAACGGTATATTTGAACGTTATTATTGGTGATAGACTACTTGTTCCTTATATTGACTATTCAGTAGTAAGTGATGGACTGAAACAGACTTTAAAACTTAAAACTGCCCCTACTGCTGATGAAAGGGCGTATATTGGATCAATTGAGGCACCAATTACCAGTTTTGGTACTGGAGCGACTGCTGTTGCTCAAATTGATAATACTGGAAACCTTTCTGGTATTAAAGTAAAGAGTGGTGGTAAAGATTATAGGTTAACCAATCCTCCTGCTGTTACTGTAGTTACAACTACTTCTGGTGGTGGTGCATCTGCTGAATCACTTGTAAATGGTATTAAGAATTTAACTCTACTAGATGGTGGTGCAGGATATAGTGATTTACAACCTCCTATCGTAGATATTCAGGTTCCAACTGCTGCGGGTGGTGTTTCTGCTCTTGCAAAGGCAACTGTTGTTAATGGAAGTGTAACTGCTATTGAGTTGACAAACTCTGGTAGTAACTATACATTTACTCCTAGAATCGTCTTTAAGGATCCAGGTGGAGGTAAATTAAGTTCATGTACTCTTGATGCTAATAATGGTGTAGATCCTGCTTCTATAAGCGTATTAGCAGGTGGTGTAGGTTATACTGTTCCTCCTACTGTATATGTTGATGCTCCTACTGGTGCTGATCCTGTACAAGCAGAAATTACTGCTGAATTGACAAATGGTAGTTTAAGTGGATTTAATGTTGTTAATAGGGGTAGAGGATATACATCTGCTCCTAGAATCGCTATAATTGACCCAGGTGCTGCTCAAATTCTTGATGTTACTGTTGACGCAACTGGAAGAGTAGTTGATATTGAATTACTTTCTGGTGGTTCTGGATATGTTGATATTCCTTCAATTTATATTGTAGATAATAGAAAGGATAATGCTGGTATATTCATAGGTGGTACTGGTGCAACTGCTGTTGCTTCAATATTCAACGGTCAAATCACTGATATTAACATTACCAACTTTGGTACTGGTTATAGTATTACTGAACCTCCAACAATCATCATTCAAAGACCACCTTCTGCTACTGCCTCTGCTGAAGTAGGATTTGGTGAAGTTACTGGATTTAAAGTTATAGAAGCAGGTTCTGCTTATACTAAAGCACAGTTTATTGGTTGTGCTCGTGGTGTTTCTGGTCTTGTTGGATATGATAAAGACGGAAATGCTATATTTGAGAATAAAACCTATCCAGCAATTCATCCTGTCCTTACAAGTGAAGTCAAGTGCTTAGATGGTGTCTTTATTGAGAAGATGTTGACTAAGTTCACTGAACAGTATCTTCCAGACATTCCTAAGATTGACCTTAGTACGATTAACATCAATACGGTCATTAAAAATATCAGGACGTTCTATTCTGCAAAAGGAACTCCTAAATCTATTGCATATTTGTTCAAGATCCTTTATGGTGAGGATGTAAGTGTATCTTATCCTAAAGAACAGATTGTTAAACCATCTGCTGCTACTTGGCAGGTTGATACTATTCTTCGTTGTGTAATTACTGAAGGTAGTGCTGCAAATCTTGCTGATGGTCTAATTCAACAGTTTTCTGACAATGTAGACCCTAATATTAAGGACGCATCTGCTCTAATTGAGAACTTTATCTCAATTAAGACCTCAGAATTAGAAATATTTGAAATTGTACTGTCAGAAGAGACTATTACTGGTGCATTTACAATTCCATATAAGACAAAACTTGCTGAAGGTATTAGTACAACTGATAGTGTTATTACAGTTGACTCTACTATTGGTTGGCCAGAAAGAAACGGTGAAATTCTTGTAGGAACAGAATTAATACGTTATAAGGAAAAATCACTTAACCAGTTCATTGAGTGTACTCGTTCAGTTAACAGTGTTGTTGAAGATTGGGATTCTGCTACTGAAGTAACCTCTAATTTCTATGTCTATGTCAATTATGGACAAGAAACTCAAGTTACTATTAAATTAGTTGGTATTGTTAAAGCAGAGAACACAACTTTAACAGATGATGGTAGTTATTACCTTCCTGGAGACAAATTAACAGTTTCTAAGTTAGGTGCTTCTGAAGAAGCTAAATTGCTTGATACTTGGAACTATAACGTTAAGAAATTAGTCTCTGTTACTGGAATTACCTTTGGTGGACTGAATAATCAGACTGCAACTGTTACTTGTGGTAACCCACATGGACTTTTGGTAGGAGATCAGGTAACCATCTATGGTGCAAACCCAATTGTGTATAATGGAACCTATTTGGTTCAATCTAGGGAATCTGCAACTGTATTCAAGTATGAATTAGCACAACCAGGGTCTACAATCCCTCAAGGTAACATTTTGATATCTGTTGACCTTAACAGAGGTAAATCTGACGTTGAATCTGTTAATAACGTTATTAGCATCTATACTACTAACATTCAGAACACATTCTTCAATGATGATTACGTTTATGTTGCTGCATCTGGTATTCCCAACTATAAAGTAGGTCCATTTGAAGGTCAGGCACTTATTCCAGGAAACCAACGTAAATTGCTTCGTTTTCCAAGAATTGCCCAAACAATTTCAACAAAAGATGAAATTAACCCAGGTGGAACTGGTTCATGGGTAAATGGTGTTTCAGTTTGGTCTTATAAGTCAGAATTAAAGAAAATATTTGGTAAAGTTACTGCTATTAGTATTGATAACGCTGGTAGTGAATATGATGCTGGAGCACCTCCAAATTTAACACTTTCTGGTGGTGGAGGTACAGGAGCAACAGGTAATGTAGTTGTTAATGGTTCTATTACTGCAATTGATGTAGATACTGCTGGATCTGGTTATACAGAACCTCCTCTAGTCTCTATTGTTGGTGGAGGTGGATCTGGAGCATCCGCAACTGCTGTTGTTGTTAATAAGGCAGTTTCAAGAGTTCTAATCAATGATGGTGGTACTGGATATACATCTAAACCAGAAATCACTATTGTAGGTGGCGGTGGTCTTGGTGCAACTGCTACTGCATCTGTTAGAGGTCCAATTAAGTCTGTTAACATTACTAATGCTGGTACTGAGTATACTTCATCTCCAACTGCTACTCTAAGTTCTGGTACTGGTGCTCAGGCACAAGCAATCGTCAATAATGGACGAATTATCTCAATTGCTGTTATTAACGCTGGTAATGGATATACAACACCTCCTACAGTAGAAATCTACGGTACTGGATTTGGTGCTGTTGCAAAAGCAATTATTGACACTGATGGTGAAAATGCTGGTCGTGTTACAAGTATTACTATCAGTAACCGTGGTATTAACTATGAAGCAGGAACTACAATCATTGTTCTAAGTTCAGTTGGTAAAGATGCTAAATTTACCGCTTCTGTTCAAGATTGGAACTATAACCTTGCTGGTCCTTATCAAAAACCATTACAAGTTGGTAATGAGACAAGAGGTGGATATACACCTACTACTGTTCTTGATGATGCTGAAGGATCTGTTTTCTCAGGTTTGAACAACCAATATGGTGGTGAATACGCTCACTTAAGTAATCCTAAGCGACTTAGATACGTTTTAGGTGATAATTTGATTGAAGATGCTAATGGTAAGTTAACTGAAGCAACTTCCAACATTGCACACTCTCCTATCCTTGGATGGGCGTTTGATGGTAACCCAATTTATGGTCCTTATGGATATTCTGATCCTACTGACCAGTCTTCAAATGTACGTCGTCTAGAACCCAGTTATAGTCTTAAAACAGAATTAGTTTATAATGAGGTAACTAATGAGACTCCAGTTAGAACTGGTGGTCCTATATTACCTCCAATTGATGCATTTGGTAGAGAAACCGTAATTCTTACAGATAGTAATGATGATGGTATTCCAGATTCATATTATGGATCTGCTCCTGCTAATACATTCCCTGCTGGTACTTTCGTAGAAGATTACATCTATAACTTCGGTGTTGGTGACTTAGACCGTTATAATGGTCGTTTTGGTAAGACTCCTGAGTTCCCAGAAGGTGTTTATGGTTATTTCATTACTATTGACGCTACTGAAGATGGTAACCCAGTATTCCCATATATTATTGGTCCTAGTTTTAACTCCAGTGTAGATAAGTGGAACCTTAAGGCAACTGCTGTTCAGCAAAACATTCCTACTGGTGTTATTCGTTATAGAGACCCATATGAGAATGTTGACATTGATGTTGAACGTACACCTAACGCAACTGCTGATTTATTAACTACAGAAGATGGTTTAGAGTTAACATTTGACCCAATTTGGGAAGATGCTGATGGTGACCAAGTAATTGATACAAATTATCAAGAAGGTGGATCAAGACTAGCAACTCGTCCTGATGATAGAGTATTCAGGTTGACATATGATCAATCTGGTATTACAATGGGAGAAGGTCAACAGTATGTTGTACCTGCTTTTGTTAGTGGTAATGAGCAAAATGCTCCTAGTACAACCGCAATTACTGTACAAGTACTTCATAATGGACTTGGAGTTGGTACTGTTCTAGTAAGAGCAATTTCTAATGAAAACTTCCATAAAGCGTTTGATGGCACTTATGATCAATATATTGGATTAGATTTTACTTATGATAATAACGGAACTCCACAAACCGCTAATATTACTGACATTGAGTATGTCGGTTTCCGCGCTACCTATGAAATCAATGATACTGCAACAACTGCTGAAGAACTTACAGATGTTGGATCTTTACTTGAAGAAAACAAGTTAGAACTCTTTGACTACTTCCCTAAAGTTAGATTTGACTCTAAGGTTGATATTGAAGTTGAAACAACTACTAAATTTGAAGATGCTGCTGTTTCTTCCTTTGTTGTAGAAAATCCAGGTGATAGTTATCAGGTTAATGACCGTTTGGTCTTTGATAACACAGATACTGAAGGATATGGTATATCTGCTGTTGTTAGAACAATTGAAGGTAAATCTGTTAGTTCTTACAGTTATGAGTTAATTGATGATGTTCCTCATGGTGTTGTAGAATGTGCAGAACCTCATGATCTTCTTGCAACTGATAGAGTTCTTGTAGATTATACTCCAAGTTTAGCAAATGAATTAGAGACATATAAGGTTAAAGTTGTTGATGGTATTGAACAAATCAATGTAACTCAAATAGGTACTGGATATAATGATGATGTTCCTATTTCAGTTGAAATTGATGGTGTAGGACAACATGCTGCTATTACACCAATAATTGATATTGGTAATGGTACTGTATCAGAATTTAACATTGTTAGATCTGGTAATGGGTTTACTACTGCTCCAAAACTAGTAATTTCACATCCTCAGTCATTTAAGAAGGCAGAGTACTTCCTTAATAATACAAATAATTTAAAGAGCACTGTACATAATGGTATATTCACTGATGATAGTACAAAGGATTATTACGTTTGTGGTAATACTTTAGATGAGTTTAACAATAGAGTAGGTTATGTTGCCAAGTATTCTCAGTCTGGAGACGTAATTTGGTCTAAGACTGCTAGATCAGAACAACCAAGTGGTCAAGATACTTATTGTGATTTTGCTACACTTTACGTTGATATTACTAGTCCAACTCAAGATGTATATGTAACTGGTACTACAAAACCAAATTCACTTAACATTAACTATAACCCTGATATTGTTTTAATGAAGTTTAACCAAACTTCTGGTGGTGCTAATGTTGGAATTCAATATCAGAAGGAAATTGCTGGTATTTCAGGTTCTACTCGTGAAGATGTAGTAACTGCAATTACTAAGGTTGGTGATAATAAGTTCTGTATTGGTGGTTATACTAATACTAACACTTCTAACCCTTATGATGCTTTCTTGATTGTATTCAATGAAAACCTTATTATTCAACAAAAGAGAAAGATCGCTAGTACCGATTCTTCTGAAAAAGTAACAGATATTAAGTATAACCCTGATACTGGTAAGTTTTATGCACTTTTAGAGATTGCACCTACTAATATTAGTCCTCAGAAGTCATTTGCTATTGCACATTGTGAAGCACAACAGTTCCAACTTGCAGTAGATAAAGTTACCAACTTTGCTTCTACTTCTTATAATGTATGGGGTCCTAAGTTTGATATTGATGAATTTGGCGATTTCTATGTTTCTGGTACTGCATACTCTGGTTCTAACTCAAATTCAGTAATTGTTGCTAAAATTGCAAGTGATGATACTGTTGTTTGGGGTAAGCGTTGGACTCCTACTGGTGGAACTACTTGGAGAAATTTAAAAGTAGTTGGTGGTAATATTGATGTATTTGGACAATATAACGTTGCATGTAACTATGAAGTTAACGAATCTACTGCTGAGTATGATTCTTACCGTAAACAGAGTGAAGTTAGTAAGATTAAGTATGATGGTAGTCTAATTTCTACTAATGTTATTAAATTTACTAGAAATATTGTTGGATTTGAAATTAATGCATTTATTTCAGATGCATCTGGTGACCCAATATGTGTAGGTCAAGCATACCGTAATGAGGTAATTGGACTCTTTAACTTTGAACAAACTAGTGAAACTGAACCTGTAGATACCACAGGTAACATTACTAATAGAAATCTTATTGGAGATTACTATAAAGGTTCCGATATTAATACTGGTGCTCCTAATGGTAAGGGTAGTACAGGTGGTTTAATGATTGATGCTTGGGATGGATCTGCTTGGTCAGATACCCACTTTGAACTAGAACCAGGTAATAATACAGGTATTTGGGGATTCAAGGATTCATTTGATATTAATGGTGATTGGACAATTGAAGGATTCTTCTCAGTTGATGAAGCTAACGATCAGCAAGATACTAGATTAGGTGCTGTTGGTTCTACTCATCATATCCTATTTGGTGTAGGACATGGTAATGAACCAGGTATTACCTGTATGTTGAATCGTAGTAATAAGAAAATTGAATTATATGCTTCTGCTACTACTCAAAGAACTGCTGGTGCTATTGCTAGTGTTGATAATGTTCTGATTAATAACGTTGGTTATGTTCACATTGCATTAACTAAGGATGGTAATACTTACACTGTATATGCTAATGGAGTATCAGTAGGTACAGGAACTCTTCCAGGAAGTAGTAATATTCCAACTACTGCTAAGATATACATGGGTAACTCACCCAACTGGACTGGTGCTGCAACAGGTGTGGCTGTTACCACTGCTGGATCATTTAACGTTGATGGATTTAAGATTACTGACCGTGTAATTCAGGTTATTGTTCCATCTACAACTGCTGATTTCAATAGTTATCTACAAAAATATACTTATGCTGTAGATTGTGGTTTAATACTTAAAACTGATAAGAATGTTGATACATCTCGTCAGGGAGACTTTACAGGAACTAATACTAAGTGGCAATTCAATACTGCTGCATATACTTACAGTAATGTTACTGATCAAGTAGTAACTGCTTCTGCGGTAACACTTGCTGGTGAAGGTCTACAAGTTTTAGACTATAATGATGCAAACTCAAGTCTTGTACTTGATTCTGTAACTATGTCATCTACTTCAGATGTATGGTCAACTAGAACTGCTACTATACCTGCTATAGGTGGTAGAAAGGTTAAAGCGACTCCTCTAACATGGGGTAAGTTCTATATTCAGACTGTTGATGCTATACAATCAGATAACATTCTTAAATTTACATTTAACCAACCTGCAACCTATAATGTTGGATCTCAATTACAACAAAAGAATGCTGGTGGTCAGGTTATAGGAACTGCTACTATTGTAGAGACTGATGCTACTGGTGTATATGTTGCAAGTTACGGTACTGCTACCGACTGGCAAGGTTGGGAAGATACTGGAGAAATTGTATCTACTGGAACTGAAGTTAACGAAATTCCATCACAAACCTTTGCTAACCAAGATTTTGATGCTACTGCTGGACAAGGTACATTCATATTCAATATTCCTGGTGGATTATCTGCTAGATTTAAGGAATATAGTATTAATGATTATACTGTAAGAATTGATGCTACTGCACCTGCTGGATCTCCATATATTGTTGGAAGTGTTATTACTCCAACTTCTGATACTGTTTCTTGGAATGCAGATAGAACTGAGTTAACAATTGGTGCTTCACCTAATCAATTAACTGCTGTAACTCAAATTACTTTAATTACTAATCTTGAAAAGATTGTAATTCTTGATGATGCTGCTAATACTGATAAGATTTACTTTACTACTGCTGAGGCACATCGTCAGAGGGTTGGTGATAATCTACTAATTTCTGGTAATGAAGTTGATGAATTTAACGGATCATTCAATGTTACTAACGTTTTAAGTAGTAGATCCTTTATTGTAGGATTAAGAGCAACTGCTGTTGGTCTACCTTCTGCTCCTAGTATTATTGACTTATATTCTAAGCATCCTGTGCTTAAGATGTATTATCAGCACAAGTATAAGTTTATGCTTGGAGATTCATCCTTACAAGGATACTTCATGTCATTCTCTAAGGATAATCTATTTAAATTAGAATATTCATTCAACTCAATTACTCGTGTTGGAACTCCAGGTTATCAGGTTGGAAACCAACCAGAACCTTATGTTCAGATTTCTATCAATAATGATGTAACAAACATTTCATATTACTTTGATCCATCAAGAACTGGTGCTACATCTCCAGTTGATGCTGGTACATATATGGACGTTGTAACTACTCCATATCACGGTAATTTCGTAATTTATTCTACTAGTGGTGGTACTATTACTACTGGTGATACAATCTTTAAATTCCCATTAACATCAGAACCAGAAGGTACTGCTCAAGCAAGTTTAGTTAAATATACAACATTCTCAGAAAAAGCAGTCGGACCAATTGGAGATATTCGTCTGGTAAATGGTGGTGGATTCTATAAAAAGTTACCTGTTATTTCAAATATTGTTTCCAATCGTAAAATTGAAAGAGTAGCAATAACTGAACCAGGTACTGAATATGCTGTCGGAGAATACACTGGAGTACCTATTGCTGGAGACGGCGAAGGTGGTAAAGTTAATATTACTGTTGCTGATGGAGAGGATGCTGAAGGTAACAATATTCCAGGACAGATTGCTGAGGTAATCGTTACTGATCCAGGTAAGAATTATACTACTGCAACTATTGATATTGAGTCTATCACTGGTATTTTAGGTGCTGGACTTACTGGTTCTGGTGCAGAATTAACTGTTGTTATTCCTCCAAATGGAACTGGTGCATCTGTATTTGTTAAAGCAGATAAGATCGGTAAGATCAAGAAACTTAAGAATAATAACTTTGGTTTTGACTATACTCATGACTATACTTTACGTCCTGAGATTACATTCCCAGTCAACGTTCAGTTAACTAGTACAAACATACTGGATAGTATTACCGTTACTGACCCAGGTTCTGGATATGCTACACCTCCTGCTGTTATTATTGCTGGTGGTGGAGGTACAGGAGCAACTGCTGAGGCATCTATTAAGAACGGACGTATTGATGCTATTGAAGTTAAAGATCCAGGTGCAGGTTATTCATCACAACCTTCTGTAACTCTGAAGTCATCCTTCAACTATGTTGTTAACCTTGACCTTAATTTACTACAGTTCTCATTCCCACATGGTATTGTAAATGGTTCTGCTGTAACATTAACCGCTAATGATGATGGTAGTGGAGATGATCCAGAACTACCAATCTCATCTTTTGGTAGATTGAATGCTAATACTACCTATTATGCTATTTCTGGTATTGCAAACTCTCTTGAAAATGATCAATTACGTTTAGCAATTACTAAAGATAATGCTGATATTGGTGACTTTATATCATATACTAACGCTGGTACTGGTAGACAGGTCGTTTTAACTGATTCATTCGGTGGTGCTGCTACTGCAAACGTTGTTACTGGTCGTTTCCTTGCTGGTGAATTGATCTATCAAGGTGATTCACAAGAAACTGCAACTGCAACTGGATATGTTTCAGAGAATGATGGTTGGCAAATTGGACCTAGAATCCTTAAGATTGTTGATTATACTGGTACATTTAGTAAGGGTCAGATTGTTACTGGTACTATTTCTAAAGCATCTGGTACAATTGATAACTTCAGTATTGCTAAAGGTGTCCTAGAAGTTGGTGCTATCACTACAACACCAGGTAGATTCGTTGATGATGTAGGTAAACCTTCAGAAATCATTCAAAAGATACAAGACTCTTACTTCTATCAGGACTTCTCCTATAGTGTTAAGGCTCCTGTTTCAATATCTGACTGGAGAGACATCCTTATTACTAACGTTCACCCTGCTGGATTTAAGGTATTTGGTGAATTGGGATTAGTTGAAAAATCAACTATTGAGAACAAAGAGACTGCATTTGAACTTACTAAGTCAGTTAACTTAGCAGAATCTGCAATTGTTCCAAATCTACAGAACTTTACTCTAGTTGAACCAGTTTATACAGAATTTGATAACACTGAGGTTCGTTTCAGACAGAAGAATTTGACTTCTTCCGAGCAGATTCTAACTTCTACTGTTCAGAAGATTAATGATATTTCAGAACAATTTGATGGTGAGAAGATTTCATTCCCATTAACTGTTCAGAATATTAACCAAGATGGTAATGTTGTAACAGAACCTGTTATTGCATCTGCTAATCAACTCTTAATTAGTTTGAATGGTATTGTACAATCTCCTGGAGATGCATTTACTGTTCAGGGATCAAACGTTGTATTCTCATCACCACCTCAACCTCCTGCTAATGTTCAGTATTCAAATGCTACATTAGAGTTTAAGACTATTCATAGAGCAAATTTAAGTACTATTTCTGGTATTTTCCCACTTATCGGTGGTACTATTAGAGGTATTGTAACTGATTATGAGGGAATTGTTGTTGCTACTGGTTTAACAAGTGTTGATTTCTACTATAAGACTACTGCTGGTCAACCTTTCCAAGTTGATGATCCTAATACAACTCTTACATATGAAGGTGAAGCAATCACTTCTAGTGCTACAGGATTTACTGCAAACGTTGATAGTATTACTACACTTACAAATACTAACTTATTCCAGTTTAAAGAAGACATTGAGAACCTTAGAGGGGACAATGCTAAGATTGAAAGAGTTAACCTAGAAGGTGATAATGGTCAGGTTCTAACTACTATTCCTGCTGGTCTTTCTGCATCTGGAAATACATTTGATGTTGCTTCTGGATATGCACTTTCTAAGGTAACTTTAACGACTGCTGGTACTGGATACATTGATAATATTGATGGTGTATCAACAACTGGTGGTACTGGTACTGGAATGACTGTTACTGTTGAAGCAGATGGTAGTGGAGTTATAACTGAAACTAAGATTAAGGAACGTGGTACTGGATATTCTCTTGGAGATGTAATCACAATTAGTGGTGGTGGTAATCAAGATGCTACTGTTACTGTTGTTGCTAATGCTGGTGGAGTTTATCAGATTGATTCTGAGAGATTTGAAGTATCAACTATTATTGGTAACACTGTTACTGCTAATAGAGGTGTTGATGGAACTGCTATTGTAGGTCACCAAACTGACAGTAATGTATTCGGAACAACTATTGAAATTGGGGATACAGTATTATTAAGTAAGACTGCTGGTACTTATCAGTCTACTGCTGGTCTATTTGATATTGTTATTGGTGATATTATCATTGGTCAAAAGAGTGCTATTGTTGCTGAAGTAACTGGTATTTCTGCATACAGAGATCCTGTAACTAATGAACCAAATAACCAAGTTATTATTTCTGAAGGATCTACCTTCCAAGGTTTAGTATTCAACAGAATCACTAATATTAATTTCCAAAACGTTATTCTTGATAATATTTCACAGACTCAGTTACAATTAACTGATATTAATGACTCTGCTGTAGAATTTAATAGTAAGTTCCCTAATTCTGAAGTTGTAAGTAATCTAACTCTAGAATATAATAATGCTGCTGGTACATTTACAGTTGATGAAGATATACGTAATCATATTGTTAATTACTCTAATATTTCAGGTGATCTAATTGATGGAGAAACAGTTCGTCTATACAAACTTGCATATGATGAACCTAAAGTTACTCCAGATGGTTTAATTCTATCTGGTGATATTATCCGTAGTGAAAATGGTACTGCTCAAGTTATTGGTACTAACTATGCACGTAGATATCTCTATCTTGGTAAGGTAGCACGTCGTAGTACAGATTTACACGTTCCTGTTGCTCAAAGTGGTGCTATTAATGCAACTCTACAAAAGAAATTTGGTAGTGCATCTCTATATTTGAATGGTTCTGCTTATGTTTCAGTTCCAACTTCAACTGAATTTGGTTTTGGAACAGGTGAGTGGACAGTTGAGTGTTGGTTCTATGCTGCTAGTGTTACTGGTACTCAGCATTTAATTGACTTTAGAACTCAATCTTCAGAAGCATCACCTTGCATAAGACTTGATGGTACTGGATTAGAATTCCATGTTAGTGGTGCTGATGTAATTACTGGTGGTACTGTATCTCAAAATACATGGCATCATGTAGCAGTTTCCAGAGATGGAAACAATCATAGAATGTTCTTAGATGGAACTCAAGTAGGTTCTACTTGGACTAATGCTACTGATTATGGTACTACAAAACCAATTAAAGTTGGTGCAGATCATGCTGCTGCCAACCAGTTCCAAGGATATGTTGATGAATTAAGAGTATCTAACAATAAGCGTTATACTACTAACTTCACTAATGCAACTTATATGCATCAAGGAGATGCTAACACCCTTCTCTTAATACACTTTGATGGTGCTAATCTATCTACTACTTTCCAAGATTGGTCTGGTGTACCTACATGGAACGAAGGTGATCAGTTCTTAACTGGTGACACTACCTTTAGATTCTTTGATGCTTCAACTGAGATATTAAACAACGTTGAATTGATTGCTAATGAAGCAATCTTCCAGACTGACAAACAGTTTGTTAAATTACACATTCCTCATCCTGATACTGAAGTACCTATTACTTACGGTAAGGAATTCTATAATGTCATCCAAAGTAACTTAGATTTCATTGCTGCTGAAGCATATGATCGTATTTCACCAGAACCACCTCCAGGAACTGGTCCTATAGATTGTAAGGATGATGTAAAAGATATTATCAGAAATATTTCTTACAACCTAACATATGGTTACAATAATAAAACGTATGATGCTGCTAAGTTATATGTCAATAATGCTAAACTTGACCACCTTAAAGGCAAGGAAAGTTTCTCAATTCGTGTATTTAACGAAGCCAGAGACATTACCAAGAGAGTAATCAATAATTCTCCAGTTCTTCAGTATAATGGATTTAAGGCATCTGATGCTACCTACGAACCTATTTCTGGTGATCTTACAGTAGATGTTGGTAAATCACACAACTTTATAGTTAACTCTACTCGTTCTAATGGTAGTGCATGTGTTACTGCTAACTCCTTGAAGTTTACTTGTGCAATGGACGGATATAAGTCTGAGCACACCTATCCTCGTCTTGAAGATCAAGCATACTTACGTAAGAATCCAATTAAAGAAATTGGTATTACAACACATACTATAGACAATGCAACTTATGATCCTGAAACTGGTATCCTTAAATTATGGGTTGCTGGACATAAATTCGTAAATGGTAATAGTGTTCAGATTCTTGGTAATTCACTAGTATTCACTTGTGATCAAGATGATCATCATACTGATCATAGTTACCCAAGAACAACTGATCCTTGGTCTGGACGTTGGTTAAAGATTTCAAATTCAGATCCAGATAGTTTTGAAGTTAATGTTGGTAAGAGTCTATCTTACACATTCTCTCCTACTGCTGGTACATATGATCCTTCTACAGGAGATATGGTACTTGATATTGGTACACATAGTCTTGCTCAGGGTCAAACAATCAAGATTCAACCTAACTCATTAGTTTGGACTTGTGGTTTAGATAATAATGCTACTGAGCACACATATCCTCGTGCAATTATTGATACTCATCAAGCAGCATCTGGTTCAACCTATGCTCCTTTAACTGGTGTTTTAGATGTTACTACTACTGCTACACATGGTCTTAAAGTAGGTGATTGGATTAAGTTTGAAGAAGGTGCAATAACATTTAATTGCACAATGGATGGTGGATCTTCTAATAAGGCATATCCACGTAAGACTGACCCAACATATGATAAGTGGTTACAAGTTGAGACCCTTCCTAGCACAACAAGATTTACTGTTAATGTAGGTAAGTCTCCTGCTATAAACTACACACCAACTGATGCTGCATATAACCCAACCACAGGTATCATGGAACTTACCATTGGTACTCATGGACTTGCTGTTGGTGATGCAATTAAACTTGCTCAGGATTCATTAACATTTACTTGTGATTTCGGTAACGATAATCATACAACAACTAAAACTTATCCTAGAAACAATGGTAATGATAGTGTTACATACAACACTTCCATTGCTATCACTGCGGTTGGTGATGCTGTTTTAACACCTACATTTGCTGATTATGATCCATCTACAGGTTTCTTAACTTTAACTATAAAGGATCATCCTATCATTAATAATGGTGATAAGATTAAGATTGCAGATAATTCTCTTAAGTTTACTTGTAAGCAAGATGAGCATGACACAGTTCATACTTATCCAAGAGCGACTGATGAGTCAAGTGGTAAGTGGTTAACTGTATTCAACAGAACTCCTGATACTGTAACTGTTCAGATTCTACCTGCTGTACCTTCTACTAACGTAACAGAGCATTGGTTTACTGAATGTACTGCTGGATGTGTCACTGGTAAGGACATGACCATTAGTATGCAGGTTCTTCCATCTGCTCCTTCAACAGATCAGACAGAGCATAGATTTGTTTCTGCTTCTGCTGGTGCTGTACAGACTGGTGGTAACTATACACATACATTCGTTTCTGGTACTGCTAATGGTATTCAACAGAAACGTGACATGGTATATGATACTTCAATTCCTATTAAGTATGAAGGTACACCATATACTGCTGCCCAGTCAGATACTGATTATGACCCTGCTACAGGTATTCTAACAATTGGACAAACAAATCATGATTTCACTGTTGGTGAATATGTTAAGATTGTTGATGAGTCTTTAACTTTCCAGTGTAATACTGATAGTTACGGTAGTAATCATCTATATCCACGTCCAACTGATCCTGCTAGTGGTCTATGGTTACGTATTGATGCTGTTGCTACAGATAGTTTTGATGTTCAAATAGGTAAGTCTTCAGACACATCTAATCATAATTGTACAGCTGTTGCTTCAAATGGTATTATAAGAAGAGATAGTAAGATTACTATTAACGTTGGTACATCTTCTAACACTACTGCTCATACATTTGTTCGTGCTGATTCTAATTGTATTGAAACTGGTACTGGTGAACATGTTGAAGGATATAGTGTTAGTGGTGCAGAATATACACCTGCATCTGGAGTTTTAGCACTTACTGTTGGTGATCACAATTTCTCTGTTGGAGAATATATTAAGATTGCAAACAACTCTCTAAACTTTGTTTGTAACCATAACAGTGATAATTACATCACTAATAAGTCATATCCAAGAACAACTGATCCTGCATATAATAAGTTCATCAAGATTACTGATATTGGAACTAATTCTAAGACAGCAACTAATGCAGATTATGAACCTACTACAGGTCTATTAACAATAACAGTTGCAGATCATGGATTTGTTTCTGGACAAAGAATTAAAATTGTTGATCAATCATTAGTATTCACATGTACTGCTGGTGGTGGAACTCATGCATATCCAAGATCTACTGACCCTGCTAGTGGCAAATGGTTAACTGTTACTGTAGTTGATTCTAATACATTTAAGTGTAATCCTGGAACATCTTCCAATACTACTGTTCATTCATTTGACAGTGCTGTTGCTAACGGTATTCAGTATCAGAGTGGTATTATTAAGGTTAATGCTTTACAAGGTACTTCTCCAACTAATACAAGCACTCATCAGTTTGTTAACGCTAATAACCAGTATACTCCAACCGATGCTTCTTATGAACCATCTACAGGTTGGATGACTTTAACTCTTGCTGGTCATACATTTGCAAATGGTGAATATATCAAGGTTGCTGATGCTGGTATAGTATTCACTTGTGCTACTGACGATAATAAGACACAGCATTCTTACCCAAGAGAGACCGATCCATTTAGCGGTAAGTGGATGAAGATTGCTAATGTAACTGAAAATACATTTGATATTAATGTTGGAGTTACTTCTAATAATACAGTTCATACATTTGTTTCTGCTGTATTCAATTGCTTAACAAGAGCAGTAGTATACAATGGTGGTGCTTACAACCATGTCTTTAAGTCTGCTGCTCAAAATGCATTATTAGGACAAGATGGTAACGTTACATTTAATGTTGGTGCTTCTCCTGAAATTGGACATGATGTATCTGCTGCTACCTATACTCCTGCTGATGGTAATCTAACACTTAATATTGGTAAGCACAATATGAATGTTGGCAATGCTATTAAGATTGCTACTGATTCTCTGACATTCCAGTGTAATATGGATAGTCAGAATACTAATAAGACTTATCCTCGTACAACTGATCCAGTACATGATACACATATTCCAATTACTGCTATTGGACAAACTCAGCATACAGTAGTTGCTGGTAACCATGCATTTGTATCTGCTCTTAGTGGTGGTATTAGAGATGCTAGTGCTACTGGTAATACCTACACTGTAACTGGTGCAGTCTACACTGCTGAAACTGGTAACTTAGTTCTTACTGTCGGTGCTGATGGTACAGATTCTCTTGCTGCTAGTGATGAAATTCAAATGAAGGTCAGTTCATTAACAATGACTTGTGACCTTGATAATAATGCTACAAACCATGCTTATCCAAGAGCAACTGACCCAATCTTCACTACATTAGGAACTGGTACAGCAGATGCTACTTGGAGTAGAGTAATTCCAATTACTAAGTCTGGAAACGATATTACACTGAATGTTGGTATTGGTACTGCTGGTACTAAGTACAATCCTGAAACAGGTGTTCTAACTCTTGATATTCAAAATCATGGTTGGAGTGGACCTACTAATTTAACTGGTGCTTCTGGTACAACATACGATCCTGATACTGGTGAATTGTCAGTTACTACAACTGGTGTCCATAGTCTTGCTAATGGTGCTCGTGTAAGATTTGATGAAGGTGCATTCACCTTTAGTTGTGCAATGGGTTCTGGTAATAAGACCTATCCACGTAAGAGTGATCCTACATTTGGTAAGTGGTTAGATGTTGACGTTGATAGTACAACAGTATTCAAGGTTAATGTTGGTAAGTCACCTCTTAAGGACTTCCATGTTGCTCATGCAGATTATGATCATCTAACTGGTGATTTGGTACTTGAGATTGGTAACCATGATCTTAAAGTTGGAACTGCTATTAAATTAGCAAAAGAATCTTTAGTATTCACATGTTCTAATGATGGTTATGCAACTACTCATAAGTATCCAAGAACAACTGATCCTGCTTATAACGCAGCATTGAATATTAAGGGAACTACTCCAACTACAATTACTATTAATGTAAATGTTGGATCTGTTGGTAATCAATTTGCTCACAAGTTTGTTCCTGCTGTAGGATTAACACCTACTGCTGCAACATATAATCCTGGTAACGGTACTCTTCAATTGACTATTACTGGTCATGGTCTTGAGTCTACTGGTAGAATTAAGATTGCTGAGGATGCACTTCAGTTTACATGTGATATGGATCATCATGAAACTGTTCATTCATATCCTCGTTCAACAGATCCAGTTGCTAACAAGTGGTTAGATGTAACTGTTGTAGATACTAATACAATTACAGTTCCTGTTGGTCAGACACCTATAGTTAACCATGATGTAACTAATGCAGTCTATACACCAAATACAGGTAATATGGTTCTTACCGTTGGTCATGACCACGGAATTAAGAAAGGACAAGGTATTAAGATTGCTGCTAACTCATTATCATTCAAGTGTCAGCAAGATGCTACTAATGCTGAACCAGACGGTGTAACAACTCACACCTATCCAAGAAATACAATTGATACTTCTACAGTTAATACTGCATCATATGATCCTGCTACAGGACATTTAACATTGACTGTACCTCTTCATGGTTACAAGTATGGTGAGAAGATTAAGATTGCAGATGATTCATTAACATTTAAGTGTGCTAAGGATGGTAATTCTACTAACCATTCATATCCTCGTGGAAGTGATTATGCTAGTGGTAGATGGTTACCAATTTTTGATGTAACTTCAACTACCTTTAAAGTTCAAGTTCTAGATCTTGCACCTTCTACAAACCCAGATACTCATCTATTTGAGTCTGCTACTCCAAATGGTATATCAATTCAAAGAGACCCATACTATGATAGAACAATCTATGTTGATGATGTAAGTCGTACAACTATTACTATTAACGTTGGTATTTCTTCTAATGTATCAGCACATACATGGGTTGGTGGTACTTCAACTAACGCTGTTCAGAGTGGTGGTAATTATAACCATACATTCGTTAATGCTGTTGAGAATAGTATTCTAACTTCTGTTGTTAGAACTGGTGGTAGTTACACTCATACATGGCAATCCTCTTCTGCTAATGGTATCAAGGTTGCTGGAGATTCAGTTAAACTTGATAATGACGCACTGAAGTTTACTTGTAAGTTAGATAACGATACTTCATATCATACATATCCAAGACCAAAAGATCCTTCTGCATCTCAGTGGATTCCAATTGAGAACTTAACAACACATACATTTGATATACAGATTGGTAAGTCTCCAGATACTTCTATTCATACCTTTAACAGTTGTGTAGGTAATGCTCTTAAGAAGCAGACTGGTGAAATTACAGTTAATGTTGGTGCATCACCTCAAGTTCTATATGATGTTGCTGGTGCAACTTATAACTTCACTTCTGGTGATTTAGTACTTAATATTGGTGCTCACGATTTAATTGAGAACCAGAGTATTAAACTAGCAGATAGTTCATTAACATTCCAGTGTACTTACGGTGGTTCACCTGTACAGGTTGCTTATCCTCGTGGAACTGGTTCTGGTTATGTTGGTGGTACACCTGCTGGTGCTGACTATGCTTGGCAGAGAGCATTAAACATTGACTCTGTTGGTAAGATAGACAATACAGTTGAAGGTGCAGCATATACACCTGAGACTGGTATATTAAGATTGACTATTGCTAATCATGGGTTTACTGATCAAGATAAGATTAGACTTGTAGATAACTCATTAACATTTACATGTAATAAGGATTTACATCAAACACTTCACACTTATCCTAGAGGAAATGATCCTATTAGTAATAAGTGGATGGCAATCAGTAATATCACTGATAATACATTTGATATTCAGGTTGGAACAACTACTATTGGAGATTTTGAACATATCTTTATAAGTGCTACAACTAATGGTCTTCATAAGCAAACTGGAACTATTACAGTTGATGTACAACCAATTACTTCTGTTGGTTCACCTACTGCCCATACATTTATTGGTGCAACTGCTGGTGCTGTAATATCTGGTGGTAACTACACTCATACATTCCAAAGTGCATCTGCTGGTGCTGTTAAGACTGGTGGTGGATACACCCATAGATTTGTAAGTTCTGAAGATAATGCAATTACTTCTCACGGTGAAATTCAAGCAACTAACTCTAATATTCCATTCGTTTATGGTGGATATCCTGAAGCGAATAAGCGTCTTGATGAATTGATGAAGGTCGTAACAGATACTTTATCTGATCCTGGTGCTAATAGAACTGTTGAATATCCAAGTTCTGTTAACTTTATTACTAGAACTCATCCATCATTCTCTAAGTGTGTTAGAGATGCTAAAGAGTGGGTTAAAGCAATCTGTTATGATTTACGTAACGAAGGAAATAGTAAGGCATGGGATACTGCTTTATACTATGTTGACCGTTCAGATACTAATAACATCACTATAAATCATATTTCTGGTGAGGAAGGTGAGACTGTATGGGCAATTGGTAAGGTTCGTGACTTTATGATCAATGTGATGCGTGGAGACGCTATTTCAATCACTGGAGATCATGGATATGAACAGGTAATTGATGAAACTATTACTAGAGATACTGCAAATCCTTATTGTCAAGATGTTGCATCTGCAATTACAACTTATACAGGAATTATTTCTGATACTATTGACGCTGCAAATTCATTAACACCATCTGATCATCTTGGTACTGTAACTAGAAATGCTCCTACTAGTGAAACTGGTGGTGGTGTAGTTGATGCATTTGTTACTAGTGATTGGACTTGTGATAAGGAATTCCCAGATGATGATCTATTTGTAAGTAATCAATTAAATCCAGATTCACTTAACAGATATAAGGATGCTGCGAATTTAATTCGTGCTAATGCAACTGTTATTGTTGATGAAACTGCTGGTGATATGCTTAATCGTTATCCTGATCTTGTACAGGATATGCCAAGAAACGCAGGTGGTGCTTCTACTCTTGGTACAACACGTTGTAAGACTGACTTAGGTTTAATTCTTGATGCTATTGCAGAAGATTTAGAGTATGGTGGTAATGCAAATACTGTTACTGCCTTTAGATATTATCTTGGTTCTAACGGTGAAATTCTTCATATTAGACTACAACTTCTACAATCACTATATGCTCATGAGCGTTTAGCATTCTATGCTAAGGCAGCAATTGATGGAACTCTAGTTGCTAGTTACTCTACTAATGTTGTTATTCCTCCTGCTGGAATTACTGTTGATGGTGGTGGATGTGCTAATGTTAAGACATCTATTGACACTCTTGTTTCTCTTATTAATGGTACTCTATCACCAACTGGTGACAGATATGCTGATGCTGCTGATTTGATGATCTTTAACAAAGATTTCATCGCTATTGAAGCAGTTGGTTTAATGCAAGAGAAATTCACTTATCAGGATGCTGGTAGTAATGATGTCAGAGTATTTGATTATCCAGGTGGCGATAATGATGGTAAAGGTAAGTGTGAAAGAGACATGACACTTATCGTTGATTCTATTGCTTCTGACCTTCTTGTTGGTGGTAACTTCAGTTCTGTAGATGCTGCTAAGAAGTTCCTTGATACATCTCAGAATATTGTACAGGTTGAAGATCAACTTGCTCAAACTGCTGAGGCAATTGAAAGAGTAGGATTCCTTTGTAAGAAAGCAGTTAATAACTTACTTCAGAGTACTGGTGCTGGTCAAATAACTCCACAACATTATGTTGGTAGATTTACTGATCAAAACACAATTCCTGCTGTTACAGATTTAACTATAACTGATTCTCAGGATGATGGTTATAATACTGATTATACTGCTCAAGATTGTGCTAATGTCCAATCTGCTATTGATACTTTAATTGAAACTATAATTGAGATCCTTGTACCTTCTGGTAAGCAAGGTCGTGAGGCAGCATTACAAATTTTAGTTGGTGATGAATACTTTGAAGAAGAGATTAGATCTTCTACCATTGCTGACTGGGGTGGAGTTTGGGAAGAAGCAGAAGAAACTGCTTTCCTAACACAGGTTAAGGATGATGCTATCTATGATTTACTTTCTACACCAGATTTAATCGGTACTCCTTATACTCCAACTGGAGTATCATATACTCCTTCAACAGGTAAGATGGTACTTACCATTCCTAACAATGGAATGAAACCATATACTAAGCATACCATTACTGATGCTGCATTTACACCTGCTACAGGTGCAATGATAGTAACTCTAAGTGGTCATGGATTTGTTAATGGAGATAAGGTCAAATTTGATGATAATTCATTAGTATTCAAGTGTGCTTTAAATAATAGTGTAACTAAGACTTATCCTAGACCTACTGATCCTGCTAGTAATACATGGTTGACTATTTCAGCAGTAACTACAAATACTTTTGAAGTTAATGTTGGTACATCTTCTAACACTACTGCTCATACATTCCAGAATGTATCTGCTAATGATACTATGCAGAAATTGAATGATGTAATTCAGATTAAACCTAATTCATTGACATTCACTTGTTCAATGGATAATAACAGTAGTTACCATTCATATCCAAGACCTACTGATCCATTCTATAAGAAAGATATTCCAGTTGAAGCAGTAACTACAAACACTATTACTGTTGATATTGGTAAGTCAACTGCTGATACCTATACTCCTACTTCTGCTGATTACAACCATACTACTGGTGATATGGAATTGACAGTTGGATCACTTGATGTAACTAACGCAACATACAACCCAACTTCGGGTGATATGGAGTTAACTGTTGGTAATAATCATGGATTGACTACTGATGATACTATTGGTCTTAAACCAGAATCTATTACCTTCAGTTGTGCTGCTGCAACAGGTACTCATACATTTGTTACTGGTACAACTAATGGATTAACATTTGATGTTGGTGGAACTTTAAGTCAAAAGACTGCTAATGCTGGAACAACTTATGATCCTGCAACTGGTAATTTAGTACTTGAGATTGGATCTCATAGTTATACTACTTCCGATTCTATAGAAATTGCTGATCAGGCAGTTATATTTACTTGCGATGCTGATAGTCATGCTACACAGCACCCTTATCCTCGTCCTAGTGATCCTGCTTCTGGAACAATATTATCAATTGATGCTGTAACTGGAACAACTGTTACTGTTGATGTTGGACAAAGTAATCAAACTCAATCTGCATATCCTAGATTAACTGGTTCTCGTGCATTAGGTGGTATAGATTATGCTGCTAAGAGTAGACTTGCTATTTCAGCAACTAGTGCTACAACTATAACAGTTAATGTTAATGATCCAAATGGCGGTGCTATTAGTGTCCCAGTCGCACATACATATGCTTCCAGTCTACCTGGCGCAGTATTGATTGGTCATAGATTAAAGGCTAATCAGAGTATTAGACTTGCACCTAATAGTTTGACATTCACATGTACTCAGGGTGGTGGTAATCAGACCTATCCACGTACAACTGACCCATATTATAACACTGCAATTAACATTAAGTCAATAGGTACTGATAATGTAAGTGATCCTGATGGTGTTACATATAATCCTTCAACTGGTATATTAACATTTGATATCAATAATCACGGTGTTTCTGCTGGTGATTTGATTATGCTTGATGACGGTGCAATCACATTTAAGTGTGCTTTAGATAATGAGATTAGTGTTCATGCATATCCAAGAGCAACTGATCCTTGGAGTCAGAAGTGGTTAGAACCTACAGTTAACAATAATAATGAGTTTACACTATTCATTGGTGCTTCACCTGATAAGTCTCAACATACTTACGTAACATGTAAGCCTAACGGCATTAAGAAGCAAGATGGAACTATAACTGTTAATGTTGGTGTTGCAGCTGCTGCTGATCAATATCCACATACATTTGTTGCTGGTCAAGCTGCTGCAATAAATGCAATACAAATTGGTGGTGATTTTGCTCATACATTTACTAGTGCTGATGAAGGTTGTGTTGAAGGTCCAGTAAGTACTGAAAACCTTAATAATACCGCAGCATTACAGAATATACGTCTAATACAATCACCTGTCTCAGGTGAGACTCAATCAAATAATATCTGGCCAAGTGGACAAAGAGAGACCTTTGGTTCTGGTGGTTGGACTGTAAGTGGTGGTACTATTAATGATGATGCAACTACTGCACCAGATGGTACTATGACTGCTGACAAGTATATTCCTGGTGTTAATACCACTGCTAAGGTAATTGAAAGAACATTCACACTACCAACATACGATACATTTGATAAAGACACAATCAAATTTGACGATACTAACAATAAGTTTGATGAAGGTTCTTCACTATCATATCAAGAATACACATTCAGTTGCTTTGTTAAGCAGGATGAGTATTACAAGTTCCGTCATAGCATTTCATGGAGTGCTACAGATCAGGCAGAATTTACATGGGATGCTGTAACAGGTGCTATTGGTCCTTCACTATTCATTAACGGTAATGTAATTGTTGGTGATGGTTCAGATTCAAATGGTATGAAGGGAACATACTGGGGTGTTAAACCTTATGGATTTGGTTGGTTCCGTCCATTTATCACAATTCGTGTTCCATTCGGTATTGCTTCTATCACTATGAGAGAGTACATGCTCAATAATACTGGTACTTTAGCTGGTAATGGTTCTGAGGGTGATGGTACTAAGGGTTCATTTATCTGGGGTGCTAAACTTAATAAGGGATTCCTAGACATCTATCAGTCTGAGGCTGGTGAGAAGTTCTATATCTCTGATGAATTTAATATTAAGAACTACATTCTTGATAAATTTGAGGATTTTGTTGAGGAACAACTCAATAATAATTTAACTAATCCTGCTCCTGATTCTGGAACAATACCTGCATATAAACCAGAACTGAACATATACTATGATACTCCTGAAGTAATGTTCCGTATCAAGAATACTATCAGACTTTATAAGTCACAACTTGTAGATGATAGTTTCTATGAACAACAAACTGGTTATGTTGGTGTAACTTTACCAACAATATCATATGTTACAGGTGGTTCTAGAAATGTTCCAGTTGGATTGGGACAGAAGTTAGTTGGTTCTGATTACTTCTATGGTATTGGATCTGACAGTTATGCTGAAATTGAGAAAGTTACAAGTAATGAAGCGAGAATTGCTAAGATCTATAAGAGATTTAGTTTCAAGGCAGATCAAGTTACTTTAGGTGGTGGTAATGCAGACTTTGCTTTAGGTGAGACTGTTACTATTACTGGTAATGCTGCTATTAATGGTGTTATCTATGCTACTTCTTCTGATGACAATTTCCGTTATATGGACGTTGTAATTGGTGCAGGTACATTCACACAATACCTAGGAATTACTGGTGGTACTTCTGGTGCTGCTCTCGCAGGTGGTACTAACCTTGTTGGATCTATTACTAATCTAACAAACGCTGGTGCTGATGCAAACAGAACTCAAGGATCTTATGATAACGTTGCTGCTACAGGTGGTAATGGTTCTAACGCAACATTTAATGTAACTGTTGATGATCAAGGTGCTGCTAACATTACAATTTCTAATGGTGGTACTGGATATGGTGTTAGTGATGTATTAACACTTCCTGACGCACTATTAGGTAATGGTGGTGCTCCAAATATCACATTTGAAGTTGGTACTTTAACTAACGCTGGTATTCAGACTATCGTTGATAGATTCCAAGTTATTAATCTCGTTAATGAGATGAAACCTGGATATTCATTCAAGGGTTATAGTAGTGGTGCTAAGGCAGATATCGTAGCATTCAATAAGAATGAAGGTGCTGTTCTTGATAATACAGGTGGTAAACTTACAATTGATACTGAGAGTATCATAGGTTCATTTGAAGAGAATTCAGTTGTTTATCCAGATGCTACTAGAATATACTTAGATGTTATTAAGCATCCTTCAATAGTGGCAAATATTGCTACTGGTGATAAGGTTGTTGCTACTGGATATACACGCTTAGGTGTTACTCTCACAGGTGCTAACGCAACTCTTGACTTCTCTGTTGGTCAGTATGTTTATCAAGCAAATAATAATCAGTCAATAATTGAGGGTGGTGCATATGGTATTGTTACTGGATGGGATGATGCAAATAATTACTTGTATGTTTCACCAATAGGAGCTTCAGCATTCGCTAATGGTCAATACATTGGTCAGTATACAATCGGTGAAACCTCCAGTCCAATAATTTATGGTCAGGTTTCTACTACTGTTAATCAGACTACAACTGCTTACGGTACTGTAACTAGAATTGATGAAATTGGATTAACAAATCGTGTTTATCTAAGTGATGTTGTTGGAACATTTACTGGAGATGATACAATCATATCTGATAATGGATACAAGGCAGGATCTACTGATAAAGTAGACGTTGTTGGACGTACTAATCGTTGGTTCGTTGGATTTGATGGTACACAAACTCAGTTCAAACTAACTGAGCAAAACGGTACTCCATACTTCCCAGATCCTGAAGGTCACATGATGGTCTTTGTTAATGGTATTCTACAACCTCCAGGAGCAGCTGGTTCATACACAGCATTCTCTGACATCATACAGTTCAACGAAGCACCTACCATTGGTTCTTCCTTCACTGGTTTCTACGTAGGTAAGATGAGACAGTTGGATGACATATCATTTGAGTTTGACTCATTGAGATCATCCTTCAACCTTAAGCGTGACGGTACATTCTACTCTATCGCACTTACTGAAGGTGTACAGGCAACTGAGTCTATTATCGCAGACAACAACATCATTATCTCGCTTAACGGTGTTATTCAGCAACCTGGAGTTGGTTTTGAACTTGTTGGTTCTCGTGTCGTCTTCAAAGAAGTTCCTCGTGTAGGATCAACATTCGTTGGTTTCGCATACATTGGTTCTGACGCTGACGTTACGCAGTCTGAAGTTGTTCCTCCAATTGAGGCAGGTGACCTTCTAGACATTCAAGGTGAAACTGAGGATAGAGAAGTTGCTGTTATTGAATCTTCTAACACATTGGTAACATTTGAGTATATCGGATCTGTATTTGGTCGTGATGCTCAAGGTGGTGCTCAGATTGTTAAGAATAGAATTGATTCCGTACAGGTAACTAACCCTGGATCTGGATTTACTGCACGTCCAGTTATTCGTGTTGATAGTTCCTCTGGTTTTGATGGTGCAGTTAAGGCACTGGTTGGTGTTTCTCGTGTAGATACAACTGCTCCTGGTTCTGGATATAATTATCCTAACGTTACTATCACTAACGTGGTTGCTGACGAATGGACTGCTCCAGATCTAAGTGCATACGGTGAAGAAGCTCTTTATAAAGAAGAGGTTGTTGAATCCGATGTTATTAACGTCACACCTGAAAATCTATCTCAGGTGGACAGTGGAGACATTCCTGGACAAGGATCATCTCCAGCAGGTGCAGGTACTACACTTGGATCCTTCGCTGTTACAAGCATATGGTCAAGTACACCATAAATATTAAAAAGTTCTGAACAATGCCAGCTTCAAATACTACTGCTACTATTGATGGGAATACTCTTACTGTAACAAGTAATGGTCTTCCCGATCCTGCTCTAGCTGGAGATCCTTTAGGTTCTGGGAATTTTCCTAATAATCCTAATAATATCTCTGCTCAGAATTATAGTTTTGATATAACATATCGTGGTGGAACTAATACTTCTAACCCTCAAGCAACTGGTCTTGGTGGTATAGGTATTGCACTTAATGGTGTATTGATGACCAACCCCTCTGCGGCTGGTGGTCCTTTACCTGGGGATGATAATCCTCTACCAGAGAACTTTCAATGGAATGCAGTATATAATGAAGTAGCGTACGGTGTAGACCCTTGTGGTGGGCACCCAGAGCAGAATGGATCATACCATTATCATTCAGGAAGTTTTCTTACTAACTGTTGGGCAAACGGAGTTATCCAATCTAATGGATACTTCTCAAATTCTCATTATGAAGGTAACTTCTTCAGACATCCTGATGGTCATTCAAAGATTGTTGGTGTATGTTTTGATGGTTATCCAATATATGGTCCTTTTGGATATAAAGTTTCAACTGATAATTCACAAGGAACTAAAAGACTAGCTAGTTCATATAGAGTATTAACTACTCCACCAGATAATAGAACATATAGTTATAGTCAATATAATGCTGGAACTTTCATTCAAGATTATGAATTTGTAAATGGTCTAGGAGATCTTGATGTTTATAATGGCAGATTTGCAGTTACTCCTGAATTTCCAGATGGGACATTTGCTTATTATCTAACATTAGATGAAGATAATAAACCAGTATACCCATACATCTTTGGTCCTAGCACTAAAGAACAGAGACCTTCATAAATACTTAAAAACTTAGTCTAATGGCAAAACAACTACTAGCACTTGGTACTACCGCTAATGATGGCACTGGTGATTCACTACGTGCTGGTGGTACGAAAGTCAATGAAAATTTCACCGAACTCTACGATTCATTAGGTGGATCTTCTGGTGCATCCAACCTTTTAGTAAGTACCGCATCTCCTAACTTAGGAGATTCTTTAACATGGAATGGTACTGCTTTTGCTCCAGGGCAAGGTACTAACAAAGCAATTTTAGAACAAAATTTGAACGTTAATGGATTTAACATTGTATCATCTAACAATGGTAATATTCTAATTCAGTCAGATGGTAGTGGAGATATTGCTTTAAGAAATGGTACTAATGCTACAGATACTATCATTGATGGTGCTGATGGATTTCTTAAGTGGAATTCACCTTATGTGGCATCAGCGAATCTTCCTCCATATGGAACATACACTGGAATGTTCGCATATCTGAATGATACTAAGAAAGCATATTTCTCTAGTGATACAGCATGGAGAGAACTCTTAGATACAACCAATTCTAGGGTTCAAGATATTGGTAATGTACAAGATACAACATATGCAGACGGGGAAGTTCCTACCTGGAATTCTGCTAACGGTGAGTTTAGACCTGGAACTGGTGGCGGGGCTGGCGGTGGAAATATATTTGCTACAATCAATGCTGACACTGGTACAACAACTGCTCTTGGAGCAACTGATACATTAACTGTTACTGGTGGTACATCTATAACAACCAGTATTACTGGTGACACCTTAACCATTAACTATACTGGTTCTGGTGGATTCTCCTATTCTGGCACAGCAGCCGAAGGAGACATGTTGATGTATGATGGATTTGACTGGGTTCCAGTTAAAGGTCCAACATTAACATGGACTCTAGGTGAAGATGGAACTAACTCTCACTATACATTTACTGGTTCAGGATTTACTAGTGCCACTAATGATCCAATCCTTTATCTGTCTAGAGGACAAGTTTACAGATTTAAGAATGATTCACAGTATGTTGTTCATCCATTTGAGATAAGACAATCAAATGGTGGTAATGCTTATACTGCTGGAGTGACTAATGATGGTTCTGGTACAACTACATTCATAGTACCTATGGATGCACCAGCAACCTTATATTATCAATGTACCATGCATCCAAACATGGGTAATCAAATCGTAATCGTAACATAATAAATGACGAGAACAATTCCTGGATCTGGAGCAGTTATTGAACCAATCTTTAATAAAGACTTTGGTGTAGATGCTGTTGTCGTTAAGGAGGGCGGTAGTGACTATGTTGCTACTGATCCTCCTAAATTAGATGTGGTAAATTGTGGGACACCAGAAGTTGAAGCAATATTATATCCAATCATAGAAGCTGGTAAGGTTGTTCATGTTAGAGTATTAAATGGTGGTAAAGGATATGACCCTCTTCGTGTTGTCATATCAGCAAAACAGGATGATAATTTAACAAATATTTCATTTGATGTAAGAAGTATTTTAAGTAGTACAACTGCATCTATAACTACTGGTGCATTTGCTGGAGATAGATTAACACTTGTATCTAACAATCTTCCAGATCCTGCTAGGACAGGAATATTTCCTAGTACATGGAATAACAATAATATATTTGCTCAGACTTATTCACATACATTAGTTTACCGTGGTGGTAAAGATGTTCCTATTGAAGATAATCCAAATCGTCTTCCTGAACAGGTTGGATTACTTGCTAATGGATCACCACTAATATCTCCAGATGCAGGAACAGATGGTACTCCTCCTGTTGGATTTAATTTTGATCAGGTTAAAATAAATTATAGAGATCATGATGCATATCATGGTTATCCTAACAATAGTCATTTATATCTTTATCAAGATGCTAAGGTAATAGATTCATTTGCTGCTAGTAATAGTTTATTTACAATTAAGACTTATTATAATGAATCTAATTTTGGTGGAGATTATTCACGTCATGCTGGTGGACATAGTAAGATTTTAGGTATATCCTATGATGGGTATCCCATATATGGTCCTTTTGGATTTACATCTCCATTAGATGATCAATCTGCAATTAAGAGAATTGACACTGGTTATAGGTTTAAAACTGGTGTTGAGATTGATGGTAATAGAATAGGAATCAATACACCTACCAATACAACTTATACTGTTACTGTTGCTGGATCTGGATATGGTAAGTTCTATTTGGATGGAGTTGAATCACCTATTGAACTTATTAATCGTGGTGATACAGTTACATTTAATTTGGATGATGCATCTAATGATGGTCATGTATTCCTATTAACAGATTTTGCTGGTGATGAAAGTGGGCAAGGTTGGCATGCAGCTAGTCAGACTTTATATGATCAAGATGTTCTTTATGAACGTGGAGTTAAGTATTATCTTAGTAATGTTGAAGTAACTTATGCTCAGTGGATTAGTAATTTTACATCTGCTCCTCAAAGAAAACTTGTAATTACAGTACCTTGGTTTGCTCCTGCTAATTTACATTACTTCTGTTATATGCATCCTATAATGGGTAATAAGACTAATATTCTGAAATATCCTGCTGGTACATTTATTCAAGACTATATTTGGGATGTTACTGAAGGTGATCTTGATGAGCATAATGGTAGGTATTGTGTAACTCCTGAGTATCCAAATGGAACTTATGCATACTTTATGACAACGGCATCTGATGGAACTCCTGAGTATCCATATGCTATTGGTAATACGTATTATGGTGGAGTAGTTAGAAAGGATAATGATCCTCCTGTACAAGCTTCTGAAGTACCTAGTGGTGCTAGAGCAGAAGTTATTCTTAGTGAAACTAATGCAGGTCAAGTAGAATATGTTAAGATGATTGCTGGTGGTGATGGATATTTTGGTGAAGCAAGAGCAGATATTCTTGGTGGTGAAGGTACTGGTGCATCAGCTATCCCTGTAACACAATCTATAAGTGGTTTATCATTAGATAATCCTGGTTCTGGTTACATAACTCCTCCAACATTATTCTTCCAAGGTGGTGGTGGACAGGACGCTGAGGGTGTTGCTAATATTGACTATAGTGGTATTGTTACTCAAATTGCTGTTACTAATCCAGGTAGATTCTATCAAGAACCACCATACATCTATATTCAAGGTGGTGGTGGAGTTGGTGCTAGAGCAACTGCAAGAATTGATCAAGGTGAAGTTGTAGGTATTGATGTTGTTGATCCAGGTAGAGGTTATACATCGGCACCTAATATTATCTTTACTAAATTAGTTAATGTAAAAAGAAAGGTTAGAAATCGTCAGGCATTTAACTCTGCTAGTTTCTTTATTACAGGTCTTCAACAATCTCTTGATACTAACGATGAAGAAGTAGTAGTACATAATACTGATGCCTATCCTGGCTCTGGTAAATTCATGATCGGTAAGGAGATTATTGAATATACTAGTAAAAATGCTAAGAAATTTTTAGGATGTACTAGAGGTACTAACTTCAGATATGACCAGAGAGTTATAGTTGATGGTATTCAGAACGTTGATGGTGTATCAACATACGAATTTAATGTTGGAGATAGGTTAGTTCGTAAGGTTGAGAGTGCAAGTAATAAGATTGCTAAAGTTTATGATTGGAACCCAGTAAGTAGAGAACTGTTAATTGTATTTGAAGTTGATGAGTTAGCATTCATTGATGCTGGTATTCCATCAACATCAGATAGAACAGTTGCTTTTGATGGTGGTACTCCTAATGCATCATCTAACACACAACTACCACACGTTATAGTTGATTCTGTTGGTGATCAAATTGTAGTTTATCAGTTAATACTACAAGATAAAAAGTTTGAAGATGATGATGAGGCATCAGGTGCTGGTGATGGTATTCCTGATATTGTTAATACTGGTACAGATTATGCTGACCAAATTAACCTTGATGGTGGAATACATAGTTCATTATATGGTATTGAAGAAACCGTTGGTGGACAGAACACTACTATCTTCGCAATTGGTGACCAAGTAAAAGATGCTTCTATACCATTCAAATACTCCACGGTTGAATCTGCTGGAGCATTAAGAGATGGTGTTGAACATACTGCTAGAATTAGAATAACATTAGGAGCAACAGATACTAATAGTATAGCATTTGTTGTAGGTGAGACTGTGACAGGTCAGAACTCTAATATTCAGGCAACTGTAGAATCATGGGAACAAGCAACTAGAACTTTAGTTCTTATTAACCCAATTCCATACTTTACTAATAATTTGAACTTAGGAACTAATGGTTATTTCTATGAGTTCTCTGATGATTCAACGGTTACAGAGGTCAGAGTAATAGAACCAGGACTTGATTATACAGCAACTCCAACTGTTGTGATTGAAAATTCTGGTGAAATACAAGCTCAGGCAGTTGTTAATATGACAGCTGATGGTGACCAAGTTGGTTCTTTAACTGTAACTAACGGTGGTTATGGATACAAGAAGGTAGTTACCGCAGGTACTTTGCATCCTACGGTAACATTCACAAATGCAGGTATTGACACCACTGGTAGTGGTGCAGTCGCTGAGGTTATTCTTGGCGGTGAGAAGCTCGTTGGTGCAGGAGGTGCTTCTTGGAGAATTGCAAAGATCGCATACGATACAGAGATCCGCACTGACTGAGTATAAATAAAACGGAGGAAACCCCATAGGCCATGGCAGCACTACTAACTGATCAGTTCAGAATATTTACAGCCCAAAAGTTTATTAAGTCACTAGAAGGACCAGATCCACTGGCAAGTGACACAACTGCGGGTGACGATAGAGATCGTCTTTATATCTTTATTGGTCGTCCCCAAGAGTGGGACAACGAAAACTCACCACCACAAGCAGTTGATTCGTTTGACGAATTTTCGGATGCCTACGATGATATGATGTCATTGAAGCGTGTTCTTGCTGCCGACACGATTCAAGTTGTACGTCGTATTG
>VTLG01014404.1_pt1 | contig 163270 bp, 214 predicted proteins | sample 4694571 | NCBI WGS metagenome assembly VTLG01 (sample SAMN12604809, study PRJNA352737) | marine metagenome | biome: ENVO:00000447; feature: ENVO:00000209|ENVO:00000569|ENVO:01000036; material: ENVO:00002151; isolation source: viral sequences binned using virsorter ... | reverse complement strand
TGGATGTAGTTGAGACTGTCCCTCTAGAATATGTGAATGAACCTGTTTATGAGGGCCCTGATGCTGAGGATGCCCTTGTTGCTAAAGAATTGAAGTCTGCTGTTGCCGAGGCGTTAAAGACATTGACTCCACGGGAAGAATGGATACTTCGTATGCGGTTTGGTATTGATACGAATACCGACCATACTCTAGAAACGGTTGGCGGAGAGCACAAAAAACTGATGGGATACTCAATAACACGGGATCGGGTTCGCCAGATTGAAGCAAAGGCAATACGCAAGTTACGGCACTTGTCCCGTTCAAAAAAACTTGCTGATTTTCGAAATGCTGCCTAAAAAAATACTTGACAAAACATGTTCAGTGTGTTAGCTTATAAATATGATGATAATTGAGAGAAAGGTTAATTATGTATTTGTCACCTAGAAAGAAATTGTTTGTTGATACTGCATCTGAGATGTATGGTAACGGTGCAATAATTTCTATGGCGGAATTGAAAGAGGCCGCAAAGAAAGCAGATGTTCCTAATCCAAGTTGGATGGGTCGGTGCAAAGTTGGTTATAACCAATTTAAGTTACCGTCCGAAGAGGCTCCTGCTTCTGTAGAGACTCCTAGTATTACCGCTGGTGAAGAGGTTGGTACTGTGAATTTGGTTGCAACTAATATGGAAACTCAAAATTTAGTTCCATCCAAGTTTGAGGGCTTTGTTCCTTGGGGTAACTATTCTACTCTGAAGAAGATTGTTAATTCCAACATGTTCTATCCTGTCTTTGTTACGGGTTTGTCTGGTAACGGTAAGACACTCATGATTGAACAGTTGCACGCCGAAGCTAAGAAAGAACTTATTCGGGTGAACATCACCATCGAAACTGATGAAGATGATCTGCTCGGTGGTTTTCGCCTTGTTAACGGTGAAACCAAGTTCGTTCCCGGCCCTGTTGTCGAAGCGATGGAACGGGGTTGCACTCTGCTTCTTGATGAGTGTGATTTAGGTTCTAACAAGTTGCTTGCTCTACAGCCTGTTCTTGAAGGAAACGGTGTTTTCTTGAAGAAGGTTAACAAGTGGGTGAAAGCAAAAGAGGGGTTCAACATCTTCGCCACTGCCAACACTAAAGGCAAGGGTTCTGAAGATGGTCGGTTCATTGGAACCAACATTCTGAATGAAGCGTTCCTAGAAAGGTTTGCGATTACGATTGAACAGCCCTATCCTACTGCTGCTATCGAAAAGAAAATTGTTCTTGGTTCGATGAAAAAGTACGGTTCGGTTGATGAAGAGTTTGCTTCCAATCTCGTAACGTGGGCAGAAGTAATTCGAAAAACTTTCTATGATGGTGGTGTTGATGAAGTAATTTCGACCCGTCGATTAGATCATATTTCGAAGGCTTTTGCGATTTTCGGTGATAAGTTGAAGTCGATGGAACTTTGTGTTGCTCGGTTTGATGATGACACAAAAGAAAGTTTTCTCGACCTCTACACTAAGATCGATGCTGGTGTATTAGAAACTGAAACTCCTACTGAAGAAGTTTCAATGGAAAGTGAGGAACCAGCATTTTAGAAAAAAAAATATGTATAGGGGTTGAATTTTTATAAAAAACTCCTATATATAATATACATGGTAGTTCGTAAATCCATGTTTGAACACAGATAGTTTTGGTGGTTTTAACTGTGAGTTATGCCGGAAATAAAAACCACCATTTAACGCACCGCCTTATTGGGGTGCATAACGCAATCTTGCTTAACTATAAGGAGATAAAACAATGGTTACAAGCAGAGCACTAAGTCTATTTGACAACTTCAATCAACTAACACCCTATGCAGTTGGGTTTGACCGTGTATTCGATCAGCTCAATCGGTATGTAGACAACAATGCAACGTCTACAGGGTTCCCGCCTTATAACATTCGGAAGGAAGGTGATTATAATTATGTCATTGAGATGGCATTGGCGGGCTTCGGTAAAGAAGATATCGAAGTAGAAGTTGCCGATAGTACCTTGTCAGTTCGTTCTACGAAGAAACCTCTTAATGAGGATGTTGCTTCAAACGAAGACACGGTTTATCGTGGAATTTCATATCGTAAGTTTGATCGAAAATTTACTCTTGCTGAAGATGTAGTAGTAAATAACGCTAAACTTGAGAATGGTATGTTAATTCTCGAATTGGAACGTGTTGTTCCAGAAGCAAAGAAACCACGACTCGTTGAAGTCAAGTAGTTTCATTTGGAGAGGGCACTTGACAAAAGGTGCCCTCTCCTTTATTATGGAGATATTATGGGATTAAAAACATTTGATAAATGGCCAGATGGTACAACAACTATAGATAAAAAACATTGGACTTCCAATGAATCTATGCCGGATGATGGTGTTCAACCATCAGAAGATTTTCAAACGCCGCCCGCAGAGGACGGCGATAATTTTGGACTAAAAATAGCTCTCCGTCCAATTAAACATTTTACTTTAATGAGAGCAGAGTTTCCCTTAGAAATTGTTGATGAAATTAATAATCATATTGAGGAAGTTACTATAACTGCAAATAAAGATTATAGTGCTGGATTAGTTGGACAGCTTAAGAATGATGAAAAATCTGCTCAGTTAGATTTCGATTTAACAGATGAAGTTGGTAAAACAGTTAAAACAATTTTAAATCAGGTTGGTACTGCATTTGTTAAACAAGGATATGAAAGAGATGCAAATGCTGATGTAATTCAGTGTTGGGTAAATCGTTCTTTCGCTGGAGATTATAATCCTTATCATGATCACGGTGTACAAACTATGGCCGGACTGTCTGGATTTGTATGGTTGAAGGTTCCAGATTGCATTAAAGAAAAGGATGCAAAATTATCCAACATTAATAATGCAAGTGGTGGTGTAGATGGATTCACTCAATTAGTATGGGGAAATAATACCATGCGAGATGTGCTTCAATTAAAACCTATTACAGAAGATTATATCAAACCAGAAGTAGGAACCATGTTGGTTTTCCCTAATTGGTTAAAACATGCCGTTATGCCTTTCTATGGAGAAGGTGAACGTAGGAGTATGGCATTTAATTGGAATGTACATGATACAGAAACCGAAATGCGAAAATATATGAGTGAACGTGAGGAAAAGCAATTAGATGAACTCAAAAACAATTGATTACAAATATAGCGAGGATAAAATTCTAAACGAATTGAAGTCCTATATTGATGGAACTTATGACCAACATTATAGTCAGAACAAGTTTCAAGCTACAGAGTTTATCATGGACAGTGGACATGGTGAAGGTTTCTGTATCGGTAACATAATGAAATATGCACAACGATATGGAAAAAAGAATGGATACAATAGAAGTGACTTGTTAAAAGTTGTACACTATGGTATAATGGCGTTACATAATCATGATAGGAGTGAAAAATGAAACTTAGTAATGGTACGGTTACGGTATTGAAGAACTTTTCTACAATTAACCCTAACCTAGTGATAAAAGCAGGAAATACAATTTCTACAATGTCTGCTATGAAAAACATTGTAGCAAAGGCTAAGGTGGAAGAAACTTTTCCACAAGATTTTGCGATTTATGATCTGAATGAATTTTTGGCATCAATTTCTTTATTTACAAATCCCGATCTAGAATTTAAGAATGACTTTGTTGTAATAACAGAAAGTGGTTCATCTGGAAAATTTCTTAAATATTGGTTTAGTGACCCTTCTGTTGTTACATCGCCAAATAAAGAGATTTCGATGCCTTCTACCGAAGTGACTTTTCAATTTAGTAGTGATGTACTTTCACAAATACAAAAAGCCGCTGCTATTATTGGTGTTCCTGATATGGTGTTGGAAGCAATGTCTCTTGGTAAAGCCATCTTAAAAGTAACAGATAAAAAGAATACTACTGCAAATGATTATGGAGTAGGTATTGATGTTAATAATGTAGATGGAAAAGATTTACCTTATAAGTTCTGGTTTAAAGTAGAGAATTTAAAACTTCTGCCTGGAACATATGAGGTTTGTGTATCTTCTAAGAAGATTAGTTATTTTAAGAATAAAAAGGTTGATGTAGATTACTTCATTGCACTTGAACCCGAATCCGCTTACAATGAATAATTTGAGGACACTATATTATGGCAGAAACTTTTTTATGGGTAGAGGAATATCGCCCACAGAACATTGATTCATGTATTCTACCGAAAGTTCTAAAGGGACAGTTTTCAGAATTTGTACAGAATAATAATGTACCAAATCTGATTTTATCTGGTGGGCCTGGTGTGGGTAAAACCACAGTTGCGAAAGCAATGCTCACTGAAATGGGTTGTACCCATATGATGATAAATGGTTCTGAAGAATCAGGTATTGATGTACTGCGAACTAAGATTAAAAACTTTGCCTCTACTGTCTCTCTTGATGGTGGACGCAAATATATTATTCTTGATGAAGCAGATTATCTAAATCCACAATCTACTCAACCAGCCCTTCGTGGGTTTATGGAAGAGTTTCATAAAAATTGTGGGTTTATTCTTACATGTAACTACAAGAACCGATTGATTGAACCATTACACTCTCGTTGTGGTGTAGTGGAATTTCAAATTCCTAATTCAGAAAAACCTAAACTTGCTGGAAAATTTATGAAGCGAGTAGAGGAAATATTAAAGAATGAAGGAATTACATATGAACCTAAAGCAGTAGCAGAGTTAATCAATAAATATTTTCCAGATTGGCGTAGAGTACTAAATGAACTTCAACGGTATTCTTCATCAGGTGTTATTGATGCTGGTGTTCTATTAGATATTACAGAAGTTAATATTAAAGAACTTATGCAGGCTATGAAGAATAAGGAGTTTACAAATGTTCGTAAATGGGTTGTTAATAATCTTGACAATGATCCAGTACGCCTTATGCGGCTTGTTTATGATAACTTGTATGATTATGTGGATGGCAGTAGTATCCCCCATGTTGTTGTGGTATTGGGTGAGTATCAATACAAAGCGGCGTTTGTCGCAGATCAAGAAATCAATATGTTAGCATGTCTAACAGAAATTATGGCGAGGGCAAAATTTAAATGATAGAAATTATTGATAATGTCTTAGAGTTACATAATGCAATTTTAGTTGATGATGCTGTAAAAAAGTTATCTTGGAATTATGATTATCATTCAGAGCCAACTAAACCAAACAAACACTGGCACGTTCTATGTGGTCATGATGAAGGAGAATGTGTAGCTGCTGGATATGATTGGGCTCACCATATTTTTAATGCTGCAAAGAAAAAATTAGAAAGTTTTGATAATACATTACCCATGTATCACCACCTTGATTATGAGAGAATTTATTGCAATGCTCACACGTTTGGTATAGAACCACATCTTCATGTCGATGATGGATCATTTACAATGATATACTATCCACGATTGGATTGGAAATTGGAATGGGGTGGTGGGACATTGATTAAAGGTAAACTGGTAGATTATGTTGGAAATAGATTAGTTATTTTTAGAGCAAATTACCCACATCAGGCGATGCCAGTTTCAAGGGAGTGTTACGAGTTAAGAGCAAACGTGGTTTTTAAATGTCATGTATGAATTGAAAGAATATTTAAACGCAATTAATGTATCTAAAGAACCATTAATGGATTCTGAGGATGAAGAATGGACTAAAAAATATGCTCCATTTATTGTAAATAAGTGTATTGCTCCATTTACAGATACTATTCAACTGGTTAATGAGATTAACCAATATCCACACCTAGATAAGAAGTTACAATTTGACTTTTTACTAAATAGTCTTAGGAAAAGGAGGCGTTATGCTCCTTGGATGAAGGCGAAGAAATTAAAAAATCTAGAGTATGTTAAAGAGTTTTATGGATACAATAACGAAAAGGCAAAGGCCGCTCTTGAGATTCTAGATGATGATCAAATTTCTGCCATAAAAAACAAATTAAATAAAGGTGGAAAAAATGGATGAAGTTAATTGGACAAAAGAGGGGATGCTAGAGATATTCCTTAAAGAACCAGATGATTTTCTAAAAGTTCGTGAAACTCTATCACGAATCGGTGTCGCTTCACGAAAAGAACGTAAATTATATCAATCCTGTCATATATTACATAAACAGGGACGATATTTTATTGTGCATTTTAAAGAGCTATTTGCTCTGGATGGGAAACCTGCTAATCTAACAGGTAATGATATTGCTCGAAGAAATACTATTGCAAAATTGTTAAGTGATTGGGGTTTGATTTCCATTACAACACAATTAAAAGAAGAAGATTTAGCGCCATTGAGTCAAATTAAAGTTTTGGCCTTTAAAGAAAAAGATGAATGGACATTAGAAACAAAGTATAATATTGGTAAGAAAAAAGATGAATAATCATTGACTTTTACTGTTGAAGGTGATATAATTATATTATGAAATTTTATACAAATATTGTTCAGTGGGGCAATTCTCTCTTAGTTCGTGAGGTTGATAATGGTCAACGTAAAAACTATAGAGTAAAATATTCGCCAACATTATATGCTAAGGTAAATAAAAAAACTGATTTTAAGACTCTGAATGGTGATTATGTTACTCCCATTCAACATGAGTCTATTAAAGATGCTAAAGATTGGGTAGATAATTATAAAGATCAAAAGAATCTTATTTTTGGCAATACTCAATATCCCTATTCTTATCTAAACGAAACTTATAATGACCCCTGTGATTGGGATAAGGATCAAATTCTCATTGTCACTGTAGATATCGAAGTTCAGTGTGAGAATGGCTTTCCTGCAGCAGATCTTGCTGAAGAAGAACTACTATCCATTACAATCAAGAATCAACAATCAAAGAAAATGGTTGTATGGGGTATTGGTGAATTCAAGAATGATCGTGATGATGTATCATATGTAAATTGCGAAAATGAAGTTCACCTATTAAAAGAGTTTCTTATATTTTGGGAAAAACATTATCCAGATATTATTACAGGTTGGAATACAGAGTTTTTTGATATTCCTTATATTTGCAATCGTATTAAAAATCTGTTTGGTGAAGATGAATTAAAACGTCTGTCACCTTGGAAAAGTGTACAAGATAGAGAAGTATATCAACTAGGCCGTAAACATCAAACTTATATAATCAAAGGTATTTCGGGTTTAGATTATCTAGACCTATATCGTAAATTTACTTATGGTGTTAAAGAAAGATATACGCTAGATCATATTGCTTTTGTAGAATTAGGTGAACGAAAAGATGGTAATCCTTATGATACTTTTAAAGAATGGTATACTAAAGATTATCAATCATTTCTAGAATACAATATTAATGACGTTGAACTTGTCGATAAGTTAGAAGATAAGTTGCGTTTGATTGAATTGTGTTTAACTATGGCTTATGATGCTAAAGTTAACTATACAGATGTTCTTGGAACTATTCGTTATTGGGATATTTTAATTCATAATTATTTGATGAAAAAAAATATTGTTATTCCTCAAAAACGAGAGGCAGAAAAAGTAGAAAAGTTTGAGGGTGCATATGTAAAAGACCCTCAAGTGGGGATGCATAAATGGGTTATGTCGTTTGACTTAAACTCTCTATATCCGCACCTGATTATGCAATATAACATTTCACCAGAAACATTAGTTAACGGCGGAACAAAACCAAAGGAAGGAATGGTTGATAAAATACTTGATGGTAAAGCAAAGAATGACACAGAGTATTGTATGACGCCAAATGGTGCTTTTTTTAGAAAGGATATAAAAGGTTTCCTTCCAGAAATTATGGAGAAAATTTATAATGATAGGGTTGTTTATAAAAAACTTATGCTCGACGCTAAAAGAGAATATGAAAAAACTAAGGAACCGAAACTTCTTAAAGAAATTTCCAGATACAATATCATCCAAATGGCAAAAAAGATTTCACTCAATTCGGCGTATGGTGCTATTGGGAATAATTGGTTTCGCTATTTCGATTTGTTGGTTGCTACTGCAATTACAACATCTGGCCAGTTATCTATTCGATGGATTGAAAAAAGTCTTAACATCTACCTTAATAAAATCTTGGATACAAAAAATGAAGACTATATTATCGCCTCTGATACCGATTCGGTTTATATCTCTTTTGACAGGTTGGTTAACAAGTTGTATGGCGAGGGAGCTGAAACTGACAAAATTATCTCCTTCTTGGATAAGGTTGCAACAGAGAAGTTGGAACCTTTTATTGATAAAAGTTATACGGCTCTTGCTAAAAGTATGAATGCCTATGAACAGAAGATGGAGATGGGGCGTGAAGCAATTGCAGACAAAGGTATATGGACTGCTAAGAAACGATATATCCTAAACGTCTATGATATGGAAGGTGTGCGGTTTAAAGATCCCACTTTGAAAATTATGGGTATTGAAGCAATTAAAAGTTCAACTCCCGCTCCTTGTAGAGAAAAGATTAAAGACGCTCTTAAAATCATAATGGATGGTGATGAGAAAACGCTAAATACTTTTATACAAGATTTTCGTGAGGAATTTATGTCTCTACCACCAGAAGAAATTGCTTATCCAAGAAGTTGTAATGGAGTAAAAAAGTTTAGGGGAACTGATAGACTATTTGCAAACAGGGCTCCAATACATGTTAAAGGAGCCATACTATATAACTATTTAATTCAAGAAAAAAAATTAGGTAATAAGTATCCTAATATTGCCGAAGGGGATAAAATAAGGTTCTTGCACATGAAGGAACCAAACATTTATCAATCTAGTGCATTTTCATTTATAACGTATATGCCGAAGGAACTCGACTTACATAAATTTATTGATTATGATAAACAATTTGAGAAGAGTTTTGTGGAACCTCTAAAATTTATTACTGACAAAATTAATTGGTTAATAGATTCTAGTTATGGCTCCCAAGGTTCTTTAGAGGAATTCTTTGGATGATTCTTGAAAAGCAAGATGCAGTTTATGCAGCAACAAAATTGATGAAATACTTTCGTGATTTTAATCGTATTGATGATTATTTTCGTGCGAGAAAAATTGAACGTGTAAAGGATTTGCCAACTCCATTGCCAGGCTTTGGTCTTGAGGATGATATGTTTCAAGACTATGATATGAGCCCAGAAGATATGGATTTCAAGGTAGTTGCAATACCCAATAAAACATTCGATGCGATGATAGAAAAGGTTGCTTCCTTTTCACCAGATGAAAATCCTGGCAAGACACTGAAACTTGTAGTACAAGAAACTAACACAAATACCATAGTTGGATTTATTCGATTCGGTTCTCCATTAATTAATTCTAAACCACGCAATGATTTCTTAGGTGGTGTACCCGATTTAGAGATATTCAATAAACGTGCAATCATGGGTTTTAATATTGTTCCAGTACAACCGTTTGGATTTAATTATTTGGGATTAAAACTTCTTGCCGCTATTTGTTGCTCTCATGCAAGTCGTAGAATGTTAAATGAGAAATATGATACAGAGTTTTGTTTATTTGAGACCACATCTTTATATGGCAACATAAAGGGCGCTTCAGCCTATGATGGTATGCGTCCATATCTTAGATATTTGGGAGATACAGAATCTAAGTTTTTGCTAACTCTAGGTGAAGAAATTTATCCAGAACTAAAAGATTGGTTTACTGAAAAGAATGGCGGTGAGGAACTTATTCATAAAGGTGCTAGTTCACGCAAATTAAAAATGCAGACCAAGATGGTCGGCGTAGTAAAACAAAGTTTGGCCAAACATGATATGAAAGCATATGAATTGTTTTCAAAGGAGATTGCAAAAGCAAGTGATGTTACAACTCAAAAAAGATTTTACAAATCGGAGTATGGCTATTCGAATGTAAGAAATATATTACTTGGCCAAGAAAGTACCTTGACAAAAGCAGATAATTATGATAGCTTCGAACTCAATAATATTATTAAGTGGTGGAAAAAGAAAGCAATAAAAAGGTATAATAATATTATTAAAGATGGTCGTATAAGAAAAGAATTAGAAGTCTGGAATAAGGATACCATGAATAGAATTGATATTATCAGATGAAGATTACTATTGCAAGATTACGATCAAATGTAAAATACAATGGGCCATTAGAAACTGTTCTTGATAGTTTTTTTGAGAACTATGTTAAGTGGATGAAAGAAAATTCAAGGTATAAGTATGATGTATATAATGTTTCCTTTAACACTAATCGTCCTGTACGCAACCCTGATGCAATTAAAGATGCTGATGTAATCGTTATTCCTAGTGATTCAGAGTTTAGGTATCATGGGGAATTACAGATGAACCCGAAAGACCTTGCCAAGTCTGAAAGTCATATGGATACTATACGTCCATACTTTGAAGGTAAGGATGTTATTATGTGGCGTTCTGATAGGGGAGATACCGAAGAATTGTATCGTAGTTTTCTGCCGGGGATTAGAAACTTTACTACCATTGATGAAATAGATTTCTCTGGAAATATTCATGGTATGAAGTATCACTTTATTCAAACCCTTAAAAATCCTCTTGCCGAAATGATGGGTACAGAAAAAACTATTAGCTTTGCATATTGGGGTAGAATGAAACATGGCCACGATAGAGAGAAAACTATACGTCAAATTTATAGAGATAAAGATATATCTACCGTTCTTGTTGGTGGTTTTCCTTCTGGTGTAAAACGTCAATCTGCATGGATTAAAGATTGGAGACAGTTATATCCTATGTTAGAATTAGCACGTTGTACTTTATGTTTCAATTGGTTAGACCCAAATGCCACAACGTCACGGTATCCAGAGGCACTTTCAATTGGAATGGTGCCGTTTGTATGGAGAGACTATGATAAGAATAATACCTATAATATTGATCCTTGGCAAAGGGTAGAAACTTTTGAAGAATTTAAAGAAAAGGTATTGTCTTTAAAAGATAATTGTGATTCAAAAGTAGAAGAATATAGAGATAATTATAAAAAGGTTCTATTGACAGAGGATCAATACTACAAACAATTCAGTGAAATGATGAATGGAGCTCTAAATGAAATTAACTAATGATAAACAACTTTTCATGCCGGATAGTGAGTTGTGGCACAGATGGGGAGCATCATATGAAAAAGATAAATTTAAAAAATGTATGGAATATACAGATGGAAAACCAAAACGTATTGCATTAGATATTGGAGCCCATATTGGAATTTGGACAAGAAGGCTTTCAAATTTATATGACCATGTACATTGTTTTGAACCTGTTGCTGATGCGATAGAATGTCATAAGAGAAATACTTCTACTATCACAAATACTACGCTCTATGAACATGCTCTTGGTAGTAAAGAAGAGACTTTAGATATGAAAGTTATCGTAGGTAGGGGTGGAACGAATAGTTTTCATTATGGGAAAAAAGGTAAAACAAGAATGTACGAACATAAAATAGTTCCTATGAAAGTTAAATCTCTCGACAGTTATAAATTTGACAATGTTGATTTTATGAAAGTTGATATAGAGAGTCATGAACTAGAAATGTTAAAGGGCGCTGTAGAAACATTAGAAAAATGTAATCCTATAATTTTTATTGAAGACCCTACTTATTTTTATAATCAAAAAAATAATAAAAAAGACCCAACGGGACTTGACTTTTTATGTTCATTGGGGTATACTAATGAACAGTATTTGGGAACTTACAATTATTTGTTGGTTCGCAATCGTAGTGAGTAAAATCACTATGCTCAACGGTGGGTAATTCCACCAAACTTTTTAACCAAAAGGAGATAGAAATGGTTATTAAACAGACGAATCACATTGTTGATGTGATTAAAAACAACAAATTTACTGAACAAGATTTGGTAACATATTTACAACTTGTTCCAGATGGGATGGAACATCCTACCCTAAATCTATTGTCAACAGCAACTGCTTTTCCAGAATTGTATGGTGAAGATTTGCCGTCAGCAATTACTTATGTTGGCCCAGAACTCATTGATATGGATGAACTAGAAAAAACGCCTTATGGGTATGTTCAGAAATATCGTGCTGGTTCAAAGAACCGAAAATTTGATAAAATTCGCCGAGGTATTGGTCGTAATGGATTCAAATTGAAGTATCCATCAATTGCAGTATTTCGTGGTTTTGATGGTCGCTTACACATTATCACTGGTTATACTCGTAGAGAAATTCTTGAATTACATCATGGTTTTTCTAATATTATTGCTTCTGTATATGTACCTAGTAAGGGTGCGTCAAAAGCAGCAGTTGCCGATGCAGTATCAAGGTGCGGTATTCGTTTTAATACCATTCATGATGACGCTGATCCAACAGCACCAGATGATGTGAAGCGTGAAGTTGAACATGCGATTGATCAAGGTTGGATTGATAGAGATGCCCCTGCTGATGAATTCCTTGCAGCAATTTATGAACGTATTGATGATGTATGTGGTAATGGTGTTTTTACTACAACTACACGTTCTGGTTTGGCTCATGAAATCTTTAACAACTATAATCCTGATGAAACAGTTAAAGGATATACAGGAGTTACAGATACTAAAATTTTCATGAAGAAAGCAAAATTGATTAGTACAGATAAAATAAAGTATGTTTGTCTTTCAAGTCAAAACCCAAATAAAACTTTTATGAGTGTTTTAGCTACCGCAAATCAACATCCTCATCATGAGATTCGATTGGTATTTCATAACGGAACCTTAGAAGGTTATGATTTGCCTAAGTGCTGGACAGAACGTACAGAACTTTTTCGAGAGTGGTTTGTTGGTATGTTGACTCAGATCGGACAGGTTTATTTCGATGGAGCATCACCAAATTTTGATCGTGTGAAGTTGTATGGAGTTTTGCCTGGATTATCTAGTATGCATGATTTGGACAAACTTGTGTTTATAAGAGATGATGGTACTACCTATCAGAAAGATGTTGTTGAAGAAACACCATCTGTGTTGTCAGAGTTTTATGCTCAGGCTGCTGAATGATAGATTGTATCTATATTCCAACTTTAGGGAGAAGTCATAATCAAATTACATTTGATAATATGACGGAGAACGCACAACGGGTCACTAGACTCGTTGTGCAACCTAAAGAAAAGGACTTATATCCAAATTATCCAATCATTGTTTTACCTGACAATGACATTGGTATTACCGCTACTAGACGATGGATATATGAATATGCTAGTAAACAGAAATATTTTGTGTCAGATGATGACAGTAAATTTGCATGTAGAAAACCTTGGCATGATGGTGAAAAAACTAAACGTATAATGACAGAAGAAGATTGGAGTTATATGTTAGATACAACATCTAAATGGATGGATGAAGGTGTTTCTTTCGGAGGGCTACGTACTGGTGGTTTACCACCAGCAGGCACTGAATATATAGATAGTACAGGTTGTGCAGAAGTATTCTTTTTTGATGGAAATCAACTTCCTGATTCAAATGAATTAAGTTGGGATTTACCAATCTGTGAAGATATAAATCTTGTATTGCAATTGTTATTAAAAGGATATAGTTCTAGAATTTGGGATCGATTTTGTTACTTGTCAGATTTCGTTGGAACCTCTGGTGGGTGTTTAGATATGGGTAGAGATCTAAAAATGATAAATGATACTCATGCAAAACTAATTCAGAAGTTTCCACGATATGTTTCTTATAATGGTACAAAAGAAATGATGGGTGGTACTTTTAATAAAATTAAAGTGCAATACAAAAAGGCTTATAAAGAAAGTCAAACTTCTAATTTAGAGGAATTCATGAATGACACAGACAGGCAGACTAATGAATTATTACCACACTAATGCAAACAAAGTTAGACAGTTTATGGAAGCTTTCGGACAAGAAGTGAAGAAAGAACCAGAATGGGCAGATGAAGATACGACAAATTTACGAGTTGATTTAATTGACGAAGAATTTAATGAACTGAAACAAGCAGTTTATTCGTATGACGGTACAATGGAAGACGTAGCAGATGCTTTGTGTGATATTCTTTATGTGACTTATGGTATGGCTCACGCTTTCGGTATAGATATAGATGAGTGCTTTAGAGAAGTACACGTTTCAAATATGAGTAAATTGGGTGAAGATGGTAAACCAATTTATAGAGAGGATGGTAAAGTAGTTAAAGGGCCTAATTACAGGCCACCAAATCTAAAACAATATATGGAGTAAAATATTGACAAACTACAATGAGAGTTATTGGAGAACACTAAGTAAAGTTGTCTCCATGAGAGTAATGTTTACTTGTATTCATATTATGAATACATTTATAGTAACAGGTAGTTTAATGGCAGGAGTAAAAGTTGCCGGACTTGCATTTTTTGTAAATCCAGTTCTTTATTGGTTACATGAACGAGGATGGAATATCTGGCAGTGGGGTAGGTTTAGTGATGACAGACGCAAATTTAAAGAAGGTAATTGGCGAAGTTTAGGAAAAGATGTTACTTGGCGTATAGTCATAACAGGCTCCAATTTTGTTCTTCCGTATTTTGTAATTGGTAGTTTTGGAGATGCTTTAAAGGTTATGGGAGTTGCAACCCTAGTTAATATGACAATTTACTTTTGTCATGAAAGAATTTGGAATTTCTTTGGATGGGGTAGAACAGTAAAGGAGAACTAATGTTTGAATACAATTGTAAGATCGTTAGAGTGGTTGATGGCGATACTGTAGATGTAGATATCGACCTTGGTTTCGATGTGTGGTTAAAGAAACAACGTATTCGTTTATACGGAGTTGATACACCAGAAAGTCGGACTAGAGATTTAGAAGAAAAGAAGTATGGATTTGCAGCAAAGGCTTTTGTTGAAAAACATATTCCTGTCGGGTCTAAACAAATATTGAGAACTAAATTAGACGATGCTCGAGGAAAGTTTGGACGTATTCTTGGAGAATTTGTAAAAGAAATTGACAGTTCTACAATAGAAGGGCATACAACTTCAACAACAACTGTAAATCAAATGCTTATAGATACACATAATGCGGTTGCATATCATGGACAATCTAAAGAAGATATTGCAGAAGAACATTTACGAAATAGGGAAAAGGTTACATTATGAGTGATTTTTTAAAGAGTGTTATTAAAGAAGTTGGTAACGAATATGCATCTTTAGTTACAGATGGAGTTGAAGCTGGTGATGTTGATTCATATATTGATACAGGTTCTTATATCTTTAATGCTCTTTTGAGCGGTACTATACATGGTGGATTGCCTGCAAATAAAATTACAGCATTGGCGGGTGAAAGTGCTACAGGAAAAACATATTTTCTTATGGGTATGGTTAAAAACTTTTTAGATACTAACCCCGATGCTGGTGTTATTTATTTTGAAAGTGAATCTGCTTTAACAAAAGAACTAATTGTTAATCGTGGTATTGATCCAAATCGTATGGTTATAATGCCGGTTACTACAGTACAGGAATTTCGTACACAAGCTATTAAGGTTTTAGATACTTATTTGGTACAAGATGAATCAGAAAGAAAACCTTTATTTCTTTGTCTAGATAGTCTTGGTATGTTATCTACTACTAAAGAAGTAGAGGATACTGCCGAAGGTAAAGAGACTAGAGACATGACACGGGCTCAAGTTTTGAAGGCTTGTTTTAGAGTTTTGACATTGAAACTTGGTCGTGCGAAAGTACCTATGGTGGTTACGAACCACACCTATGATGTTGTGGGTTCAATGTTTCCACAGAAAGAGATGGGTGGTGGTTCTGGACTCAAGTATGCTGCGTCAACCATTATCTATTTGTCGAAAAAGAAAGAGAAGGATGGTACAGAGGTTGTTGGTAATATCATTCACTGTAAGAACCATAAATCTCGTTTGACTGTAGAAAATAAGATGGTTGATGTTCGTTTGACTTATGATAAGGGACTTGATAGGTATTATGGACTATTAGAACTTGCAGAAAAATATGATATATTTAAGAAAGTTTCTACAAGATTCGAACTTCCTGATGGAACTAAACAATTTGGTAAGACAATTCTAAATGATCCTACAACATATTTCACGGATGAAATAATGGAAAAGCTGAATAAGGCTGCTGGAGAGGAATTTTTATATGGATAATTATGTAAGGGTATATGAAAATGTTTTATCTGACACCCTTTGTGATGAAATTATAAAATTTTTTGAAGAAAATAAAAAACAACAAGTAACTCAAAAAGAAGGATCAATGTCCTTTACTGAAATTTCTATTACAGAAAATCCTAATTGGGTTGGTTATAACAAACAATTATCCAGAGTCTTAGTAAAGGGTGTTACAGAATATGCAAACGACTGTAATATGCTTCCACAACAATGGCCGAAAAAACATGGCTGGGAAAGTATACGAATAAAAAGATATTTACCAAATGACGAAGATCAATTCGATAACCATGTTGATGTTATGGATTATGATACTGCTAGACGATTCTTAGTTTTTTTTATATATCTTGATGATAATTTCTGTGGCCAAACTGTAGTAAATCCTAAAGATGATCTTTTTGTTTCATCTTGCAAAAAAGGTAGTATGTTAATCTTTCCACCAATGTGGCCTTGGTTACATAGGGGCGCAAAACCAATAAGAACTCCAAAATATATTGTCGGGAGTTATTTACATTATGTCTGATATTAAAGAAAAATACCAATTTGTAACACAGTCTGACCAAAAGTGGACAGCTATAGCTATTGAAGAAGGAAAATATAAGGGCGTAATCTACAAATATGGGAAAGTTACTGTCGGCGATAAAGAAAATTCAGAAGGCACTTTACCTTTTAGGTTTGAATATGATATATTAGATCCATATGGTTTAGAACAAAAAGATTTTGGAGAAGAGTTTTTTACTCTTATTGGAGATATCCTTGTAGATATCATAGATGACCAACTGAAAGAGGATAGTCTTGAATACACAGACGCAAACGATTGAAAGAACGGCACTTACACAATTAGTTACGAATGAAGAATATGCTCGCAAGGTTTTGCCCTTTCTAAAAGGTGATTATTTTTCTGACAAAACTGAGAGGACTATCTTTGAAGAAATCTCAAAATTTGTCGATAAGTATAATAAAATTCCTACACAAACTTCTCTAGAAATTGAAGTACAATCTAGAAAAGATTTGAACGAAACAGATTATAGTAAAGTTGTTGATGTAATTAAAACATTAAAACCGACTGATGTAGATTTTGATTGGTTGGTAGATACTACAGAAAAATTCTGTAAGGATAAGGCGGTATATAATGCGATTGTTGAAGGCATATCAATCATTGATGGGAAAGACAAAAAACGAGATGCAGATGCTATTCCGAGCATTCTCACTGATGCCTTGGCTGTCGGCTTTGATAATCGTGTTGGGCATGATTATTTACTTGATTATGATGATAGATTTGAGTTCTATCACAAAATAGAGGAAAAAATACCATTCGATCTTGAGTTTTTCAACAAGGTTACTAAGGGTGGACTTCCACCTAAGACACTAAATATCGCCCTTGCTGGCACGGGTGTAGGCAAAAGTTTGTTCATGTGCCACGTTGCAGCAAACTGTTTGTCTCAAGGTAGAAATGTTTTATACATTACTCTAGAGATGGCTGAAGAAAGAATTGCAGAACGTATTGATGCAAATTTAATGAATATTAGTATAGATGATTTGCATGAATTACCTAAACAGATGTTTGATGATAAGATTAATAAGATTATTAAAAAGACTTCTGGTAAATTAATTGTCAAAGAGTATCCAACAGCATCAGCACATACTGCACATTTTAGAGGACTTATCAAAGAACTCGCAATTAAGAAGACGTTCAAACCCGATATTATCTTTGTGGATTATCTGAATATATGTGCGTCCAGTAGATTTAAAGGAGCACAAAATGTTAACTCTTACATGTATGTTAAGGCGATTGCTGAGGAACTTAGGGGACTCGCTGTTGAAACAAACGTCCCAATTATGTCGGCTACACAAACTACACGTTCAGGCTTCGTTTCCTCAGATATTGGGCTGGAAGATACTTCTGAATCTTTCGGCCTACCGGCTACGGCTGACTTCATGTTTGCGCTTATTAGTAATGAAGAACTTGACGATCTTAATCAAATTGCAGTCAAACAACTTAAAAACCGATACAATGACCCCACAATGAATAAAAGATTTGTTCTGGGTATTGACAGAGCAAAAATGAGACTGTTTGATGTAGATTCTTCTGAACAAACAGAACTTGTTGACAGCGGACAAGAAGATCTAGTAGTTTTCGACAAAACAGATTTCAATAAATACGACGACTTTAAAGTATAAATACTTCTATAACAAATAGGAGTCTTCATATGGCTTTTCGCTTAGGCATAGCCGATACTATAAAGATTGTTCCTCCCGCTATAAAAGGACAATTTCAAGATATCGTTAAAGGTATGGATAGTGATACCTTTTTCGCTGATGATTCTTGGAATGGTTCTATAACTAAAGTCTTTATGGTTAAAATGTCTAAGGATAATTATGACATTGCTCTTACAAGAAAGATAGGCGGAAAACATAAACTATCGCAAGGACGAAGAAGGTGTGATTTTACGCTAGGGAAATCCGGCGATGTGAGAGTCTTTAAAATTGCTTTTCAAGAAAGTTCTAAAAAACCAGGCGCTCCTGATGGTGGTACTACACAACAACAAGAATTAGCATCTCTTTTCATGATTAGAAAAGCACTTTCATTACCATCAAAAATATATACAAATATAGATGATTTAAAATCTGATAAAAAAGGTTTTAATGAACTTCTAAGCGTATATCCAGAATTAGAAAATAATACAACGTGGTTGAATGGATTAATTGCTCAACAAAAAACTGTTGGTCAAAAACTGAAAGCTGGGCGTTATAATGAATTTAATAGAGATGGTGGATTTATGGATTTTATTAGTAAATTAGTATCAGAAAAATTCGGTATTAGAAAAAAAGATAACTGGAATCCTGCTGATGTTTGGGTAATCAAAGATGAAAGAAAATGTATTGAAGAAATAGAAGAATCAGTATCAGGTTCACATCCTACTATTATGGAATTAAATGAAGTAATGAAAAGAATGTGGGCTGATAAACGATTAAAAGGAATATCTCTAAAAGCAGTATCAGGTAAAGTGGCAAGGTGGGAAGAAGTTAATGTTGAAAACCTGTTATTTACAGAGAAAAATCAAGAAGCTGTTTTTGAATTAGACGAAAGTATGATTAAATTATCTTTAAAGGGTCGAGGCGTTTTTAGTTCTCAAGACACTATAATAAAAGTTAAAGAAGGAACAAGATATGAATACAAATTTCAGATTAAGATGAATTCTAGAGGATTTAGTAATCTGAAATTTGAACCTACTATGAAAGGTGCCGGTGCTGCTAGATTAGGTAAAGTTCCTTTAGATATGTTAAAAACAATGATGAGAGCTGATTATAAATTAATATTTACTAACAATAATAGTGAGTTTCCAAAAACGGTTGAAGAGTTTGCTAAAGAACAAGACAAATTTTTAAAAATGTGGAAGAATATAAAGAATCATTGTCAGACAGAAATAAGGACTGAAGAAGAGTTCATAAATAACTTTAAAGAAGCATTTTCTGTTGAATCTGATGTTGCAAATTCTAAACTTATGCAATTACAATTTTTGGATATGTTATACTCAAAAAAGAAAGATGAATACAATGAATTACTTACCAATATGGTATTTCTTGCGATGAAAAAGGGTAAATATTTTGGGCCCTTTGGGAAACTGTACTAATGATAACATTTAAAGAAATGTTGACAGAAGATAAGGGAGGCAAAAACCTTCACTTAGAACATCTAGAAGATGAAATAATTAATTACGGTGTAGATGGTGGCCGAGCAGCAATAAATTTTTTACGTTCACTAAGAGATATGTTGGCTGGTTCTTCTCGTTCCAGTGTCAACATGACGGTCAAATGGGACGGTGCGCCTGCAATTTTTGCTGGTATTGACCCCGAAGACGATAAGTTTTTTGTTGCTAAAAAATCTGTATTCAACGTCAATCCTAAACTATACAAAACAAAAGGAGAAATTGATGCGGATTTATCTGGAACACTTAATTCAAAATTTAAGGTTGCTTTATCTGAATTGTCTAAGTTGGGTATTGAAGGTGTATTACAAGGTGATCTTATGTTTACGGATGATTTATCTCCAGAATCCATTGATGGCGTTAAATATCTTACTTGCCAACCTAATACTGTTGTATATGCTGCTCCAGTGGGGTCGAAATTAGGTGATAAGTGGAAGAAAGCCAAGATTGGTATTGTATGGCATACCACCTATACAGGTGATACACTACAGGATATGACGGCATCTTTTGGTGTTAATATATCAGGTCTAAGAACACCTAGTTCTGTATGGATGGATGATGCAACATATAAGGATACTGCTGGTAAGTCTACATTTACAGAAAGAGAAACAGAGTCAATTACTAAAATATTATCTGCTACAGGTAGTACATTCCAACGAATCAATGCAAATAAATTACGTTCTTTTATTAAACTACAACAAAGTATGACAGGAACTTTGGCTGGTTCTTCTCTTAAAACTTATAATAATAGTAAGGTTCGTGCTGGAGAATTAATTAAAAATCCCGCCGCACATGCAAAGGGTTATGAGAAATGGGTTGCAGAATCTATTCAGAAACAGATAGATAAGGCAAAATCAGACAAAGGAAAACAAAAATATCAGAATATACAGAAGGAGTATTTACGAGAAGTGCGAAAACATACAGGTAACTTAAAACAAATTATTACTTTTCAAAATTTACTCGTTGATGCGAAGATGCAAATCGTTAAAAAACTAAATAGTGTTAAGGGATTAACTGATACGTTTATTAAAACGTCAAATGGATTTAAAGTGACAAATCCCGAAGGTTATGTTGCAATTGATAGAGTTTCGGGTGGAGCTGTTAAACTTGTAGACCGTATGGAGTTCTCGTTTAACAACTTTACCGCTATAAAGGCATGGGATAAATGAATAACTTTAGTAACCTTTATGAGAAAACAGTTGACGTAGTACAACGTCGAAAACAAGCTCGCCGTATGAAAAAACAGGCGAAATCCCCTACCTTTCAATTTAAAAAGAAAAAAGCAGCCCTCAAGATGCGTAATCCTGCTAAGTTAATGCAGATTGCTAGGAAGAAGGTAATTCAACAATACAGGGATAAATTTTATCCTGGCTATAAAGATATGGCTGTTCAACAGAAAGTTAAAACTGATCAGATTATTATGCAAAGATATGGTAAGAAGATAGACATACTTTCCAAGAAATTAGCAATAAAATTAAAGGGTGAAGAGAGTAAAAGAATTTCTGCTGCTAGAGAGAAAATGAATGTTTAAATTTAAAGAATTAATGGTGGAAGGTTCTGGTTTAGTCGTTATAAGTTTTGGACGATTTAATCCGCCTACTATCGGGCATGAAAAAGTAATAGAGAAAGTTAAATCTGTTGCTGGTTCTGCACCATTTCGAATTTATCCTTCCCATAGTGTAGGTGATAGGGATCCCCTCCCTCATACAAAGAAAATAGCATATATGCGTAAAATGTTCCCCAAATATAAGAGGAATATTGTTGCAGACAAAGAAGCTAAAACGGTTATACATATTGCACAAAAATTGTATGCAGAGGGATTTACAGATGTTATAATGGTTGCTGGTTCTGATAGGGTTAAAGAATTTGATACACTACTTCAGAAATATAATGGACAACCAGATAGAAAGGGTAAAGTCGCATACAAATTTAATACTATAAAGGTTGTAAATGCTGGCCAGAGGGATCCCGATGCCGAAGGTGTTACGGGTATGAGCGCCTCTAAGATGAGAGCCGCTGCTGCTGATAGTGACCTTGAATCTTTTTCTAAAGGAATTCCTAATACTCTGAATGACAATGATAAAAAGAAATTATATCTAGATGTTCGTAAACATATGGGTATTCGTGAAGCAAGAGAAATGGGTGAACTTAATGATTTTGAATCCATGAGAGATGCATATCTGACAGGACAGGTTTGGAAGATCGGCGATATCGTAGAATCAAATGGTTATGCTGGTAAAGTAATTAATCGTGGTACGAACTATCTTTCGTTTATGTCGGAAGACGGTAAGGTACATAAAACTTGGTTACATGATATTACACTTGATGAATCAGATGAATCAGAGATGTACAGACTTACAGCAAAAGCAATGAAATCTATGCCAGGTTCCCCTAAACAAAAAGCAATAATTAAACAGTTGAATGTATATCGTAAAAAACAAGGATTACCTTTGATAAAGGAATCAACTGAACTTAATACTATTGTAGAAGGCCTTTCTATGATGGTAAAAGACCCCAAGACTAAAAAGAAAGTCCAACTTGCTGGTGGACAAAAATTACAAATTGATAAAACAGTATATAACACCACTGGTATTACTAAAATGCAAGTGTTAGTTTTGGTTGCGCCTCTCTCTAAAGAGAAAAAAGTAATGTCTAAACAAGAGATTGAAGATGGCATGAAATCTGGTAAGATTAAAATAACTGATACAGGTTCGGTTTGGCAACCAGAAGAAGTTCAACTTGGAGAACGAGATTATAAGAAAGAATACGCTAACTATCACAGCAAACCAGAACAAATAGAAAGACGCTCTAGTAGGAATAAAGCTCGAAGAGTTATGGGAGATAAAGTAAAAAATGGTAAGGATGTAGGACATAAGGATAATAATCCTTTGAACAATGATCCAAAGAACTTACGAAATGAAGACCCATCGAAGAATCGTGCTGAACCAAGATTGCGTGAAGATACTCTTGATGAGATGGCTTGGTATAATAAAGTTAAATCTGCAATTCATCAAATGTCCCATCCTAAAGGATATGAAAAAATGGTGAAAGCTTATGTTGACGGTTTGAAAGATAAACAACATTATAATCATCCAAGTGCATGGGCTTCTGATGTCGCAAGAGAGCACGATATCGAGCCGAGAGGTTTAATTATGTACATCAATAAACTGGTTCAGAAAGGTAAATTGCCAAAAGAATTAAAGGCTCAAGTAGAAGAAAAACAACCCACAAATTTTCAAGAACTAGTCAAAGAGATAAATAATAAGAATAAAGAGGGAAAAATCAATGACAAATTATAGACAATCTATGTCTACGACTCTTGAATACATGGCTATGATTCGAGAGCGTAAATTAATAGAAAGAGAATTATCTGACACGGAATTGAAACGCCGTGAGGAAATTGCACAGGACATGAATGATGATGATTTCAAGGATCGTTATGGTGATCGTTGGAAAGAAGTTAAAATGGCTGTTGCAACCAAACAGGCAAAAACAGAAGCCATAGAACAAGAAAGAGATGATTTAATTGAAGCAGGCGGATTTTCTCCTTCTATGATTAAAAAACTGAAGAAGTCTTATTCAACAGTGGATAGGATTGATCCCACTTCTCCTGCTGGAAAGAAAATGACTACTCTTCTTGATAAAATGGGTGAAGATCAATTAAAAGCGATTGTTAAGGCTGATATCAAGTTTATTTCCCTTCTTGCTGTCAACCGTCTTATTCGTATGGGTTATAAGGCTAAAGATATTCAAAAACTAAAAACAGAACAAGTACAAATGCATGAAATGCTTGAAAGGTGGGAAGAAGAAGTTGAACTTGATGAAAAACTGAATATTGACAAAAGGCGTGAAGCAGGTCAAGGAGATTGGAGAGTAACCAATAAAGACCTTGGTGTTTGGACAGGCCCAGCACGTTCTGAGAAAGATGCTAAAGAGAAAGCAATGCGTAAGTGGGGAGTCAGAAAGAGTCAAGCAGCATCTCCAATGTTTATGAAAAATACAAAAGTGGTAAAAGAAGATGTTGAAGAATCTCTTAATGAAGATAATATGGATTTAATGAAGAAGGCTGCTGGTGGTGCAATGCAACACATTAAGTTAAAAGATGGTAAATTAAAAATGGATTCATTTACTGCATCTGCAATTATGGGTGTTTATGATAAAGTTAATCCAGCAAACAAGAAAAAAATAGAGACAATTATTAATAGGGGAAATAAAACTTCAATATTAAAACTTCAATCTATGGCAATGAAAGCGACAAAAAAGGAAGAAGTTGAACTTGATGAAGCGCCAAAGTACGAACTCTACCATAAAGACTTCTCCTCTGCTATGCAACACGCATACAAGATGGCAAAGAAGCTTCACGGTATTACTATTGATCCCAAAGAGATTGATGATAAGGTTGCAACCGGCCCAAGAAAACCCGGCTCTGGTAAGACTAACAAGTATCGACTCAAAGGTGATAAGGGTGCTATCCAAGTTCAAGTATATAACAAGGGTGGTAGTAAACCATACGAGCTGAACTTCTATAAAGAAGAAGTTGAACTTGATGAAGGTAAGATGAAAGACCTACTAATCAAAGGACAAGACCTTGAAGCATATGCTAAAAAACATGGTGGTATTGATAAAAAAGATATGATGAAAGTCGCAGCCATGTTAAAGAAAGGTAATAAGTCTGGTGCATTAAAATATGCAAAAGCTTTGGATACAGATCCAAGAGATTATATCTTAGATTTAATGGGTGAAGAAGTTGAACTTGATGAGTCAGAATTTAGTGCAATGGCTTATGGTAAGAAAGATCAAAGGTTCGTAGTGAAACCAAGAGATACTAGAGGTATGGCTGGAAAACAAGACAAATTCAAAATGTATGTTGTACAGTTGGATAATAGGGGCAACGAGAAAAAGATAATTAAGGATTTAGGTTCTCATGTTTCTATTGCTAGTGCTCAGAAATTTGCAAAGAATAGAGGTATCATTGAGGAAGTTGAACTTAATGAACGTCCTTCACCAATGATGGCAAAAGGTAATTACTATACTGTAGGTGGTGATCGTTATGACGGTGGTGTAGTGTTTACAGTTTATGTAAAAGGTAAAAAAGTTCATAGTCAAATTTTGGATGGCACACAGGATTACGAATTCAAAGGTAAAAAGTATAAAGATGTTAATAAAGCAATGGACGCAATTGCAAAGGCTCACAGGTTGAAGAGTTCAGATTTTGCAAAAGTAAATGAACAATTTGATGAAGGATACCTTGAACTAGAATTTAAGGATAAGAGAAAAGCAGAACAAGCTTATAATTATATTAATAATAAGATTTGGTCTGGTGGAAATCCCCCTTATGAAGATTTCAATCAAGAAGGTAATTCACTTCAGATTGATACGGATGGTAACTTAAATCGCCGTAATCAAATGCTTAAAGATTTGAAAAAGGAGTTACCAAGGGACTTACAATTTAAGGTTGCGGTTAATGAAGCATGGGAAATTGGTACAGATGCTTATCGCAAATATCTTGAAGACTTGACACCAATGGAAAGTGCTCGTAGTGACGCAATGCGAGCAATGCGTAAAGACAAGTCAATGATTCGTGGTAAAGACTCTGCTGATGTTGATGATGTCGCAACAGATACAGATAGAAAGGCTGCAAATAAGAATATTCTACAACAGTTGAAAAAATCTCTTGACACAAAGGGTAAAGCTGAAATAGAATTTCTTGATAAAAAGAAGAAACGGGTTCCTTATGATATTGCAGTTAAAGTGGTGAAAAAATATATGGGTTATAGGAAGTCTAATGAAAAGGGACAATTCCAAGCAAAAATTGCAAAGTCATATAGAGATATGTTAAAAGCTTTAAAAGAGGATTACAAACCCCAAACAACAATTCTAGATAGGATTGACGTAAAGATACAGGAGAGAAAAAATGGGTAAAAAATACCTTGATACAAAAGGTGGTACGCTTGAATCGTCCATTCTAGATGTTTGGAAGCAAGCAGCCGTAGTTACAGAAACTAATAAGAACGACAAGTCTGACGATGGTGAAGGACTTGATTCAGTTCAACCTAAAGCGGTTAAGAAGAAGTTTGCCAACCGTAAGGACAAAGATATTGACAATGACGGTGATACTGATTCGTCTGATGAATACCTACACAAACGTAGGAAAGCAGTTTCTAAGGCAGTTTCAACGGATGAACAACTTGCAAAGATTAAAGGCAATACTCCAGCAGATCATGGACGCCGTGCTGCTGTAGAAGATGATATTGAACGTGCAGAGAAAAAGGGCGATAAGAAACTTGCTAAAAAACTTAAAGAAATGGGTGGAACATATATGTCTGCTGCTCGTCAATTGAAAGATCCTAAGAAAGAGATGATGGTATCCCTAAAAGGAAAAGTCAAGGTTATTGATAAATCAGATTGGCCAATGTTCCAAAAGAAGGGATATGTTCAGGCAGAACAGACTGAAATTGATGAGTATATTACCAAAGAAGGCGCTCGTAAAAAGGTTGCCGGTGGTGATGGACGAATGAATGAAGGTGGTAAGAAAGAAGAAGTTGATGTTGACCTTGATGAAAATGCAGAAGAGTATACAAAAACTTCTTACTTTACTGTACAATCTATGCGTGAACGTCTACATCAGGTTTGGGGTGAAGCTCATGTTCCTGGCCACGATGAGGATGAAGATGAAAAGGTGAAAGGCCCTAAGGCTAAAACTGACACAGGTAAAAAAGCTGCGAAGATTGATGTTAAACCAGAAATTACTGAAAAGAAAAAGAAAAGTATTAAGTCAGGGTATAATTATTAAAAATGAAAAACATAATGGAACTTCTAGAGGCATCGAAAGATGACTTGCCTGAAATCTATTGCGACTTAGACATGGTACTCGTCAACTTTATGAAGGGTGCTGATGATGCTGTCGGCGGAGATGGTTTCGTTGCAAATAGAGATAAGGATGAAAAGTGGGGAAAGATTAATAACACCAAAAACTTTTGGGTAAATCTTGAGTGGATGCCTGGCGCAAAACGTCTTTATCAGTTCATTGCACGTTATGATCCTCATGTTCTATCTGCATATTCTGGTAAAGATCCCAACTCCAAAAATGGGAAATTGAAGTGGTTAGCAAAGCATACCAAGTTTAAGAAACCAAATATCAATCTGGTTTTGCGTTCACAGAAACAGAAGTATGCTACTGCTAATGGTAAACCAAATGTATTGATTGATGACTACATAAAGAACATAAACGAGTGGGAATCAAAAGGTGGTATTGGAGTTCATCATACAAGTGTTTCCAAAACTATCAACGAATTAAAGAGATTAGGGTTTAAATAGTTATAAATAGTAATAAATAAACAATATTCTTGCAAGAATAAGGAGAAATAAAATGCCTTTATGGGGAGCTACAGATGCTGATGAGTCTGCACCGAAATGGCTGACTACAGCAGAAAAGAAAGAAGTATCAGCAACTACTCGTGGCTGGGAAATAGAAGCTGGTTCTTCTATGACAGGAAACGACAATACTTCTGCACAACGGGAAGTTCTAGTTGCAATCGGTGGACTTGCTACATCTATCGGACAAGCAACAATTGCTAGTGTTGATTGGAATACAACTACAGCAGATAAATCTGATGGATTTACGCTGAGTGTTACAGTTCGATACAACGAAGCAGTTACAGTAACTACATCTGGTGGAACACCGACACTTGCAGTTACGAATAGTAACGCTGGTTCGGGTTCGGGTCGTGGTCCACACTCACTGTCGTATGCATCTGGTTCTGGTTCTAATGAACTTGTATTTACACTTGCGATTGGTGCTGCTAACGCCGCAACAAATGCCGATGACGTATTGTCAGTAGCAGCTCAAAGTGTTGCATTGAACAGTGGTACGATAGTAGATACTATTGGTGCTGGAAATGCTGAACTTGTAATTACTGCTGCACAAGGAACTGCTTGTGGAACGGTTACTGTTACTGCATAAATAATTTAACAATTCTATAACATTAAGGAGTGAATTGAATGTCATTAACTAAAGATCAAATCGTTGAAAGACGAGATACTATTATTGCTGATGCTAAAGAAGTCCAGAAACGGCTGGAAGAATTGAGTAAGGCAACGGAAGAGAATAAGAACTTGTTGCAGGCACTTAGTGGTGCATTACAACAGTGTAACGAGTTTCTTAAAAGTTTTGAGGATGATAATAGTGATGCCGGAAATGGGAAAAAGAAACCCGATTAACGGCAGTAGGATTCCCCGATAACATGGGGTTAACATATAGGAGAAAGCCAAAATGGCAGATAAGAAAATTACCGCATTGACGGATCTATCGACAGGTATTGCTGGCGCAGACTTGTTGCATGTGATTGATGACCCTACGGGCACACCAATCAATAAGAAGGTATCGGTTACAAACTTTGTTAATAACCTTCCTTCCTTTATCGGGTTTTCGAACTCGTATGAAAATATTTCGGACGCAACTACAACTGCGTTTTCGATTACTCACGCTCTAACTCTATTGGAAACTTCTGGTACAGCTACTGCTTGTACTCTTGCAGACGGTACGGTTATCGGACAGTTGAAAGTTATCATTAATGATACAGATGGTGGTTCTGCTGAACTTACCCCTGCTGACCCACTTGGGTTCACCAATATTGACTTTGTTAACGATGGCGACAGTGTTACATTGATGTGGACAGGTTCTTCTTGGGCTTGTATCGCAGCAGTTAATGTTGCTACTAATTGGGGAATCGTAGAGATTTCTGACGACTAATAGGAGTTAGGGGGGAGATTTCTCCCCCCATTCCTCAACTAAGTTAGGAGAATAAAAATGGCCAGAGATGATGGCGTAAGAATGGGTGCTGGTGGTAAAGTTATGGTACAAGAAATTGTCGAAGCTCCAGATCCAACACCACTTGCTGTAAAGCAAAATAAAGTTGAAGTATTAAAGGAAGTCATTCAAGACACACTTCCTTCTGATGTTGAAGCAGAAATTGATGGTGATGACGATGAAGACGTTTAGACAAAAACTTAACGAGCTGACAGGCACATCCCATCAAGAACGAGCCTTAGATAAAAATATTAATCCTGGCGCTTTTACTGACCCTGTAGTAATGAAGAAAATTAATGCATGGGTTGGACAAATTGCTGGAAGTTATGTGATGCCAGAAGAAGCAGTACATCAATTAAGAAATGCTCTTATGAAAATAGGACTTACATTTGGTGAAGCTGCCATGGAAGGAAATAGTGGTTCCGTTGAATTGCCTCTAACACTTTATGGAGGAAGGTTTGGTAAAGATACCGATACTCCCTATGATGAATTTGTAAATGATGATGGTATTTCCCACCAAGTAGAAGGTGGACTTGCGTTAGTAATTAATTACGAAATGAGTGAGGATAATTCTTGTAGGTTGACTGCTTCTATTAAGTAGATGTATGAAAAGATAACGAGAGAAAATGTTGCAATGTTTGCAATAAAACATTACAACAATCCTCAGTGTGAAGGCGAAAAAGAGTTTTATGATGATATGAAGAGGTTTAAATATATTAAACGTCTTCTGCGTAAGTATCATGAACAAGGCGTTTTGAAAGAGCGTTTGTTATTGAATCATATTATCATTTTGAATAATTTATTCGGTGCTGAGGCTTGTGTGACTTTACTTCTATTTAAGATAGAACAGAAGTATTGGAGTTCACTCAAGTCTTTTTTATTATATTTAAATTTAATAAAGCCTAATGAAGAGATGTTAGATATAAAAGTTGACATATTTCTTTTGGGAAAATTAAAGGAACTGTAATGGGAAGAGCGATAGACTTATTCGTAACTTACAGATTTATACGACTTCTCACTACTCCATTTGAGAAGACAGATGCCTTTAAATTAGGTATAATTGATAAAGCGGGTAATCGTGTTTTACAAAAAGGAACAACATTAGCCACTGAATTAAATACTGCTGAAGAAAGAAACGCTTATACCATTCTTCATAAACTCGTATTCAATATCAAGAAAATATTTGCTAAAGTGCCTGGACTTAGAACGAAAGTCGGGACATATGCTGCAGCCTTATTCCTTTTAAAAGATACCTTTAAAGAACATGTTGAAGATCCTGCTGTATTTGAAAAAGAATTCATGAAATATCTTCAAGAACAGGGTGTGGAATTCGATGATAGTATAAGTGAAACTGTAGTAGGATTTGGTGAAGTTTTACCAAAGGGACAATATATTCTTGTCAATGATATTCTAAATAAAGAAGAAGAAGAATTATCTGCTAAAAAAGGAGATAAAGTCGAGGCGTTTGATGATGAACCACCTGTGGATACTGTTTTAGGAGTAGAAATATTTCCAGTTATTCACATGAAAACAAAAGAAAAATTATATGTAAGTTTGGAGGATATTAAAGATGCCTGATTGGAAAGAAGTAAGTCCTTATACTGGCCAGGAAATAGAAGAAGATGCGCCTGCTAATTCTGTAGCGGGTGGTGGTGTTTCTATGCCTCCTGATGCAGTACATCAGAAAAAGAAGAAAACTCTAATTGATGGACGAACCAAAGCGTATAAAATGCACAGACGTAAGTTAGAAGCGTCTAGAGAGAAAAGATTAAATAATAAAAGTCGTACATATGTCGAGTCTATTCTTAATCGAATGAAAGAATTTTCGTCTGATGAAGAGCTTTAAATCTCATAGAAAAGATATAGAACGTAAAAAAGTACAAGAAGATTTAAGTTCTCAAGGACTTCTCGAAAATCCAGAGGACTTACATGTTCTTGAACAGGCTGGTTTGGTCCAAATTCAACCAGAACCAACAGTTCCACATTTTATAGAAAGTGTAAGTGAAGCTTCTAATCCAGTTACATATAAATCGTATGATGATATTACTCTTAATCAATTAAACAATATTGAAAAATATGCAGATAAATTATTTTCTAAAGTAGGTATTGATGTAGAATTTACTCGACATTTTCTTGATCGTGTAAATGATGCACGAAATAAAAGACAAATTACACCTGCTGAACTAACCCGGCTATTCAAACAATCTTATAAAAAGTACGGTAAGAAAATTGCAACTCTTGGGCCAGATGCTCAAGCAGTTATCAATGACATGCGTACTGATATTAACATGCCTTTTGTTTTAGAACCAAAAGGAAATATGTTAGAACTCATTGCAAAAACTGTAATGAGAAAGAAAGATTTTCGAACAACAAATCCAAAATTATCATTTGAATCTACTTTCGAAGATAATGATATAACAAAATTTAAAAATGACCTAGAAGATATCTCTGCCATGATTGATATTAAATCTGAAAGAGATATGATTGCTGAAAGAGAAAAAGATGTAATTCAATCACTCAATGAAGTAAATGAAGCATATAATGAAGTAGAACAACTTGGAGTAGATTTAATTCAAGATCCATTCTTGAGTAGATATCTACCGCCCGACCCTGATCCAAATTCACCAGAGGATATTGCTGGACATATTTCTCAAGAAGGACATATTCTACCAGAAGAATTAACTATTGTTCAATCTCTATCAGAAGAACTAACACAATTAAAACGTAGTTTACCAAATATGATGGCAACTACTGCTGGTGGTGGTGAAGTACTTTTAAAGTACATGGATGATGTTGATGCGTCTGCAAGAACTGATGGATATTTCTTTAAGTATCGTGCATCTGATGGTAAATTTATTGGCTCTGCATCAACTGTTTCGGATGAACAAATTCAAGATGTTATTGGTGCTATGGTTACATCGAATACCGAAAGTGGTATTACAGTAGCATATCAAGATGGTGATGGTACATTAGATTTTACAATTGGAACACTTAATCAAGACACTACTGGAAATGCAGCTACTGCAACTGCATTAGAGACTGCAAGAACAATCGGCGGTGTATCATTTGACGGTACTGCGAATATTAATCTGCCTGGCGTAAATGCTTCTGGTACTCAAGACACTAGTGGAACTGCTGCAACTGCTACTTTAGCAACAACAGTTACAGTTACAGACAGTACCGCAAATACAAACTTCCCTGTAGTCTTCCATAATGAATCTAATGCATTGTTAGATGATACTGGTGCGTTGCGATACAATCCAAGTACAGGTGAACTACTTGTTCCAAAACTCACTGTAGCGGGTACAACCACAACGGTTGATACTGTTACTATGGAAGCATCTAATGCGATTGTATTTGAGGGTGCAACTGCTGATGCACATGAAATAACCCTAACAGTTACCGATCCAACGGCAGACAGGACAATTACATTACCGAATGTATCTGGTACTGTTTCATTAATCACAGCAACTGAAACTCTAACTAATAAAACTCTTACAAGTCCAGTTCTTAATACTCCAACTGTTGGAACATCTATTACACCAGCTAGTGATGATGGAGCAACTCTTGGTACGTCTTCATTAAATTGGTCGGACATATACCTTGCTGATGGCGCTATAATTAATTTTGGTGATGACCAAGATGTTGTTTTAACACATATTCATAATACTGGTTTAAGACTTAATGATGGTGATAAGTTAAACTTTGGTACTAGTGATGACTTGTCAATTTACCACGATGGAAATAATTCAGCATTGACTCATAGTGGAACTGGTGACTTCTATGTGCAAGCCGATAACTTCCATTTCAGAACTTCCTCAACAAGTGAAAATGCTATTACCACTACGTTGAATGGTGCTGTTACTCTTTATCATAATGCTAATGCGAAACTTGCAACCACAGCATCTGGCGTTTCCGTAACTGGTAGTGGAACCTTTTCTACAAACTTGGTAATCGGAGATGGCGGTAATATTGGATCAGCAAGTGATACAGATGCAATTGCAATTGCCTCTGATGGTAAGGTTACATTTACACAAGAAATTATTGCAACATCACTAGATATTTCTGGCGATGTAGATGTTGATGGTACATTAGAAACAGATGCATTAACAATTGGTGGTGTTACACTTGCTGAAACTATTGCTGATACAGTTGGTGCAATGGTTGGTTCTAATACAGAAACAGGTATCACGGTAACATATGAGGACGGTGATAATACTTTAGATTTTGTTATTGGCACACTTAATCAAAATACTACAGGAAGTGCTGCAACTTTAACAACTGCAAGAAGTATCGCAATGTCAGGTGATGTTGTGTGGAGTGTATCATTTGATGGCAGTGCTGCGGTAACTGCTGCTGGAACTATACAGAGTGGCGCAGTAGAAACGGGAATGATTGCTGCTGACGCAATAACTGCTGCAAAGATTGCTGACGATGTTATTAATTCAGAACACTATGTAGATGGTTCAATTGATACTGCTCATATTGCTGATGATGCTGTCACCGCTGCAAAACTTGCCGCTGGCAATATTGTTTCTAGTCACCTTGCTTCTAATGCTGTAGAAACTTCTAATATAAATGCAGATGCAGTAACAGGAGCAAAGATTGCTGATGACTCTATAAATAGTGAACACTATGTAGATGGTTCGATTGATACAGCACATATAGCTGACGATCAAGTTACGGAAGCAAAAATGGCAGATGATGCAATTGGTTCTGCCCAACTTAAAACACTATCCACATTATTAATTAAAAATTCTAGTGGAAGTACATTGAAAACTGTACATGGAGCGGGAGCATGATAAAGGTATATATATTAATAGTTGTTGTGGGACTTGTTGGTGGTGTGTGTTATGGGGGATATTCATATTACAAAGATACACAAGAACGCATTTCTACTCTAACTGCAAATAATGCTAAGTTAGAAGTTGCTGCAGAACAACAAGAAGAAACAATCAATACGATGATTGAAGATCGAGAGAAATTAACAGAACTAAATAAAGGTTTACAGAAAGAACTACAAACAGCAGAGCGTTATGGAGATCAACTTCGTAACACTTTACGAAAACACAATTTAACTCACTTGGCAAATAAGAAGCCAAGTATAATAGAACGGAAGATGCAAAATGCGACTAACAGGTTATGGGATTGTCTTGCTGACATCACTAATGCTGATGGGGTGTTCATTGATGCCGGAACCGAAAGTAGTAACTGTCACAAAGATGGTAAGAAGCGAAGTTCCGATAGTATCACACCCAAAGCAAGTAATACTAAATGATGTAAAAATTTATGTAGTTTCTAAGTTAAACTATGAAGAGTTTGTTAAGAATTATGAAGCAAAGAATGGCTCTGATTCGTATATTGCTTTATCGGTTAAAGATTATGAAAACCTTGCATTAAACTTTGCTGAATTAAGACGATATATAGAACAACAAAAACAGATCATTGTTTATTATGAAAAGGCTGTGTCACCAAATCCGAAAGAAGAAAAGGAAGGAAAAAAATGAGTATCCAAAAACACATTGAAGCAGATCCTCGTAATAAACCAGTAGAAAAGGTAGAAGAGAAGTCTGAAGAAAAACCTAAGAAAAAAACTTCTAGAAAAAGGAAAAAATAATGGGTAGTTTTAATAATAAAATTGCCGCAGAGTTTAATCCTCCAAGAAAATGGGTTCTTTCAAGGGCCCTTTCTTATAAGAATGAAGAGATTGATTCAGAGACTTTAGAAAAAGTTGGTGTAAAAGTAAAATCAGACCGTATATCTGTTTCTAAAGGTTTTGTAACTGATCTTGCATCTGTCCCTCGTATGTGTTGGATGTTTATTGCGCCGTGGGATATTGCTCGTGCTGCAATTATACACGATCTTCTTTACAAACGTATTCGTCAATATCGTGCTGCAAATGAAGATGTTCATGATGTTAATGTTGAAGAAGTTCAAAGAACATATAAAGCTGCAAAGAAGGCAGCAGATGATGTTTTTCTAATGGGCATGAAAGACGCAGAACCACCTGTTGCTAAATGGAAAATACATTCTGCATATAATGCTGTAAAACTTTTTGGTCGGTGGTCTATTATTCCTAGAGAGGAAGATTAGGTGGCAAAAGCAAGTATTGATATTTACAGACAAAAACCGCCAAAGAAAACAAGTCAAGGTGGCAATCATAGCATGATAAAAACATCCTCTATGAGCAAATCAAGACGGCGATCTTATAAGAAATATAGAGGACAAGGTAAACGGTAGGAGAAACAAATGGCCTGTACAAACGAAGACTGCGAAAATCCGTTATGCGATTGTGATCCTTGTTACTGCAAAGAGGATGATGAATGTCCTTGTTGCATTGGTGCGCCCGAATAAATGTGGCTCTTTTTAATTAGCAATATTGCTGGAAGTATACTTGGTAGTGCAGCAGATTCTTGGTTTGCAGACACAAAACTAGGTATATGGTTCTACAACAAAGTTGACGATGTTTCGACATGGGCTTCGAAAAAATTGGGGTTGAAGATTTTAAAGGATGAACAAAATTGGGAGACAAAATATCCAAATGTCGCTGAAAAAATCAAAACACTAGAAGCCAGAATTAAGAAACTAGAAAAAAGGAGAAAATAAGATGGGATGGATTAAAGATAGATTTATGGAACGTACATCATGGGACGGCGGAATGCTTGTCGCTGTTGGTGTAGTTGGATTATTCTTCTCAGCAATCATACCAATGAATATTGTTTGTTGGGCTGCTATTGCATGGGGAGTTGTTACCATGATGAAGTCTGAGGATTAAATTATGCCAGAGTTGGAAACAGAAGTCGAACTTCTTAAAAGAGAGTTGCATGACCAAAAGAAAATTCATGATAGACTTGATATAGCAATTGAGAAGCTCACTGATGTTTCCAACTCTATTCACCGCATGCTTGCGGTTCATGAAGAGAAAATTGCTCGACAAGAAGAGGCAATTTTTGAGGCTGAACAGAAAATCGAAGTTCGCAGAAGTGAACTTTTAGTTAAAATAGATGAACTTCATTCCAGAGTTACTACTAATACTAAAGAGATTATGACTGCTGCATCTGCTCAACACCAGCAACAAAATAAAGAAATTGCTAAATTAAGAGAAGATATTAATAATAGAGTGGGTGTATTAGAAAAGTGGCGTTATGTGATTATCGGTGGCAGTATAGTAGCAGGATTTATGTTACATAAGTTTGTTACATTTGGCACTTGACATAATTAGTACAATAGTGTATGATGCACTTTATGACTTCATACATTGATATCAAATATCTCAATTTAATTCAACACAATCTGTCACAATTCAAGAAAAAGGGCGATTTCCTGTGGAATTTTCGTTGCCCTTATTGTGGAGATTCTAAGAGATCCCGTACAAAGGCCCGAGGGTTCGTATACCAGAAGAAGAATGACCTTTTTTATAAATGTCATAATTGTGGAGTAGGTACGACATTAGGGAAATTAATTGAACATATAGACTCAAAAACTTATGATGACTATATACTAGAACGATACAGAACTGGGGTGAAAACAAATAACCCTGAGCCGGAGTTTAAATTTAATGCACCTATTTTTCGTAAAAAAGGCATTTTCGATAACTTATCAAGTATTTCGGAACTGCCTTGTGACCATCCAGCAAGGAAAATTATTGAAAGAAGACTTTTACCAAAAGAGTCGCTCTCCGATTTGTATCTATGCAAGTCATTTTATAAATTCACGAATTCATTAGTACCAAATAAATTCCCATCGTTAGATGGGGATCATCCTAGACTATTGATTCCATTTCGTGATGAGAAAGGTGAAATATTTGCGTATCAAGGAAGGGCGTTTGGTAATGAACAACCGAAATATATAACTATTAGACTTGATAATGAACATGATAAAATATTTGGGTTAGACAGAGTTGTTAATGATAAAGATATATTAGTAGTAGAAGGGCCATTAGACAGTTTATTTTTGAATAATTGTATTGCCGTTGCTGGTTCTGATTTTTCAAAACCATTTTCGGTAGGGGGGAAACTTATTACCAATGAACAGTTGACAGTTATTTTTGATAATGAACCAAGAAATCTCGAAATCTGTAAACAAATTAAAAGAACTATTGCACAAGGACGTAAAGTAGTTTTGTGGCCTAATACTGTATTAGATAAGGATATAAACGACATGATCTTGTCAGGAATGACAAAAGAAGAAATACAAGATATAATAGAAACGAATACTTTTAGTACAGCTGAGGCTCAACTAAAATTTGCAGAATGGAGAAAAATAGATGTCTAAGCTAAACGGAAATAATTACCTACCCACTTCATACCAAGAATTTATACATCTCTCACGTTATTCTCGTTGGCTTCCAGAAGAAGGTAGACGGGAGACATGGGCAGAAACGGTGTCACGATATTTTAATTTTTTTGATGAACATCTTATGGAGTTACACGAATTTAAATTACCTAAAGGAATAAGAGAAGAATTAGAAGAAGCAGTTCTTAGTTTAAAAGTTATGCCTTCAATGCGTTGTATTATGACAGCGGGAGAAGCATTGAAGAGAGAAAATATCGCTGGTTATAATTGTTCCTATGTTGCAGTTAATCGTCCACAGGCATTTGATGAAATTCTTTATGTATTAATGAATGGAACAGGTGTTGGTTTTAGTGTAGAAAGACAATTTGTAAATGAATTACCTAGAGTTGCAGAAGAATTTTTTGTAACAGATACAGTAGTTACAGTTGCAGACAGTAAATTGGGATGGGCAAAGGCATTTAAGGAGATTGTTGGTATGTTGTATATTGGACAGATTCCACGGTGGGATTTGTCTAAAGTTCGACCTGCTGGTTCTCCATTAAAAACTTTCGGTGGTAGGGCATCTGGCCCAGAACCTCTAGAGTCCCTTTTTAATTTTACTGTTAATATATTCAAGAACTCAGCAGGTCGTAAGTTGTCTTCTATTGAGTGTCACGATATAGTATGTAAGATTGCAGAGATTGTAGTGGTAGGTGGAGTACGCCGTTCAGCACTCATCTCCCTCTCTAATCTATCGGATGATCGTATGCGGGCTGCAAAACATGGACAATGGTGGGATAATAATCCCCAACGTGCGCTTGCAAACAATAGTGCATGTTATTCAGAGAAGCCTGATATTGGTGTATTCATGGACGAATGGAAGGCTCTTTATGAGTCTAAGTCTGGTGAGCGTGGTATCTTTAATCGTGAATCTGCTGTTATGATGGCTGAACGTAATGGTCGAAGAAATGTAAATCATGAATTTGGAACGAATCCTTGTTCCGAAATCATTCTGCGAGACAGGGAATTCTGCAATCTTTCAGAGGTAGTAGTACGAGTTACCGATACAGTAGAAACCTTGAAGAAGAAAGCACGACTTGCTGCACTTCTAGGAACTATTCAATCTACTCTTGTTAACTTTAAATATGTATCTGCTGGATGGAGAAAGAATTGTGAAGAGGAACGTCTACTTGGTGTTTCTCTTACTGGTATTATGGATTCCCCTCTTACAAATGGCAATGAAGGCGATCTCTCTAAACTTTTAGATGAATTGCGTGATATTGTAGTTGCAACAAATAAAGAATTTGCAAAGAAGATAGGCATTAATCAATCTGTCGCTACAACGTGTGTTAAACCCTCTGGAACGGTGTCACAGTTGACAGATGCAGCATCTGGTATACATGCTCGTCATAACCCCTACTATATAAGAACAGTAAGGGGAGATAAAAAAGATCCGTTGACTAAAATGATGAGTGATGAAGGATTTCCCGTAGAAGATGACCATTTAAATCCTACTCATACAGCAGTATTTTCTTTCCCCATGAAAGTAGAGAAAGGTGCTGTTTTTCGTAGTGACAAGACAGCAATAGAACAATTGGAACTATGGAAAACTTACCAAGAACATTGGTGTGAACACAAACCATCAGTAACCATTTCTGTAAAAGAAAATGAATGGCTTGAAGTTGGTGCTTGGGTTTACAAGAATTTTGATTATATGAGCGGTGTAAGTTTCCTTCCATTTTCAGAACACACATATAAACAAGCTCCATATCAAGATTGTGAAGAGAAAGATTATGAAGAACTTCTTAATCGTATGCCAAAGAATGTAGATTGGTCTAAGTTATCAGAATATGAAAATGTAGATATGACTATAGGTTCTCAAGAACTTGCTTGTACAGCCGGAGTGTGTGAAATAGTAGATTTAGTAGCCTCTCCTACTGTTTCTGTAGAACCTATGGAAATTAATGCATGAAATTAATAGTATGCGTATCTTGCGAAGGGGAATTTACAATAAAACATTCTATGGATGAACATTTCTATAGAATGTCTTATTGTCCCTTTTGTGGCGAATCATTAGATGAAGAGCTTGAAGATGATATTGAAGACATGGAATGGGATGATGAATAGTGTTAATAAGTGATGAAGAATATAAAATATTTGAAACTTGGATGCGAGAATATATTGATCAATATTGTCTTATTAGAAAAGGAAAAGAAATAAATCACAGGATGCCTCCTAAATCTGGAAACAATTGGTATACTTGGCAATTTTATCTCCGGCGAGGATTGTTTGATCCTATTTTTTTATCTGCTTTAAGTCAAATGTTTATCTATAAAGTAGAAAGAGAAATAGGACATTTTAATTTTCAATTATCAGGATTAGAAACAGGTGCAACTCCTATGCTTGCAGCTATTCCTTTAGTATTAAAGGGGTTTGATATAAATTTAAATTCGTTTGTTGTAAGAAAAGAACAAAAAACTTATGGCCTTATGAATTGGATTGAAGGCCGTCCTGAGAAAAATAAACCAGTTATGATTATAGATGATGTATGTGGCTCTAGTATGAGTATGAAAAAAGCAAAAGAAATTTGTGAAAATTCAACAATAGATTCACAAGGTATGGAAGTAATGAATGTTGTATTTGCCATTGTAAATAAATGGTCTAAATATAGTGATAAGGATAGTTTTGAGAATCATACTAGACAAATACCAGATACAAAAATTATTCATTTTTTTAATTGTGATGATTGGGACTTATATAAACATAATGAAAACGCAAAGTGCTAAAGCAAAGGGTAGACGATTACAACAATGGTTTCGTGATCTTCTTATAGAAAAATTAGACGTTCATCCAGAAGATATAGAATCTCGTTCTATGGGTGCTGGTGGAGAAGACCTTATCATGGCCCGTGCTGCAAGAAAGAAATTTCCCTACTCTATAGAGTGTAAGAATCAAGAAAGTATTAATGTCTGGAAATCGTATGAACAGGCACAAGAAAATTCGGGTGACTATGAACCTATTGTAGTATTGAAACGCAATAAATCAAAACCTCTTGTTTTGGTGGATGCAGATTATTTTGTGAGATTGCATAATGAATTGGTGGATTGAAGAATATAAGAAATATCATGCTGAGTTAAATACGCATTATCCTGGCAATAATCTAAAACCACAACTACATCATATTATTGATTTGGTAAAAGATACTAAATCAAAAACCTTGTTAGATTTTGGATGTGGTAAAGGTTTACAATATACAAAACACAATCACCATAAAGAACTTGGTGTAATGCCTTCATTGTATGATCCTGCTGTACCAGAATTTGAAGTTTTACCAGAAGGCCCTTTTGATGGTATATATTCTACAGATGTTATGGAACATATACCGAAAGAACAATTACCTGAGACATTTAATTATATTTTTTCAAGAGCAGAGAAGTTTGTGTTTCTTGCGATATGCACCAAACCAGCTATTGCTGTACTTCCAAGTGGAGAAAATGCCCATTGTACAGTAGAACCTATAGGGTTTTGGACTACAATGATTGAAAAATATGCACCAAAACGTGTATATACCCATGTAAAAACCTATGGTAATTGCAATAATTACCAGATATTGAATGAAGACCTATATCTAGAATGGTATCTAGATCAACTCTAACGTCAATTTTTTGACGGCTTGTATAAATAAATATCCATAAATAATCTATAGAACCATTATAGAATGGAGAAACCAATGGAGGCATTTAAATTAATTGCTGACTTGGGGTTTTCTATTGCTGCTGTAATTGGTGGTGGATTCTTTATTATCTTACTTTTGAAATATATTCTTGATTCTGTTGTGAGTAGAGCTCAAGGCCTCAATGGCATGATATCTGCATTAGATAATCGTGTCAAAACGATTAATAATGAAATCGTCCGACTTGATGCGTTGATTTGTCATGCTCTTGGTGTAAAACCAGACACTAGGAGATTATCTGCAGCAGACGGCAAAGAAGATTCTAGGAAAGATTAATGAATGAAATAGCAGATGCGGTTAATCAATATGGTGTACCAACAGTAGTTGCTGTTGGCATGGCATATTTTATATATTATATATGGAAGTTTGTTACAAAAAACATTTTACCAGCGTTGGGACAAGCATCTAGCACATTAGTACAATTAATAGATAGAGTGAGAATGTTGGATAATGATATGATTAGATTGGATCAAAAAATTAATACAATAATAGAAATACAAGATCAGCAAAATGATCCATTTGAAAATGCACAGCAAAAACGGAGGGATGCATTACAAGATGAAAAAATAGATAAAAATGCTAAAAAGATAGAAAAATTAAAGGGAGAAAAAAATGATTAAATTACTTAAATGGTGCGTAGTAGGAATTATTATAATTTTTGCAATGTTATGGTATTTGGCAAATAATCCTGTTGGCGCTGGACAACTAACACACCAATTTAAATCTCCCTCATTTAGTGGCCAAGGGTACAGTTCTCATGTTCTTACAATTGAGAACCAAGAATTTTCTCGTAAGAAAGCAATTAAAGAAAAAAAGGAGGCCGCAGCTCGTCAAGCGGCAAGAGATGAAGCAAATACTAATTTATCGAAATTTATGAAGAATGTTGAGAGTAGGATTTACGCACAACTTAGTAAACAACTAGTAGACAGCATGTTTGGGGAAGACGCTTCAACTTCTGGTACTGTTACATTTGAAGGAACGACTATTAGTTATGTTAAAAGCAGCGATGAAGTTGAACTAACAATAGTGGAGGCAAATGGTAGTACAACGGTTATCAAGGTTCCTATTGGGGATTTTACTTTTTAGTGTAGTCGGTTGTACAGCGGTTCAAGAACATGAGGAACCTATCGTTACAACTGCCCCTTTAGTAGATCAATTAAAAACATTGACACCGCCAGAACGGAAGGTGACAATAGCGGTATATAAATTTGGAGATTTAACGGGACAAAGAAAACCCAGCGATTCTCTTGCTCTATTAAGTACAGCTGTTACCCAAGGCGCACATGTATGGCTTATTCAAGCATTGAAAAGGGCAGGGAACGGTGAGTGGTTTCAAGTTATAGAAAGAATAGGATTAGATAATTTATTAAAAGAAAGACAAATCATACGCAACACACGAAAATCATATGACGGAGAAAAAGCAAAGAAAATAAAACCGCTTCTGTTTGCAGGAGTTTTAATAGAAGGCGGTATTGTTGGTTATGATACAGACATGGTTACGGGTGGTGTTGGTGCAAGATACCTTGGAATAGGAATTCATGATGAATATCGTAGAGATATGATTACTGTAGGGATACGATTAATATCTGTACAAACAGGTGAAGTTCTGATGGCAGTGAGTACTCAAAAAACTATATTAAGTACACGGGTAGGAATTAATGTATTTAAATTTTTAGATATGGGAACAAAATTACTTGAAACTGAAGCAGGATTTTCACAGAATGAATCAGTAACTTATGCAGTAAGAAAAGCCATAGAGGCTTCTGTAGTAGAATTAGTAGAAAAGGGTGAAAAGAAAAAATTATGGAAATTTAAACCAAAGGAGAAAAAGAAATGAAAATAGGCATACTTACAATACTCGCTTACTTCGTTATGTGTAGTGTGGGTTATGCAAGCGATGTTTATATAACGCAGTCAGGCGCAAGTTTTACTGCGAATATCAATCAAGATGGTCAGACAAACAGATATGGTGTATCGGGAACAGTTGTAACCCATACAGGAGATAATCAAACTTTGGATATTGATCAGATTGGTAACAGTAATACTATTGCTGGTTCAGTTATTGGTGCGTCACAAACAATAACTACTAGACAAGCGGGTAATAGTAATACAACTACAGTAAATGTAGGAACAAACTCAGCTGCAGCAGATAACAGCATTATACAAACTATAACAGGTAATAGTAATACTACAACAGTTAATGTTGGTACATCTGCTTCTTCTGGTGATGCTGATATTGACCTTGTTGCAACAGGAAATAGTAACACTGTTACTATTAATGAAAATAGTACCGCAACAATGCAAAGTAATGATAAGAAAGTGACAGCTGTTACCTTAATTGGTAGTAGTAATACAGTGACTACTACTCATGCTGGTGCCGGAGATCATGATACAACATTACATCATACAGGATCTTCTGGAACATTTGCTATTACGCAAGATGGTATACATGATACTAATGTGACCATGACAACTGTTGGAGCAAGCCATAGTGTTACGGTTACTATTGACGATTAGTCTTATATTATTTACCAGTATTGCATATGCAAGTATTGGAAATGTAGTAAAACACAGGGGAAACGCTTCTGTTGAACGGAGTGGTGAAAAGTCCGTTCTAGAGAAAGGTTCTTCTGTAGAGTTTAAAGATAATGTAAGAACAGGTGATGGCGACGTAGGTATAAAATTTGTTGATGAGACAAATGTGGCAGTTAGTCCACATAGTTCATTAGTGATTGATGAATTTATCTACGACCCAAATTCACGTTCTGGTTCTAAACTAGTAATGAATGTGGCTTTGGGTACTGTTCGTTATGCTAGTGGTAACATTGCAAAACTGAATAGACAAAATGTTGACATTCGTACCCCTACTGCAAGAATTGGTGTACGAGGAACGGCATTTAGTATGACGGTGGATGAAATAGGAAAGTCTCTTGTGATTCTACTGCCCAATGCAGATGGGACAGTAGGTGAGATTGAGGTAGAAAGTGGTGCTGGTATAGTAATTTTGAGACAGGCATTTCAGGCAACAACAGTGGGTGTATCAGAAGCAAAACCATCGAAACCAGTGATACTTGATTTGACGTTAGACCAGATAAACAATTTATTGATTATAAAACCACCAAAAGAAAAAATTATTACTTTGGTAAAAGATTCTAAAAATTCTATGAATTTGTTAGATATTGATTTGTTGGAGTTTAAAGATTTAGATGAAAATGCATTAGAGGAAGATCAACTGGCATTTGGACTATTAGATATTAACCAGTTGGATATTGATTTATTAATAAACATTCTTGATAAGCTTAATGCAACATTTGAAAAAAAGAAGGCGTCAACTCATATAGATGCAAGAATGTCAGGATTTAATAAAATAACACAAGTAAATACTATTATTGATGGCAACCATTTAGAAATTATTCGGTATTCTGGAAGCGGTGCAATTTGGTTGACATTAAATGGTGATTACGGATATAAAATAGATTTAACACAGGAAGGAATACCTGTGCCGGAGATGACTTCAAATGATTCGATTGATAATCATATTACTATCTTTCAGTCTGACTAGTGTAGCTCACGCTGATAATCTTGTTTCAATCACACAGATTGGTGATGATTTAACTGTGAACATATCACAGGAAGGTAATAACAATACCATTACTAAAAACATATGGACTGTTCCTGCTGATTGGGAAGGTGATGATAATACGTTTGATTTGAGACAAAAGAACACCACTAATAATAATCAATCAAATTATATGGGGTTTCATATTGATGGGGATAATAATACAGTCAAAGTTGGTCAAGGATATGCAGACCAAGGAAGTTTAGAAACTGCACACGTTCAAGAATGGAATACAGACAATTGGGAAGGTGGCGGTAATACTGCAATGATAGATATACATGGAGATAATAATATCCTTAACATTGGACAGAGAAACGGTAGTCAAGGAAGTTATAGTGGCCATGATGTAACGGCATACATATATGGAGATGATAATGTTGCCCGAGCAGTACAGGTTCATGATGGAGCAAAAGATTTAACACTAACTCTTATGGGTGATGACCATAGAATATACACAGAGCAAAGAAGTACTGGTGCTCATAATATGACAGTTTCTTTGACGAATGGTGGTGGAGCATATTCTGCTTTTATAAAACAAAATTCTACTACGACACAAAATTATTCAATGACAGGTACATGTACTAATCCCTCTGGATGTTCTATTTCGGTAACACAACAATGAAAAAATGGATTGTCTCTATCTTAGTTATCTTAGTCTTATCTGGTATTCACTTTTCAAACCCGTGGTTCCTCGACATGGTGCGAATGAAAGCACTAGACCAACATCAACGCAACCAAGAGATACAATCTCTTTCAAATCTAGTAACAGTAGAAATCAACAATGAAACAATCAAGAAAAAAGGACAGTGGCCTTGGGATAGAAACACACTGTCAGTCGAAATTATCAAACTTTATCAGCAAGGTGCTGGTTTGGTTGTACTTCCCATCTTATTTGCAGATAAAGATAGATTCGGTAAAGATGCAGTCCTCGCAAGAACCCTCAAAAAATCACCAACAATTATAGGACAGATACCTACTATAGATGACAGCAATTCTGGTGTAACCAGAGGAGTCGCAAAGGTGGGTAAACCCTGGCATGGTTGGTTATATCAATATCAAGGAGTATTGGGCCCAATACCAGAACTTGCAAAGAGCGCAAATGCCGTTGGTATGTTAATTATTGCACCAGAAGGGGATGGTGTGGTTAGACGTATGCCTCTGGTAGTAGCGGTAGGTGATGAAGTGTATCCTTCCATTAGTCTAGAGGTTCTACGCATGGCAGCGGGTGATATATCCTACCAGATGAAAACTGGTATCGCCGGTGTGGAAGCAATAAGAATACCGAAATATAAAATTATCAAGACAGACCCACATGGTAATATATGGTTAGACTTTAAGTGGAAAATGCCGGTATACGCTCTCCATGAAAAGTTACCAGATATCAAAGGAAAAATAGTAATACTGAGTATGACTGCGACAGGGTTGGATAATCCTGTTACGACTCCTGTGGGGGTGATACACTCTCACGATTTAATTGGTTCATCTCTTGCAACAATGATGACAGGAAGAAACATCACACGGCCGTATTGGACTAGTTTTGCTGAACTTGGCGCATCGTTTGGACTTGGATTGTTATTAATGGTTGTCGTATTATTGCTCCCGTGGTACTTTGGTGCAGTCGCAATGCCTGCTACAGTGGTGGGATTGTTCTATGGTAGTTCGCATTTGTTTACTAAACATGATTTACTGGTGGATTGGAGTTACCCTGTACTTACTGTATTTGTCGCATGGGCAATTGCTGCATTTCTTAGGTTCATGGAAGAGTTCAAGTTGCGTCAACAAATCAAGAAACAGTTTGAACACTATCTGGCACCAGAGATGGTCAAGAGATTACAGAAGAATCCAGAACTATTACAGTTGGGTGGTGAACGTAGAGAGATGAGCTTTCTTTTTATGGACATAGTGGGCTTTACGCCCATAAGTGAGTACTATAAGAATAACGATGATCCAGAGGGACTAGTAGACTGTATCAACGACTATCTAAACCGTATGACTAAAATAGTTTTAAAGAATGGTGGTACAGTAGATAAATATATGGGCGACTGTATTATGGCTTTCTGGAACGCTCCACTGGATTGTGAAAACCATGCAGAAATGGCAGTACGAACTTCTGTTGAGTGTGCAGTAGAAACAGAAGCATTAAAGCAGTCATTTAAAGATAAGGGATTACCAGAGATAAATATAGGTAGTGGAGTAAATACTGGAACATGTATCGTAGGTAATATGGGAAGTGATTCCAGATTTGATTATTCAGTAATAGGTGATGCAGTAAACCTTGCTGCAAGACTTGAAGCGCAAACTCGTAACTATAAAACAGATGATGGTGGTATTGTGAATACCTTATATTCGTCATATACGCAAGATCAACTCCCCGAAGAACTAAGAGGGGAAGAGATTGATAAAATCAAGGTGAAAGGTAAGGAGGAATTAGTTACCATTTATAAACCGAAAGATGAGAAATGAGTAGAAATTTTTATACCCACAAGACTGGGCACGCAGCATCAGATGCTTACTTTAAGAAACAGGCTATCTGGATGGATAGCGATCTTCTTAATGCCTTCCTTATAGGCTCTGGAAGTGGTGCTCTTGTAGCCTTAATTGTTATACTTAGTCTATAAAAAAACACTTGACAAAACCTGTTTGGTGTGTTAGCTTGTATACATAATTGAATTAGAGGTTCTGAATGGACGTTTATACACACACTCTACTTGCAGTCGGATGTATTGCTGTAGCCTTTTACGCTGGACGATATTTTGCTAAAATGTCTGTTTTAGAAGAAATCGTTAACGATGTCTTATCCAAACTGGAGCGAGGCGGATTTATTCACACCAAAAAAGATAAAGATGGTGATAAAGAGCTGGTTCCTATTTCCGAAATAATCAAAAAATATAAAGAAACGACTTGACATATTCTACTAATTGTAGTAGAATATTATTACATTAAATTGAGGTTAATATGAAAGTTGAAGTAAGAAACAACAATGTAGATCAAGCACTTAGAGTGCTGAAGAAAAAAATGCAGCAAGATAATCTTTTTAACGAATTAAGGCGTAGGGAGTTTTATGAATCAAGAGGTACTAAAAGACGTAGAGAACGAAATGCAGCAATCCGAAGACATAAACGTGAAGAACAAAAACGAAAAGAAGAGCGAGGATATTAAGGGTTACAAAACTACGACAAAAACACCAACGAAATCAAATCACCCGTTTTCTTGGTGGGTAAAATGGATCGCATCTGTGATTCTTATTGTTGCAATGATTTTTACTGCCAATAATATTTATCCATATAATCTATTTTTACATTTTGTTGGACTTGGTGGTTGGTTGATTGTCGCAATTGTTTGGAACGATCGGGCACTAATTGTCATTAATGCAGTCGCACTTGCAATCTTTGCTAACGGAATGGTTGCATATATTTTGAAAACCTACTTTCCATGAGGATAAATAGAAAGATGGCTAAACGCAAACCTACAGTAGAAACAGATAACTCTAATTGGAAGGCTCCTAAGACTAGGAAAAAACGTAAACCTATGTCTGATGAACAACGTGCTGCTGCGGCAGAACGTCTTGCAAAGGCTAGAGAAAAACGTGCAGAGAAGAATCCTGATTACGGTAAATCTGGACTACATGAAAGTATTAGGGACTTACCTGATAAGCATCATATACATCCTGATAAAGTAAAACAGTGGATTAAAACACAAAAAGATCTCTTGAGAACAGAAAAAGCAAATGTTCGTGCAAAAGTAAAAGGTGCAGTTGCAAGAGCTGCTAGTCACGAAGGTTATGTTCGAAATATGCAAAAGTATTTAAGGGATGGTGATTGGATTGATATGTTCTATGGAGAACATCAAGAACATAAAATTACTAGGCGTTGTATCGCACAAGCATATCATTGGTATGGCCCTAAGAAGGGTGAACCAAAGTTCGATGTAGGTGTATATTATCCTTTGTTGGGCTGTGTTTATACAAAAGAAATGCAACAATCTGAAGTAGAAGAAGATAGGGAAGTCAGAAATGAACGGGCCAAACGGAAACGAACCAGTAGAAAATAATATTATAAAGGGCCCTTGGAAATCTAAAAGGGTAAAGGTTCCTGATAATTCTGTTTTCGAATTGCAACAGGATATGCTTTTCGCAGAAGAACTTTGTGAAAATGTAATGGTACAGGTGATTTATACATTGGGTGAAAATGGAATTGATATTGGCGATAAAGATTTTTTACAAGATATCGCATTTGTAATTGAGGCTTTGAAAAGTACTTTATACAGGGAGATGGATATGCCGCATCCTCTTACTCCTATCATCAGAAGTATATCTGAAGTAAGTGTAGAGGAAGTGGATGACGAGACAAAAGCTACAATTGCTACGAAATTCAGTATAAATAAATTATCTAAATTATTGGAGAAAATTGAAGAAGATGACAAACCAGTGGCATGAAGTTTTTAGTCCTACAATATTAGAGACATATGTACCACAAAGGTTTATTGATATTGTGAACGAAGTCGGTGATGATGTTCTGAGTGATAATAATAAATCAGCACAATGGGACTTTTCAAATAAGTTGGTGGGTAAAGTATCTGCCGAAGTCCAAATACCTATTACTGATAAAAACACAAAAAAATATCTTGCAGATACAATGAAAAAGGGCTGTTTGATATATCTAAATAAAATGATTGAGTTCAATCGTGCATATGGTTGGAATAAAATATCCAGTAATGCTCCTACCATAGACAATATACATATAGCACAGAGTTGGATAGTCAGTCAGTACGCTGGGGAATATAATCCTTGGCACAAACACAGTGGAGATTTTTCTGCTGTAATTTATCTTAAACTTCCTGATGGTATGGAAGGTGAGTATAAGAAAGATGAACAAGATCATTATCCAGCAAATGGATTGATTGAATTTATGTACGGTGAAGCACAAGATTTTAGAAGTGACGGTGTGAAATTCAAACCAGAGATAGGAAAGTTTCTAGTTTTCCCATCATATCTTAAACACTTTGTCTATCCCTTCAATGTACAAGGTGAACGAAGGAGCATGAGCTTTAACGCATACATGAAAGTATAATATGATATTAGTTGATATGAACCAAATTGCTGTGGCAAATGTGATGATGCATTTACACATGACAAAAAAAGATGAACCAGAAGGAAGTATGGTTCGTCATATGATTTTAAATTCTCTACGCATGTATAGAACTAAGTTTAAGGAAGAGTATGGTGAACTTGTCCTTTGCTACGATTCTAAACACTACTGGCGTAGAGATATATTTCCTCTTTACAAATACAATCGTAAAAAAGGTAGAGAAGAATCAGATAAAAATTGGGACTCTATTTTTGAAGTCCTAAACCAAATTAGAGATGAATTAAAAGAATTTTTCCCCTATAAATTCCTAGAAGTATATGGCGCAGAGGCTGATGATATAATCGCTGTATTGTGCGGTGAATTACAATATGATAATGGTAAAACACTTATTGTATCTGGTGATAAGGATTTTATACAGTTACAAAAGTACAAGAACGTATCACAGTATAGCCCGATAACCAAAAAATTTGTAAATGGTGAAGACCCCCTTAGATATTTACAGGAACATATTCTAAAGGGTGATTCTAGTGATGGCATTCCAAATGTGTTATCACCAGACAATACTTTTGCTGATGGATTGCGTCAGCGTCCACTAGGTAAGAAAAAAATTAATGCATGGCTTGATGATGAACATCCAGAAATAGGGAAATTGCCTATTGAAGATATGTTGCCCAATGATGAAGTTATAAGAAATTTTCAACGCAATCAAAAATTGATTGACTTAGACCAATCACCAAAAGAATTATTCTTACAAATCCTTAAAGAATATAACGAAGCACCAGAAGGTGACCGAAGCAAACTACTAAATTACTTTATACAAAAGAGATTAAACAATCTCACTGAATCTATAGGAGACTTTTAATGCCAGATAATTTGAATTATCAACCATTGTTTTCAGAAATTCTTGAAAAGGTGGCTAAACTAAAAACTAAGAAAGAAAAAGTTGCATTTCTGCAGCGATATAATACCGATGCATTACGCATGGTAATCAAATCTTCATTTGATCCTAAAATTGAATGGGATTTACCAGAAGGTAGTGTTCCTTTTATGCCCAATGAGGCACCAGAAGGTACGGAACATACCATGTTGATTACGGAAGCACGAAAATTGTTTCATTTTATCAAAGGTGGTAATCCAAAAATTACAAGAAACAAACGTGAGTCCATGTTTGTACAGATGTTAGAAGGACTTCATGAAAGTGAAGCAAATCTTCTAGTTGCGGCTAAAGATAAGAAATTACATCAGCTATATAAAGGTTTGTCCTTAAATGTAGTAAGGGAGGCTTTTAATTGGGATGACAACTTTATGGTTGTCGAGCACGAAATGTATCCACAATCTGCTGGTTCTGCTTCGGGGGTATAAATGTTAATCGAAGATGATGTAAAACTTGATTATTCTGATGTATTAATTCGACCTAAACGGTCTACTATTACATCACGATTTGATGTAGAGTTAGAACAAACATATACTTTCTACCATAGTCAAAAAGAATGGACAGGTGTTCCTATTGTCGCTAGTAATATGGACACTACAGGTACGTTTGAAATGCACAATGCATTACGAAAACACAAGATGGTTACTTGTATTGCCCGACATTACAATAAACTAGATAATGATTGGTTATCTCTTGAAGATGAGCAATACGAACATTCTTGTGTTATGTCCGGCGTATCTAAACAGGAACTTACAGAACTAATTCATATCGCTAAGACGTTTCCTGTATCATTTGTAGGACTAGATGTTGCAAATGGATATACCAAGAACTTTGTAGATGCGGTTAGTTATGTACGAAAAGAACTTCCTGATGCAACGATTATTGCTGGTAATGTAGTTACCCGTGATATGACAGCAGAACTTATTATGGCTGGTGCTGATATTGTCAAAGTAGGCATAGGGCCTGGAAGTGTCTGTACTACTCGTATCAAGACAGGTATCGGGTATCCACAGTTGAGTGCAGTCATTGAGTGTGCAGATGCAGCGCATGGTATGGGTGGACATATTATTGCAGATGGTGGTTGTAATTCTTCTGGTGATATTGTAAAAGCATTTGCTGGTGGTGCTGACTTTATTATGATTGGCGGTATGCTCGCTGGTCATGATGAATGTGATGGAGAACTGGTATTTGAGGATGACGTAGAAGAACCTGTGGGTATGAAGTTCTATGGAATGGCATCCAATACTGCAATGGAACGTCATGGCCATCCGAATCGGGAGTATCGGGGAGAAGAAGGTAAGACAGTTACCGTACCGTATCGTGGTGAAGTAAAATATACTGTATTAGACATTCTGGGTGGTATTCGTTCTGCTTGTACCTATGTGGGGGCAAAAAGACTAAAGGACTTGACAAAATGTGCTACATTTGTTAAGGTCCATAATACACATAATCGAATATATGAATAGGAGAAATAATGGTGAGTTTATTGAATGCTCTAAAGAAGAGATATGAAGGTGATATTGCATGTGCAAAGGCAAATATACAGGTGTATATAGATCATCCATCAGCCATAGGTGACCATCCTGATTTGGTTTCTGCTATGGATTGTGAGGTATCAAAATTGTGTAATGCTCAGGATAAACTTGACGCATTAAATGAACACTTTGGTAAACCATTTTAATGCCTTTAACTCGTAAACGTATCATATATGATAGGGACAATATAACCCCTTATATGATTCGATGGCATCTGATTTTTAGAGAAAAATCTGACCATATGGAGAGGAATGTGAAGTTGCCATTTAATGCGTATCTTCACAAGATCGTATTGTCAGATGAACCGATTCTCCATGACCATCCTTGGAATTGGGGTACATTCATTATCAGTGGGGGGTACTACGAGCATACACCAGAGGGAACCTTTTGGAGAGGCCCTGGCTCTACGAGGATAAAGAAATCTACTGATTTACACTGGTTGCAGCTCAAGGACGACCAGCCCTGTTATACACTGTTTTGGCATGGTAAAAGACGGCGAACTTGGGGGTTTCAGACGGATAATGGGTGGATGGATTATCGAACTTTTTTAGAAAATCGTGCAAAATCAACAACTTAGAAGACAAAAAAAGTGAAAAAAAGTCTTGACAAATCTTGTTCCGTGTGTTAGCTTATACATATGATGATGAGAAAGAGAGAGATGATGAAAAAGAAGATTGATTTTATTAGTGCAGAAAACGGTGGCATCAAGATGTACGCTGGTGTCGGAAACGTCAAGGGTTGGATGAAGACTGCAAGTGGTATTGCTTATGTTTTGGCCACTGTTGGTCTTGCTGATAGGGTGATGGGTTCTTCAACGATGGATTTCGCCTCTGAAGAGGGGTTTGAGAATGATGGTGATGCCATGAAGTTGTGGGATGAAGCCATTGCGATTTATAACTTTGAAGTCAATGGAGTTGCCTAATGACTGTTTACGTTGCTAAAGGTTCTGATACCGTTCTTTCTGGTCTTTCTAAGATGAAGACTGCCATGATTGAGGACTATGTGAAGTTCATGCCTCCGAAGGATGAAGTTCGGAAGAATATGTGCGCTGAGTATGCTGACACTTATGACATTCGGTACGGTAAAAAGTACATCAAGATTGTCTGTAAAGACAGTGTTGCTGCGTTTGTCGTTGGTGTTGATAACGATAAGGTGTTCAAGAAGGGTGACATTCTGAAACCCGCTGGTTATAATGCTCCTGCTCGGAACGCAGCAAGGGGTAACATCCTTGATGGTGGATATCCTATTAATTGGACAGGACCTTTGTACTTAAAATGACTGAAGAACAAGCCAACGATATGATGTTGATGATGGAACAGCTTGCCGGAGATATTCGGGAACTGACCTACGCAATCAGGGAAAACACCGAAGTTGTAGAACGAGGTAATGACCCTGCTGGTATCGGTGAAATTAGGGAACGTGTAATGAAAGAGAAGGGTTATCTTAATGGGTAGAGTTAAAGATTGGATGATGGACATCGAAGAGTTCTGTGATGGATACTTTTATGGTGGCCCTTCTGAATTCACTGTTGATGAGGTGGTTGAGGATGTTGGAATGTACTTCAGAAGTAAAGAAGCATCCAACTATGCCAAACGATATCTCACAGAACAATTGGGTGAAATGTAATGTTTTATTTTATGATCGGGATTATGAGTCTTGTTCTCGCTGTAGGTGGTGCTGAAGGCACTGCTGACCTCTCTCTCATCATACTACTACTAACAGCGGGAATATGTTTCCTAACATTGGGAGTCTATAAGATGAAAGATTCAGGCGACTTAGCTTGAATGTGACCCAATAACGGAAACAGGGGGGAGTGAATAACTCCCCCCACCTTATACGAATTCGACTAGGGATCGTCCCTAGAGAATAAGAGAACAAATTTGTTCTCGTTTAATGTCATGAATAGGAGATTATATATTATGACAACTAAGACCTCAAAGACCGCAAAAGTTATTGCGGCACTTCAACGTGGTACTGAATTGACTGCAAAGCAGATTGAATCACGTTATAACGTGGCCAACGCTCGTGCGTTGATCAGTTCCATTCGGATGCAAGGGTATTCGGTTTATCTTAACAAGCGGGTTTCTTCGTTTGATGGCGAGACTTATTCCAAGTATCGCATGGGTACACCTACTCGAGCAGTAGTTGCGGCTGGTAATGCTGCACTTGCTTCTGCCTAAGAAGCGTCCAATAAATTTGGGGGGGAGCTTTGCTCCCCCTCTTTCTATATCGGGGGATACATGAAAAAATATTTAATATTAAGTGCTGCAGCAATCGCATTTATTTCTAGTTCAGTACATGCTACTGAAATGAGTAGTTCTGCTGAATGTCTTGCTAAGAATATGTATTATGAAGCAAGAAACCAAGGGACTGCTGGTTGGTTAGCAGTTACTGCTGTTGTTCTAAACAGAGTTAATGATCGAAGATTTCCTAATACTGTATGCGAAGTTATAACACAAGGGCCAACTAGAGCTTCATGGAAAGACTCTAGAGTAAGAATTCCGATTAAAAACCGTTGTCAATTTTCATGGTTCTGTGATGGTAAATCTGATAATCCTAAAGATTTAAAATCTTATGATTTGATGTTAGGATTTGCAGAAATGCTATTGTCAGGTGGCCCTTTCATAGATATCACAGATGGCGCTCAATTCTACCATGCTGACTATGTACGTCCATCGTGGGCAAAGACCAAAAAGCGTACAATCGAAATTGAAGACCATATATTTTATCGGTGGAAGTGACTTGACAAATCTTACTGATTCATGTATTATGGCACTATGAATAATGAGAAGGATATTAATAGATGAGTTATGAAATTGTAGGTAAATATTATACGGATATTGGTATTAGTCAAGATGAATTTGGTCCAATAGCTAAAATTACTGGAAATTATGAAGATGGTTATACAGTACATACTGGATATAAAACAATGGGCCCATTTCGTGTAAAGAAAGAAGCATGGGATTATTTGTGTGATTTTGAAGAAGGTACTGATCTGCCTATTATGTCAGTTAGGAAAGAAGTATGAAACATATAGAAATATCCGTTATGGAAGACGGCGAACTGTCTATTGATGGACAGGTGAAACCAGCAGGCAATCTTGATATTCGTGAGTTTGAAGACGGCGAATGGGTAGGTGGTTGTTATGCTAGCTATGACAATCTTGTTGAAAAAGTGAAGGAGTGTTTAGAAGTTGGATAGAGATAATGAACGATTGTGGAAATTGATCGGCAATGAGAAGTTGAACATTAAAGGTCGAAGCAAAAAGTCTATCGAATCAGAACTGAAATTTTACCAAGACAAAAAACATGGTAAAACTAAAAGTGTCGGTAACAGAATAGCCCGCCTTGAAGAAGCAATGGAGAAATATGGTCAATGAATATCTTCTATCTAGACCGTGACCCTGTGATTGCAGCACAGATGATGTGTGATAAACATGTTGTCAAGATGATACTAGAGAGCGCACAGATGCTCTCTACTGCTCATCGTGTTCTAGACGGCGATGATATTGCAAACTCCAAAGGTTTGTACAAGATGGCTCACAAGAACCATCCTAGTACTATTTGGGTGAGAACTAATTCATCAAATTATGAATGGTTGTGGAATCACATGGACGCTCTGATGAAAGAGTATACCTATCGGTATGATAAACATCATGCTACAGAACGGTTGACTCATTCACTATGGGAATTGCCTACGAATATTTCTCATGGCGATTTTACTGATCCGCCTCAGTGTATGCCAAATTACTGCAAGGGCTCTGATACGGTTAAGTCCTATCAAACATACTATATAGTAGAGAAGGGCAATTTCGCAACATGGAAGAAACGTGTAAAGCCGGAGTGGTGGGATGACAGAAAAGAATACCAAGACTATTGGGGAGCAATTGGAACAGAAACGTGAACCTTATTGGGATTACATGGCACGTAGATTGCGTGAAACACGAGGCGCATTTATTGCTACAAATGAAGATATGTGGAAACAAGAAGTAGCACAAATGCAGAAATCTATTCACGATTTGCAAATGAGAGTTATAAAACATAATGAACGTATACACGAACTTGAACATAAAATTAAAATATTGGGTGGAGATCCAAAACAATTAGAAATGAGATTTTAATGCCAACTTATAGATTTGTTGATGAAAATACTGGTGAGGAATTTGATGAATTTATGTCAATTTCAGCAAAAGATGTATATCTTAAAGACAATCCTAATTTTAGACAGGTTTATACACCAATCGCATTAGCAGGAGACCATCTGATGGGTGTTGGTCCTAAAGTTGACGCCGGGTTTACTGAGAATATGCAAAGAATTGCTGCTGCTCACCCTAGTTCCCCAATGGCTAAGACATATGGAAGTGGAGAAACTACTGCACAAATTAAAACCAGAAATGCAGTTGAAAATTTTAAGAAAAAGACTAAATAGTTATGGTGCGGGCGAGATTATCATACTTCAGCACAAACGCACGGCGTTTTGGAAGCTTGGAAGTCCCTCCGCCTTTGCACCTAGAGAGGGGGATAGACGCCCCCGGCCTTCCCCCTCTCATCTTTAATTTTGAGGATAATAATGGCATCTAGTAAGAAAAATAAAGAAATAAATCATCAATCTTTAGTATCTGTAAAACCAATTACTGATAATCAAAAGTTGATTTTCGATACTTGGGATAAAGGAAAGAACCAATTTTTATTTGGTGCGGCTGGTACAGGTAAAACATTTGTATCCCTGTATCTTGCATTAAAAGATGTATTAGATTTAAAGAAACCATATGACAGGGTTGTACTGGTACGCTCTCTTATTCCTACTAGGGAAATTGGATTTCTACCAGGCGATGAAGAAGACAAATCTGCATTGTATCAAGTTCCATATCAGAACATGGTACGATTTATGTTTGAAGCTGCTAACGAACAACAATTCAATTCTCTTTATGAAAGATTAAAAGGACAAGGATCTCTATTCTTTTTATCAACTTCTTTTCTAAGAGGATTGACATTTGACAATACAATTATTATAGTAGATGAATGTCAAAACCTTAATTTCCATGAGTTGGATACAATTATTACTAGGGTCGGACAAGATTCTAAAATAGTATTTTGTGGAGATTTTAGTCAGACGGATTTGGTTAAACAGAATGAAAGAAATGGCCTCCATGATTTCCTAAGAATTTTGGAAGAAATGGAAGAATTTAATTGTGTAGAATTTACCCTTGGAGACATTGTTCGTAGTGGGTTTGTTCGTAGTTATCTTATCAATAAGATTAGAATGGGACTAGGTTCTGAATAGGAGAAATTGAAATGAGTTATAAGTTATCATCTAGGTCTGTAAGTCGCCTAGAAGGAGTTGACCAAGAGCTGGTGGATGTAGTTCATCGTGCTATTGAGTTGACGGAAGTGGACTTTGGTGTTATCCAAGGATTGCGAACTGTTGAAGAACAGGAAGCATTGGTTGCTAAGGGTGCATCCAAAACCATGAAGTCTAAACACCTTGAAGGTAAGGCAGTAGACCTAATGGCATATATTGATGGACGGGGTTCTTGGGAATTGAACGTCTATGATGAGATTGCAGACGCTATGTCACACGCCGCTGTTGAATTGGGGGTTGGTGTACGTTGGGGTGCTGCATGGAGTGTATCGGACATTCGTAAATGGGAAGGTACTATGGAAGAAGCTATGTTGAGTTATGTAGACTTGCGTAGGTCAGAAGGAAGAAGGCCATTTATTGATGCGCCACACTTTGAACTAATTAGTTAGGTAGATAATGACTAGATTTAATCATGTACCTGTGACTTTACCATCAGTAAAGGCTACAACAACCAATGGTGTTCGTTTATATGAAACACCAGACGGCAATTTATATCCATCAATTACTACAGTATTATCTATTCGAAAAAAAGAAGGGTTGTTTGAATGGAGAAAAAGAGTCGGTAATGAAGTTGCGAATTATGTTGCTCGTAAAGCGGCTACAAGAGGAACAAAAGTTCACCATATGTGTGAAGATTATTTAAATAATATGGAAGCTGATTGGCCTAAAGAGTGGGAAAAACACAAGAAGGACTTTCTACCATACTGTCTTTTTAATCAATTAAAAGAAAAGGTTTTTTGTCATATCGGTGATATATATGCTCAGGAAGTAGGTCTTTATAGTGATAAATATAAGGTGGCCGGAAGAGTTGATTGTATAGCGGAATACAGAGGTATACCTTCTATAATTGACTTCAAAACTTCTACTAAACAACGAAATGATGAGTGGAATGAAAATTATTATATTCAATGTTCAGCATATGCTGAAATGTTTGAAGAGCGAACTGGCAAAGAAATTGATCAAATCGCTGTATTAGTAGTAACTGAAGATGGAGATGTTCAAGAATTTGTAAAAAATAAATCTTCATATATTAAAGACCTAACAGAAGCAATTACTTTGTGGAGTGAAAAAAATGTTTAACAAAATTAAAACGATTGTAATTTGTACTGCAATAGCTATGCTATTACCTATGAGCGCAGTTGCAGAAACAGAAGCGCCTGTAAAGAAAATTACAGAAATGCTTTATCCAACGGTTATGGTAGACCTTGGTGGAGATGGAACAGGTTCAGGCACCGTTATTTTTAGTGGTGTTAGGGAACATGAGTCTTGGAAAGACGAAAAGGTTTGGAGTCTAGTTCTAACTAATCATCATGTAGTTAAGGGAGCTATTGGTATAGAAGAAGAATTTGACCCTAAAAGGGGTAAAAATATTCAAAAAGAAACAAGGCGACCTGTGCATGTTCGACTATGGGATTATAATGATTATAGTACAGCGGTAGGTACAACAGGTCGTGTTGCTCGTATTCTTGCATGGGATAAACATAGGGATTTGGCTCTATTACGTTTGGATGATAATGAAAGAACTATGAAGAATGTTGCAATTCTTTGGCCAGAAAATGTTGGAGGCCCTTATCTATTTCAGAAAACTTGGGCTGTAGGAAGTGGTATGTCCAATCCACCCTATCCAACAGAAGGATTGTTGAGTGGTATTAGTGGTAAAGACGCAAAAGGACGTTCTTTATATCTGTCTAGTGCTCCTATTATCTTTGGTAATAGTGGCGGTTCCTTATGGGCTTTTAGTAAAAAGAGAGACAGGTATGAAATGATTGGAGTTCCTTCTATGGTTGGAGCGTATGGTTGGGGCAATATTGTCACACATATTGCATGGTCACGGCCAGTATCTGAAATTCGTTCCTTCCTTAGAGAGAATGATTTTGGATTTGTCTTAGGTGATAAAGATATTCCTAAAAAAGATCCGAAAGATGAGGATAAAGAAAAGGATGAATAATGAAATATATTTCAGTTGTAGTCATTTCGCTTTCCCTGTTGTTAGGATGTCAGACAGTTAATGCTGTTGCAAGTAATAAACAACTGATTTCAAAAGCTGAAGAAACAGAACTACCAACAGTAAATGGAGTAAAAACATCTAAACCCGTTCTATGTTTAAAGAACGCAATAGTACTTAATCATTTACAGAGAATAGGTGAAGAACCTTATGCATCTTGGTATGATGAAACTGTAGGTTATCCTGTTCTGTTATTGATTAATAAAAAAACAGGAACAGCAACTCTAATAGAATATCCCGGCATGGGTAATATAGAAAATGAAACTTTTAAAGATATGGCTTGTATAGTTTCTCATGGTATTGGTACTAAACTTTTTAAAGATAAATCTAGAAAAGTTTTCATTAATTATCAAAAGGGAATTGACTATAAATGACCCGTATGGTATAAATACACTTACAGTTCGTTGATGCGGATTGAAAGTCGGACAGGACGGGGGTGCGATACCCCCCGCCTCCACCAAAAGGAGATTAGTGTGGAAGAGATATTGTTAGGGGGTTGTGATGAAGAACCCCTTAGTACGAGAGATAAGTAAGTGGATGTTTAAAGCTTATATTCTTTGGAGTATATGTGCAGACATTGCATTACTATCTGGAATCATATATCTAGTCTTCTTCTGATGGGGGCGAAATAGGATCGACTGACGGTAAGTAGAAATGTGGAGAACTGTGGATTGGACGCCTTATAGTCCGACAAAACTAAACGCAAACGATAACTTTGCATCTGAGGATTTCGCTCTCGCAGCGTAATACCTCACGGGGTATGGGTTCCACCTTGTTACCAAAAGGGCCCACTTCTTACTAACGCACTAAGGCGAGTATGGAGTTACCCAACGGAGTGAAGAGTATCAATCTGATTACCAGAGGGATTATACACAAAGGAGATAGTGTGTGGAGTTAGAGGCAGTCTTAGAGACAACCATGTTTATTCCCTCAGCCTTGGGAACACACGAAGGGTGATGCCTTAATACATCCGTGGGGGGTCACGGTTAACCCCCCAAACTTATATTTAATGGAGAATTAATGTTGAAAACAGCAAAGTCGTTTTCCTTACAAATCGAAGAAATAGTAAAGGAAAAAAACATTACACATATGGACGCCGTGTTGTGGTATTGTGAAAAAGAAGGACTAGAGCCAGATGGACTTGGTTCTTTAATATCGAAAGGCCTTAAAGAGAAAATAGAGGCAAACGCAAGGGACTTGAATTTTCTACCTAAACAAGCACAACTACCAATTTAGATTATGCAACCAATTGACGCCTATTTGTTATACTGTGCATTGAAGGCTCATTTCGGTGACACAGATTATGATTTCTTTAAGTATGAAGGTAAGACTCGTATCAAGAGGGATTCCTTCTACAAAAGGAAAGACAGGTTATTCTTTGTTAAGTTGACAAAGATTGGTGGCGGCAATACAACTGAATATGCTGATATATTAAATTTTCTGATTTCAAACTTCATTAAACATCCTAATGGTTACATCGCAAACTTTTCCAATGAAACATATCAAGATTGGTTGCATAGAAAACAAAACTTCTATACAATCTTTACTGATGAAATGCGGCCATTGGTTAAGGACTTTGAACCATTGTTTCAAGTGAAGAATAATACACATCCAAAGTTGTTACAGGAGTACTTTGGAAAACGTGTATCGTTGGAAACTCTTGTGATACTAGATCAGATGTTAGATTATAGCAAGAAATGGTCAAAGGAAATGAGTGGAGATTTTTTATGGGATGACGTAAAAAAATTGATAAAAAATTACAAAGGGTTCTTGACAATTGATGTCAAAAGGTATAGAATACAACTATTGAAACTTTTAGAGGAGTCCAACTAATGGACGTTACGTTACACTTGGATGGTGATCCAGAAATTCGTGAAAGTGCTCATAGGGAGCATGAAATTACTACTCTCAAGGCTCGAGTGAAAGAGCTTGAGTTTGATTGTGCTGAGTTGCAAAAGCACAATGAGTCCCTTTCAGAAAGGGTTAAGAAACTTGCAACGGGCAAACCTCGCCCTCCTTTTGGAAAGAGGAATAATAAGGGGTTTAGGAATAATTATAAAAAGGTTAATTAACCTCTGCCGCTGTAGCTCAGTTGGTAGAGCAATGGTTTTGTAAACCATAGGTCAGGTGTTCAAGTCACCTCAGCGGCTCCATGCGGGTATCGTATAATGGTATTACCTCAGATTTCCAATCTGATGACGGGGGTTCGATTCCCTCTACCCGCTCCATTTTTAGGATTTAGTTAATGAATGTTAAATTAATAGACCATATGGGTAATGACTTATCAGTAGTCAATGCCGCAAGAGTTTCCTTTGCTAAGGAATCGGAATTGGAGTGGAATGGTGAAGGATATCCACCAGAGGAAGGAATGGTTTTAAAAGATAAAGATGTTAAGTTAATTAACTATCTTGCAAAACATAATCACTGGAGCCCCTTTGGACATGCTTCCATGCAATTCCATATTAAGGCTCCAGTGTTTGTCGCTCGACAACTGGTAAAACATCAAGTAGGATTAGTATGGAATGAGGTATCACGGCGATACGTTGATGATGAACCAGAGTTCTATACACCTACAGAGTGGCGTAAATCAGCAGAGAATAAGAAACAAGGTTCTTCTGATGAAACAGTAGAATATAGTGTATTGCCTGCTTATGCATTTGCAAAACAATGTTATGAAAATATGTTAAAAATGGATATTGCACCAGAGATGGCTCGTATGGTTCTACCACAGTCAATGTATACAGAATGGTATTGGAGTGGTACATTGTATGCGTTTGCTCGTGTGTGCAATTTGAGATGTAAATCAGACGCTCAAAAGGAGACAAGAGATGTTGGATGGGGTATCGACAAATACGCAAGGGAACTCTTTCCCGCCTCATGGAAATCTCTGCGAGATGAATAGAGCACTTGTTATTGGAAATGGACAGTCTCGTAAATGGTATTGTCCTAGTCACCAGACTATAATGAAGCCAGTGCAAACATGGGGATGCAATGCCATTTATCGTGATGGCGAAGTAGATCATCTTGTCGCAGTAGATTATAGTATGCAACAAGAGATTTATGATTCAGACTACGATGGTAAGTGTCACTTTGCACATTGGAGTCCTGTACCATCTGCTGTAGCAGACATGATGTTTATGGGTTATGACATACCAGATGCATTTATTCATCACAGTAAGACTAGAGGTGAAGAGTGTGTGATACAGGGTAAAGACCCTGTGACACTACAGGAAAAGATCGAGGTAGCCATTCAGATGAATCCTAATTTGGATATTCCAGACCTCGTACAGAAGATGGAAAAAGATGTTGGTGTTTGGATTACCTATCTAAAAGAAGAAGACAACGTAGTACCTATTGACTATCCTGTAGGATGGAGTACAGGTAATACGGCAATGCACCTTGCTTGCCAAGAAGGTGTAGATGAAGTGTTTATATTAGGTTATGACTTGTCCTCATATGATGAGGATTTGAACAACCTATATAAAGGTACGGACAATTATTTGCCCGCTACAGCCAAAGGGTTTAATTCCACGAATTGGATGAACCAGATGGCAACCATCTTTAACGAGTTTCGTGACAAACAATTTTATTGGGTTGATAGACAATTCGATGAAAAATTGTTCTTTGATAATGTAAGGGACTTGACTAAAGATGAATTATGTGATAAACTTCACATACTTTAACATACGATACATATTTTAACACAAGGAGATACATATGTCGTTACAATCGCTAAAGAAACAAAATTCGTTGGACGCTTTGCTCGGTGCCGCTGAGAAGGAGTCCGCTCCCCAAGAAAAGAAATCCTATGTGGATGAACGCCTCTGGAAACCAGTGATGGATAAGTCGGGTAATGGTTATGCTGTTATTCGTTTCCTTCCTGCTCCAAAGGATGAATCCCTTCCTTGGGCAAAAGTTTGGAACCATGCGTTTCAAGGGCCAACAGGACAGTGGTATATTGAGAACTCTCTTACCACTCTTGGTCAGAATGATCCTGTATCAGAGATGAACTCTGCATACTGGAACTCTGGTGTTGAGAGTGACAAGGAAATCGCTCGTCGCCAGAAACGTAAGTTGCAGTATTTTGCTAACATCTACGTTGTGGAAGATCCTGCTAATCCAGAGAATGAGGGAAAGGTTTTCCTCTATCGGTTTGGTAAGAAAATCTTCGACAAGTGCATGGAAGCTATGCAACCGGCGTTTAAGGATGAAACACCTGTTAATCCTTTTGACTTCTGGGAAGGTGCGAACTTCAAGTTGAAGATTCGTAAGGTTGATGGTTACTGGAACTATGATAAGTCAGAGTTTGGTGCTGCAGAAGCGTTGTTTGACAACGATGATAAACTTGAAGATGTATGGGGTAAACAGTATTCTCTAGAAGAGTTTACTTCACCTTCTAATTTCAAGTCTTATGATGAGTTGAAGACTCGTCTGGATAATGTTCTCGCTGGTAAAACCACAGTGGGTAATGTTACAACATCATTTGTTGAAGATGATCCAGTAACAGTGACGGTAGATACCAAAGAGGAGCCTGCTCCTACGGTAACTGTCTCTGATGATGATGATGAAGATTCCATGTCTTACTTTGAGAAACTGGCATCTGATGACTAATGAATGAAGATTATCATAAGAAATTAGATGACTTCGTAGATCAATTGAGGGATGGGCCAGAATTTGGCCCATCCCTTGCTGATCATTATTATAATAAATTTATAGAATATTGGCTTAAAAATCCAAAAAAATTAATAGGTGGATTTGAAGTTGGTGTTCGAATTAAACCTCACCCAATGGCCTATTTTGTATTAGGTTTATGTTATCTTCAACTTCATAAATATGAAGAAGCTATTGTTAATTTTAAAAGGGTATTAGATTACGCTCCTAATTATTATCCAGCAATAGAAGAATTAGCCCAATTGCAACATGAGCATCATTTATTAGGAAGGGAATTAGAATTTCTTCCAGAAATAGTGCAAGAATTTTTTAAAGAAATATATTCTAAAACTAAGCCAGGTAGACTTAGATATGAAAGAATAACACCCGGCGGACATGTTATTCTTTTGAAGTATAAGTATCAAGGTATGTATGGGTTTGAAACAGATTATGGTGATATCTGTGCTGAAAATGTTACAGCTACAGAAACATCAAAAGGTTTTATGAAACATCGTAAATTCTATGATATATTTGATAAATATTCTTTATCTTGCGTAGACCAAGTTTCTATGGGTAGTGTTCCTATTAGAGATGATGTTGCTGAAGGTAGAAAGAAAAAATTTATAGAATTAACTAATAAGGGCAACGCCGGCAAACCCAATGAAGTTATTCAGAGGTGGACAAAAATTTATATAAATCGTCTTGGTTATAAATTTCATTCTGGATATCATGAAAGTGACAATTACGAAGATTTTGTAAACGGTAAAAATTTTGCTCAAAGATTTTCTTGGTTGCATGCTATATTTTTACCAACAATGGATATGCATAAGGATAATCAAATTTCAGTCTTATTAAGGACGCCAAAATGAGTTTAGTATATAAAACGTATGAACCAGAAGATAACATATTTGATAATTTGGTAATAGATATAACCCATCGTTGTAATATGAATTGTGCGAATTGTTACATTCCTAATAGAGATATTCCAGATTTAGATCTTACTGGTTTTTATGATCTTTTAAAAAGACTGCCATTTAAAACATTTATCAGACTGATAGGCGCAGAGCCAACAATGCGTAAAGATTTATGTGAAATCATTACCAATGTTAAGAAACACAGACATCATCCACTTCTAGCAACAAATGGACTTAAATTATCAGTTCCCAAATATGTAAAATCTTTGAAAAATGCTGGATTAAGAATGGTTCTAATATCTATGAATGGGGCTGCAGATCCAGAAGTTTATAGAGTATTGGATAGTGGTACTGAATACGCAAAAATGAAGGTTAAAGCGTTAGAAAATGTGATGAAAGAGAATATGATTGTTAATACAGGTACAATTATTGCGAAGGGTGTTAATGAATTTACAATACAAGATCAGGTTGAACTGGTTAGAAAAACAATGAAAGACACTTCGTTTCGACAAAGACTTAAACCTGTATTAAGAATGAAAAGCGTAGGTAAAATTGGAAGGTATATGGAAGACAGTTCATATACCCTAAAAGAGTTAGAAGAACTTCTTTTTAATTATGTTGGCCCAACTGAAAAAAAATCAAATTTCCTTCAAGGTGGACAAGCAACTGTTGATAATTGGTATGAGTATGATGATATATATGTTCGATTGACTGATTGGAAAATAGATGAAAATGGTGTTCCTGATTCAGGCAATGAACTTAGAGGAAGGATTACTCAAGATTGGAAAACTGCACCATTTTTCGAACATGTCAAAGATAATGAATTTGGGTATTAAGTCCAAGCAAGTTTTTGTAATGAAGCCATCCTATGATCTTCTGGTGCAGATGATCGTGAACCAACAAACTGATTACGAGTAGAATTATCAACTTGAGTTGAATTAAAAACACCGCCCAAATTTTCATCTTGTGTTTGTTCTCTTCCTCTTGCTGTAGTATCTCTTGCTATTTGTAACTCAGTTGTTCCAGCATTGACTCGTGTTGCATTTAAAGAGGGTGTAGCAGTTGGGTCAGTTTGTTTTCCGCTGCCTTGAAAACTAGGTGTTTTTTCTGCAATATTTGACAAGACTTTGGCAATATCATCCCCAGTTTTAACATAGGGAAGAGTGGGAAGAGAAGCTAATTGAAAATTAGGAATTTGTGAACCCGCCATTCGTGCAGATAATCTTGTTGCTCTATCTCCAACTTGTTGTGCCCATAGTGAGGTTCCGCCTCCACTACTTCTCATCATTTCTAGAGATGCTTCTTTAAAATCACCAGCCTGAATAAGTTTTCTAGTTTTTACAAATTCATTTAATCCGCCTGCACCCATATTATAAGCCATATTGGTGAGCACCATTTGTCTATCGGGTGAAAGTTTTGCCCATGTACCTTGTTTTCCTTTATCAACATATCTTTGAGCAACACCTTGGAAGTGGGGTATTTCAGATTGCATTAGTTTAGATGCTTCTGGTTCTGTTAATTTTGCTCTGCCGCTTCTTAAATCAGCAACTGACTTATTAATACCAGCAGCATCTAGTACTTTTTGTGCGTCACCCCGTTCCAAATTAAATCCATATCCTATTGTGTCAATTAGTTCGGTGTCTTTATAAACTGTTGATCTAAAGCCTTCATCACTTTTTAATTGACCAAGCGAACCCCGTTTATAACCTAAATCATACGGAATTTTTAAACGACCAGTAGGCCTATCTGCCGGGCCCGGTACTGGATCCGTTATTAATTTATTTGGTGTTGTTGTTTTGACAGGAGTGCTATCCGGCCCAACAGGCGTCTTTCCCATTGAACTAGTTTTTGGAATTTGCGTCTTAGGAAATGCTTTTTGTAAAAGTAAGTCAACACCAACACCAGCTTTCTTTGCTTCAATCATCTTGTCTAAGAGCAACCTCATTCTATCAAAGAGTGCTCTCCATGCAGCAGATTCCCGAAGAGTTAGTTTTGGCATTTCAAATATTTTTTTAAATGATACTCCACTACTAAAGATAGGCCAAAGAGTTTCGAATTTTATCTTTGCAAATGATTCCCACATTTTAGCAAGAGCAAGCATATCAGATCCTTCATCATGATCAAATGCCTCCATAAACTTTTTAAAGTTTTTAACATCATTATCGGCTAATTTTTTAATGGATGCGCCGAAACTTTGCATACCAGTACTAAGAGATTCTAATTGACCTTTAAGTTTATCAAATGGTATTCTTGCAAAACCAGTAAATGCTGCTGCAAGAGCACGGAGATCGCTATCTTCATCAAGATCAAATGCCTTAATAAATTCTTTAATTCTCTTAACACCAGTTGAGGACATACTAGTTAGTCCTCCAAAGTTTTTAAGAGTTTTACCAAAAGTTTTCAGTGTATCATTAAGTTGTGTTAAGTTTGGTGCTGATTTTGCAAGTTCCATAATGTCGTCCATAGGACCTGATCCACCAAACAATTTGCCGACCCAATTGAAGAACCTAGAACCTAATTGTGTAACACTAAAAGCAAGTAATCCTGCACCAAGGCCTGCTAATGCGACACCAAGTTTCAATAATCTCCCAATCGGAAGTTTAGCCATACTTTTTAGTTTGGGTTCGATTAATCCTAATCCTGTTGCAGAAGACTCCGCACTTTTTCCAAATGCATACAATGCAGCACTTAATGCTAGAACTGCTACTACACCAGCACCAAGTGCCAGAGCTCCGAAGCCTGTCATCATTGCAGCACCCAGTGCGCCGACTGCGAGTGAAAATCCAAGAATAGCAACAATACCTTTTCCTATACTCGACCAACTAATTTTTGAGAATTTTCCTAATGCATGTGAAAGAGGAATTAAAGCAAGTCCTAGTATTCCCATTGCAGCTGCGCCGATGAGGAGTGACGGGCCCATTGCAAATTTACTTAATGCAAATATTGCTGTAGTTAATGCAGCCATACCTGTTATTGCTATTCCTAATCCCTTCCAATTTGCTTTTGAGAACATGTTTATTGCTTTTGCAAAGGGTATCATTGCAAGTCCTAGTATTCCCATTGCAGCAGCACCCTTTAGAACTCTTGCATTACCTAATGCACCTATTCCTCTTGCAAGTCCTTTTAGAGTACTTTCTAAAAGTTTTCCTAATCCTCTACCTATTCCCTTACCAAGATTTGCAATACCCCGTCCAAGTCCTGATAGATTTTTTAATGCTGAACGTCCAAAACCACCACTTGATGGTTGAGATGGCAGTTGTTGTACACCGCTTTGTGCTTGAGCTCTAATTTGTTGAATTCTGGATAATCTTTGTCGAGTAGCTGATCCCGCCATAGCATATCGACCAAAATTACTAATACCTTTTCCAATATTTTTAAACTTACTACCAACACTGCTCAGTCCGCCTATCATACCTTTCCAGAAAGATGGTGTAAGAAGTTTAAACGGTAAAGCTAGAAGCTTAAAGGCCCCCGTAACTAATTTGATTGGATGGGCTAAAGCCCACATTGCACCTTTTAGTACAACAAAGGGTGCAGCTATAGCGAGAATAACACCACCAAGTAATCCTATACCGTCACCTAAAAATCCTACTTGTTTTGTCACTTCTTTAAATACGAGCTTACCAGTTTTTTCATCTATCTTTTGTTTACCAGTATCTTTATCCATAACTGGTTGTTTTACTGTTACTTCTCTAGTGATACCAAATTGTTCTCCTAACCAATTGAAGAAACGACCAAAACTAGCATTCCACCATGATGCTAAAGTTTTAAATGTTTCGATAATACCGCCTACAAGTAAGTCCAATGTCTTTGCAAGTATGGGAAGACCAGTATTAATAAAGTCCGCCATTATTTTAGTTAGATTTTTCCATGTGTCGGTTTCCATAAACCTTATAAACCACAAAAGTCCTAAGGCAGTTAATATACCAACTAGACCAACTTTTACGGCCGTTTTTGCTTTATCCGCCATTGATTTCAAATGACCTGTCATGGCGCCAATCATTTTTCGAAGTCGACCTTGATGTTTTTCGTCCTTATCTTCCTCTTCACGTGCTCTTGCACTGGAAGAGTACAAGGCTGCCTCTGGTTCGGCGAAACGGTGATGGCCGGCGTCTACGAGGTGCTCCGATATATCTACCATTTTTCCGATCTCTTCAACTTGTTTAAACGCTAATTCTCTTGAAAACATCCTTTCATATTCTTCTCTAACGTCAGATACACCCGTCATTATATTTCTTATTTGAAATACATCTTCTTGAATATGACCAAGATGAGTAACCATATGGCTCCATAAATTGATTCCAATTTTATCAACTGGAGTCAAACGGGCAACCATTTCTTCCCAATAAGTAAATGATTTATTAGCAATTTCAGCTGATTCTATATCTCGGCGATCATTTTCATCAACACTTTCTTGATCAAGTTTTTTGGATTCCCTTGCTTCTTGCAATTCCTGACGCTGAATGTGTATTGCAAGGACTGTCATTGCCATATTTTTGACAAAATCTCCCTTACCTGCTTCACCCAACTTGGAAGTATTTTCAGCAGCTTGATGTATAGCACTAAGTTCTGCTTGCTGAATATCAGCATTATCTTCCATAGAAGATTTTAATGCTTCTATAGTGACAAGAAAGTGATCACGTTGATATGTGTCAGCCATTTATTTTTTACCCTTTGGTAATACCGAGCCTGGTTTACCGACATATAGTCCAAAGAACGCAGCACCAGCACCTACAATAGTGGATATGAACATTGCTTGTGCATTAGTGGGATTAGAGAGATGCATAAACCAATCAACAGAAGAATAAAACGCCCAACAGTATGCAAGCATAACTAGTCTAGGAATGACACGAAATTTGTCCAACATTCCTGCTGTCTTGTTATACCAAGTCGGTTCTTCATCACCATGACTAGGAACAATGTCAGACTTTTGTAGTTCGTACTCTTTCGTAGTTTCAGTTACTTTAACTGTATCAGCCATTGGTTTCTCCTATCGGGCATTTTTCATTTTTGCCTCTTCTTCTTGAATTCTCTTTTTTTCTTCTTCTAACCACTGTAATAACAGTTGTACATATACTTCCCTCTCCCAAGGTATCATATTTTCAATCTCAGATAACCCCCATTTGTGATGTTGCAATAATCCAAAATTCGTTCTCATATAATTTTCTAAAGTGTCATGAGAGAGGGTTAGACGAAAAAATCATCAAATCCTTGCAACGTAACTTCGCTCTCAACTTCAGTGTTGGGGTTCTTAACCTTAACAGTATGAAACAGTTTAGGCATAGTTTCAAAAAACTTATTAACCTTTTCTAGATGTCCAGCTGACATATTATCAATAAACTCTTCTAGATCTTTTTCAGATATATCAACATGGTTAAAAATCTCTTCTCCATGATGAATTTCATCAATACAAATATTTACCATAGTAAACATCTGTTCTGTTCCTGTACCTTGAGATGCCATAACTTTTGTAACATCTTTGAGAGTTGGATATTTCATAATCATCTTGATATCTTCTTCCAATCCAACTTCAGTAGAATGTTCATCATCCATTGTTACTTCTATCTCTTCAAGGTTAACCTTTACAGGAACCCTAGTTTCCATATCATCTGGACATAGGACGTTGATATCTAACATTTCTCCTATGGATTTGCCTCGAATGTTTAGAAAAATATATTCAAGGTCGAAAGCGGGAATTTCCCAAGGATCAAACTTATCAAAAGTGCAAGAAGATATTACATCTGCCAATGCATTTTGAATTACTGTTTCATCCTCTGATTCTTGTGCAATCATTAGTGTTTTTTGTTCCTTCACCAAGAAGGGACGGAATTGTAGTTTTTCACCTGTAGATGGTACTTCCAATTCATATTTTACTGTATTAAGTTTGGGTAATGCCATAATTTTTCATCCTCTCGTTATATTATGATATTTACATCAGTTCTATACTGCTATAGTGATGTCTTTATCTAAATCTACACCATTATCAAAAGGAACATTAATTCTGTCCCAATATCTAAAGGCAAAATTTACTGGTATTTTTATCAATTCATTTCCACTTGCCATTGATAATTCTGATGGCCCTATAGTTTTTGGCCAAACCTCTTCACACCTTATACCGTAGGTTCTTATAAATTCTTTTCTTCCTACATTATTTCTAGTAATAGTATAGATATCAATAACACCTATAAAATCTTTATAATATTTCAGATCCCATGTAGAGGAATCAAAAATCGTTTGTTGCCAACTTTCAAAGAAATCCCTCTCCATCATAGTTTCACTTGCTAAAAATGTTACATTAATATCTTCTGCAAATGACACTCCTGTTGGAATTTGTTTTACTGGACCATATATATTTGTTTCTTCAAAACTAGTTATATTTCTTCCAGCCAAATTAACTGATTCTGCTCGTAAAGTAATATGTTCTTGTGTTTGTCTGCCATTAATAGTTTGATCAACAATATCGGCCTGATCCTGGCCGGAGAAATTTCGTCGATTATTAATATCGAAAGGCGGATATAACACAACTTCGAATTTGTTTGTCTCTAGATAACCATGATTCTGAAAACTTCCTAAAAAATTATCTATACTACCAGAAGCTAAAGGCCCAGCGGCGGATTTTGCCATTAAATCATACTCCTTGATTCTCTCCAAACAGCAGCATCAGAAGATTTCTTGAACTGTTGAACAGGTAATAGGGTTGCAACTGTGAATTCATCTGCATCTATACGTCTAAATTGTGAACGCACATGTCCTGCTAGATACCTATGTAATGTTGGTTTGACTTCTTTTATCTTTTTTACCCTGTCATAACTTACTTTTAGTATAGTACTTTCATCAAACTTAGTATTATTAGAAAAATCAACAAGTCTATCTAATAGTCTCATTCTTAATGATATAGGAAGATAATGTAAGTTTATACCTAAAAAACCATCTGAATACTTCTCTAGTGGTAAAACTAAAGGAAATGTATCGTAGTATGGTAGTACTTTTGCATGTTTTGGTGAATAGAAAAACATATTTAATCGTCCGTAAAATGGAGCACCACTACGCTTGCCATCTTTTATCAGTTTACGAGAAGATGGGGCGCCGAGTTCTTTTATCTTGTCACGATACCATTGTGTAGAACGTGGGCGGCCACCTGCATCATCTAGTACACTTTGAATGTATAAACTTCTAGCCATATGGTTATTTATAAGAAATCTCAAGATGGTCTTCATTCAATATCTTAAATTCCATGTCATTTCTACTACACCATTCTGTTGCATATTTCCATTTTGCTTCATTGATGCCCCATGTTTTCACTTCATTTAACCATCTTTTGGTTTTTCTCTTTGGTGTTTTAGTGGGCGGTTTACATTGCGCCTTGGGTTTGACTTCGATGATAAACTTCTTCACCAAACCATTGTGTTGTCGAACTTTTATATAAAAATCTGGAAAGTATCTGTGTATTTTACCGTCCCAAGGAGATAAATAAGGTATAATGACTTCTTCACTACCCCATTCTAGGATAGAATCATTGGTGTCGCAGTATTTCATAAACTTGCGCTCCCACAATGAACGGTATATAATCCTAGAAGGATTCCCCTTATACTTACGAGGTTTTAATGGTGTATATCGACCTTTGTAAGACATGTTATATAAATACTTTCTATAATAGGATATTTATGAGGAAAAGAAATGGCAAGAGTTAAACCAAGATTTACTGCAAGTAATAGAACTGATCAATTTAAAAAGAACCCCAGACGAGGTGGCCAAGCAAGCACAAGAACTGTCGATGAAAACCCTTTCTTTGCTAAGAACGCTGCAGATTTACGAAACACAAACTCAAAACATCTTACATATCCTCATTTTGGTAATACTAATATAGAAGGTGGACATTGCGTTGTTTTTCGTATTAACAAAACTAACCGAAATGTCGGCGCATTGAAAAAATTTGTCGGTACTCTACAAAAGTCTGATAAACTCAAAAATTTTCGAAATCTCCAGCCCGGAGAAGTTAGTAAAAAAGGGGAAACATTAAAAGCAGAGGAGGTATTTTCTAAACGAGGCAGAGATTTCTCGACGCAACTGATTGATGCAGCTGAAAGGCCTGACATTGGCGGCGGCCCTGGCGGCGGAGATAATGTAAATATTAGACAGATTGGAAAAAGATTAGCACAAGCCATAATTCTTTATATGCCTCCCCAAGTACAAACAACATATACCCTAAACTATTCGGATGTAGATTTAGGTTTTATGTCACAAGCTATGGTTGGTGTATTTGATGCCATGGGGGGTCAGACCGCAAAAGAAACTGCTAATTCAGTGACAGCAACACAGCTTCAAGCTTATGCCAAAGGCGCTGGCCTTGGTGCTTTAAACATGGCCGCGCCTGGAGCTAGAGCAGCATTACAAATAAGACAGGGGGCAATTATTTCTAACAAAATGGAATTATCTTTTACTGGTGTGACTCGAAGAGAATTTCAATTTGTGTTTAATTTTACGCCAAAATCTGAAGAGGAAGCAAACGTAATTCATGATATTGTAAAAACATTTAAATATTATTCTCATCCAGAGTTTATTCCCGGCATGAAAGGGAACTCAATGACTATACCTGATTCATTTGATATTGAATATAAATCAAACGGGAATACTAATCAGTATCTTCATAAAATTTCAACATGTTTTTGTCACAGTATTAATGTACAATACGGTGGAGATAGATATACAGCACATACTGACATTAGTGGTAGAGGCTCTCCACCCACAAATACAATTTTAACTTTAGGATTCAAAGAGATGGAACTTATTACGAAAAAAGCAATTGCGGCGGGGTACTAATGTCATATTTCTCTCAATATCCTCTTCAATTCTATGATGCTACTGGCACTGGTAAGAATTATGTTTTGACAACCGACATAACAAAAAAAGTTGGCTTTAGAACTAAATCTCTATCAAACGCAACGTATTTTGAGGTATATACTATAAAAGAAGGAGAAACACCAGAAAGTATTGCATTTGATATGTATGGCGATGCGACATATCATTGGGTAATATTATTGACAAATAATATCTTGGACAGGTTTCATGATTGGCCAATGCCGTTAAATCAACTTCTTAATTTTGTTGATAAAAAATATACAAATGTAAATGGTGTTCATCATTATGAAATAAATAAAACTTCTGGCGATACAACTAAAAAAATTAGTATTGGAACAGACAATACTGATTATCCTGATGCAACTTTGATAACTAATTTTGAATATGAACAAAACCGTCAAGATGATTTGAGAAAAATTAAGATAGTAAAAGAAATCTATATTCAACAAGTGATTGAAGAGTTTCGAATCATTATGGGAAACAGAAGTAATGGCTAACGGAACTATAGAATATGCTGGTGAATACGAACTAATAAAGTGTGACATACTTATCAACGGAACCCCACAACCAGTTGGTCCAAATGTATTAGCAATTAAATTATTTGAAAATATGGATATGCCCATACTTCATGGGGAAATTATTATAACTAATACAGTTTCTTTTGCTGATACGTTGCCTTTAATAGGCGAAGAAAGATTAGAACTAATAATGGAGACTCCAACATTAGGTGTCCCTATCGAATTTGTAGGTCCTAAAGCATTTTGGGTTTATCAATGTCTAGATAGAACTCATGACAGAAATGTTCAAAATTTCACACTAAAATTTTGTTCTCCAGAAATGGCGGTAAATAGTAATAAAACTTTTAGTGGTTCTTTAGAAGGAACTCATTCAGAAATTGTACAAAAAATAATGAAGACACATATAGGTGGTCCTAAAGATATTTCTATTGATGATACTAAAGATAAAACAAATTTAGTTTTCTCTAATACCCATCCCTTTGATGCTATATCTCAAATAACTTCTCATGCTATTACTAAAAAATCTCAGCCTGGATATTATTTCTATGAAAGTCTTGACGGGTTTAAATTTAAAAGTATTGAAAGCATGGTAAAGGGCTCTAGTGTATGGGAATATGAAATAAATGAAGAAGGTGCTGCTTCAGAAGCAACATCAGGCATGCCCCTAATTGAAAGAGAAATGCAGACAATCCTCTCTCACAAGATGAATCATCCCGATAGGAGTTTTGATATTGCTGCTGGAGTTTTTGGTTCTAAATTAATTGTACATGATATTTTTAATAAACAATTCAGAACCAAGGATTATAATTATGCTGAAAACTTTCAAAAAGAGAAACATTCAGAATCGCCAAATTCTGGTGCTATAACATTTGCGAGTAATCGTACAAATATACCAAATCTTGATGTTGATAAGAAAGAAAATAACACTAGAGTCTATTATCGCCCTATGAGTATTAAAGGTGGTGGTGGAAAGGGTATAAATGGTTTATACACTGGTTCTCATAAACTTCCTGTAGATATAAATGATATTAAAATTCAACAAAAAAATTCACAAAAGCATCAGTTAAATGAAGCATTTTCCATAGAACTAACAGTTCATGGTAATACTGCGGTTAGAGTTGGTGACTTAGTTGACGTTAATGTTTTGAAAGCATCAGAAATAGTAAAATTTACAAAAAACGAACTTGATAATTTTTATCAAGGACAATTTTTGGTAAGAGCAATACGTCATGAATTTCTTAATCCTGTTAGAAGGCACGAAATGCGAATGACTCTCGTCAGAGATTCTATTTCACCAGGCGCTAGAGCTTAAAGGAGAACATATGCACATTACTTGTTGTCATGTAACTTAAAACCATTTACGCAAGGAGACATTGAATCATGTCAGGTAAAACCAAAAATCGTATTAAGAAGATGAACTTTCAACTACAAAATAGGACACGAACTTCACTCACAGAAGAAGATAAATATAATATAGAAATGGCAAGTTACAGACAATTAGTTAATGACGAACAAATAGGAAAAAATAATGATAGACTTTCAAGAATTACAGGAGGGTTTACAAGACCCCAACATATTTAAGGCGTTTTTTCTCGCTGGTGGTCCTGGCAGCGGTAAGTCTTTCGTTGTCAGGAAAACCACCGGCGGTACAGGCCTACGCATAGTTAACTCTGATGACCTCTTTGAAAAGTATCTCAAGGATGCTGGTTTTGATATGGATATGAGAACAAGGAAAGCGGAACGTGAAAAACCAGCGAGAGATGTTATGCGTGATCGTGCGAAGAAGCTAACGAAAAAAAGGCGGGATAACTATGTTGAAGGACGTATTGGACTTATCATAGACGGTACAGGTGCCGATTATGACAAGATTGCAAAACAATCTACAGAACTCAAACAGTTGGGTTATGATACACATATGATATTTGTCAATACCTCGCTGGACGTTGCACTTGCTCGTAATGCAGAACGTCAGCGTAGTGTTGAAGACTCTGTTGCAATAACCTCATGGAAAAATGTGCAGTCAAACATGGGTAAGTTTAGTCAGCACTTTAGAGGTAATATGGTTATTGTGGACAACAATAATGTCATGGAAGATGATGGTATGTTATTCAATGACATATTCAAACAGATTAAAAGTTTATTGAAGATAAAAGTACGAAATCCTAAGGCACACGCATGGGTATCTCAACAGATGAAAGAAAGAGGAATTACACGCAAACCTAAAGGGTGGTAAGAATGTGACTGAAATAATATATTAGTGAGAGGTGATATGAAATGACTGTCGTATATAATGGTTATAGTCAAGATGAATTAGATTTACAGTATAATATGGGGTTTTCCCCGTATATGCCTGATGGAATAACGGTGCGAAGAATGTTTGGAAGACAGGGCCCACTAAGAGATAGTGCGCTGATTAATCTTGATTTTTCTAGACAATGCGTTGAAACCCTAAAACCCACAAAAATACCATACGGAGAAGATTCTAAACAAATTGCCGATTTGTATAAAGCAGATGGCGATAATAGCCCATGTGTTATGATGTTATCCGGCGGCGGGTATATCAATAATCGAAGAAGAGTGTGGTGCCAGTGGAGTAAAAAATGTCTGGAAGCAGGCATATCTTTTGTTGACATAGGACAACCATCCATGCCTGATTACTCATTATCAGGACTTATGAAAAGTATAGAGAATTTTATACAATGGTTTTCTGAACACGCAACAGAATATGGCATAGATCCTAATAAAATAATCATTGCATCCCATTCATCAGGGACAACTATTATGGCAACTTGTCTTGCTCGCCTTGTCAATAAGAAATTTACTCCCAACATTTTAGGTGCAATTTTTATAAGTGGCACTTATGACCTGTTACCAGTATCCCTAACATTTAGACAAAAAGTCATGAAAATTACTCAAGAAGAGGTTCTTGAGTGTTCTGCTATTCGTAATTTGATGGAACCATTACCACCAGTACTTGTTTGTTGTGGTGATGAAACTGATGAAATGAAACGGCAACAACATGAATTTGCTGAAAAGGTTAATTTTAGAGGCGATGCAGAGTTAATCATTTTTCCATTGAACCATTTTGCTCTAGGTATGGAATTATATGAAGAAGATTCAAAAATGTGGAATTTTATAACAAAACTATGTCAATGATACTAGACGATTATCTTACGGAGTCGGAATACAAAGATCTAACGACAACTCCACTTGAATATGCAAAGGTGCATTGGGTGGGGCAACGTGCGATACCAGCAAATGCATTGCATGAGCTGGTGTTGTCCACATATTCATATCTGACTAAACCAGCAAAGGGTGCGACAGCATGGTATAACATACGCCCGCCGGACCCCAAATGGCATAGTGATATCGAGTCATATTGTACTCTTAATGGCAATGTCATGGCACCACAACCTCTACCCGAATACACCTTTATCTACTATGTCAAGAGTCCCAATAGTGGAGGAAATCTGCAATTCGGAGGAACAAATCCAGACTGGCATATATCTCATGAGATAGAAGCCATACAGAACAGGTTAGTATATTTTGATGCAACCATACCACACAGGGTGGCACCGTACAAAGGGAACCGTGTATCCATAGGTATGATATGGTGGGGAAACACACCAAAACACTACGGTAATCTAAGTGAGCTTGAGACAAAGGTTCTTCCCAGAATATGGGAAATAGAGGATGAAAAAAATGCGTAATTTAGGTTGTCTGATTGAAGGCAACACAGGTAGAGCAATTATCGAAGCGGATACAGGAACGGTATATTCATACGAAGACTTTGATAATATGTGTAATTCTGATGCTCATATGCTTGTAGAAAAAGGATTGAAGAAGAATGATCGAATAGCAATAGCCGCAGATAATAGTGCTCGATATCTTTCATTATTTCTTGGAGCTCTACGTGCTGGAATAGGTGTTGTTACAATAGATAACAAATTATCTGTAGAACGTCAAAAAGAGTTATCTGATTTTTCATCTTGTAGTTTATTCTTTGATAACAGTTCACTAAAACAACCACAGTCCTATACAGGAAAACATAATGGTATACCAGTAGACGTATCACCTGATACTGTCGCTCGTATACAATTTACATCAGGTTCTACAGGAAAGCCAAAAGCAGTTGTAAGGACACATGCAGCAGACAATTATCTTGCGGATTACCAAGTATGGTCAGAGCCAGGTAAAATAGAAATACATGCAACTAACTTTCATTTTGCTCGTGGGATGAATCAATTGATACGGACAATACGCTGGGGTACTACAATCGTTTTACTTAAAAAATTTACACCTAAATCTTTCGTTAATGCGATATCAAAGTATAATGTAACAGTCATAGATGCGCCTCCTGTAATGCACAGATTAATCATGCAAATTATAGAGAAGAGAAATATAGATGTTAGTTTTGTAAAAGAGATACAAACATCAGCAGATACAGTGACACTTAAATTAGTGAATCAAATTAATAGGGTGTATAACAATCCTAAATTTATCAATCGGTGGGCTTCTAGTGAACTCACTTCACCATTTATTCATGGTAGTAATAAGACATATGATCTTGGATTTCTACATCCAGAATCAAAGTCAAAACTAGTAGATGGTGAATTTTGGTATAAAGGTGCATTGACTTTTAAAGAATACCTTAATTCACCCGAAGAAACTGCTGATAAATTTGAGGATGGGTGGTTTAAAACAAACGATATAATGCGAGTTGATGAAGATGGGCGATACTGGTATTTGGGTAGAAAAGATGATACATTTAAAGTTTCTGCAAAACTAGTTTATCCACAAGAAATTACAAGGATAATAGAAGAACATCCAGCTGTAAAACAATCAATATGTATACCACTCCCTGATAAATTACGAGGGAATAAGGTTGTTGTATACATTTTATTAGAAGATAATAAGAAAGAAACGATATACACTAAAAATGATATGGTTGCATGGTTTAAAACAAGAAGTAAGGGTATAGAACACTGTATACCAAGAAAATATATATTCGTAGATAAATTCCCTTTAAACGGGCCAGGTAAGATAAATCGAAAGAAGTTGATAGAAATGGCGGAGGTATCATGAAAACATTATATAATGGATATAACATAGATGAACTGAATATACAGTATGGGCTGGGTATAAATCCTTTTTTGGAAGATGGTTCACTAAAGACTATGGAACATCGCCCCCAAGATATGCAAGATGCAGTTAGAAGGGTAAACGCTTTTTCTAAGTCTAATATAGAAAACCTAAAGCCTTCAAGGGGCATTCCATATGGCGATCATCCTAAACAGACATTTGACTTATATCGTGCTGAAGGAGATAGGACGCCTGTATTTGTATTCTTTTCTGGTGGACAATATCAACGGGCAAAAGCTGGGCCATGGTCTATATGGGCAAAAAAGATGGTAGACAATGGTATATCATTTATAGACATGGATTACCTTCAAATTCCAGATATACGATATCCCGAAATGATACAAAATGTAATAGACTTTATATATTGGTTACGAGGCACTGGAACAAAGTTTAATATAGACACAAACCGTATTTTCCTATCTGGTCATTCTTCTGGTGCGTCTGTGGTGTGCTGTGCGGTGTCAAAGATGGCAAATGATGATGATATTCAAGGTATAACTGGATTGTATCTCGCTAGTGGTACTTATGATATGCTACCCGCTCAAAGAACATACAGAGGTGGTATATTACATTTGAGTACTCAAGAGGTAATATCTACATCCTCTATACGAATATTGACGGAACCTCTGCCCCCTCTCATGACCACTTGTGGCGGAAAAGAGACAGCGGAGATGAAGAGGCAAAATAGGGAAATGGTAGAATACCAGATAAAAATCGGCGGTATAGCACAGTATCGTGAAGTGGAGAATGAGAATCATTTCGGTTTAGGACAGGACATGTATGATTCACCTGAGCCTTGGAAATTTATTAAAAAATATGCATATTAGCCCTTGACAAATCCTGACCAGTGTGTTAGCTTATACCCATGATGAGAAATAAAGAGGTTGATATGGTTTTTAAGATAAGAAATAAGGCTGGTGAGACAGTCGCCACAGAGAGTGATTTCGGTAATGCGGCAGAACTTGAAATGGTTCTGTCAGAAATGAATCCAGAGGAATCATTCACCATCGACGGGCCGATCAAGATTGAAAATGACTAACGAATTCAACTTCTTATCCCCCAAGGTATCCTCTAAAGATAGGGATATTTTCGGGTTTGATGACTGTGGTACGGGCGAGAATATAATGATTGAAGATCATTGGATTTTGGCCCATGTCATGCACCATATTGGTGCATTTCCTAGTGTGGGAATCGCCCGTAAAAACGGGTGGAATAAACCCATTCCGAAGGGATTTTCTGAGTTTACCGTTGGTAAAATGAAGAAAAAAGTTTGGATTCTCAATGAAATCAATGACTTATGAGTGAAGAAAGTTCTTGACAAAACGTGTTCCATATGTTAGCTTATACATATAATGATGATTGAGAGAAAGGTTACGAAATGGCATATGTAAGTAAAGAGACTAAGAAGGAACTTGCTCCTGAGATTAAGAAGGTTCTCGCTGAATTCGGTGTTAAGGGAACCATCAGGGTTAACAATCACAGCACTCTGGTTGTGACGTTGCGGAAGGTTCCTACTGGACTCTTCACTCCGAAAGAGATTGCAGACGGCGTGAACGTCTACCATATTGAACGGTTCTTTGAGGGAACTGCGAAGAAGTTCCTGACCAAGTTGCTTGCTGCCATGAAGGGTACGAAGTGGTACGATAGGACTGATGCCATGATTGACTATTTCGATACCGCTTGGTATAACGATATCAAGATCGGTGAATGGAACAAACCTGTGGAGATTGTGTAGTGAACAAGAAAGAAGCACTATATCGGAACTTAAAATCGACATTGAGTGAGAAGGTCGCTGTTATTCACTCGGCCTTTGAGGATGCACCCACTACTGTTGCACTAGTAGAGGTTGACGCTTCGTTGTCTGCTGAAGATAAGTGCGAGAAGGCATTTATGTTGACCAACAGTATCAATGATGGGTGGTGGAACAACGAAGGCGTTACCAAGATGTTTGGTGGTGCCACATGTCGGAGCACAGCCACTGGTGATATGGTGCTCGTTGGAACTGACAAATATAAATGTGACCATGTAGGATGGGTTAAGGTATGATACGAGAAACTGCAACACCTAAAAATGTGATTAATCTGGATGGACCAGATGGTAACGTCTTTTCCCTGATGGCCACCGCATACCGATTGGGTAAGGACTTGCGTATACATATAGACTCCTTTGGTGACCCCACCGATTTGGTTGAAGACATAATTGAAGAGATGAAGTATGGTGATTATGTGAATGCTGTCAAGACCTTTGACAAGTATTTCGGTGAGTATGTGATTTTGGAAACTGAAAATGAGGAGCTTTTGAATGCTTGATTTTGTGACCTTTGAAAATGATGAGGCCGTTAACGTAAACGGCACATCATTACAAGGATACATCAAAACGGATTACTCTACACTTGTAGAGAAGTTCGGAGAACCTACATATACTGGTGGTGGAGATAAAACCACAGTTGATTGGCAACTGTTATTTACCGCTGTTGATGAAGACGGTGAACGTACTATTACCGCTACAATTTATGATTGGAAGTTAAGTGATACACCATATGGCACATATGATTGGCATGTTGGTGGATTTTCGATGGACGCAGTTGATATGGTAGAGAAGGTAGTATTAGGATGACCAAGAAACAAAATAAGATTGATAAGGCAAAAGAATCCGCACCAAATGTGCCGGGTTATACGTGCCCATCAATCGACTATGCTCAAGAAATCATCGAACAAATTGCTGATCGAGGTGACGATTGGGCTAGTAAACAAGCGGATGTTATTCGGGATGTTCTAGAATATGTCCGTGAATCTAATAATGAACTGAGAAGTAGTTCATATTACTGGTATAAGGAGTTTAAAAAAGTTGCATGATTAAAACAGCACTGCTGATTGTAGCACTTTCAAGTGGGGTTTACGAATCTGAAATCCCCACTATGAAAGATTGCTTGAAGGCAAGAACACAAATTGTAGAACAGGACGCTTCGGTTGAAGCGATCTGTATTCCGCAATTTATAATTGACCAAGAGAATATATTCAATGATTGGATAGATAAAATTCAACCTAAATGTGGAGATGATAACCGATGGAGAGGGAATCCCTTTCGGGAGAAGAATGGCCTGATGAACTAGAAGGCACTCTTAACAAACGTATAGAAAATGCGTTCAATGCTCTAGAAAGTTGCAGTACCGCATGGGCCTATAATTATTGGGAAACTGTGTTAGGTACTCTCTTACGCCAAGCAAATCGAATTGGCCACAAGAACTTTCATCTTAACTAAATAAGAGTATGGATACAACACCTGTACGTTTAACCGAAAAAGCAGTTAATTACATGACCTCCGTAGCAAATGGGGGTTATGTGACATTGGGAGTCAAGGGCGGTGGATGTTCTGGTATGCAATATATCTGGGGCCAAAGTAAAACCGATACCGACCCTTTTGGTATTATTAAGTGGGGAAAGCCTATTGAGGGAATTCTTCTGCTCGATCCCATGAGTGAATTGTATGTTATGGGGTCAGAAATTGACTATGTAGAAGAATTGGGTGGTAGTTATTTAACTATAAGCAATCCAATGCAAACCTCATCATGTGGATGTGGAGCAAGTTTTAGTGTATGAAGAAGCCAGAGAATACGGCGTTTCAATAATACGAACACAATTTCGATATGATATAGAAAAAATTCGTAGTCAGTGGAGCGAAATACGAAAACAACTCACACTGGACATGTGGTATCAAAAATCCCAAACATGTGTACAACATTCTCCGCACTGCCTAGATAGATGGACAGAAGGATGCGGAAGTATCAAACGAGCAGAGGGTAGAACTGAACAGGACTTCCATATGCTCAACTCGTTATACAAGGGAACCATATTCGAAGATATAATTCGGGACATAAATGCGGTAAGAGCCCGTATCATGGTTAAACCAAAACACACTTGTTACTCTATTCACAGTGATCGAACACCACGATTTCACCTACCAATAACAACACATCAACACGCCCTGTTCGTATTCTACGAAGGGCATAAATCAACTACGCTACATCTACCCGCTGATGGTTCTGTATGGTGGACTGATACCACAAAACAGCACACATTTCTTAACGCTGGGCCGGAAAGGACACACTTGGTTATGTGTCAAGGTGAATAATGCTGTATATCTCACCGCCATTTGGTAACTACATTCCATATAAAAATGCGACCCGTATACGAGGAACATTTACATGGGAACGTAGGAAAGGACTAATATACCACACAGCACGTTCTCTGCGTCCCGTAGAAGGGGGCTGGAGGAACCAGATTGGTTTTCGTAACAAAGGTATTCGGAATGTAACCTTTGTGAAAGAGGACATATATTCTATATGTGGATTACGAGCAAGTGAGTGGGTACAACTACATGGTTGTATACCCAAACAAATTTCTCTGGAATTGAACGTGGGATGCCCCAATGTACATCATACTGACATACCATTGACACTACTCAGCGAGTATGTGGACAAGTTCGATTCGATACAGGTAAAACTGCCGCCGGATATGAGTATGAAACTGGTAGAACAAATCGTTGATGCCGGAGTAAGGACCCTTCATGTGAGCAATACCATACCGACACCAAAGGGCGGTATATCTGGCGCTGCACTCAAGAAAGTGAACCTTCCGCTCGTTTCTACTATTTCCGCATTGGGTGTACGGGTCATAGCAGGCGGCGGTATATATAATAGAAGGGATATAGATGACTATCGGGATGCAGGGGCTAAAGATTTCTCAATCAGTACAGTATGTATATCAAGGCCGTACAATATTCCCGACATATACGCTAGTGCCATGCACTGCTAGGAGACTTCATTATGAACTATGATTTTATGAACGTATTTGAAAGTAATCATGAAGAGATATACAAGGACTATCTGTCTGTAAAGGATGCAGTAAAACCTTGGCCAGAACGACATTTATATGAGCATGGATGGGATGCGTATGGTATATTCGTTGACCCAAATATTGCTAAACTCTTAGGAAGAGAATACAAGATAAAAGAGAACGAGTGTACTTTTACAAAGAACCTCATAGAGAAACATATACCATCCCACGGCACTGCTGGATTCTCCATTCTCAGGCCGGGAACAGAAATAAAACCACATATGGGAGTACAGGGAGAATATTTACGGATGCATCTAGGGCTCGAAGTGCCGAAAGGTGATTTAGGTTTAAACAGTCAATCACATGGCGCATTTGTATGGGAAAAAGGAAAGGCGTTCTATTTCGATGACCGCCTCATGCATGAAGCATGGAATAGAACGAATGAGACAAGAGTGATTCTTATAGTGGATTTTAAGGAGAAATAACATGATAAACATGGCAGATTCCCCGCATACACATTTTTGTCAATTGCCAGAAAAATACGATATAGATTTGGAGTTGCTAAGAGAGGGGTTGGAGAGTGTAAATGCTCTCGAGCAAGTCAAACTTTACCCTATGGACCAACATCCTTCAATCGGTAGGATACGTCGGGTGACAGGAATGGCCGGAGAAAACAATGATGCACCCACTCACTTTAAAGGTTATTCTGGAATATGTTTTAAGTCAGAGAAGGGAATGGAAAACGACTTGTATCAAGGCTTAAGCTCAAATGTCACAGGAACAAATTCAAAGAAAGCGCTCGAGGTTGGGATTGATTCGACATTTACGGAACCTAATAATATATGGTTTCCCTATCTTGCGGAAATAGAGAGCAAGTTTAAAGGACAAGTTACTCAAATGAGGCTGATTAACCTTCATGCAAGGCATAATCTAGGCCGAAAGATGCATACTGATTACCCGTGGTATAAAGGCCTTCGCCTTCATATTCCGCTTACGGATGACCTTGTATATAAATGGCGTGTCAGGAATGAGTATTATGAAGTGAACGGTGCGAATGGCCATATGTATTACTTAAATACAGGAGTGCCACATACAGCAATCAACGATCACAGTGATAAAGATCGGTTGGTTTTTAACGTAAATATGATACCTCACACGCTGGAAATATCAATAGACGACCAGATAGAACAAGAAATTTTGTGATGCTGGATATCAATTCACTAGTCACCCACACTACAGAATGGGGGTTCTGTCATATACCCAAGAATGCTGGTCTTAATTTCAGAAGGAGATATAAAAAACAACATACCATGTCGCCTGACAAAATACTGGTGGATATCGGCAAGATGTCGAGTAGAGAAGCTGATACTCTCTTTCGTCATCAACCGGCTTCATGGTTTGAGGAACAGGGAATAAGGCCACAACAATGGATATGCATATCAAGAAATCCCTATTCACGATATGTGTCATGGTTTTTCTATATAAAACAGCTGTCCTCTAACTGGAACTCGTATTCTTTTGAGGATTTCGTGACAAAGAATCTCTTGGAAGAGACCAAAGAACGCTCAAGTCGAACAGAATTTATAGCACAAGGGGGGTTATGGTGGGTATCGGATACACAAAGCTTTTGGCTAAAGGATAAACCCAGCATGAAAGTTTTCAAACTAGAAGACGGCCTAAAAGACATGGAAGACTATACGAACACCCGCTTCATGGATACAGTCATCAATTCTACCATGCATGACCCTTGGGAGACATACTATACAGGGGAACTAAAACATCTAGTATATGAGAGATATTCAGAGGATTTTCGAAATTTTGGGTATGAGAGATAGAAATAAGGAGAAATAATATGAAATTCGTAACAGGAAGGTTTGACCTTGAAAATCTGGCACCAGAACGGTTGATTGGGTTCTACAAGGACATACAACATACAGGCACTACACTATACGCTGTATGCCTCTGGAAATGGTTCGCCGGAATAGAGATATAGTGCCAAATAAAGACATTATAATTGCAAACCTACGCAACGTATTTGACCCTGAGATATCGGTGAACATATACGATCTCGGCCTCATATATGACATAGAGGTAGACGATAAAAACGGATGGGTCACCATTACGCATACGCTGACATCGGCATTTTGTCCATTTGCAGATAACATAGTCGCTGACATAACGGCGGCAGGGTATCTCAATACGGATGCAAATCATGTGGAAGTGGTGACGACCTTCGACCCGCCCTTTACGATAGAGAGCGTTCCAGAAGAAACTCGCATGATGCTGGGATGGTGAGACATGCTCATTGACAAACTATGGTTTCGAACATTAGTAATCATAGGAGTATTATGCTTTATCGGTTGGGCTTCATGGATGAAATTCGTATGTCAATGCTACATATTCTAAAAACCCTTGACAAAACATGTATAATATGAGATAATACTCGCATATGAATGGGAGACCGACCGCTATGTTAAAGATTTCAAGAAAAGAATTCGAAGAATGGTACACGATTCACAAGAAACTCGCTGAGAAACGGGAAAAGAAAGCCCAAACCAAAGGAAGAAACCATGCCAGCATCATTAAGTAGTAGAGACTTACTGCACATATCAGTAATAAAAGAAGAGATAGAAATCCTACGCTCTCGTATACAACCACATGATACGGGACATTTGCATACCACAATTAGCGTACTGGAACATCGCTTATCAGAACTTGAACCCACATCCGAATGAAAACCTCTCCATGTATTGGAGTATGCGAACTGGATAATGCCGGAGTATGCATAGGTTGTAATAGAACAATAGACGAGATCATGGAAGCGGGTAGATATGCGCCTCTCATGGGATCTGATGGGAATACATGGGAAATGCGGAACATTTCGGAAAAGGCGAAGAAAAACATGAAGGAATAGTGATTAAAGTCCACAGCGCTAGAGCAAAAGCCGCTGCACACCCTCAAAAATATATCGAAATAATTGCAAAAAAGACTTGACAAACGCCGACCCATCTGTTAGCTTTACTATGTTGCCGTTAAAGAGAGAGTAGCTAATATACATGAATTACGTCAATGCAGTTGGTGGTACGAAGGCTCAGAGGAAACTCGCTGAGGATGTAGCCTATTTCTGTATAGGTGAGATGATGCCGAGATTGCGTACTCTAGAGATAGAGATACAACTCACTAAGTGCCTAGATGACGGCGCATATGGGTTCTGCTATGCGATGGAGACTGAACGAGAATTTACCCTAGAGATAGATAAACGCATAACCCGATTCAAGAATGGTAAGATTAAGAAGTCCGGCCGTGATATCTTCATAGAGACAATATGCCATGAGATGGTACATGTGATGCAGACTGCGAAAGGTCTGATGGTAGATAGGGTACGGCCGAAACGCCTGGGCTATCGTAAACTATGGAAGGGTAAGGACTACAGTAAAACCCCTTATAGTAAGCAGCCTTGGGAACGGCAGGCATATCGGATGCAAGGTCCACTACTAAAAAAGTTCAAAGAAGCCGAAGAAAAAGGTTGACAAAAGATGACCCATGTGTTAGCTTAAGGACATAATGATGATGAGGGAAAGAGACATGGTCTGACGATACTGTAAATGCCGTAAACGCCGAGAGTAGGTTCTCCCTGTATGAATTGAAATCTATGTGGCATCGGAGGGTGATATAGGGTGCTCCCAGAGGATTATATTTCTGGTTTGGGAGTATGAGCAAGGGGGACGCAGCCCACTCAAAAGGCCCAGAATGACCTGCTACTGGTATCTCCTGTAGGTTTGGGGGTGGCGCCCATATTCGCCAGATACCGTTTCTCCTTTCGAACTGAACCTTAGAGAGATTTAGGTTGGTTGGCCCACAGTGAAGTTCTCGATATATGAGTGTGGGGGTTCGTGTTCTCTCTCTTTTCAGCATTAAGGCGAACTATATATGGGGCTCAAGCCGCAATCTATAAATGCAATAAGGTGTCTAAGCTTTATTTTTTTTCGGTGGGGCTTTAAGTTAGTGGAAAGTTGATGCAATTATTACCTGCCTATTATACGACTACGAATAATCGTAAACGTAAGGCAAAAAGAAAAACGAAGTCACAGTTAGAAGCAGAACGGATTCATGAGAAGTTTCTAGCTAAGTATTGTGGAAAGTCTGGTGGAGTGAATGATACGGTTCCGACGAAGTATCAGAGGCCGTCGGAGGTCTTAACGGAAGGTTCAATTCCTTCCCTTTCCAACACTATTCCCGTTGGTGTAGCTCCTAAAAAGGAAATACACGAACATAATTTCACGATTGCCCCTGCATATAACAAAGGGGCATATCAGGTTATATCTAAAAAGGATATTAAGGATATAGGACGATGAAAGATAATTGGTACGATTTTGAGAGACTTAGCGGTAATGAATATACATACAGCAAGTTTCCTTACAGAAATCCGAAGAACGCTTATATGTGGGGTGCAATACACGGCATGCTCTTTACCACCATAATATTATCCATTGTAGTTATGGTGATGCTGTGATAGTAAAAGTGGTGCCGGGTGTAGGATTAGCTAAAGCTGTAGATTTTCCTACTCTGAATGTTTTTAGTGAGGAATTATCCGCAGGCATATATCGGGTTATGACAGAATGGGGCCCTGCAAGTTTATTTGTTCTGGATGATGATGGTTTCGGCGAATGTCATATCACAGGTCGTACAGATATACCCGAAGGTCTTACGGAGTTATCTATAGAGAATATAGAAGATATGCCTATTCCGCCGTCAGGATTATTAGAGATTATATCCCTTGGTATAGAGGTCTATAATAATAGGCGCAATAGTCGGTTAGATTATTACAAATAAATAGTTGACAAATTTTGCGTAGTATGGTATAGCTAAGAACAACTTGTAATATAGGAGAGAATCATGAACAAGTTTTTGAGAACAGTGAGTGTTCTCGCAGTCGCAGTCGGATTGTCTGCATGTAACGCCCATACGAGTGGGTTTAATAATCAGACTGGCGGCACTATTGTCGGTGGTATTACTGGTGCGGTTGTGGGAAATCAATTCGGAAAGGGTACTGGTAAGACTGCTGCCACAGCACTTGGTGCGGTAATCGGTGCGGTTACGGGTTCCAGTGTGGGCAGGTCAATGGATCGTCCAGCCGGTCAAACGGTGATTATTCGGGAACCTCGTCAGCACGGTCGTCATTATCACGGTAGGGTGAGGAGCGGTAGTTGTTCACAGTATTATGATCGTGGAGAAAGAGCTGCTTGTTTGCGGGGAGTACAGCGTAGAATAGAAGCAGAACAAAGAAAACGTGAACGAGAAGCCTTTGATAGAGCAAGGGGTTGTCCTTCGAATTGGAATAGAGATGAGTGTTTTTATTGGGATAACCACCCCCATGCACAGAATATTCGTCCGCCTAGGAGATAAATAGTAATGTATAATATTGGTGATGTAGTTAGGTATAAGACGTATTCCGACAATCTTATTACGTCTTTTAAAACGGGAACAATAACTGAAGTTTCTTCTGATCTAGATTCATATGTAAATTTGAGAGTTGAAAATGATGTGGTTCAATACTGGTCAAAAAAGTTAAAGAAGTATGTTCCTGTAAAACCCAAGAACATAAATTCTATATACTTCACTATTCCACAAAGGATGATTGATGATTTTGTTTTAATAGAAGATATACTTGGGAGTGCCTTGTATGAAGGGAAAAAAACGAATGGAGAAACGACAGCCAGGTGAGGATGAATTACGGGTGCAGAAATTTCTGCATACGGTAACTGATTTCGACAATCCGCTTTCCATAATGCATACTTCAGCTATGCTTATGAATATAGCGATGCACATGTATTCTATGGTTCTTAATAAGGAAGACCTACAAGAACTTCTTATTCACACACATAATTCCCTAGAGGAAAATCAAGAGGACACTGTATATCATTGAGTTTATTAAAGAAAATGGCGAATACTGTTTCGTCTAAACGTGGAACATTTACCAACAGTTACACCGTTACAGTAGAACATTCTAATTTCGATAATAAAGCACTAGAGGAAATCATTCGTTCTGTAGGAGATCAGGATGAACAACGTACTCGAGCAAAGTGCTATCGTACACGCTGGGACTTACATGAAGTCCATCCCGAAGTTCGTAAGATAGGAAGAGCTGCTATGAGTATGGCACGCAAGAATCCTCTTGCTGGTAAAACTTCACCTGATGGTACTCCCGAAGAGATTGAATATGGTATACGAGAGTGCTGGGGATTGATATATTCTAAAGGACAAGAGACTCGTTCTCATTCACATTGGCCGTCTACATGGGCGTTTGTGTATAACGTCAAGGCCTGTCCACGATGTTCGCCTCTTATATTACCGTCAAATGGAATACACCCTAACACAGATATTTCTCCCGTAGAGGGACAATTAGTTTTATTTCCAGCATGGTTGAACCACGAAGTTCCTTTTCAACCTTGTGACCATGAGAGAATTATTGTCGCAGGCAATCTAGATATTGTGTGGCGACAGAATTGGGACACAAGAACAATCGAAACTAATTTAGTAGAGGATATTTAAAATTACTAAATAAACCCACCATGATAAGATACAGAATTATCCAAAAGGATATAGTATGCGATGGTATGATGAAAAATGATGCACTGGAAGCTTTACAACAATTCCAATCCGCACATCCTGACCTAAAATATGATATTGAAGAATATACTTACGTTCCACCCGAAGGTAGAGGATTGGGGCGTGATCCTGAGCTACATTAATGTCTCGTAAACTTTTAATCACTTCTGGTTGTAGTTGGACTGCTGGTTCCTCAAGAATGAATCAAAAATATGTGTGGCCTATTATTCTTGCCAAAAAACTTGACATGGATTGTGTCAATGTAGGAAAGGGTGGAGTTGGAAATGAATATATCTACAATAGAATCATTGATAAATTATGTACAACTAAACGAATAGGATTAGCAATTTGTCTATGGACTGATTTTGATAGATGGGATTTTTATAGTTCTACTTTTCAACTTCAGCCTAAATTTCGTCATGGTGAATTATTTAATTTAGAAAAAAGTATTCGATGGATTCATGCATTTCAAAATCATTGTCAATTAAAAGATATTCCATTTTTACAAATGCAATCATTGCCTCCCACTGAAGATGTCGCCCCATCTGCTGGCGCTAGTGTCTACATGAAAGGACTACTTAAAACTGCACAGTTTGATTTGATTGATCGTAAAAAATTCGTGGGATGGCCGATGTATAGAGAACTTGGCGGTAGTACCATATGGGATAAACTTGATGAAGTTGATCCAGATTGGATTAAACTAAGAGTGAGTAAAGAAGACTTACATCCCAATGACAAAGGACACGAATATATAGCGGAGATATTGTATGATGCATATAAAAAGATTTACCTATGATACTTGATTGACAACATTTCATAATTCCTTATAAATACTTCCATATAACTATGGGAGTTTTTTTATGGCTGAATATGCTGCTAAATTTATGGGAACTGACGGGTTCTGTTGGTTTATAGGTGTGGTTGAGGATCGTGAAGATCCAGAACACATGGGAAGAGTTCGTGTTAGAGCTTTAGGCCATCACACAGAAGACTTAACTAAATTAAAGAAGGAAAACTTACCGTGGGCTACGGTAATGTCGACCACTTCTGATCCTAGTATGAATGGATTAGGAGAGAGTCCACCTTTTATGGTGGAGGGAAGTTGGGTTATTGGTTTCTTTCAAGATCCAGAAGATAAACAATTTCCAATTATATTAGGAACGATTCCTGGCTTTAATCTAGAGAAACCAGATTTTGCAAAAGGGTTTGCTGACCCTAAAGGTAAATACCCTAGAGACCCCGTAGGTGAACCAGACACTAATAGACTTGCTCGAAGTACAACATGGGCTGAAAAACATCCATCATTAATTAAAAGACGTAAAATGCGATTGGGGCCAACAGAAAATGGAGATACTTCTGTACCTATTGCCACAAAACCTTTTATGGATAAAACAGAAGATGGTGCTACACAAGAAGAAAGAAAAAAGTGGGAAGAAATACATCCTAAATCTGAAGCACCAACACAATATCCATACAATCATGTACATGAATCCGAAGTAGGCCACGTTCATGAAGTTGATGACACACCCGGCGGTGAACGACTACACTCTTATCACAACTCTGGTTCTTTTGAGGAAATTCATCCAAGAGGTGAAAAAATGGTCAAAGTGGTAAGGGATAATTATGAAGTTATTATGGGTGGTTCTAATGTTTATATTGATTGTGAACCAGAAGGAGAAATTGGAGCTGAAAAACCACAAGTTAATATTACTGTGAATGGTGATGTTCGATATTTAATTAAAGGAGATTATGTTCTGGAAGTTGAAGGTGAATACACAGAAAAAATTCATAAAAATAAAAAAACAAAAATTAAATTAAATAGGTATGAAGAAATTTTAGGTAACTATACTTACAATATTAATAAATCAAAAACAGGACATGTTGCTGAAAATTTTAAAACAAGAATAGGTGGTGAGGAACTTAGAGAAATTCAAGGTAATTTTAAAGAAACATGTGAATCAAAACATTTTACAAGATCTAAAGACCACCTTACTCTTTTATCAGTCAGTACTATGGCAATACAAACGCAAAGTGGTATTATGTCAATAAAGTCTGGTTCTAATCTTAATAGCAGTGATGTATCGGGTTGGACACATAAATCTGGAGCACAAATAGATATTGATGGAACAAGGATTGATCTAAACTAATGGCTGTATTTCAATTTATTATAAACGGAGAACAGGTGACTTACAATGATTGGAATGATTGTAAAGACCTTGAAGAATTTGATAATGTTATTATTTTTGAACCAGATATACCAGAACCCGCTGGAGAGGATGGTAATCATACAGAAGAACAGCATGAAGAAATGTTGGTCTGGAATGTTAGATTACAAGAACTTATGAAAAAGGAATTAAGATGACTATTTCTGTAAATGTAAATCCTCCTGGCTCTGGATTAGCAGTAACAGAAACTACTAGAGTGGGTACAATAAATGCTACTTTTACATCATCGTCTAGTGGTGAGACCATTACAAGTACAACTTCTACGAACCCTAATACTGGAATTACTGTAACTTCTACTTCTGCAACTACAGTAACAGCGGTAGGAACATATAGAGATGTTTTTCAAGATGTATTTACATCAGTACCCACAGGTACGAGTGATTTAGAAGGATCTGGAGTCAGTAGCGGTAATTGCCCAGATGTACATGGACAAATAGGAGATATACACATATACGATGTAGCTCAAGATACTGCTGCATCTCATACTGTAACTTATGTAGTTACAGTAAGTTGGGTTGATACTAGAGAAGGTGCTGATCCAACATCTGGATCAGAAAGCTTTAATGTTACACATCAAATTAATCAAAATTATCAGTTCCTTAAAGAATGTATAGCAGATTTTTATGCTGCAGATCGAACTGCGGCTTGTGGATAGGAGAATATAATGCCTGCAGCAACTAGAGTAGGAGATGCTGACGTAGTTCATTGTTCTGCAATGGTTCGAGCACAAGGGTCAGCAAATGTATTTGTTAACAATATTTCATGGAGTTGTCAAGGACATGTTAATACTATACATAAACTTCCCGGCAACCCTTGTCCAGTTCATGCTGCTCCTATTGCATCTGGTTCTGGTTCGGTTTTTGTTAATGGCAGAGGTGCTGGTAGAGTAGGAGATAGTATTAGTTCTTGTACTTCAGTTGCAGCAGGGAGTTGTGATGTATTTGCTGGAGGGTAAAAATGGCTCTTAATTTAAATTTATGTGGTATTGATGCTATACAAAATAGTGTTGAAACACAATTAGAATCTATAGAAAGAATTATAGAAGCGAAACTCGAGCAGGAAGCTTCAAATATAATAAGCGAATTAAGTGGTGGATTATTAAAACTTAATATTGATATAGGCGGATTATTTTCTGGTAAACCAACAATAAATGATATTAGTCTTCAAGCAGAAATTAAAGACTTAGGAACTTTTACGGTAGGGAGTAATGGATATAACGTAAAACTTAATTCCATACAAGCAAGGTTTGAAAAAGCATTAAAAGCTGAAGGTCTAGATGTCTTAGTTCTTGTTGCTGCAGCACTTGCCTTAATTGCACAAGGAAAAGATATTTGTGATCTTGTTCCTAATCTTACTATAGATGAAAATGGTAATATTACTTTAAGTCCTAATAATGTTCTTTTTTCGAAAGTACTTTCTAGCGATTCAGATTTTATTAGTGCAACAATAAATTCAAATGGTGCTGAAATAAACCTTGCTAATGCTGGTATTAATGCTAGATTTAAATGTGCAATAGAAGGTGTTAAATTAGTTCTTCCTAAGTTTTGTGTTGTAATTGGAGAAAGTTCAAGAACAGATGAAGAAACAAGATTTCTTATAAGAGAGGCTGACATACAGATTGAAAATGCAAGATTGAAATGTGGTGTTAGTATTAATCCCTCAGATCATAGAGCTGGTGATATTAAAAATTCAGATAAAAATTTACCTGACGGCGGAATAAAAATAGGTAAACAACTATTGTGTGTTACGGGTTCACTTGGTTCCGCAAAAGTTACTTTAGAAAATGTATATAACCAAAAAATAGACGAAACTCTAGTACCATTAAGACAAGAAACAAGTAGATATGGAGAGTTGTTATCGAAATCCCAAAGGCCTTATCCAGATAATTTAGATTCATCAGGACAAAGGGTTTTCTTTAGTCAAAACACTTCTGCTTTTGAAAAACACACTAAGTCACATAGAAGTATAGTTAGAATTCAAAATGAGTATGTCAAAGTTTTGTCTCAAAATAGAAAATCTCTTAATAACGATGTTAATAGTAAACAATTTATAACCTTTTCTCAAGATGTAACAACATTAACTAATAAAGTTAAACAAAATATAATTGATTTTGAAAATTCTTTTAGTCGAGATATAACAACAACGGATATTGTAAGAGATGAGACTACAAGGGAAGTAAGAAATACAGATACATTATTACGTTTGCCCGATATAAGTATCGAAACTGATGTGGCATAGTTGACAATTTCGTTATAAATAATACGACTCTTTAATTGGAGAAATAATGCCAACAACTGCTGATAGTTTTAATAAGTTAGGGTTTGTAGATGCTCAATCTAGCAATGAAAGTGACAAGTCTGTTCGTCAATATTCAGATTTAGATTTGTTTTTTACTAAAAAAACATCTACGTCTGATGTTAATATATTAAAAGATATTCAAGCAGTTAAAAGAGCTGTAAGAAATTTAGTTCTTTTAAACTTTTATGAAAAACCATTTAACCCCGAAATTGGCAGTAATGTACGAAATATGTTATTTGAACCAGTTTCTTTTTCTACAGCTATCGTTTTAGAAAGTTATGTAACTGATGTAATTGAAAATTTTGAACCAAGAGTTGATTTAGATCAAGTATTGGTAAATCCTTATGATGATGAACAAGGATATAATATAAGAATTGAATTTACTGTTAACAATATCGAAGAAAGTACACAGACTGTAGAAATTCTATTAGAGAGATTACGATAATGGCAGAAAAAAGATTAAATGTAGCAGAACTAGATTTTGAAGATATTAAGGACAATCTTAAAATTTTTCTGAAAGGTCAAGATACCTTTACTGATTATAATTTTGAAGGTTCTGGTATGAATATTTTGTTAGATACTCTTGCCTATAATACTCATTATTTGGCCTATAATCTGAATATGGCTGCTAATGAGATGTTTTTAGATAGTTCTTCTTCAAGAGAGAATGTCGTTTCTCATGCAAAGACTTTAGGATATGAAACATCATCTTCTTCTGCTTCTGTAGCATTTATCAATGTTATTTTAAATAATGTTTCTAGTGATACAGTTACAATGCCTTCTGGTACTTCTTTTACAGCAACTGTTAATAATGAGAGTTTTAATTTTGTTACTATTAATAGTTTAACAGGAACTAGGGACGGCACAACTATAACTTTTAATAATGTTCCAGTATACGAAGGAGATTATATAACTACAAGATACACGGTAAATACAGCTGATGTAGAACAAAGGTTTGTATTGGATAATCCAAATGTAGATACGAGAACATTAACAGTAAGAGTTCAAAATTCATCTTCCGATAATACAAGATTTACATATACAAAAGCAACAGATATTACACAATTAACTGGATCAAGTAGAGTATATTTTTTACAAGAAATAGAAGATTCAAAATATGAGGTCTATTTTGGTGACGGTGTTGTAAGTAGATCATTATCGGATGGTAATATAGTTCTTATAGATTCGGTTGTTTGTAATCTTGATGAACCAAATGGTGCTACAGGATTTTCTTCTACAGGTGCTATTGGCGGAGTTTCAAGTGTTACCGTTACTACGGTATCTACTGCTGATGGTGGAGGAAGTAGAGAAAGTATAGATTCTATTAAACTTCTTGCTCCATTGGATTATGCGTCACAAGGACGATGCGTAACACCAAATGATTATAAAGTATATACGAAAAAGTTTTTCCCCCAAGCATTAGCTATACAAGTATTTGGTGGAGAAGATGGTTCTTATAATTCTAGTACAGGAGTCGTATCAACACCAGAATATGGTAAAGTGTTTATTTCAATTAAATCTAACACAGGTAACAATCTAACATCTACACAAAAATCACAATTAGTTAAAGACTTAAAACAGTATAACGTGGCATCTATTACTCCCGTTGTTGTTGATCCAGATGTTACCTATTTAATTTTACAAGTAGTATTTAAATACAATTCTAATATTACAATTAAAGGTAGAGAAACTTTAATTTCTGAAGTTACTACTGATTTGAAAAATTGGAATACTAATAATCTATTAGATTTTAATAAACCATTTAGACATTCAGAGGTTATTAGTGTAGTAGATGATAACGATGATTCTATTTTAAGTAATTCAATTAATATTAGTATGGCTAAATTTATAACTCCAACTATAGGTCAATCAATAAATTATATTATACCGTTTAATAATAAACTTTTTAATCCTCATATGGGACATAATAAAAGCGCTGGTGGTATTTTAGCATCAACAGGGTTTAAGATTGCTGGTGATACTACAAATGAATATTTCTTTGATGATGATGGGTCTGGAAAAGTTCGACGTTATTATTTTGTAGGAGCAACTAGAACTTATGCAGATAGTGATGCTGGAACTATTGATTATGTAAATGGTATTGTAAATATTAATAGTATTAATATCGCAAGTATTTCCGATGTTGATGAATTACCTTCTTTAAAAATTAGATTTACAGTTATTCCTAATTCAAAAGATATTATTCCTCTAAGAAATCAACTTTTGGAAATAGATTTTGTTAATACTACTATTATAGGGGAAGTTGATACAATTGCTGTTGCTGGTCAAGGTGGTGCTTCTTCTTTTGCTGCTTCAGGAATTACTTCAGAAACTAAGAGTTTTTAAAAATGCCTTTCGATAGTACTCTGACAAATAAAGTATCTTCCGTTGTCGAACAACAATTGCCAGATTTTATTAAATCTGAACATCCTATTTTTGTCAATTTTTTAGAAACATATTATAAATTTTTAGAATCTGCTGAAATAACGATAACAGCTACTATTGATCATATCGCACAAGAAACTGTATCTTCGAATTCTATTCTTGATGAAGTTGGTATGAAAATTGTTACAGAAGTTGGTAGTGGAACAACTGGTAAATTTCTTGCAAACGAAACTATAACAGGGAGTACATCAAAGGCAACTGCTACAATTCTTGTGGATGACCTTGTTACAAATAATAGACTCTTTATTTCTTCTCAACAACATTTTAAAATAGGGGAGACTATTACAGGTTCAACCTCTGGTGCAACAGGAGTTTTAAAAACCTATAGAGGAAATCCTGTTCAAACTATTCAACAATTATTAGACCTTCAAGATCCAGATAACACTATTGATACTTTTTTAAATGAATTGGTTAATCAATTTATTAAAATTGTTCCTCAAACGATGGCTAGTGATTTATCAAAAAGGAATCTTATTAAAAATATTCGTGATATGTATGCTGCTAAAGGTAGTTCGGAAGCAACAAAAACTTTCTTACGAATTTTATTTGATGAAGAATCAGAAGTAACTTATCCAAACAAATTTATGGTGAGAGCCTCTAAGGGTGATTGGAGAGCTCCAACAAAAATGAGAGTTGAACCAGTTGCTGGTTCAAGTGGCGCAGAAATAATAGGACAAACAATAACTGGACAAACTTCTGGTGCTACTGCCATGGTAGTTGATTCCAGTGCATTTCAACAAGGAATTTATTCAGTTACAGAATTAACTATAGATACAGATACACAAATTGGTACATTTGTATCTGGTGAAACCATTACAGCAATTTCATTGACAATGGATATGGAAATGAGTTTTGTAATATCTACGTTTATTACAAAAGTTACTATTGATAATGATGGTTCTCTTTATACTGTTGGAGATAAAATTGATATAGATTCTACTATAGGTAATGGTTTTGCTGAAGTAGAAGTATCGGAAATTGGCTTGGGTGGTATTAGTGGTGTTATAATTGAAAATGAAGGAACAAATTATAAAATTGGAGATCCAGTATCTTTTACTCCTAATTCTGCTGATACAAATGTTGATGCTGCAAAAGGAATTGTAAGTGTTGTAGGAGGAAGTTTTTTATTAGAAGACAGTACCGAAACAGTCAATAACTATATTGTAAATGAAATTGGTACAAGATTGATAGTAGCATCTCCAAAATTTGCTTTAAATGGAACAGATAGTTCACTCACTGACCGTGATGATAATATTATTTTAGAAAGATCAGCTGTTTCATCCCCCATAGATCAAGATGTTGGTGATTTTCTTTTAACCGAAGATGATTTTATATCTAGTCAAAATTATGGAGATGAGACTGACAGTATAGTTATAGAAGAAGGTACATTCTTTGTAGCAAATGAAACTGATCAAATTGGTGTTCTTAAAAAAGTTACTATAACACATGCTGGTGGAGCTTATTCTAAACTTCCAACGGTTTCTGTCACATCCGATAATGGAGCAGGAGCAGTAATACAATCAAAAACTACTGACATAGGACGGGTAGTATCTACAAATTTGAAAGATGGTGGATTTAATTATCCCTCTATTCCTAAAACTTCTTTCACAGGCAATTTTGTATTAAAAAATGTAACTGGTAATTTTGCTGCTGGAAATTCTTTAACTACTCATACAGGGGAAGTAACAGATTGGGATCCTGTTACCAAACTATTAAAAGTAACAATTGATGATGCTGAAAGAATAAAACAAGAAACCACAGGAACATTAAGTCAAAAATTACAACAAGAACAGTATCAAACTGGCCCATACAGAATGATAATGAATCATGTTCTAGAAAATGACCAAACATCATTAATAGAAACAGGAGAAGAACATTATAATATTCGTCAAGAAAACGATGGTGGACTTATTGTTTCAGAAGGTGCTTCGGCTTTAGTTACAAAACATGGATTCATAACCGAATCTGGCGATAGACTTGTTTTAGATAATGCTTTCTCCGGCGTATCAGGACACGATGGGTATAGAATTCTTCAAGAATTTGATTTGGGATTGGTAGTAACATTTTTATCTGGAGCTGGAAGATTAGGAATTGATAATTTCTTTTTGGATGGTGATGAAACTACAATAAACTTTATTACAGAAGACGGTGACTATCTTATTCATGAAGAATATGGACATAATTTCCTTCTTGAAGATTCTTTAGGTGCAGATGATTATCTTATTGGTGAAACAGAAACACTTACAACTGATAATTTAATTTTAGATAGTTCTGCTTTAAATACAGACGTTGGTTCTTATTTAAATGTCGAATCAGAAAGAGAATATCTTGGAGAAACAATTTCAGATGGTACTGGATCTGGAACAATTGAAGTTGGAGATTTAGCTAGAATATCATTAGAAGCAAATGTTTCATCCGTATCAAATGGATTTTTTGGTAGTACAGATCATCAAGTAAGTGAATTTACAGTTCGATTACAAGATTCATATTATTATCAAGATTTTTCATACGAAGTAAAAGTAGGACAATCTACTGCTGCATATTTGAATGAACTTAAAGGTTCTATTCATCCTGCTGGATTTATACCTTTTGGTAAGGTTAATATTTCTTCACTCATAAGTGCTGCTATAAATGTACCAACAGCAGGAGATATTGTTGATTTTACTTCAGACACCACAACATTTACACCAGAACTTGCCTCGTTACTAATGTCGAGTTTCGGTCCTGTTATTAAACGTAGATTAGGAGTTGCAGACAATTATAGATTAGGCACTCTTTTTGAACAGGTTTTATTAGAAGATGGTGAAGCAATAATTATTGAGGATTATTTAGATGGTGGTAGATTGAATCTTGAATCTGCATCAATTGTTCCTAGTGTTATTACTGGCGTCGGTCCACATCAACGTCCAAGAGATGTAAGTTTATTTTCTATCGCAAAGGTAAGTATGAAACTGCCTTGGGAAATGGGCCCAGTGATGGGAACTGGTTTGCAATATTTTGGGGATACAAGTTCTGGCGGAATTTCAGAAACAGGTGCTATTGAACTTGAAGATGGTTATAGAACTACTGGCCCAACAATAATGAGAGACAAACTTTTGTTGGATGGTGTTGCTGTTATGCGAGATGAAGTTATTGTTGACCAAGGAGCTGTTATGTCTTTGGAAGATGCTTCAAATCCTAATAAAAATTATGGCCCTTCGTTCAACGATTTAGAACTTATAGATATTTTTAATATTATAACGGAAGATAGTGAAGGAAATAATACTCTGGTATACGAAACAGGAACTGCTGGTTTTGCTTTAGATCCAATTACTACTGAACATTTATTTACTTCAAATGTTTCTCTTAATGATATAATTAGACCTTCTGTTCTTCTTTTAGATGATCCATTACAATCTACATCAGAATTAGATGCTCTTATTCCAGAAGATACGCCGTCGGGAGTTAATGAAGGGGATAAATTAAGATTTGAAGATAGTGACAGTTTTGCATTAGAAACTAGAACTGGACTTCAATTAGGAGGAAATCTTCTATTAGAACATAGTCGTTTTGAATTAGAAAATGGAGCAGATGTTGGTACAATTCCTGATATAAACAAAAGAGTGTCTAAGTTTCCTCGTTTTACTCGTCCTTCAAAAATTCATATTCACACAAGAGGACGAATTGCTTGGCAAGATGAGACTACACAATTAACTTTTGTATTAGAAGATGGCGATAAAATTTTGTTAGATGGTATTAATTCTGCTGGAGTTGATGCTGGTGAATATTTGGTTTCAGAGAAATTTTCTTATGAACTTCATCCCGAAACACCAGAAGGTGGATTTGCGATATTAAATGCGTCCGATGCCAGTGGAACAGATGCAAATGGTTATATTGAATATGAAAAGGGAACATGGGCATCGTTACCAGGCTCATATCCAGTGTTTGTACCAGATCAACCCGAAAGTTGGGATGCAAGTGACGGTTACTTTGATTCAACTTCATTAACATTTGATATAGTATTTGGTGACGGATAACATAAATAATATGAAAACCTTTATAAATAATAAGATATTAAGGAGTGTTTTATGGCATACCAATCTTTAGGTATAGGATCTGCTGCAGATGACGGAACTGGCGATTCCCTACGGGTCGGTGGCGATAAAATTAATGATAATTTCAGTGAAATTTATACTCTTCTAGGAACTGGAACTGCATTAGTTTCTGGTATTAGTGCGGGCGCAGATGATCTTACCTTTGTAGGTGATTCATATAATGCCCTTTGGGATAAGTCTGCTAGTTCTTTTCATTTTTTAGATAGTGCAAAAGCAGTATTTGGTACTGGTAGTGACTTATCATTATACCACGATAGCAACAATTCAGCACTAACTCATAATGGTACAGGCGATTTCTACATTCAGTCAGATCAATTCTATTTTAGAAGTAATACTGGTGGTGAAATTTATGCAACAGCTACACTTAATGGTGCTGTTACTCTTTATTATGATAATAGTGCCAAAGTCGCAACAACTAGTGCTGGTATTAGTATAACAGGAACAGTTGCAACAACTGGAAATATCGAACTTGGTACGTCTGCGACTCTTATATTTGAGGGGTCGACAGCTAATGCACATGAAACGATCTTAACAGTTACAGATCCAACTGCTGACCGTACTATCACGCTTCCAAATGCTACTGGAACTGTTATTACATCAGGGGATTCTGGTTCTGTCACAAGCGAAATGATTGCTGATGGAACTATTGTTTCTGGTGATATCGCTAATGGAACAATTGCAACTGTTGATTTATCAGATAATTCAGTTACTAGTGCAAAAATTGTTGATGGGACTATTGTTTCTGGCGATATAGCTGATGGAACTATTACTGGAACTGATATAGCAGCAGACACCGTTGCAGAAGCAAATATGGCAGATGATGCGATTGGTTCTGTTCAACTTAAATCATTACAATCATTGTTAATTAAAAATTCAAGTGGCAGTACTTTAAGAACTCTCCACTGTGCTGGTGCATAAATACAAGTAAGGATATAAAAAATGGCAGCTATCATTACAGAAAAGTTCAAACTTCACAATGCCACTCAATTTTTTGAGTCATTTAGTGAAGCAGCAGCGAACACATATTATTTGTTCGTAGGAAAATCAACACCATTTACAACTGGTACAACCGGCGGTACGGATTCTGTTCCACCTACTCCTCCTGATTCAGTGAGTAATGAGTATTATATTTGGGACGATATGCTTGCTGCCAAGAAAATCGGAACCACAGATATTACTTATTCAATACCTCGTAGGAATTGGGCAAATAGTACAGTTTATGATATGTACGAACACAATGTAAGTGCATCTAATACTACTACTTCTGGTGCAACAAGTTTATATACTTCTACATTTTATTTTATGACTTCTGATTATCGGGTATATAAAGTTATTGATAATAATGCCGGTGCGGCATATTCTGGTTCAGAACCAACATCTACTGCAAATACAGTATTTTCATTGGGTGGGTATGTTTTAAAATATATGTACACTCTTACAAGTGCAGAAATTGAAAAGTACTTGACAACAGACTTTATGCCTGTTAGTACAGATAGTACAGTAAGTACTGCGGCTGTTGATGGTGCGATAGAATCTCTTTCGATTACTGCTGGTTCTGGATATACAAACGGAACTTATTATGCTGCTGTATATGGGGATGGTACAAATCAAGGGACGGCCAATGGTGCAATTGTTCGTATTACCGTTGCGTCTGGTGCTATTAAAGCTTTCGGAGTAACTGCTGGGACAGATACTACCATTCATGCTGCTGGAGCAGGATATACATATGGTTCGGTAAATCTTGGTGCTGGTTATACATTCTCCGATACTTCACTTAGTTCTGCATCTAATATGGGTGGTGCTGGTGGTGTTGTTGCGGTACAGATTGGTCCGAAAGGCGGACATGGTAATGATGCAGTTAGAGAACTTGGTGGACATTATGTAATGTTAAATACCACACTAACACAGGCTGAAGGAGATGATTTTTCTACTGCGAATGATTTTCGCAGAGTAGGCCTAGTAGTTGATCCTACGGATTATGGTACATCTACAGTTTCTACTGCGGCCACACGAAGACAGACATATGCTTTGAAACTCACAAGTACGTCAGGAACTTATGATCCTGATGAAAAAATTTCTCAAACCACTACTAATGCTATTGGTAAAGTTGTTGAATGGGATGCTACAAATAGTATTCTTTATTATCAACAAGAACGGTATGGAGATTATGGTACTGCGACTGCTTCTGGTTCATACATTGCATTTAGTGGTGCGAATGTTGTTACAGGTGCAACTTCTGGTGCGATAGGAACTCCTGATGCAAGTGCAGATGCTGCCGTAACTCTTGCTGGTGGTGGAAGTATTACGTTTACAAATGGATATGCTAATCCAGAAATGAATGCTGATAGTGGTGATATTGTTTATATTGAAAACAGGAAACCTATTAGTCGTGCTTCAGATCAAACGGAAGATATTAAACTCGTAGTGGAATTTTAAGATATGGCTCAAAAAACTAATTTAAATGTTTCACCTTATTATGATGATTTTAATAAGGATAAGAATTTTCAAAATATTTTATTTCGGCCTGGATATGCTATACAGGCTCGAGAAATGTCACAGATTCAATCTTTATTGAAACATAAAATTGAAAAAGTTGGAGATCATCTTTTTAAAGATGGCGCTATGGTAGTGCCTGGTCAAATTAGTTTATTTGTTAAATATACTGCTATACGAATACAAAATACTTTTTCTGGCGAAGCTATAAAACTTGCACAGTATGTAAGTGCTAGTGATTCTGATGCTGTCACAGTTACAGGTGTTACTAGTGGTGTAACAGCAAAAATTTACGGTTTTGAAGAAGCAACTTCTTCTGTTGCAAGGTCAAAAGGCAGTGCTGCAAAATTACATGTAAACGTAAGAAGTATGGGCACAAAGGCTGGAAGTGGTACTCAAACGGTACAAACACAAACAGCACACTTCTTGCCTGGCGAACAACTTAAAGTAAATATACCAGTTACACATACTTCTACTTACGCTGCTGGTGTGCCATCTTTGACTGTGGAGACAGTTGAACAAATGCCAGAAGGATATACTCAAGGTTCTGGCCAACAAGTTGCTGTTTCAATAGAGGCAGGCGTGTATTACATACGAGGTTCTTTTGTAGAAGTTGCAAAAGAGATTAAAATTTTAACAAATGAGGTAAAAGAATTTAGTGGTAGACTTGGTTTAAAAATTACAGAAGAAATTATAACACCAGAACAAGATAGTTCTTTAACAGATAATTCTACTGGATCATCTAATTTTGCTGCAAATGGAGCACACAGATTAAAAATTAGTGCTAAACTTCATAGTACAGCTCTAGATGATACAACTACTCCTGATTTTATAGAATTGATGAGAGTAGAGGCCAACAAAATTCAAGCAAAAGTTGATAAAACTGGATTTGGTTCTATTGCTCAAACATTTGCTCGGAGAACATTTGAAGAATCTGGGAATTATACGACAAAGCCGTTTCAGTTCGAAATGTCAGAATCCGTTGATTTAAATGAAAATAGAGGTTTTTATAAGGTTGGAACTAAAACACAAGATAGAGCAACTGCAAATACATCTCTACTGGCATTAAAAGTTTCGCCAGGAAAAGCATATATACAGGGATATGAAATTAATCAAATTGCTCCTGTAGTTAAAGATATAGAAAAAGCAAGAGATTTTAATACAATAAATGCTGGTATATCGACTTTTGGTATAGGTAACTATGCATTAATTACTAAAGTATTTGGCACTCCTGATATCGACTTTGTGAGTGGTGAGACAGCAGCATATAAAACTGTCCAATTATATAATACTCTTACTGCAACAAGAGGGTCTGCTTCTGGTACACTTATCGGTGTTGGTCGTGTTCGTGCAATAGAATATAGTTCAGGCACAGCTGGTGCTACTTCATCAAACACTACATCAAAGTATAAGGCTTATCTTTTTGATATACGTCCATTTACTGCACTTACTTTAAGTGGTACACCAAGTCCTACACTTCTTGCTAATCACGCTAACGGTGGTAATCAGGTTAAAGGTGAAACGTCTGGTGCTACTGGTTGGGTTTTTGCAACAGGGACATCTAGTACAAATGTAAATCTTACAAACGTATCTGGTACATTTGTTGCCGGAGAAAAAATTACTGCATCCGACTCTGCTGAAACAGATTCTATTGTAGAAAATTCAAGTAATGCAGATTTGACAATTTCTTCAGTTGCTACATATACTTTTGCAGATGTAAAACAACTTTATATGCAAGACTTAGGAGCAACATCAGGACAAGACTTCACTGCTGATATTGATTTAACCGCAACTAAAACTCTTTCCGGCACATATCGTACAGAAGCAACTGGAACAGATAATCTTATTGGTGTATCAGGTTATAATACTGCTGAAGTTAAGGTGGGTGATATTGTTACTATTCCTACAGGTACAGCAGGTGCAACAGAAGATAGAGTAGTAGATGCAGTTACAGCAACTGCAATCTCCTTTACCGCGGCACCAAGCACAGATGCAATTACGACTGCAAACGTCATTCGTAAACGTGCGAAACTCTATGACACGGAAAAGAATTTATCTCTTATAAAGTTACCTAAAAATACTGTTAAGACTCATTTAACGGCAACGAATAATGGAGCAAGTGATTCACAATATACACTTAGAAAACAATTTGTTGCTTCTTCTAACTCTTCTGGTGTTGTATCACTTTCTGCTGGAACTAATGAAACATTTCTTACTCATGCAGAAAAAGATTATACTATATCTATTTTGACTGCTGGAAGTGGAAATGGGGCTCAAGGAGATTTGGTAACTGCTTCTGGAAAAGTTTCTGGTACGGGTACGGGAACATTAACAATTACAGACAACACAATATTTGGTAATAATGCGAAAGTTAAGGTTGTCGCAACTCTTTTAAAGACAGCTGTTAGTGCTAAAACTAAAACTGTCAAACTATGTAAACAATTAAAAGTAGAAGAGGAAGCTGCTACAGATGCATATGGTACACGGCCAACAGATAAAACAATTTCCCTTGGACGTGCTGATGCTTTTAAACTTGTTGCAGTATTTGATTCAGAAACAACTAATGACGCTGTTGCTCCAGAAATGACGGTGGGAGATATAACAGGAACATTTATTAAAGGTGAACAAATTACAGGTGGAACAAGTCTCGCAAAAGGACGTATCATTGATATTTCATCACCTATTAGTTATGTACAAAGTTCTACAGTAGGATTTTCTGTAGGAGAAACTATAACAGGTGCAAGTTCTGGTGCCTCTGCTTCAATTGGCACTCTGACAGTAGGTAGTACAAATATTACTAATAGGTATCTTCTAGATACTGGCCAACGGGACAATTATTACGATATTTCTAGAATAGAAAGAAAGCCAGGATCTGCTGCTCCAACAGGAGATGTTCTTGTAGTATATGATTATATGGAACATGGTGCTGGCGCATACTTTACTGTAGATTCATATTCGGATGTTGCAAGTCAAATGACATATGAAGATATTCCAACATATAGTGCAACAAAAGTTGATCCCGATTTACCTAAACCTTCTGGTGAATTCCCTCTTTATGATGTATATGATTTTCGTCCAAGAGTCGAAGATATTGCTGGAACGTCAACAAATGTTGATGCGGTAGACGAATTAACAGCACATTCTTTTGATATTTACCATAGACAGTTCGATGGTACTGGTGCATCAACTACACAGTGGCCACAACCAAATTCAACAGTACAAAGTGATTTCGAATATTATCTTCCAAGATATGATATAGTTTCTATGAATAGAAATGGTAATATTCTTATTTCAAAGGGTACTTCTTCTGAAATACCACAATTTCCTGCGATACCAGACAATTCTATGAAATTGTGTTCTATAGCATTGCCTTCATATACGTTTAGGCCTCAAGATGTAGGTATAACTAGAGAGAAAAACCAACGATTTACTATGAAGGATATTGGTAAACTCCAAGATCGTGTAGAAAATATTGAATATTATACTGCTATGTCTTTGTTGGAACGGGATGCTGAAAGTTTCCAAATTCAAGATTCAAACGGACTTGATAGATTTAAATCTGGATTTATTGTAGATAATTTTGCAGGCCATAGGATTGGAGATACGGAACATCCAGATTATAAAATTGCAATTGATGGTAGTAATAATTATGCTCGTCCTACATTTTCATTAAAAGGTATTGATTTAGAAGAAAAAGCAACCACAACTGCTGGTCGTACTGGGGCCCATTATCAAAAAACTGGTGATTTATTAACTCTACCATATACTGAAAGGTTATATACGACACAGCCATTTGCGACAAGATTAGAAAGAATTGATCCCGTACATGTTTCTCAATGGGTTGGACAAATTACATTAAACCCAAATCAAGATAATTGGTTTGAAACTGAAATTGCTCCTGCTCTTGTCGTCAATGTCGAAGGTAATTTCAATACTCTTCTTAATCAGAATAGAGATGCCTTAGGAACAGTATGGAACGCATGGCAAACTCAATGGAGTGGAGTTGTTGAATCTTCAACAACATCTAACTCTGTAGATGACGGCGTCGGCACTATTACTACAACGACAAGAACTACAAATACTATTCGTTCAGATTTAACTAGATCGGGACTTAATACACAAGTTCTAGAAAGAATTGATAGGATTTCTCAAGGATTTAGAGTAATTCAACAGGCAATGATTCCCTATTGTCGGGCAAGAGCTATAACCTTTGATGGAACAGGATTTTTCCCAAATACAAGATTATTTGCTTTCTTTGATGGGCAACCCATAAGTGTTTATTGTTTACCTGATGCTGGATTTCATGATGCAAGTGTTACAATACCTGCCGTGGGAAGTCAACTCGTAAGTGATGCAGTAGGAGATATTAGAGGTACTTTTCATATGCCCGATCCGAAAAATTCGGATAATCCCAAATATCAAACGGGCGAAATTATATTTAGATTAACTTCAAGTATTAATGATACTAAATCAAGCCAACCATATACTGCCGGTGAAGCTTCATATACAGCGTCGGGACTGCTTGATACAGTTCAAGAAACTATTTTTGCTACCAGAAATGCTGATGTTGTTAGAACTAATACAAATCAAAGTACTGCAACATGGAGTACTGTAACAAATACAGTTGTATCAAGAACAACCTACGATCTACCCGATCCGCCAGACGATGATGATGGTGGTTCTTTTGATGAAGCTGGTTTCGACGGCGGCGAAGGCGGCGGTGGCGGTGGCGACGGATGTAAACCTTTGGCTCAAACATTTATGATTCATGATAAAGTTCATACTATGGATTTTAAAAATGTGGATTTAACTGGTGAAACTAGAGAAATGCATCAGGTTGGACAATTTATAACAGGAGTAGATCTTTTCTTTGGTGAAAAAGATCCTGATGTTCCAATACGAGTAGAGATTAGGAATACCGTAAATGGATATCCTGGCGGTAAGGTTATACCGTTTGCAACTGCTTCTGTTGCTGCAGCCAATATAAATTTATCTGATGATGCTTCTGCAGCAACTAGGTGGCAATTTCCTTCACCTGTTTTCCTACAAAATAATACAGAATATTCTCTTGTTGTTTTAGGACCATCTATTGGACATAAAATATGGATTGCTCAAATTGGAGAAACAGATATCGGTGGCACTGGACATGTAACTACGCAACCACATTTGGGTATAATGTATGTTTCACATAATGACACTGGTTGGGCTGCTTCTTTGATGGAAGATATTAAGTTTAATATGTACACTGCTAGATTTAATACAAGTGGAGTAGGAACAGTTACGTTACAGAATAAAACACTACCAGTTAAAACTTTAGATAAAGATCCATTGATATTTACTAATGGAAATACAGCATTAAAAGTATTACATAGAAATCATCATATGTATGCTACTACTAATAATGTTACTATTGCTGGTGCAAAGAGTGATGTGTCTACAACTCTTAATGGCGCTATTACTTCCGATGCGACCACATTAGTTCTTACAAGTGGTACAAATTTTGATGATACGACAGGAAGATATCGTTATAATTCAAGTAGTGAATGGTTTATTAAAATTGATGATGAAATTATGAAGTATACTGCTATTAGTACTAATAATGTTTCTAGTATTACAAGAGCGCAAGGTGGAACTAGTGCTGCATCACATGCTGATGGTGCAACAGTAGAATTATACAGTATACATGGTACTCCGCTTACAGAAGTTAATAAAACATTTACTGCAATTTCAAATATAGGAATTGATTCTTATACTGTTGCTCTTACCAGTGCTCCAACAATTGGTGGTTCTGGTGTTGCTGAAAATGGTGGAACTGCTGTAACAGCCACAGAAAATGCAATTTATAATACTGGTGAACTTGCTGTATCGACCCTTGTTTTAGACAACACATCAATTGCTGCTAAAATTCAACCTACAACTGGTACAAGTCCAGATGGAACGGAAACATCTTTTACATCTACTTCTTTAACAGATGCTGTTTCAATTCCTATAGATGATAATTATGATTACGATAATACTCAAATGATTTGTTCATCTATTAATGAAACAAACGAGTTGGGTGGTGCTAAATCATTACAGATTCCAATAACTATGTCTTCTACAAGAGAAAATCTTTCTCCTGTAATTGATACGCAAAGAATGACTTTTGCTGCAGTTGCTAATAGGTTAAACAAAGTTACAAGTAGTTCTGATATTTACCCAACTACAGATTATGTTGCATCAACAGCTCCTGACGGAGATAATAATGCCGCAATTTATATGACAAAAAGAGTTACATTAGAAAATCCTGCTACAGCATTAAAAATCTTCTTTGGTGCATATAGACATAGTACTGCTGATATTAAAGTAATGTATAAAATTTTAAGAACAGATGATGCATCAAACTTTGATGATTTGGGATGGACTTATTTTAATACCACTGGTGCAGACGATGCTGGAACTTCTGCTTCCTTAACAAGAGGTAACTTTAAAGAATACAAATATACTGCTGGTGTTACAGATGATGGCATAGGAACAGCTCTTGATGAATTTATTCAATTCTCAATTAAGGTTGTATTTCAAGGGACAAATTCTTCCGAAGTTCCGATTATTAGAGATTTGAGATGTATAGCATTGGCGACATAAAATGAGTGATACAATAGAATATAGAAAAGTAGAAGGACATGAAAACCTAGAACGGGATATGACAAGTCATGCTATCATAAATAGAAATCCAAATGCTTATGAAGTCGCTAAAAAAAGAGCCGCAGATGCACAATCTCAAAGAGATGCAATTCGTAATGCTACAAGAGAGATAAATAGTATAAAATCTGAAATACATGAAATTAAAAACATGTTACTTGATTTAACGACGAAGAGGTAGCAAAATGCCCATAAGTGCAAAAGAACTAGATTTAGGCGCTTCAATTGAACAACTAAGACAACAGTTTAATAACCTTGTCTCAGATGTAACAACTTTACAAGCGAGTCCTACATATGGTAATGCTCTTATATTTGAAGGAACCTCTCAAGACGATTACGAAACAACTTTCACAGTTTTAGATCCTACAGCAGATAGAGTAATATATCTACCCAATAGTGACGGTACATTGTTGATGGACACTGCTACTATCACGGCGTCACTTAGTACAATTATTGCAAACAACAGTACTAACGAAACTGTCTATCCTGTCTTTGTTGATACCGCAACAGGTGACAGAGGACTAGAATCTGATACAGGATTTACTTGGAACCCGTCAACAAACGTACTAACAATTGGTAGTGCAGTTATTGCTGATGCCGGTACTATAGGTTCTGCTTCTGATACAAATGCAATTGCGATTAGTGCTGCTGGACTAGTAACACTTTCAGCCACAGCTTCACTGTCTGTAACTGGTACATCAACATTTAATGAAGACGTAACATTTACAGGTGCTGCTAATAATGCAGTATGGGATAAATCAGATAATGCACTGGAATTTGCGGATAGCGCAAAAGCAATATTCGGTACTGGTGGTGATTTGGAGATTTATCATGATGGTTCTCACTCATATATTAGCGATCAAGGAACCGGCAATTTTAGATTACAAGGAAGTCAAATTGATCTTCAAGGCGGCACAGATGGTGCTGAAACCATGGCCACTTTTGTTGATAATGGTGCCGTTACTCTCTACCATGACAATAGTGCGAAACTTGCAACGAGTTCTGCTGGTATCAGTGTAACTGGTACTGCAACTATGTCTGCAAACGTAGTAATCGCAGATGATGGTAATATTGGTTCTGCTTCAGATACAGATGCGATTGCAATTAGTGCTGCTGGTGTTGTTACTTTTTCACAAACACCAGTATTCAGTTCAGACTTAACACTTGGAGATGACCTATTTCTAGATAGTGATTCTGGAAGCATTTATTTTGGTGATGATGCTGAAGTTCGATTATCACACGTTCATGACCAAGGTCTTCGTTTGAACGATACCTATAAAATGATGTTTGGTAATAGTGATGACTTAAAGATTTATCATGATGGTACTGATAGTCGAATAAATGATGCTGGTACTGGTGGTTTAATTATACAGTCAAATCAAACACGAATATTAAATGCAGCAGCGTCAGAAACCATTGCTGACTTTACAGAAAATGGAGCTGTTACTCTTTACCATGATAATTCTGCAAAACTTGCAACAAGTGCTGCCGGTGTTAGTGTAACAGGTACAGCAACCATGTCTGGAAACGTGGTAATTGCTGATGATGGACAGATTGGTTCTGCAAGTGATACAGATGCAATAACAATTAATTCTTCTGGTGTAGTCACCTTGTCGCAGAATTTGATTATTACTGGTGACCTTACAGTTAACGGAACAACCACAACAGTATCTACATCCAATACAGTAGTCGGTGACAGTCTCATAGAATTAAATAGTGGTGCTGGTTCTAATGCGAATGACTTAGGCCTTGTCATGGAACGTGGTTCCACAGGTGACAATGTACTTTTTGTATGGGACGAAAGTGGAGATCATTTTTCAGTAGGTACGACAACTGCAACAGGTGCCTCCACAGGAAACCTTACATATACTCTTGCAAACTTTAGTGCTGCAAGTATAGTAGGAACTCTTGCAACTGCCGCACAAAGTAACATTACTTCACTTGGTACATTGACTACTCTCACGGTAGATAACGTAATTATTAACGGGACAGATATTGGTCATACAAGTGATACTGATTTACTAGGACTTGCTTCTGGTGTATTGACAGTTCGTGGTAGAACAGATGTTACAGGTTCAATTTATCTAACAGGTGATGAGAAACATGTTAGGTGGTATAATGGTTCTAATTATGTCAATTTGGGTGCAAGTAGTTCATTATCTTCTAATCTTACTTTCACACTACCAACAGCTGATGGTTCTTCTGGACAAGCACTTGTAACAGATGCTTCTGGTAATCTGTCATTTGCTGCAAACAATGTTGGTAACGCTACAACATCTACGATATCTGCAAACAACTCAACAGATGAAACAGTTTATCCTGTTTTTGTTGATGGTGCAACAGGTGAACAAGGTTTAGAAACAGATACCGCACTTTCATACAATCCTTCTACTGGACTATTAAGTACTGCTGGTATCACACTAACAGGTGCTCTTACAGTAGCAGGAACAACAACTCTGAACGGCGCTCTCGTTCTTGGTGATGCTGCCGCAGATGCGTTGACGATTAATGCGACTACTACTGTCAATGAAAATATGACATTTACTGATGGTGATAAAGCAATATTCGGTACGGGTGGTGATTTAGAAATTTACCACAGTGGAACTCATTCTTTAATCCAAGATGCTGGAACCGGCAATCTTTACATTGATAGTCAGTCACTTTGGTTAAGAAATTATTCTGACTCTGCGAGTATGGCTGTGCTTACGGGTGGTGGTGCTGTTCAACTCTTCAATAACGGTTCTGAAAAATTTACAACAACTTCTACTGGTATTTCTGTAACTGGTGGAATTGTTGGTAGTGATAATATGCATTTGCGTCATGATGGTGTAAGACTTCATTTTGGTGTTAATGATGATGTTTATATAGAACACATTCACGATACAGGTTTAAGGATGCCTGATGGTGATAAGTTAAACTTTGGTGACAGTGATGATTTGTCAATTTACCATGACGGCTCTAATTCTGCACTAACTCATAGTGGAACAGGCGATTTCTACGTTCAGTCAGATCAATTCTATTTTAGAAGTTCAAGTACTAGTGAAAATATGATTACAGGAACAGTTAATGGTAGTGTTGTTCTGTTTTATAACGGTAATCAACATTTTACTACAAACTCTAGTGGTGGTGCATTAACAGGGAATTGGTCTGTAACAGATGCTTTTGTTCCAGACGCAGCTGATGGTGCCACTCTTGGAACTGCCGCACTTGAATTCAGTGACTTATTTCTTGCAGATTCCGCTACAATTCAATTTGGTAATGACCAAGAAATAATACTTACCCATGTTCCTGATTCTGGAATACGTCTTCATGACAGTGATAAGATGATGTGGGGTGATGGTAATGATTTACAAATTTACCACGATGGTTCTAATAGTTATATTGATGAAGCTTCTGGAACTGGTTCTTTAATAGTTAAATCAAATCAATTTATTGTCAGAAATGCCGCTGGTAGTGAAAATATGTTTGATGCTACTCAAGATGGCGCTGTTAATCTTTACTATGACAGTACTGCTGTACTTACAACAGTGTCAGGTGGTGTTAATGTAACTGGTGGAATGACTATTACAGATAATGTCCATCTTGACCATGACGGGGTAATACTCCATTTTGGCGATGATAATGATATTACATTAACACATGTTCACGACACAGGCCTATTGTTAAACAGTACTAAACAACTTCAGTTTAATGATGCATCTCAATATATTTGTGGTGCTTCTGCTACTCAATTGGATATTCGGGCTACGGATGAAATTGAACTTACCGCTACAACGATTGATTTAAATGGTAATCTTGATGTATCAGGTACAGTTACTTGTGCATCGCCAGGTGCAACACTGTTGATTAAAAACTCAAGTGGTGGTACATTGAAAACAATTAAAGGAATGACCTAAAATGGCAGTAAGAGCTCCGTTATATTTGGATGGTAGTAATGATCTTGTAGAAATGACTACTGCTGAGGTTGATGCTTGGGAACAGTATATGTGTTATCTTTATGGTACTGACCCATCAGTTGTTTTAACGCAAGTAGGTTCTGGCGGATCTCTTGGAGATATAGATGACACAAGGATGCAAGCGGGAGCGCAATCGACAAGTACAACTGCTTTTCCCTCTGAAGGAACAACGGCAGAACCTGCTACGGTAAGTGTTGCTCAGGCAAAGGTTACTCAAACTAGATCATCAGTTTCACCGACTGCTGACTCTGGAACAACTTTCCCTGTTTATACTGACGGTACTGATATTATAGCAATGACACTTCAAGATGTAAAAGACACATTTCTTTATCCTGCTATTGATAGACTTGTATCTGGTACAGAAAGTAATGATACTGCTGGAACATACACAGTTACAACTAGTTCTACTGCAGCTACTGGTTATACGAATGTATCTACGACTGCAATCTTTACTGATACAAGAGCAAATACAGGTGCGTATACTGCTGGTGGTATTCCAGAGACATTAGACCAACCAACTACAATTACAAGTTATTTTCTTCATCGTAGAAACGCTGTTGATCCTGGCTGGTCAAATCTAAAAACTCCGCTCTATATTAATGGTGATAATGATTTACAACAATATGCAGAAGCTTCGTTTGATGCACTTTTTAAAGAATGGATTAAAGAAATTGCATCCGAAGATACTAGTGGAACTTATCGAATTGATTATAGATGGAGTTCTGGAAATACAAGAGGATCAGGTATGGCAGATACCCGATTGAATGGTTCTGGTAATTATCAAACACGATTTGTAGGACTAGATGATTATCGTGCTCAGGAATTCCCAAATGGTAGTGCTGCAACAATTGCAACTCACTATTTGAGAGTTACTAAGATATAAATAGGTATAGGAGAAAATAACAAATGGCACTTTTTAGTGGAAAAATCGTTGATGCATACTATTCTGATCCTGATCTGAAATTCATTGAAGTTTTGTATGAAGCAGATGAACAACAAAAAAAGGCTGGAGTAGATTTGCTTTCACACGCCCTTACAGTTGATGAAAAGGATGATCAATTTAAAGATCTTTTAAAAGAATGGTCTTTGGATCAGATTGATGAATCAACTAAAGCACGAAATGAACAATATCGTGATGAATTCCGTATGGCATTTCATAATTATGCTATGGAACATGATTTGTATGGCCATGGCAATCCTGATGAGAATAAAGCACTTTTAGACCATTCAATATTAAAATCTGAAGGAAAAACTGATCCCGATTTGGTTCAAGGGTCTTTAAATATGCTTTTTGAATTTGATATAGAAGACAAAGTACACAAAGAAGATTTATTTAAACTTAAATTAAAAATGTTTGAACAACCGAAAGTGGAAAAAAGTAAATCGCAAAAACTTAAGGCTGACCTAAGAAAGTCAAGTACACCTATGGAAGCGATTGCTGTTTATACTAAATTTAAATGATGATATATGAAAATAGTTGGAATTTCTGAAGGATATCATGATGCTGGGATATGTATATTGGAAGGCGATAGAATTACATACGCCTCCCATTCAGAAAGATATAGTAAATCCAAGGGCGACAAATACTTACACCATAAACAATGGAATAAAGTATCTAAAAAAGATACTATCGCTTATTATGAAAAACCCTTCCTTAAAAATCTAAGACGAATTTACGCTGGACAAAAGTGGCAAAGAACTAGAGTTCGATATGATGTTAACTTTAGTCACCATGAATCTCATGCAGCGGCTGGTTATTACACATCTCCATTTAATGAGTGCAATATCCTAGTCATTGATGCAATTGGTGAATGGGACACCATGTCTATATGGAAATGTAAAAATGATAGGATGAAGAAAGTTACTTCATGGAAATATCCACACTCATTAGGACTTCTCTATTCAGCAATTACGCATCGTATAGGACTTAAACCTAACGAAGAAGAATATATCACGATGGGTATGGCTGCATTTGGTGAACCAAAACATGATTTGAAAAATCAACTGTGGGAAAACAACCACAGAGGTATTGGTAACATATACCCAAAAGCACGTTCAGAAGACTTAGCAGCGTCCATACAATCCCTCTACGAGAGAGAGTTTCTTAAACTGGTAGAAATGTGTCCACATGAAAACTTAGTTATTATGGGCGGGTGCGCTTTAAACTGTGTTGCGAACTCTAAGATCAAAAACAAGAATATTTGGATTATGCCTTCACCCGGCGATGCTGGTAGTGCGTTAGGTGCGGCCGCTCTGGTTAATAAAAAGAAGTTGAAATGGGTTGATCCATATTTGGGGCATGAAATTTTAGTTGGAGTTGATCCTAAAAAAGTAGTTACTGAACTTTTAGAAAGAAAGATATGTGGAGTTGCACATGGTAAAGCAGAGTTCGGCCCTAGAGCATTAGGTAATCGTTCTTTACTTGGTGATCCTCGCTACGATATTAAAGATACAGTAAACATCATAAAACGTAGACAGAAGTTTCGTCCTTTCGCACCAGCAATTCTTGAAGAATACAAAGACAAATACTTTGAAGGCCCTATGAATGAATACATGCAGTTTGTCGCAAAGGCAAAACATGACTACAGTTCCGTAACTCACGTTGATGGTACTGCAAGAGTACAGGTAGTTAAGAAAGATTGTAAATCTATTATAAGACCCATATTAGAAGAATGGTATGAAAGGACAAGTTGTCCTATGCTTCTCAATACATCCCTAAATATAAAAGGGAAACCTATTGTAAATGATTGGAATGATGCCAGTGAATTTGAGAAAAAATACAAAGTTGCCGTTTTCTAAATCCAAAAAATTAATAGTTTCAGGCTGTAGTTATTCTGACAACTGGTGGACAAAAAAACATGGATTTCTTGTCTGGCCAGAACTTCTAGCAAAAAAATTAGATATGGAGTGTGTCAATTTAGCTAAATGTGGTAAAGGAAATGAATATATTTACAGTTCAATACTGGATTATTTATTTTTAGAAAATATTGGTTTAGTTGTTGTTATGTGGAGTGAATTCGGAAGATTAGATTTTTATAGAAATTATTTCTATAATAACAAAGAAATTTATAAATGGGATGCTTTGCATTTTCCCGTTAAAGATGGTACAGTAAATAGACATGATGATGTTGATAATGTTTGGAAAAATAAAATAATGAAAGAATTATATGAAATGGGATTTGGTGAAGATATTGGAACTACTCGTAGGTCTATAAGAATGTTTTATATGTTTCAACAAACAATGAAAAGTTTAAACATTCCTTTTTTAATGATAATGGGTACTTTTCCTATTACTCGCAAACTCCATTTAATCAATCCCAAAATTCAAAAAGATATTATAGATAGTCATTATCTAACATCAATAGATAAAAATTCATTTATAGGATGGCCTATTTTTCCAGAACTAGGTGGATGGAACATAGATACTTTATTAGACAAATATGAAGATGTAAGAATTTCATTAGATGATTGCCATCCAAATGAAAAAGGACATAAAATTATATCACAAGAAATATACAAACATTATGAGAGTAAATATGGAACTATTTTCTAAATCCAAAAAATTAATAGTTTCAGGCTGTAGTTACACAGATAGTTTGACTGGCGCCGACACTAGCTTGCCTGTTTGGCCGGAACTTCTATCAAAAAAATTAAAAATGGATTGTATTAATTTAGGAAAAGCTGGACAAGGTAATGAATATATTTACAGTACATTAATAGATACAGTAATTAAAGAAAAAAATATCGGTTTAGTTATTGCTATGTGGTCTGAATTTCAAAGATTAGATTTTTATAGATATAATCGTGAATGGTCGTCACTACATTTTCCACAAATTGACCCACCGTCTTCGATTTTGGCGAATAGGAACGGCATCTTGTGGAAAAATGAAGTAATGAAAATTTTACATGAAAATGGTATTGGTCTTGATAAAGCAAATATTCAACGATCTTTGAGAATATTTTATATGTTTCAACAAACAATGAAAAGTTTAGACATTCCTTTTTTACACTTAATGGGCCCGTTTCCTATTAATAGAGTGAATGGTAAAGTGCCCACTGAATGGTTAAATCAAATTATAGATAGTAGATATTTAACATTAATAGATAAAAAATTATTTTTGGGGTGGCCTATGCTGCCGGAAATTGGTGGATGGAGTGCGGATACCATTTTAGACAACTATGAATATGAAGATGTAAGAATGTCATTAGATGATTGCCATCCAAATGACAAAGGACATAAACTTATATCAGATAAAATATATAGACATTATGAGAGTAAATATGGAACTGTTTTCTAAAAATATAATTTGTAGTGGAGATAGTTATACCGATAATCTTCGAACAGGTAATGAAGGAAAAGAAGTATGGCCAGACTTTCTAGCACAAAAATTAAAAACAAAAAATGTAATAAATTTAGGTAGTTCTGGCGCTGGTAATTATGAAATTTATAGTAGGACAGTGGATTCTATTTGTAATATAAAAAATATAAGTTTAGTGGTTGTTATGTGGAGCGAATTTCCTAGAATAGATTTAGAAATAGATATGAGAAAATTTAAAGCTAATAAAAAAAATCCAGATGGACATTTATCATATCAAAGATTACATAGAGGAAAAAGTCAGTATCCAGTGTGGTTTGAAAATTTTAATCCTCCAAAATTATTACAGTGGGAAAGAAAAGGTCTTATAGAAAAAGATGGGAATGGTAAAAAAATAGAAAGAGAAAAATGGAAATATCAAATATCTAGATTTTTTGATGTTCATAAAACACAGAATGATTATTCTGGAATTAATGCTTTTATGCGATATGCATATTCTATTCAATCTATATGTGAAATTGAAAATATTCCTCTTATACAAATTATGGGTACAGAACCAGTTATTAATGAAGGAATTTATAATCCAACAAGAACAAAGTCAGGCCTGATCAGATCTCCCGAAAATTTACCTGGCGAAAGACGTTTTCATAATAGTTGGCAAGATGCATGTTCTATGGTTTTGCGACATCCAACACTAGAAAAAATAAAAAATAATTTTATTGGATGGCCCATGTTTAAAGAAATTGGTGGATATTGTGTAGATGATTTAATATCAGAAAATGATCCAAAATGGAATGGGATGAGAGGAAATCATTGGCCTTCAGATTTCAGAATATCAGAAAAAGATTCTCATCCAAGTACCAAGGGACATAAATTTATAGGAGAATATCTGTATGAACAATCCAAACATTTATATTCCGATTCTTGATAGAGATAAATATAATGTATAGATTATGGTTAAGAATTAGATTATTTTTTTCTACATTATTTGTTAGGTATGAACCCAAAGAGAAGAAGGGGTTTATATATGAGGAAGATGAATGATTGAGAATACTATAATATGCGTTTCATGGGGCGATAAATATGATCGTTCATACGTTAAAGCTTTAAAAGAACAATGCGAAGAAAAATGTTCTGTTCCTTTTAATTTCTATTGTATAACAGACAAAACCAAGCTCGGTTCAAAACATGATATTATTATGCCCACTTATTGGGATAGATATTATCTAAAGGAAAAGGGTTTCTTTTGGGCATATCGTAAATGTTATATGTTTGCATTGTCTCATAATGATCCAGAAACTACAGAGAATAGATATCATTGGTGGTTACAACATTTTCATAATAGAACACATGATGAAACAAGTATGAAATTTAATAAGTTATGGAAACTAGATTTAGAAGAAAAACTTTTTCATCGTCTGGGTAGAATAAAAGGAGAGAAGTTTTTATTTTTAGATTTAGATGTTATCATACATCAAGATTTAAAATATTTCTTTGAGTTATCTATGGATAAACCATACATTGTTCGTGGATGGTGGAATAACCCCAATACATGTAAAAAGAATTTTGCAAAATACAAATCTACGCCTTTAAACTCTTCAGTTATTCGTTGGAACAGAGGACAGCTCTATGAGGTGTGGAGAGAAATATATGCTAATCCAGAATTAACATTTTTCACATATCCTAGTATTGATAATTATTTTAATCATCGCTGGTATAATATATGGAATGAAGAAGAAAGTTTTTTTAGAGGATTTCCACAGGGAGATACTTATTCTTGGTATAAGGGAAATATTTATCCTCATGATATGGAATTAAAGAAAACTAGGGAAGATTATAAAATATGTTTGTTCAATAATAGCACGCAAATTGAAGGCGGCAATGATGATGAGATGAAAACGCTATGGTAAAATATATAAAATATACACCAGAGGTAGCAAATGATTGGAAACAAACAATTGCAGACGTTTCAAAAGACTATCCTTATTTATTTAAGAGAGTCTTGGATTGTTCAACTTCATCCCAACTTCAAAGTAAATTGTGGGCTATTAATGAAATAAGAAATTTGATAGAAGATGCAATAATCTTTTTTCCTAAAAATATCGCTATATTAGGTGGTTGGTATGCGAATTATATTACGGAGTTATTAGTATCAAATATTCGTCCAAAGTTTATTCAAAATTTTGAAATAGATGAAGATGCTAAAAATATAAGTTATAAATTTAATAAACGATTTAAAGATAGGGAATTATACAAATGTGATATAAGGGATATTATGTGGGAACCTATAGATGGGGTTCAATACCAACTTATAATTAATACATCATGTGAACATATGTTTCCTATGACACGCTTTTATTCACTAAATAAATTTAAGATACCACCTGTTTATGTTTTACAATCAACAGATGACAGCGAATGGGACGATCATATTAATTGTGTTTCTTCTGCTGAAGAACTTATAGAACAGTCAAAAATTACAGAGGTCTTATATTCGGGAGAACAAAAATTAGACAATGGAATGAAACGATTTATGGTAATTGGCTATCCAGCCGAGGAAGGGTATAGAATAGATGAAGCTACCGATAGTAGATTGGTGTAGAGATCATGATGTATGGTATCTACAAATGGACTTAGAAATACCTGAAGTATGTATTAAAGAAGCACAACAGGTTTATGATGATGGTTTTTTTGTAGATCACCGATATGGAGATGGTGATGGATGGTGTTCTGCTGCTATTCATAGTTTTGTGCATAAAGATAAACCAGATACAAGTATGGGATGGCATCATACAAAAAATCCAAATGGCCACGGTTTTAAAGAAGAAGATGTAAAATGGGGATGGACAGAAATAGCGGAAGTAGCACCAGAAACTAAAAGATGGTTAGAAGACTTTCCACACAGTCATTATAGAAGATTACGATTTATGTTGTTAGAACCAGAAGGTAGAATAGAACAACATCACGATTCAAATGCACCAAGAGATGCAAGAGGAGCAAGAAGAAATATAGCATCTGCTATTAACCTTGCATTTTATCAACCAGACAATTGTTATTTAAGGAGATGTGATACCAAGGAAGAGTTACCGTTTAAGAATTGTACAGGATTTTGGTTTGACAATGGTGTTGAACATGAAGCATATAATGCATCAGATGAAAATCGTTTTCACTTTATTATACATGGTGGTAACAATAAAGCACGAAAAAAACTTATGTTAGATTCATTAGTTAAGCGTTTTGGTAAGGATGTATTGAAAGAAATTGATGAAAAACTTTGATGAATTTAAATTATTATGGACAAAACATCAAAAAGAAAATAAAAATAAATATCCTCATTTGATTTTCATTGTTGTATATCCAGATAAACTGAAATGGGATTTTGGTGTAGAAAAACAAGCCCAAACAACCTGTTTACAGATATCAGGCGGAATGACTGGCGCTGGTACTGGTCACGGTGTTGAGTTATTATATCAAAGTGAATTATATGAATTTCTAAAAACACAAACAGTCTATGATGACGGCCTCTGTCCTTATTATACTCATGCAATGATTGTAACTGTTGGCATGGTTTTTGAAATGACTGCTTCTAGTACTGCAATAAAAGAATTCCATGAATTTTCTAAGAGTAAGAAATTCTGTAAAGCACATATTATGGCTAGACCTATGGAACCAGCATGGTTACACCCACAACATATAGAATTAAATCTTATACAGTGGAGAGAGTTAGGTTGTCCCGATTTATCTAGGAAAAAAATGTGGACAGAATATGTAAGGGCAGAACAAAATTATCATGATGATTACACGCCTTTCTGGTTAAAACCGAAAGGAATTCCTCGTATTCACAATTTCAATATAGAAGAAAGAAGAAATAAAGCTTTTAGTTATGGTCATATGGAAGATCGCCGAGAATTACAAAACAAAACATGGAAGAAACTTAGAGCAGGAAAATTTGAAGAAGTAGACCATGAGGATAATTATTTCAGTCGTTTGATGACTAGAATGAAATCAACTTATTATCTATCTAATTATGATCATATAAAGTTTAAACGAACAAATTTTCCAGAAGGAAGATTCGATATTATTTTATGTCCAACAGCTGGTTATACAGGAGAGTTGTTATCTAATAATTTAGATTTTGACGGGGAAATTATATTCTATGATTATACACAAGAAAACATAGATATTAAAAAAATGATTGTTGAAATGAATATGTCTAAAAAAGAATTAGAATTATATACAACAAAGATTAATAAAGTTAATTTTGATAGAGGATATTTTTGGGATAATATAGATGTTATGAAAAAATATCAATTAAAAATGTTAGAAAAATATGATATAGATTATTGGGTTATGAATTTAATAGAACCAGATTATGATAAACTTCTAAAAAAAGTTAAAGATAAAAGAGTGTATTTTAATGCAAGTAATATATTCGGTTATCATGTATCACATGCAATGTATACTTTAGACGAATTGATTATATCGTACAATAAACTACACGAAATTCTTTCTACCACAGAATCATATTATTTTAGAGGAACGGAACCCACTAAAAAATGGGAATATATTTATGTTTGACTTAACAAAGCCTATAGATATTAATTGGGAGTTAAACAACATATGCAATCTTATGTGTCCTCAATGTGGTAGAAATCAAATAAAGGATGGTGTTTTACAATGGAAGAAAGATGGCAGTGGTAATCCTACCAATACTTTAAATGATAGCGATACAACTTTAGAAGATTTTAAGATTGCGTTTGATAATATAGGTAATGTTGGCACTGTTAGATTTTATGGACATGTTTCAGAGAATGTTGCAAGTAAAGATTTTGCAAAAATATGTGAGTTTGTACTTGACAAAGGTTCACATGTTATGGTAAGTACAAATGGTTCATTACGAACAACTGATTGGTGGAAAAAATTAGGAAAGATATACAAAGGACATAAAGGAAGTAAGGTAGCATTTTGCCTTGATGGTTTAAGAGAGGAATTGAGTTTATATAGAATTAATGCTGACTATAATAAAATAATGGAAAATGCAAAGGCTTTTATTGATGCTGGTGGACATGCAGAGTGGAGAATGATTGTATTTAAACACAACCAACATCAGATAGAAGAAGCAAAACAGATCGCAAAAGAATATGGGTTTCATAATTTTACTTTAATTCTTTCTAATAGACTTGGTAGATGGTCAGAACCCTTTATCTACAAAAATAAAGAATATATTTTATTACCACAGGATATTAATGAAGAATGGAATGAAAGAGAACGACAAAGAACAGAATATATTAAGTCAGATGAATTGGGCGAAATTTCTTGCAAGTTCCAAATTCAAAATTCAATTTATGTTGACCATCTTCTTAGGGTTTGGCCATGTTGTTATTTACCTAATAAGAAGGAATTAATAAGTAAGAGTGGTTTCTATAATAAGTATTATATGAATAAAACTAATAACCTGTTAGAAAAAGACTTGAGTGATATTTTAAATGATAATTTTTATGCATTTTTACAAATGTCGTGGACAGAAAAATCTATGTGTCTTAAACCATGTAAATCGACTTGCACAGTAACACATAAATCTGGAAGTGTTAGTTCAAATTATAGAGAGAATGTTTGGTAATGAAAATAATAGCAGTTAGAATAGGCAAAAAATACGGAATAGAATATGAGAAGTATCTGGAAAAAAAACTTTCTCAACATGAATTTGTTTGGATACGGGAACCTTATCATTCAGAGGTTAAACTTCAATGGAATAAAATGTGGGGTATGCAATTAGACATTGATGAACCTATTTGTGTAATGGACATTGATATTTTACTTACAAATGATTATAATGAGGTGTTTGATTTTCCAGTAAAACGTGGTCAATTTGCTGCAATGCCTGGATGGTGGAGAGATAGAAAAAAACATCCGTTTATGATTAATGGCGGCTTCTTTAAATATTACCCAAAAGACTGTAAATACATTTACGATAAATTTATGGATGATATAGACAAGTGGCAACAATACTATATTGAAAATGGAACCACTCAAGGGCCTGTAAATGGAGAACAGCACTTTGTTGAAGACTCTGTAAACGAAAGACTAGAATTAGTTACCTTACCTGATGCATGGTTTACTCGTTGGGTAGTAGATGAAGATATTAATTATGGTAAAAATATGACAAAATGGAATGTTCAGATGACGAGGCGATACAGAGAATTAACTGGCAATGAATACATTTATTTGGGTGGTGAGTTTCACCCTGATATTAAGTTCGTTCATTTTACGCATAGGATGAATAGACCTCATGAGTGGAAAGATTACCGCAAGTTTACTTAGTATAACTTTATTTTTTTGGGGCTGGGGATGTTGGTCTAGAGCTTCATCAGTAGATGAAGACTTAGATGCTGTGCTATTAGATACACTACGAAAGTTTTCTTATGTTAGTGATGAAAAACAATATGGCGGTGATCGTAAAGTAAGTTTTGCAAAAGAAGTTAAAGAAGGTAAAAGTTTCAAAGGTGATTGTGATGATTTTGCGTATACGATAAGAGATTTGTTATTAGAAAAGGGACATACAGTACAGACTGTAATTGTTCGTACTTCAAAAATTAGTGGGAGTATTTTACATATGGTTGTTAAGGTAGATAATAAGTATATGATTGATAATAGATATCCGTTTGTTAGACTTTGGGAAGATGGTGTAAAGGGCAGTCAATATAAAGTTCTATCCCTTGGTGAATTAATAAAGGAAATAGTTGATCAAACAGTTGAAGAGACACGAAGAGAATTATATCAACGATGAAAACATTAATATGGTATCGTAGTAAATTAAGATGGCAGATTTATCAAAAATTAGGAGAGCTTGGACATAAAGATCTAGCTAAAGAACAAAGAGAACATATGAAATTGGAAAGTAGTGCAAGACGTATACAGACTTGTGGAATTGATATTGAAAAAGAGTATCAATTTGGTATTCGAACAGAACCAATTTATATGAAGCCACCAAAAGAAAGATGGAAAGATAAACCAGATTTAATAACCTTACTTAAAAGAAAAGCAAAGAAAATAATAAATGAAGGTAAAGAAATTGATTTAATGTGGTCAGGAGGAATTGACAGTACAACAACGCTTTTAATATTAAATGAATTGTGTGAAAATAAACAATTGAATATTATAATGTCTCTAGGCTCAATAAAAGAATATCCTAAATTATATCATAGTTTAGTAAAACATCTTCCACATAGAATTAATGATGGAAATATTCGTTCTTTGATACAAAGAGATAGAATAACTGTTCATGGAAATGAAGCAGATACACATTATGGTATGACAGGATTAGGGACTCCATTATGGAAAACTAATACATTTGATTTTAAAATTCGGTACGGGCATCAAAATAGGGTTATGAGAGATTTGGCCGGAGTTTGTTTTGATAATATTATAATACAAAGACCTAAGTGGAACGGCCAAAAAAGATTTATTCCTCATGTTGAAAGTTTATTTACTGATTGGGATGTAATGCGCTGGTTTACTGACATGCATTTACAGAATAAAATTGTATTTAACAGGTCAAAACAACACGGTAATTTTAAAGTTAATACATATAGAGAAATTGATAAACAATCAATGGACGTTGCAAAGTGGCCTGAAGATTTTCTTTGTTTAGACGAAAAAGAATTACACCAACATACAGGAGAACGTATCCTTCAGTCTACTAAATATCAGGGATTGAAAATGGAATTAAGAGATTTTATTGCCGAGGAAACAGGAGATAAGGAATATGCCTATGGTAAAGGAGATACAGCTTCTTATACTCATGGACAAATAGATATGTTTGAAACTAAGAAACATCCTGATATTAATCCAAACGGTTTAGAATCAAGAAATGTGGGTGTATGTTTAGATGGCGAAGTAATAAGAAGAGATCAATTAGAGGATATTGACCCCTTTGATTTTATTTTGACATAAATAATAGTAAAGGAGATCTATTATGGGAGTTCGTGTAACACTTACTTTTGTTAGGCCTAACACAGGTGTAGCATGGCATACGCTTAGTTCTTCGCAGCATAACTACTGCGAAACTAATTATATTGATACAGGTAAAAAAACAAGTGGTGTTGAAACAGGTAAAAGTGGTTTGACACTTAGAAGGGTCACTGAATTTACGGATACTGGAATGACGGATTGGAATTCTGATTCTACTATTCAAGCAATGGTAAGTGAAATTAGAGCATATTATGATGGCGTCAATATTACTCAAGCGAAGGCAGTAGAAAATATTTAAATGAAAATTTTGATTATGGGATTACCCGATTCTGGTAAAACATGGTTGGGCAGTCGAATTGCAGAAGAATTTAGTATTCCTTTTTGGGATGCTGATGTTGTTAGAAAAATATATAATGATTGGGATTTTTCCAGTAAAGGTCGAGAACGTCAAGCATTAAGAATGAGAGCTCTTGCAGAATTAGATCCTATATCTATTTCTGCTTTCATCTGTCCTTTGCCTGGACTTATAAGAGCATTCTTTCCCGATAAAGTTATCTGGATGAATACCATACAAGAAGGGAAATACGAGGATACAAATAAATTATTTGTTGAACCAAGTAATCCCGATGTTAGGATTAAAATATGGATTACCGAAAACCAACTGTCCAAATGCTTGGAAGATATCAACCCTGGCATGATGGACATACAGAACTTTTCAGACGAGCTCATAGAAAGACTGGCCAAGTTGCAATAATGGTTCGTGATACGGGAGAAGAGTTTTTTAATAAATTTCGTGTTATTGAAAAATTAACTGAAGCCGGATATACTCATGGTAGAGATTTTGAAATTATAATGGTTCCTAATATAGTCAATATTACTTATGGTAGAGATGTTGGATATAAAATCGAACAGGAAATATTACCTAAAAATATTGAATCTATTTCTGCCACCAAGATTCGGGCCAATGCTGGATATAACCCTGTATAACTGAAATAGGTTTATCGGCATTAGGTTTGCGAATACGTTCATTGTAAGAATTACATAACGCAATCTTATCAAGGGTTCTTATTACATTAGTTCTAAGTTCACTTCCCATAGAACAGTTATAATAAAATATTAACTCTTCTAAACCATCCCATCCAATCCATCTACGGATCATTCGGAACTCCCAATGTGGATCTCCCATACAAGCCTTATCCCAATCAATAAGTCCTTGGAACTTTTCTTCTTCTACTATCACGTTTTTATACCACAAGTCGCCATGAATAAAGGTGGTTTCTGCAAAAGATATTTTATCAAACTCTTCTATAGCCTTTGCACAAAACATCTCATTATTAGGTGGGGGGTGTTTTCTTAGCTTGTTCACGATGGGATGCATCCTTGATACATCATAATGAATAGGTAATAGATTTTCGGGTTTAAGTTTATGCACAGAAACTAAAAAGGATGCAAAGTCGCTGATAAAATCAGAACCTTGCATCCTATTAGCCATATGTGTTCCCGATACCCATGAACCACTAATCATGTCATGGATATCTAACATATTTTACTTCACCATTTCTTGGAGTTGACTCCTAAGATTAGGATCAATATTTGCGTAGAACTTTAGAGCTTTATTTGCGTCCTCAACAGTTCCACCACCAATAGGTAGTTTCTTTGATTGAGTAAACTTAATAAACTCTGGATCACGCATCATCTTAAAAAATGCCTTTGTAAGATGAATCTGTGCTTCTTTCGGAGTACTCTTATGTACTACAAAGGTACGAGCAAAAACATTACTCTTTGCGAAGAAGTCCCACAGAACCTTAGACTTTTCATCCTTGATATAAGAATGAACCGAAGGAATACCTGCTGGAATTAGTTCGGGAGAACCAATTGCAAGAATGTACCGAAGAGGAACAATCTTTGCTTTCTTCTTTAGAGTGGACATTGAAAGAACAACACCATCTGTTTCGCCCGCTGCAATCGCTTTAATCATGGTTCCAGAACCACGATAACCATATACAGATTTGTTATTAGTACCGAAAGTTTTGTTTAGAAACGCTGGAACCAACGAAGGTGATGCTCCTTTACCAGATGCACCCCAACGAAATCCAATATTACGCAAATCATATACAGTTTTTACTTTACTGTCTGCTCGTACTGCAACAATAGTTGCTTCGTTAAGTAGAGCACCAACAGCAACAAAGTCGCCAGGGCCATACTTCATCTTAGAGGATGTTGGAATTGCAGATGCCGCAAGAGGGAAAGCGCCAGGGAACAAAGCAACCTTTGTTCCATCAGTAGAATCAATCTTACCAGATGCAAGAAGATTTCCCATCTTGATTCCACCGCCACCTTGTTTATTTACGACAATAACTTTTGGATTACCCGGCAAATGTTTACCCAAAAATTGTTTAACTAAATGTCCGTACATGGAAGTACCACCACTTGCTCCGGCACCAATAAGTAGTGTTACTGTTTTACCTTCATAATATTCACCAAACCCTAATTTACTTTTAATGGTATCAAAGATATTGGCATATGCAGTAGATGAACTACAAATAATAAAAGCAGCTGCGGCCGCAGCTACTGTCCATCGTTTAATCATTTCAACTTCTCCTTTATTTTATTGAATAATTAAAATGTCAATATTGACATTATTATATATGGTTTTATTTAAACCATTTTTCGATTTCTCGAAAATTTTTAAATATTTTTTCATAATCTTCGTGTGGGATAATTTTCTTATATTTATCATTAAATCCCATCAAACGATAATATGTTCCTATTTTATCCATTTCTTTATCAGGATCATTCTTAAAATCTTCCCAATAAATTAATGGTTCCCCTTTATAGTTACGTTCACGAAAATCTTTGACATAATTTTGCCGTTCCATAAATGAGATAAAATGTTCTTTAGTGGCTGTCAAAGATTGCGGTTTTGGGATTTCTCTAACTTTAGGATCATATGAAGTGAGATTTCTCTTAACATAATCTTGATTCTTAGATATAACATCAAAACAAAATTGTGATAATTTATCACGGGTTTCCATATAAATTAAGGAAAAGTTTTTCATATATTTTGCAGCAATATCTTGACTTTCTTCATAAGATATATTATCACGTTCTACGGTTTTAGTTATTTGAAATGGCATACATTTTATAATGAATGGATTAGAATAATTTTTTAAATATAATAATCGTAAAGTCATTTCTTTGTTAGTAAGTAAGTCTTCATTAACACTATGATCTATGTCCACAGGAGAAGTTTTCATTCCATCAAAATGAACCTTCTTTACACGGCCAAACCATTCTTTACCATTTTCAAAACCAAAATGTCTTGCAATATGTTCTAATACATAATAGGAACCAGAACGAGGGGTGCATACTAAACAATATTTTTTATTCATTAAACCACCCCTTTATTTCATTAAAGTTTTTAAATTTATTACGATATAGTATACCTAAAGATACCGTTTGTGTCAAGTTTCTTTTTTCACTTTGATATAGATTTTCATATTTATTGTTTATTTTTTTAATTATTAAATTCGGCTGTTCTAGAAAATCTTCATAAGATATCAATAATTCTTCTTTTCCATGTTTTTCGTATAATTGCCAAAACTCAATTTGTTTTAATTGGAATCTTTCATATTCTATTACAGTTGCTGTAAGAGAACCATCTTCTATTACAGGCCGATCTTTTATATCTGTTATATGATTTACCTTTGTTCTTAATCGTGCAACATGACTCATAAATTGTGTTAATGTATCTTTTCGATATAACCAGATACAAGGCATATCTTCATATACCTTTTCATTCAGTACATAGTGGGGGAGAATTTTTAAAATATGTGGTTTTTGAGCAAATTTTTCTTTATCAATACTTCTATAATCATTGTGTTTTAGCCATGATTTTGAATCTGCTAATCCATAATGGTTACATAAATATCTACGAAAGTATGTGGATCCACTTCTGGACGTTGAGACTATACCCAATCGTCCTTCATAACGAGTTAACATATAGATATATATAACGATGCGAACAGTAGAGAAATGTAATTTTGAAGAAATTTATGATATTTGGGATAAAGAACTATGGCCCAATAGAGTCAGTGTAATAGAAGAACACAGTGCCTTACAGTGGAATTCTGATTTATGGTTGAGTTGGGGTAATGTCAGTATTGGTAAGAACAGAAAAGAAATATGGCAATATTCAGCTACGTTTTGGAAGGTCACAGATGGAGATATAATTGTTGGCGTGAATAGTGGTTTTAAAACAGAAAAAACCATATATCGTTCTAGAGGATTGTGGGTACATGAGGATTATCGGGGATATGGATTATCCACACAGTTACTAAAGGCAACTCTAGAGCAAGCAAAAAATGAACAGTGTAGTCATATATGGACAATGCCTCGAAAATCTGCACTAGTAGCATATGAAAAGGTAGGTTTTAGAAAAATAGGTAAATGGTTCGATGAAACTGTAGAATTTGGACCTAATTGTCTCGCAATTAACAAACTATTATAAATAGTTAAATAAAAAGGAGTCATAATGGCAATTCCTACAACAAAAGCCACATTCAAATCATATTGTCTAAGAGCTCTTGGGTCTGGTGTTATTGATATTAATGTATCAGACGATCAAGCAGATGATAGGATAGATGAAGCATTACAATATTTTTCACAATATCATTACGATGGTGTGGAAAGAATGTATCTGAAACATCTTATTACATCTGATGATGTAACACGAGCAACTTCTGATGCGTCAACAACTGCAACTGATAAAGTAGATAGTTCTGTAACTGCAACATGGAAAGAGGGTAAAAATTATATTCCCGTTCCTGATGCTGTTCTTTCTGTCGTAGATATATTTCCCTTCTATGAAGGTTCTACATCAAACATGTTCGATGTACGATATCAAATGCGTTTAAATGATTTATATGACTTCTCATCTACTTCTGTATTGCATTACAATATGACAATGCAACATATAGATTTTCTACAACATTCTTTGGTTGGAGAAACCCCTATTCGATTCCAACAGCATCAAAATAGACTTTATATTGATATGGATTGGAATAATGATGTGGAGAAGGATGCAGACTATATTATTATTGATTGTTGGAGAAAGGTTGATCCCACCACATATACTGATGTTTATGATGATATGTTTTTAAAAAGATATGCAACTGCTCTTATTAAGAAACAATGGGGTGCAAACCTTTCTAAATTTAAAGGTGTAACTATGTTAGGTGGAGTAGAAATGGATGGGGAAACTTTGTTTAGTCAAGCACTTGAAGAACAACAAAGATTAGAAGAACAAATTCAATTGGCATATGAGTTACCGCCTATGCACATGGTAGGATAATATGGCTGTTAATACCGCATTTCATACTAGTGGGAAAACTGCTACAACAACAGAACAAAATCTGTATCGTGATTTAATTGCTGAAGCAATTCAAATTTATGGACATGATGTTCATTATATGGATAGAACTTTGGTTGCGAAAGATACTCTTTTTGGAGAGGACAATCTTTCCAAGTTTGTAACTCAAGCAAAAATTGAAATGTATGTTGAGGATGCACAATCTGGTTATGCTGGCCAAAAAGAACTCATGTCTCAGTTTGGTTTAGAAAACCTTAGTGAATTAACCTTTGTCGTAAGTAAAAATAGATTTCAAGATTTAACAAAACAAATTACAATAGAAAGTGGTACTGATACTTTATCAGGATCTATTGTGTTAGAATCAGGAACAATACCTGCTTTCGAAAGTGGATACATGATTGCGGAAAGCACGCCAACTGATGCTGATAGGCCGCAAGAGGGTGATTTAATTTTTCATCCTGTATTAAGTAAAATTTTCCAAATTAATTTTGTTGATGATGATGAACCATTTCATCCATTAGATGACAATCCTGTATACAAAATGAGTTGCAGACTATTTGATTATAGTTCAGAAATTATTGACACTGATATCGCTGCAATAGATGCTATTGAAGACGATTTGTCATTATCTGTTATGGATCACCAGACTACTCTAGAACAGTCTGCTGCAGTCAACGAAAGATTTGGTTTAGAAATAGGTATCAGCAACAATGGAGACCAAGGAGTACTATTAGAAGAAACCGATGGAAGTTACTTAATTGGAGAAAACGATTCAAGTTCTATCGGTACAAATATCGTACTGGAAGATGGACATTCATTCTTGTTACAAGAAACTTATGGTGTTGGAGATGGAGTTATTGAAACAACTGCACAAAATGAAATTTTTGATGATTTGGATGACACCATATTAGACTTCTCCGAAAACAATCCTTTCGGTGATGCTGGAGGAACGTAATGTTAGGACAACAATTTTATCACGAAACCATGAGAAAGGTGGTTGTAGCATTTGGTACGATGTTCAACAATATTCAATTGGTTCGTAAAGATAATGATGGAAACATCATACAAACAATGAAAGTACCTTTGGCATATGGGCCAAGAGGAAAATTTCTTGTACGACTAGATGCAGATGCAGATTTAGGTAGTAAAACTTCTTCAATAACCTTACCACGAATTGGTTTTGAAATTAATAACCTTTCTTACGATCCTGCTCGTAAATTAAATCGTGTACAAAAATTTAGAAAAGTAAAAGGTGATAATTCAGATCAACTTGATACACAATATATGCCTGTACCTTATAATCTAGATTTCGAATTGTATATTCTTGCAAAACAATCTGATGATGCTCTGCAAATTGTAGAACAAATTTTACCATATTTCCAACCCGATTATACTATTACAATGAATGATATGGCTGCAATGGGAATTAAAAAAGATGTACCTGTTATTCTGAATAGTATATCATATGAAGACGACTACCAAGGAGAATTTCAAAATCGAAGGGCTTTAATTTATAGTTTGAGTTTCACTGCTAAATTCTATCTTTATGGGCCTGTTACTTCTAGTTCTGTTATTAAGACTGCAACAGTTGACCAATATACAGACTTGCCAGATCAGTCACCGAAACGTGAACAACGGTATAAAGTATCCGTTGATCCTATCACTGCTGATGCAGATGATAACTTTGGATTTAATGAAACTTCATCCTTCTTTACTGATGCGAAGGAAGCTGATCCAGCAACAGGGGAAGACAAATAAAGTAAGGATATTATTATGAAAAAGGTTGATAAAGAGTTGGGCCTTGTAGAACAAAAACCTATTAAATCTGAAGTAAGTCGTTATGTACCAGAATTGACTAATGAGGATGATATTGAAAATGACTACAAATACCAACGAGAAAATTTTTATAATTTGGTTGAAAGAGGTTCGGATGCAATTGAAGGAATATTGGAACTTGCAAAAGAAGGTGAGCATCCAAGAGCATATGAGGTTGCTGGAAATCTTATCAAACAAGTCGCAGAAGTTACCGAAAAACTAGGTGATCTACAAGAGAAGATGCGGAAGTTAAAGGAGGTGCCAGATAAAGCACCCAAGAATGTTACTAACGCATTATTTGTTGGTAGTACAGCTGAACTTCAAAAAATGTTAAAACAAAAATGAGATATGAATGGTTTAGTCCTCAATATTCCCGTTATATGATGCCATCTGAAAATGATGAAAATTATGATGAGTGGATAAAACAGTGGAAACGTCATGGTAAATGGGCAAGGTTTTTACATTGTTCATGTATAATAGATGGATATAATAAATATCCATTTCATTTTAAAACTTCTGTTAGATTTCCAATGCAACCATTCGAGTATAAAGAAGTTTCTTCTTCTTTAAAAGATTTGATGTATCAAAGAGCAGAAGAATTAAAAGATATGGATAATACAATCCAATTTTTATGGAGCGGTGGAGTAGATTCGACTGCTGCATTGTTAGTTTTAAAAGATGTGTGTTCTAAAGATCAATTACTAGTACAATTAACCCCAACGTCTATCGAAGAAAATCCTGTTATATGGAATAGACTTGTTAAAAATCTTTCACATGATGTTTATACAGGAGAACATCTTTACGAAGTTACTAATACTCAGAATGTTGTAGTTGAGTGTGGGTCAGCAGATCACCTTTATGGTTCAGATGGAGCAACTACTGGACCAGCAGAAGCTATCGCAAAAGAAAATAATTTTAATTTAGAACATATTTTTGAATCGCCGCCATGGAATTTTAAAAGAAGGTGGTACATAAAAAGAAGATTTGGAAATTATCATAAAAGATATCGTTTTTTTCGTAATAATAAAGAAGACATATTGAATTTAGATAATATTCAACCATTTTATGATGGTAAACATATAGAACAATATTTTATGAATAGAGCAATAGATGGCACAATGACATTTCATTTGCGTAATGATGAAACTTATTTAAAAGAAAAAAAAGAATTACGAGATATAATAAGAGAATATGATGTATCAGTTGGCGATAGTCTTTTAGCAAAAACGTCAGCCTTAGGTAGTGAATCGTCATTAAGACGTATGTTGATTAGATCATCTAAATATCCAAAGGGTAAGGATCCTCTTTTTAGAGTTGCAGCAATAACAGAAACTGGCAAAATTATAACAAGGGATGATATGATTAAAAAGACACCAACGGCTTGGGGTTCACCAACGATAGGGTTAGAATAATGACAGATCCTACTGTATATCATGGTAATCCTAATCTTAAAGTAGCAAATATTGCTCAAGAATGGACAAAGGAACAAATTGAGGAATTTCAAAAATGTATGAAAAACCCTCAACATTTTGTTGAGCAATATCTTAAAATCGTATCTATTGATGAAGGTCTTATTCCGTTTAACTTGTATGATTTTCAAAAAGAATTAATAGGTACATTTCATAATAATCGTTTTACTATTTGTAAATTACCTAGACAGTCTGGTAAATCTACCACAGTTATTGCATATCTACTATACTATGTTATTTTTAATGATAACGTAAATATTGCAATTTTGGCAAATAAGGCTGCAACTGCTCGTGATTTACTATCACGTTTGCAACTGGCATATGAAAATTTACCCAAGTGGTTGCAACAAGGCGTCATGTCGTGGAACAAGGGTAGTTTGGAGTTGGAAAATGGTTCTAAAATACTTGCCGCTTCTACTAGTGCTAGTGCTATCCGTGGTGGTAGTTACAACATCATTTTTCTGGATGAGTTCGCATACGTCCCGTCTAATATTGCTGAACAATTCTTTTCCTCTGTGTACCCCACCATTAGTTCTGGTAAATCCTCAAAAGTAATGATTGTATCTACACCACATGGTATGAATCATTTCTATAAAATGTGGGTGGATGCAGAAGAAGGAAGGAATTCTTATGTTCCGTTAGATGTACATTGGAGTGAAGTTCCTGGCCGTGATGAAGCATGGAGAAAAGAAACTATAGCAAACACATCAGAATCACAATTCAATACAGAGTTTGAATGTGAGTTCTTAGGTTCTATTGATACGCTTATTGCACCATCAAAATTAAAAACTTTAACTTATAGAGAACCTATGAAATCAAATGCTGGATTGGATGTTTATGAAAGTCCAGACAAAGATAGAACATATTTCATTTCTGCTGATGTTGCTCGTGGAACACAAAATGATTATTCTGCATTTGTAGTAATTGATATTACAGAAATGCCATATAAGATCGTTGCTAAGTATAGAGATAATGAAATTAAACCTTTACTGTTTCCTGCTAAAATACATGATGTTGCGATGGCATACAATCAAGCATATGTTTTAATAGAAGTAAATGATATAGGAGAACAGGTTGCTAATACTATGCAATTTGATTTGGAGTACGACAACCTTGTGATGGCTTCTATGCGAGGTCGTGCGGGTCAAGTCATGGGAGCGGGTTTCTCAGGGGGTAAAGCACAACTTGGGGTAAGAACGACAAAAGCAGTTAAGAAGGTGGGTTGTTCAAATCTAAAACAGTTGGTAGAAGATAATAAACTTATTATAGAGGATTTAGAAACTATATCAGAGCTATCTACATTTATTGTTAAAGGGCAATCGTTTCAAGCAGATGATGGTTGTAATGATGACTTAGTTGCATGTTTATTCTTATTTGCATGGGCAACAGATCAAACATATTTTAAAGAGTTAACTGATATGAGTGTAAGAGAAACTATGTTAAAAGAACAACAAGAAGCTCTAGAACAGGATATGGCACCGTTTGGATTTGTTGTCACTGGATTAGAAGAAGAAAATGCTGGTGGAATGGTTGATGAATATGGTACTAAGTGGAATCCAGTTATAAGAAATTATGAAACAGATTGGTAGCAGGTTCTGGCCAATTTATATTTAAAATTAGATGGAACACTATATAACAAAACATTCCAAATATCAAAGTAATTTTCCAAGAACGTGTGTATGCTGCAACGAATATAATAATTGATGGTAACATACCAATAACATAAGACAATATCAAATATCCTAACAACCATCCAAAAAAATTAATATTTTTCCAATGTATGTCAAGTTCCTTTTCTGGTTTTAGGGATACCGAAATCAAAGAAAGTATAATACCACATATACATACCAAAGTTGGAAAGACTGTAGATAAAGGCGTCCAAGAGCCCATACTGAAGAGACCTGCTGCGAAGATACCAAAAAATAAAAACATGGTATAATCAACCCCCCAAATAATCTTAAACTTACTTTTTATTATTGGAGAGATTAATCCGTATAGAGTAATTGCAAATACACATAATACAATAGGATCAAGTAACCAATCATATCCCAAGGATGATATAGAACGAAAGTAGTACCTCTCTATTAATCCACCTAATACAAACCCTAATGCAAGTGCTGGGCGAGATAAGTCCTTTTCTTTCATCAACCACCCCACTACTCCAAATGCGACAAGACAAACCAGATCACCATATGATTGAGAACCTTGTATTGCACCTATGAATAATGTAGACATAATCAGTGGTGCGAGGACTGTCATCCGTATCAGGGTAATTTTTGCAAGTTGATCTGCGAATAGAAAACATATACCAGCACCTATGATATTTGCAATAGTTAATGCCCAAACCATAGTATATGTTACCGATAAATTAGTAGTTAACATATCAGGGCCAGGTACATATCCATGCATATAGAATACTGCAAGAACCAATACCATACCAGCAGAGCCAGGAATACCGAAGGAAATGGTAGGTATTAATGCACCACCTTCCTTTGCATTGTTTGCTGATTCTGGTGCGATTACACCCCTTACATCCCCTTCACCAAAGGTATTATTCTTTATACTACGTTTACCATGTCCGTATGCTAACCAATCAATTACGGCTGCACCGATGCCTGGCAGGGAACCAAGAGTAGAACCTAGTGCAGAACATCGTAGACATAGAAACCAGTTATCAAGAACATCCCGAATACCTTTGAGTTGTCCTTTACGAGTTTCTACCTTTCCATCAGATATACTCTGTCTATTTGACACTAAATCTACTATTTCTGGTATCGCAAACAGTCCTATTACGGCAGGAAGAAGAGGTATTCCTTCATACAAATATATGGAATCAAACGTCCATCTTAACTCTGACCCTTGGGCATCTTCACCAACAAGAGATAGTAGAATACCAAATAGTCCTACAATGATGCCTTTTATTGGAGAATTACCTGATAAAATCGCAACAAGAGAGATACCAAAGATGCAAATTGCAAATAATTGGGGTGATCCGATACTAAGTACGACAGGCTGTAATATAGGAACACTGACTGCAAGAAGTAATGCACCGAAGATACCACCTATTGCAGATGCGGAAAATGCAGCACCTAACGCACGACCTGCTTGTCCTTTCTTTGCCATAGGATGACCATCCATAATAGTGGCCGCACTACCTATAGTGCCTGGAACTCCGAATAGTACAGCTGGTATGGTATCGGACGTTGTGGTTACTGCATATAATCCCATAATGAATACAATACTCACAATAGGATCCATTGTAAATGCGAGAGGAAGTAGAATGGATAACCCTGTCAACCCACCTAAGCCTGGAATGACACCAAGGACAAGTCCTATGATAACCCCAAGAGTGAGAAACATCAGTATTTTTAATTCAGTGAAATGTGCTAAAGCTTCAAGTCCACTTTCAATCATTATAAAAACTCCATTAAATAAGTTCTATAACATCATTGTCTAATTTAATCCAACAATTGGAACATAGGATTCGTGAATGATTTATCAAGTGTACAACATCTTTGCGACTTTCATCATTCATACCAACACGTTTGGTCATTCTTCTTATTTGATTATTATGAGGATAAAATTTGAGACATATAGTTTCGCTTTCGCCGCAATGTTGACAAGATTTATTTGCTAGATATTGATTCACCCAACTAATCCTTTTTTGATAATTGCGTCTAGCCACTCTCTTAATAGTTTCTTTATATTTTTCGTAGTGTTCATTTGCCATTGTATTTTTATTTATAAGACAAAGATCTATAAAAAACACGATAGAAATAATCATTTTTATAAATATCAGTGTAAGTAATACTACAAAATCTCTATGGAGAAAAGTAAACCAAAGGAGAAAAAACATGGCATTTCTATCGTCTCCAGGCGTTCATGTCCGTGAATTGGACCAATCAGTTCGACTTCCTAATGTGGGGTCAACGGTGGGTGCAATCTGTGGGCCCTTTGAAAAAGGGCCTGTTATGGAACCTGTTCTTATAGGTTCTGAAGAGGATTTGGTTGCCTTATACGGAAAACCTAATGGAAGTAATTTCGAGTGGTGGTTTTCCGCTGCAAACTATTTAAATTATAGTAATAATCTGGTAGTGGTTCGTGCTGAAAGTGCAGTCGTTAATGCTGTAGCAAGTGGAACTGCTATCCTTATTCGTGATACAACTCATTATCTAAATTCTTATTCTGCTGGTGAAGCATCAGTTGGTGAATGGGCTGCTCGTACTGCTGGTACTCACGGTAACTCTTTTGCTGTTTCCATGTGTCCAAGTGCAAACGCATATGAACAAAATCTATCAGACCTAGTTAATGATGCTGGTGCTGCCGCAGGCGACACCACAATTACACTGGATGCTGGTGCTGCCAACTCAGTTGCAGTTGGTGACTTTATTTCGTTCTCAAGTGCTGATGCAACTTCTGATGCTACTGCATTTACAGATCTTACTGGACATGAAGGTATTGAATACGAAGTTACTGCAATTTCTTCGCATGTCTACACAATTCGTCGTAAGGATGATCCAAATAGTCGAGGACTGGCTGCTGCTGTTGCAAATGACAGCTTTGTCCGTAGGCGTTGGAGGTTCTATGACTTTTTTGCTGGTGCTCCAGGCACTTCTGATTGGGCAACTGCAAATGGTCGTGGTGCTAATGATGAAATGCACGTTGTTGTTTATGACAAAACTGGCGATGTCAGTGGTTCAGACAATGATGTTGCTGGACAACGTGGTAATTCAGTTCTAGAAACATGGGCTCATTTGTCCAAAAACCCTGTTGCAAAAACTGCTCAGGGTGGTTCTAACTATTATCCTGATGTTATCTATCGTGGTTCACAGTATGTTTACTGGATGGATCATAATAGTTCTGGTTCCAATTGGGGAACAGATGTAACTGCTGCTTATACTGCGGTTAATCAACCAACATATACTGCTCTTGCTGGTGGAACAGACGATTATTCTCTGACTGCTGGTGAACTGGAAGACGCTTATGATAAGTTAAAAAATAAAGAAGAACTTACCCTTGATATAATTATCGGTGGTCCTTCGCCAGTGGATACTGCTTCTGGAGCAGATACACATGTAACAATGATTACTTCAATGGCAGATGAACGTGCTGATGTAATCGCTTGTGTTTCGCCGTATCGTTCTGCTACAGTGGGTGTTACAAGTTCTGTTACACAAACTAAGAATGTTACAGAATTTTATGATATGTGTCCTTCTTCATCTTATGTTGTTTATGACAGTGGTTATAAATACATGTATGATAAGTATAATGATACTTTCCGTTATGTACCACTAAATTCTGATATTGCTGGATTGATTGCTGCTACAGATGTAGATACAGCACCTTGGTTCTCACCTTCTGGTTATACAAGGGGACTTGTACGAAATGCAATTAAACTTTCTTACAATCCTAAACAATCTGAAAGAGACCAACTTTATCGGAAACGCATTAATCCTGTAGTTAATTTTGCTGGCCAGGGTGTGACCTTGTTCGGTGATAAGACTGCTTTGGCTAAACCAAGTGCGTTTGACCGTATTAATGTACGCCGATTGTTCTTAATTCTTGAAAGGACAATTTCCGAGGCTGCTAAATACCAATTGTTTGAATTCAATGACGAATTTACTCAATCACAGTTTAGAGCCATGGTAGAACCTTTCTTGAGAGAAGTCCAATCCCGTCGAGGTATTACAGATTTTAGTGTAATATGCGATAGTACAAATAACACACCAAATGTTGTTGATAGGAATGAATTTAAAGCAGATATTTTTGTGCAACCTGCTAGGTCAATCAATTTTATCTCTCTAACTTTCGTTGCTGGAAGAACTGGTGTTTCATTTACAGAAGTAGGAGGATAATAAAAATGGCTCTTATAGATAGATTTAAAGCCCATATGATGCATGGTGGTGCTCGAGCTAATCAGTTTAAAGTCACCATCAACGTCCCGGCTGGAGTTTTGAGGTTCACTGGAAAACCCTCAGAATCACAAACAGCACAGGGATCCGGCGTATGGTCACAAGAAAACGCTGCTTTTTTATGCCGTGCAACTCAATTGCCTGGACAAACTTTGACAGAAATTCCTGTTGCTTTTAGAGGAAGACAGATTTTCCTTGCCGGCGATAGGACATTTGATGATCCTTGGACAACTACATTCTTCAACGATGCAGATTTTGGTATTCGTACCATGATTGAACGGTGGATGAATGCTATTAATGAGTTGGCTAATGGTACGGGACTAGTTAATCCTAGTGCTTACCAAACGGATATGTATGTACAACAGTTAGATAGGGACAATCGTGTTCTTAAAAATTATAAATTTATTAATGCGTGGCCTACTACATTGAGTGCAATTGATCTTACTGCTGAACAAGCTACTGAAATTGAAACTTTTGATGTAACTTGGAGATACATGCACTTTGTTACTAGTGGTGTGGAGACTAAAAACACTGAAAGTGGAGGTATTGGAACTGTTTCCGATGCGGCGCCGGCAGTTGCTACTCCTGATCTTGGTGTATTCAAATCAGGTATTGAACCCACTAATAATAGAGGTATTGGTGTTTTCAATCCAACTGAAAATGCGAATCGAGGAGTTACCAGATCTCAAGTCGGTGGGGCTCAGCAAGAATAATTGAAATACAGATATCTTTTCGGACTAAATAGTAGGTACAAAAGATATTTGGAGATATAATGAATGGCTGAACTATTTGGTTTTCGAATAGAACGATCAAAGGTAGAGGGTGGTGTAGAACCTAGTTTTACACCGCCTTCTCCCGATGATGGAACCATCGACGTTGCTGGCGGTGGTTTTTGGGGTCAAGTATTAGATACTGATGGTCGTGAACGCTCTGATATTGACTTGATACGTCGATATCGGAATATTGCTCAGCAAGCAGAATGTGATGCAGCAATTGAAGATATTGTTAATGAATCAATCATATCAAATGAAAGAGACCAATCGGTAGAAATTGTTCTAGAACGATTAGGTTATCCAGAAAAAATCAAGAAAAAGATTAGAGAAGAATTTAAAGAAGTTCTTCGATTACTATCCTTTGATGCAAAAGGACATGATATTTTTCGGCGCTGGTATGTAGATGGTAGAATTTTTTACCATAAAGTTATTGATACAAAACAACCACGAAAAGGAATTACAGAATTACGAGTTATTGATCCTGTCAAAATTCGTAAAGTACGAGAAGTAATAAAAGACAAAGATCCCAAAACAGGGGTCGAGATGGTTAAGAAAACACATGTATATTATGTTTATAACGAAAAGGGTATAGGACAGCCGGGAACTAACAGTACCGCTGTACCAAGTCAAGGATTAAAAATTGCAGAAGATTCGATTACATATGTTCCTTCTGGAATAATTGATTCAAATAATGGTAAGGTACTTTCTTATTTACAAAAAGCAGTAAAACCCGTTAATCAATTAAGGATGATCGAAGATGCACTTGTCATTTACAGAATATCTAGGGCTCCTGAGCGCCGTATTTTTTATATTGATGTTGGGAATCTACCTAAGATAAAGGCAGAACAATATCTAAAAGATGTTATGAATCGTTATCGTAATAAGTTGGTGTATGATGCAACAACTGGTGAAATTCGTGACGATAGAAATCATATGAGTATGTTAGAAGATTTCTGGCTCCCCCGAAGAGAAGGTGGTCGAGGTACAGAAATTACTACTCTTCCAGGCGGACAGAATTTAGGAGAGATAGATGACATCGTATACTTCCAACGAAAACTATACCGTTCACTTAACGTGCCGATTTCTAGGCTTGAAGCCGAAAACGGATTCACTCTCGGCAGAGCAACTGAAATCACTAGAGATGAACTTAAATTCACAAAATTCGTACAACGTATACGAAAGAAATTCACTCCCCTATTCACTGACGTTCTCAAAACCCAACTTCTCCTTAAAGGAATAATTGCGCCAGATGATTGGGATAAGATGCAAGAACATATCCAGTATGATTTCTTGCAAGATGGACATTTTTCAGAACTTAAAGATGCAGAACTTCTTAATGATCGTATTCAGACACTAGACAGTATTCAATCGTATATTGGTACTTTCTTCAGCAAAGAATATGTGCTTAAGAATGTTCTTCGCATGAATGATGCAGAAATTGCTGAAATGCGTGATCAAATTAAATCTGAAATGGAAACAGACAATTACGATGGTGGTATGGATGTTCCAGATGGTGGAGATGGTATTACACGTTACCCACAAGATGGTGATGGTAATATTATTGAACCAGATCAGATGCCTGATTATGTTGAACATGACCCCGATCATGATGCTAAAACAGGTGCTAGGGCCAAGTATGTAAATTACAAACAAAGTGATTTGGGTCGAAAACAGAATCCAGACGGTACTACAGACCGTGGTGGATTAAACGATAAAAAGAAAAAAGAACTTGGAATTGGAGATGAAGATGAGTAGAGAATTTGTTGATTCGCTCGATAAAAATGACAACATTGGAGCGGAAAAAGTATTTAAAGACGTAATGGTACAAAAAGTAGGAGATACTTTGGAGACAAAACGTCAAGAAGTTGCTAAAACTTTTGTAAATCAATTTAAAGATATGGAATCGGATGTAAATGACGAATAATTTTACAGGTATCTATCAGAGTGTTTTGGAAAAGGATGAACATAAGAAATCTAGAGCTTATAAGAAACTTTCTCCGACAATGCGGAAGGCTGTTGACGAAATTTTTAAAAAAATGGACGCTAAACCTTCAGATTTCCTAAATACTTTTGATAAAACTATACAATCAGTTTCAAAAAAATTTAAAGTTACCGAAAGGGAACTTATGAGTTATTTTGAAAAAGAAATGTTATCAATCTAGGAGTATGATATGGCTGTAGTTCTACAAGAAATTAAAGATTCAGACTTTGAATATATTGTTAAAGTCACTACAACAGGAACTAATAGTGGAGCTTCTGTTCTTGATGCATCTGCAGCGGAAGGTGCCGCAACTGATCCAAGATTAAGTCTTGTTGCAGCAAGTTGGTCGGTATCCTCTCAATCAGACATTTTGTGGGATGCGACATCGAATGTTGTTGCTCTTTCGGTAAGTGGAAATGGTAATTACGGTCATACTCACGATATGCCATCAATTCCTAATAATGCTGGGTCAGGAGTAACAGGCGATGTTCTTCTTACTAACAGTTCTGCTTCAGTAGGTTATTTAGTATTGAAGTTTAGAAAAGTATCAGGTTTTGATAATATCACATAAGGGAGAATAGAATGCCAAGAACTCTCAAATTAATGTCAGAAGCAGTAGAAGATATTCAATTTCTGACTGAAGAAGACAATGGTAAGAAAAATTATAAGATTCGTGGCATTTTTATGCAGGCGGATGTAAAAAACCGCAACGGCAGAGTATATCCCTTTGATGTTCTTGCAAAAGAAGTTACGAAATACAATAAGAATTTTATTAAAGAGAATCGTGCATTTGGTGAACTTGGTCATCCAGACGGCCCCACGGTCAATCTGGAGCGAGTTTCCCATATGATTACTGATTTACATCCAGACGGCAAAAATTTTATTGGTGAAGCGAAGATTATGTCTACACCGATGGGAGAAATTGTCAAAAATCTAATGGACGAAGGTGCCAAACTTGGAGTTTCCTCAAGAGGAATGGGGAGTCTCGATCAGAGAAAAGGTGCCAATTATGTGAGAGATGATTTTTATCTTGCAACTGCTGCTGATATTGTTGCAGATCCATCTGCTCCTAATGCTTTCGTAGAAGGTATTATGGAGGGGAAAGAATGGATTTGGGACAATGGAGTTATTAAAGAAGCAGAAATTGCGGAGATAAAACACCGTTTTGACGTTAAGAAGCGTCAAAAACAAGCGAATTTGGAAGCTTTAGAGTTCGCTAAATTCCTCAAAAAGTTGTAATTTATAAATAAATATTATAAATAAACTGTAAGGAGACACCTTATGTCCAATGCAAACGAATTAGACAAAACCATTGAGGAACTGGAAGCTGAGGTGATTGCGGAGCTCGATGAAGCAAAAACCAAACAACCTAACGATAGTGGGTTGAAAGCAGAGCCTGGTTCCAAGGTGGAAGGAGAAAGGCAGGATATGGGTCCGGCCGTTGTTTCTCCTGATGCAAAGTCTGATCCTGGCAAGGAGGCCACAAAGAAGGCCAAAGAGGTTAGTGGGGATGCTCAGCAAAAAGGTGAAAAGCCTGCTGAGAAACCTAAGAAACTCGCTGCCGGTGATGAGGTAGAGCATGATGGAGAAGAACTTGATGAGAAATCATCTAAAAAAGAGGACTTCCCGCCTAAGAAAGATATGAAGAAAGACGATGACGAAGATGAAGATGAGGATGAAGTCGTAGACGAGAAGAAAGAAGAAACTGAATCTCGTATCAAAGACATTGACGTTGCAGAAGACGTTGAAGCTTTGGTAGGTGATGAGGATGACCTTTCCGAAGAGTTTAAAACTAAGGCCGCAACAATCTTCGAAGCTGCCGTTAAGTCTAAGGTGCGAATTGAAGTTGATCGAATTTCAGAAGAAATGAAAACTGAATTTGATAATAACATTGATTCGTATAAAGAAGAACTTACGGAAAAAGTAGACAACTATCTTAATTATGTAGTTGAACAGTGGAGTAAAGACAACGAACTCGCAATTGAGAGAGGACTCAAGGGTGAGATTGCTGAAGACTTTATCTCTGGTCTACAACAGTTGTTCACAGATCATTACATTGATGTTCCTGATGAAAAGTATGATGTTCTTGAAGCTCAATCTGATAAGATTTCAGAACTTGAAGACAAGTTGAATGAACAGATTGAAAAGAATGTTAATCTGAAGGAATCCAATGATGTTTACATGCGTGAGCAAGTTATCGCAGAAGTTTCTGATGATCTTGCTGATACAGAAGTAGAGAAGTTTAAATCTCTAACCGAAGATGTTGATTTTACGGATGAGGAATCTTTCCGTGAAAAATTGGAAACTCTAAAGGAAAGTTATTTCCCAAAGGTTGCCGTTGATAACAAATCACATGATGAGAATGACGACCCGGCACAGGACATTGATACGACAGGTGCGATGAGTGCATACATGTCTGCTATCAGTCGTAACAAGGCACGTGCGTCATAAGATACTATTAATTATAAATAGATGTAATAATAACGTAAAAGGAGAAACAAAATGTTTCAAACAGAGCATCTCCAAGAGAAGTGGCAGCCAGTCCTAGAACATCCTGACCTTCCAAAGATTGAGGATTCTTATAAACGGGCCGTTACTACTCTTATCCTAGAAAACCAAGAGAAAGCTCTTAACGAAGATAAGGCTTTCTTGTCTGAAGCAGCACCTGTTAACGCCATGAGTGGTGGACAGATGGATACTTGGGATCCGATCCTAATTTCCCTCGTTCGCCGTGCAATGCCTAACCTCATTGCTTATGATGTTGCTGGTGTGCAACCAATGACTGGTCCTACTGGACTAATCTTTGCGATGCGTGCTTCTTTCGCTTCACAAGACGGTGCAGAGGCTCTCATGGATGAGTCAATGCCCGATATTTCCAACCAAAACGCTGCCGGTACAATTGGTGGTGGTGACGTTGGTGCAACCGAAACTAACCCTGCTGTTCTTAACGATAGTCCTTCCGCTGGTACTTACACAAGTGCTACTGGTATGACAACTGCTCAGGCAGAAGCGTTGGGTGACAGTGCTGCAAATGCCTTCTCGCAGATGGCGTTTTCAATCGAAAAGTCCACAGTTACCGCTGTGACTCGTGCCCTCAAGGCTGAGTACACAATGGAACTTGCTCAGGACTTGAAAGCGATCCACGGTTTGGATGCAGAAACAGAACTTGCGAATATTCTTAGTTCTGAAATTCTTGCAGAAATCAACCGTGAAGTTGTTCGTTCCCTGTATGTAACCGCTGTTAAGGGTGCTCAGGTTAATACGACAACTGCTGGTATCTTTGACTTGGATACAGACTCTAACGGACGTTGGAGTGTTGAAAAGTTCAAGGGACTTATGTTCGCTATTGAACGTGATGCCAATGCGATTGGACAACAGACCCGTCGCGGCAAGGGTAATATCATCATCTGTTCTGCTGACGTTGCGTCCGCTCTTCAGATGGCTGGTGTTCTCGACTACACGCCTGCTCTCAACAATAACCTCAATGTTGATGATACATCGACAACTTTCGCTGGTGTGATGAACGGACGCTATAAAGTGTACGTTGATCCTTACAGTGCGAATGTCGCTGCTTCTCAGTATTACATTGTTGGTTATAAGGGTACTTCCCCTTATGATGCTGGATTCTTCTACTGCCCATACGTTCCGCTCCAGATGGTTCGTGCGGTTGGTGAAAATTCCTTCCAACCTAAGATTGGTTTCAAGACACGTTATGGTCTTGCTGCTAACCCGTTTGCCGCTGCTGGTGCAGTTGCTGCTGGTGACACAGTTAACTCTGACGCTTCTCTTGATGCAAATACCAATGCTTGGTATCGTAGGGTTAAAGTCACCAACCTTATGTAAGAATAATAAGGTGACGTAATTACCAACTTTAAGAGGGTTCCAAACGGAACCCTCTTTTTTTTATATAAATACAGCTGTGAAGTGAAAAGGAATTGTTTATGTCAAAAACAGCATTGTGGAAGAAGGTGAAAAAAATGGATTTAGGTAATCCCGTTATCACTGCCCTTGTCGGGTTGGTGGTTTTTTATATTGGTTTGAAAATGTTTAGTGGTGGAATGAAGTCGATGGGTAATATGGATCACCTTTCCTATTTTATTCATAATCCTTATTGGATGTTTTTAGGTGGAATATGTATGACATTGTTGTGGCAGTCATCGTCACTTTCCACTACTGCGATAATTGCTCTTGTTGCATCTGGAGCAGTACCACTACCCGCTGCAATTGCAGCTGTATTAGGAGCAAATATAGGAACTACCGGCACCATTTGGTTGGCCGGTATTTTTGTATCTGATGGTATGCCGAAAGGTGATACATTAAGAATTGCAATGGCACACACAGGAGTTAATTTATTTATGGCATTAACTTTATTACCATTTGTCCATCCTATTGCGAGATTTTTATCCCGATTTTAATATAAATAGAATGACATGCAACACCTTGTATCAATAGATGACCTAACTAAATCTGATATTGATATTCTGTTTCATCGTGTAGAAGATATCAAAAATAACTTGCGTAAGTTTAAATATCTTTTACATGATAAAATTCTTGCAAATCTATTTTACGAACCTTCAACCAGAACTTCATCTTCTTTTGCAGCCGCTATGTTTAAACTTGGTGGTAATGTTATATCTATTAATGATGTAAATTATAGTAGTGTATCAAAAGGAGAAAACCTTTACGATACAATAAAAACTATGAGTTGTTATGCCGACGTGATAGTACTACGTTCAAAAAATGCTGGAGATGCTTTACTGGCATCCGAAGTAAGTGAAGTTCCCATAATAAATGCTGGTGATGGAAATGGAGAGCATCCTACACAAACATTACTAGACTTATATACCATATGGGAAAAGAAAAAAACATTAAGAGACTTGACAATAACATTTGCTGGTGATATAGTAAATGGTCGAACTGTACATTCATTGTCAAAATTTTTAGAAAAAGATAACGAATGTTTGTATTGTGAAACGTATGAAAATTTAACGCCGTATTTAAATTCTGACGTTCTTTATATGACTAGAGTACAAAAAGAAAGAGGCAGTAAAGGAAGTTATGAAATAACTGATGATCAATTAGATATATTATCTAAAGATTGTATAGTGATGCATCCGTTTCCTAGAAATAAAGAAATACCTAAATGGTTTGATTCGGATTCAAGGGCTGTATATTTTAGACAAATTAAAAACGGACTGTATATGCGTATGGCAATACTTATGTCATATAAATAAGCATATGATATGGATTAGGAAGAAACATCTAGTATTAGTGGACATTCTATACTGGATGCCTGATTACCATAATGTACTTCAAGAATTTATTTGGGAAACAGATGATTACATTCCTAAATTACCCAGAGTTAATAATTTTTTAAATTATTGGCACAAAGAAATAGATGCAGTTATAAATGAGGTACAAATTTCTTATGGTGATGAACCAAAAATACAGTATACAGATTTTGTCAAGGAGTTATAAATGACTAAATGTAATAATTGTGGACATGATTCTCATTGCGGTGTTACTTTGTTTGGGGAACATCGTGATTTTGTTGATGTGCCTCCTACTAAAGTTGAAATATGTAAGTCCTGTAGATGTGAAAAATGTACAGAAGATAATTGGCGATAGGAGATTTTAAATGGCAGATGCATATTCAGCTGATTCATCTGATAGATCATTAGCAAATAAAGTAGATGAGACTCCTAGAGCTTTTGGTGGTATTCGTAAACCTTTATACGATATGTTGCAAGCGCAACCAGACAAATTAGATTATGCTTCACCCACACAATTTAGATTTTTAATTAAACAATTACCGAAAGTTCAATTTTTTAATGTTTCTGCTAATTTGCCAGGAGTCAGTATGTCTCCTAGTATACAACCGGCAACAGTTTTAGGAAGAGATATTCCTATTCATGGTGATAAAGTTGCTTTCGAAGAATTAACTATTGGATTTATGGTAGACGAATATTTAGAAAATTATAGAGAGTTACATGCTTGGCTTATGGGTATTGGATTTCCATCAGATAAATCTCAGTATGTAAATTGGAGTGAAGACGAAAGTTTAAGAATTGGGGGACACCCTGCTATTAAATCAAGAGCTGGTTTGTTTTATGCAGATGCTTCTTTGATTATATTATCTAATAAAAATAATCCTATAGTTGAAGTTTCTTTTGCTGATGTATTTCCTATAAGTTTAAGTGGATTAGATTATAGTCAAAATGCTACAGATGTAGAATATCTAGAGGCATCAGCTACATTTGCTTATCAGGTTTACGACATTAAAAGATTATAAATAGAATTGAGCAGATAGGATATACTTTAACAAATATCAAATTTTAGTCTCACAAGGACAATATAATTAGAGAGAGTATAATCCAGCCCCTGCTCAACTTTTGAAGGATATATAATGGATAAATTGAACGAATTACAAGAAGAAGCAAAATCAGATCTTGCAATTACCCGACTAGAAAACCTAGATCAAGAATCCTATAAAAATCAAAATATCAAACCTAAGTGGTTGGAATATCGAAGTAGATTTGAACTACTTAAAACTCAAGCAAGCATAAAGCACACAAAACTCTACCGTGAGAAATGGGAGTATTACGGTGGAAAAGCAGATGCCAAAGTCTATGCTGCAAAACCATTTGATTTAAAAGTTTTAAAGACAGACTTGGGTATGTATATTAATTCAGACGATGACATTATTGAATTACAAGCTAAAATATCTTATTACGAAGTTGTAGTAAAATATATTGATGGTGTTATCAAGTCAATCGACAATCGTGGGTGGGATATTCGCAACGCTCAAGATTGGAAGAAATTTGAAGCGGGGATGATGTAATGGATGCAGATTTATATATTAAGTTATATTCAGATATAGTTTCAGAAGATTTATGTGAAGAAATAATTGAAGCAAATGATACAACATTTAAACCATCAACATATTCTACTCATGTTGGTAAAAGTGCGAATACACCAGAACGAGTGAGGATGGACGAGTTCTGGATTCGTAAAAACAGTGTATATTATAAACCTGTTCAAAAATGTTTTGAAGAAGTTATTAAAAGGTATAAAGAAGACTTTCCAGATTTTAATGTACAACATACTACAGACTTTCGGATTAACCGTTATTCAGAAGGACACTTTATGTCTAGACATGTAGATAATATTCATCACAGTCACGGACAAGAATGGGGATACCCTCAAGTGTCTGCATTGTTGTTTTTAAATAATGATTATGATGGCGGTGAGTTTCAAGTATCTAATTCATTTTTTAGTCCATCAAAAGGATCAAGTATTATTTTTCCTTCTAATTTTATGTACCCTCATTCAGTCGATAAAATAACGAAAGGTACTCGTTGGAGTATAGTAACATGGCTAATGTAAAAGTTCATAAGTGTTTTCCTACTACCATATATGAATTTGATTATATTTGTCCAGATAAACATTTAATGGTTTCATATATTAACCAAGTTAATAAAAATCATAAGTATCATACAGAAGATGATTTACATATACTTTCTTATTTTAAAAATTTTAGAGAAAAAATATATAAAGTATCAAAACAATATTTTAATGATTTAGAATATGAATATGAAAGTTTTGAAATTACTGGTATGTGGGCTAATAAATTAGATAAAGGAGATGCTCATCCCCCACATACACATTCGAATAATATTTTGTCAGGAGTTTACTATTTAACAGCTTCTGATAAAACAACACCAATCCAGTTTTTTGACCCAAGAGTTCAAGCACATGTCTTGAAACCAAGAAATAAAGTGAATTGGAATAATGCTAGTATGTTACAGTTTGATTCAGTAGAAGGTAAAGGTTTTATTTTTCCTTCATGGTTGCAACATTGGGTTCCCCCTACAGGAGATGAACGCATAAGTATATCATGGAATATTATTATTAGGGGAAATTACGGAGAACCTAAAACATTGCAAAATGCTCATATCTAAGAAAAATGAAGTATATCTACAAATTAATAATTTATCCTCTAGTGAAAGTGCTGAATTGTCTGACTTCTTCACGTTTGAAGTCCCAGGCTTTAAGTTCATGCCCGCATACCGCAATAGAATTTGGGATGGAAAAATACGTTTATTCTCCCCCGCCTCAGGTGAAATATATGTCGGATTACTTCCGTATATAAAAGATTATTGTAAAAATAATAATATAGAAATTAACATAGAAGAAGGAGTAGAAGATGAGCGGAATGTTGTGGGTGAAGTTGTTAGAGGCTTCATCAAATCACTCAAACCAAAAACCCAAGGAAAGTCTCTCAAAGTACGAGATTATCAAATACAAGCTGTACAGCACTGTATTTCCCGAAATCGTGCTCTTATTGTTAGTCCTACTGCTAGCGGTAAGTCTCTGGTAATATATTCTTTAGTCCGATATTATCAAATGTCTGGACTAAAAACTCTTATTCTTGTACCTACTACATCATTAGTAGAACAAATGTATAGTGATTTTGAAGATTACGGTTGGAGTCCAGGCACATATTGTCAAAAAATATATCAAGGACATGATAAAAAAATAACTAAAGACGTTGTAATATCAACTTGGCAATCTATCTATAAAATGCCAAAGAAATATTTTGAACAGTTTAGTTGTGTGATTGGAGATGAAGCTCATCAATTTAAAGCAAAGTCTCTTACAGGCATAATGACTAAGTTACACCAATGTAAATATAGATTTGGATTTACAGGAACATTAGACGGCACTCAAACACATAGATTAGTTTTAGAAGGATTATTTGGTTCTGCTGAAAATATTATTTCTACTAAAGAATTAATTGATAAAAAGACACTTGCAAATTTAAGAATAAAGTGTATAATACTAAAACATAGACAAAAAAGAGAAAGGATGACCTATGCAGAAGAATTACAATATCTCGCCGGAGAACCTAAAAGGAATAAGTTCATTAGTGACTTGCTACTACATCTTAATGGCAACACTCTTTGTTTATTCCAGCTTGTAGAAAAACATGGAAAAATATTATACGAACAAGTTGAAAAATCGGTTAAAGACAGAAAAGTATTTTTTGTGTACGGTGGTGTAGATAGTTTAGAGCGTGAGAAGATTAGGGAAATAGTTGAAAATGAAAAAGATGCCATTATCATTGCGAGCTTCGGTACTTTTAGTACTGGTATTAACATTCGCAATCTTCACAACATCGTGTTCGCCTCGCCTTCAAAAAGTAAAATTAGAGTCTTGCAGTCAATCGGTCGAGGCCTGCGGCGTAGTACGACTAAGATGGGCATTTTAGTTTTTGATATCGCAGATGACATCTCTTACGGAAAGAGAAGAAATTTTACGTTAAATCATTTTTCGGAAAGAATAAATATTTACAATGAACAACAATTTGATTATGAGATTAGTAATGTTAAATTAGATACAGCTATTAAATTACCAAAGACAACATAGCTTATTATACTGATTTTTCTACTGAAGTCAAGTGCCTTTATAAAATTAAAAGGGAATTGACTTTTTTTACTTTATAGTGTATTATGTGTGAAACATTTAAGGAGTTGTAATGGCAAAAGCAAAAGGTGAACATTACGTCAATAATAAAGAATTTCTTCAAGCGATGATTGAATGGAGAGAAAAATGTGATGAAGCTGAAAAAAATGGTAAATCACAACCACCCGTTACAAATTATATAGGAGAGTGCTTTCTTAAAATAGCTACCCACCTTTCTTATCGACCTAATTTTATTAACTATACATACAGGGATGAAATGATTTCAGATGGCATCGAAAACTGTTTACAATACGTTAAGAACTTCAATCCAGAGAAGTCGCAGAACCCTTTCGCATACTTCACGCAAATTATCTACTACGCTTTTTTGCGAAGAATTCAAAAAGAGAAAAAACAAAGTCATGTCAAAAATAAAATGTTAGAAAAGGCTGAAGTTGTTTCTTTTACTACAATGGAAGGTGATGATCGTACATATAATGTTGGACATATAGATTTACAAAACTTTCTACCAGAAGAAGATGTATATAAACCAAAAAAGAAAAGTACAAAAACTAAAAAGAATTTAGAAGTATTCATGGAGTCGGATATTGAAGATAGCGATAGTAACTGATACTCATTTTGGTGCTAGAAATGATAACCAAAATTTTAACGAGTATTTCTATAAATTTTATGACAATGTGTTTTTCCCCTATCTAAAAGATAATGGAATTACTACATGTGTCCATATGGGCGATGTTGTAGATAGGCGCAAGTTTATCTCATACAGGATTGCTAATGATTTTCGTAAGCGTTTTATTGGACAGTTTCAAAAAGACGGTATTGATTTACACATTATTATTGGAAATCACGATACCTACTATAAGAACACCAATGATGTAAATGCAATGGAAGAGCTTGTAGGGCAGGATAGATTTAGAATTTATACGAATCCAGAAGTAGTAGATTTTGACAGTGTTCCTATTCAATTTATTCCTTGGATTAATGCTGGTAACTATGATGAATCTATGGCTGCATTGTCACGCTCACCAGCACAGATTGCAATGGGACACCTAGAGATTGATGGTTTTGAGATGTATAAAGGTGGACATCGACACGAAGGTTCCTATAATAAGGAAATGTTCAATCGGTTTGATATTGTAATGAGTGGACACTTTCATCATAAGTCTGATGATGGTCATGTGTATTACCTCGGCACTCCATATGAGATTTACTGGAATGATTGGAAAGATCCCAAAGGATTTCATGTGTTCGATACAGAGACAAGAGAATTAGAACGTATTGTGAATCCACATACAATCTTTGAGAAAATCTATTATGATGATAGCGTGTCATCGTTCGGCGACAATTATGATATGTCATCGTACAAGGACAAGTATGTTAAACTAATCGTAGTTAATAAAAAGGATATGTTTAAGTTTGATGTTTTTGTTGATAAACTCTTAAAGGCAGATGCCTATGAAGTTAAGATTGTAGAAGATTTTTCAGAGTTGGATGCAGAGAATGTCAGTGATGATATTGTTGAAAATACAGAAGATACTATGACTATCTTGGAAAGATATATTGATGAACTTGATGTTGATTTGAGCAAACCTAGACTCAAAAATAAAATGAGAGAGCTCTATACGGAGGCTCAAGATTTAGAATTATGATCGAAATGAAACTTGTGGATTGGAGAGTGGCAACACTGTTCGTCCAAGAGAGACATTATTCACCTGTGATGCCTAAACTAACCAAGAAATGGTTAGGTGCATATCAAGATGATAAATTGGTAGGTGTACTCACATTAGGTTGGGGTACAAACCCTATGGGAACAATCAAGAAGATGTTTCCAGAGTTGACTACTGCTGATTACTATGAGATCGGTAAAATGTGTATGGACGATGAAATGCCTCGTAACTCTGAATCCCAAATGATTAGTGCAACTATGAAGTGGATGAAAGAGAACACACCAGAACGAAAATACTTATACACTTGGGCTGATGGTATTGTTGGTAAGCCTGGATATGTCTATCAGGCAGCAAACTTTCTGTATGGTGGGTTTATATGGAGTGATGTATATGTTTCAGAGACAGGAGAGAAGGTTCACTTTCGTACAATCCAACGCAAGATGAAAAAGGAAATGAATCGTAATGATACAAAGTACGGGCCTCGTCCTAATGATGCTAAAATGGGTGAGTTAGGATTCAGTAGAGTTTGGGGAAAACAGTTTCGATATATTCTTCCTATGACAAAAAAGGATCGTAAGTATTTGAAACATTCTACTTGTGAGTGGAATATTAATTATCCGAAGGATGGAGATTTGCAATGGAAGATTAAACGTCCAGGCGAAACAGAATATGAAATGACAGATACAATACCCTATGAACATAGGGGCGATAGTGTAGACCATAATACTGCTAATGTTAGTAAGGTTGAGAAAAAATATGGTACTGCCACTTTGGAGGCTTTTCTTTGATTGTTTTTAAAAAAGTAAGATGGAAGAACTTTTTATCTACTGGTAATAATTTTACAGAAATAGAGTTAGACAGAAATTCTACTACCCTTATTATTGGTGAGAATGGTGCTGGAAAATCTACAATTCTAGATGCCTTATGTTTTGGTTTGTTTGGGAAAGCATTTCGTAATATATCAAAACCACTACTAGTAAATTCTGTAAATGGCAGTAGCACAATAGTTGAAATAGAATTTACAATTGGAACAAAAAAATTTCTAGTTAGAAGAGGAATAAAACCGAATATTCTTGAAATTTATGTTGATGGTAAGATGTATAATCAGGATGCAAACGCAAGGGATTACCAGAAACATTTAGAACAACAAATTCTAAAACTCAATTATCGAAGTTTTACACAGGTTGTTATTCTTGGCTCCTCTACATTTGTACCATTTATGCAGTTAAATAAGAAATATCGTAGAGAAGTGGTTGAAGAAATTCTGGATATTCAGATTTTTTCACTTATGAATTTTATATTAAAATCAGAATTAAAAACATTGTCGCAAGATATTAGAGAAGTAGAATATGAAAAATCTTTATATGAAGAAAAGATTGCATTACAAGAAAAATATATAAAGGAAATTAAAAAGAATAAAGATAAAATTCTTAAAGAAAAGGTTGAGCTTCTTTCTGGAAATGAAGAAGAAATTTTCATGCGACAAGGAGAGAATGATTTATTGAATCAAGATATTGACGAGTTAGTTAATAGTATTGTAGATAAAACAAAGATGGATGAGAAGTTATCTAAACTTAATGATATCAAATCTACTTTGGTTGAGAAACATAAAAATCATTCTACTATGATAGCGTTTTTTGATAACAATGATGACTGCCCTACATGTGAACAACACATTGATGAACAGTTTAAAAAACAAATGATTAGTAAGAAGAAGAAATCAGCAAATGATTTGATGACGGGACTAAATGAATTAGAAACTGAATTGATATCAACTAAAGATCGACTCACAGGAATTAAGGATATTGCAAAAACAATTCGTGAGAAAGAAGTTCATATTGCAAAGAATAAAAGTAGTGTCGATCAATTAGAAAAGTTTAATACAAATTTACAAAATGAAATGAATGAATTATCTGAAGAAAGTGGTGTTACTAAACTTGATAATAATAAATTAGAAGAATTGAAATCAAAATTGAAAGGCATAGATAATAGTAGGTCTAAGTTAAAAGAAGAACATATATATTCGGATGCAGCTAGAAATATGCTTCAAGATAGTGGAATTAAGACCAAGATTATCAAACAATATCTTCCTGTTATGAATAAATTAATTAACACCTATCTAACATCAATGGAATTCTATGTAAACTTTACACTGGATGAAAACTTTGAGGAAACTATCAAATCACGATATAGAGATGAGTTTACCTATGCATCATTCAGTGAAGGTGAGAAAATGCGTATTGATCTTGCACTGCTGTTCACATGGAGAGCTGTTGCAAAGATGAAGAATAGTACCAATACTAATTTGCTTATTCTAGATGAAATATTTGACAGTTCTCTTGACAGTACTGGTACTGATGAATTTTTGAAGATTCTGAATACTCTTGGCGATGAAAATGTATTTGTGATTAGTCACAAACAAGATATGTTAGTTGATAAATTCAGAAGCACAATCAAATTTGAGAAGACGAAAAACTTTAGTCATATAACGGAGTATTAAAATGAGCCAGAGTGAAAGATTTTATGAGTTGTTAGAAATAATGAAAAATACGCATGATGCAAAGCGTCATGATTATGCAAACACAGATGATGTATTTGCAAATTTCAGAACATGCGAACAAGCAGGAATTCCAGCATGGAAGGGGTGTTGTGTACGGATTGGAGACAAGTTCAGCCGTATCATGGGGTTTGCTAAAAAAGAGAAATTGAAAGTCAAGGATGAGAGTATTAAGGATACTCTTATTGATATGGCAAACTATGCTCTTATCGCACTTATTCTTTATGAAGAAGAACAGGAATATGGAGTTGATAAAGAACGGGAGATAAGTTACATGTATGGTAGAAAAACTTGGCAGGAAGATCATTAATGAATATATCGAAACAGGTTAATGTCAGTTTAGGAACACGGTGTACGTTGAAATGTCCTAAATGTCGAAGAACAGAATTTAAAGAACAAGGTATTCCAATTGATGGCGGAGATTTGTCTATGGAAGACTTTAAAAAACTCGCTGCGAAATTTGATGATTTGATTCTTTGTGGTGGTGTTGCAGATCCAGTATTACATCCACAGTTTCTAGAAATTCTAGAATACTCATATAAAAATGGTAATCGTGTTAGTGTTAGTAATGCAGCTTCACATAGACCTTCTCTTTGGTATAAGAAAGCGTTTACTGCGAATCCTGATGCAACATGGATATTCGGTATTGATGGTTTACCAAAGGATAGTCATAAGTACCGTATTAATCAAGATGGTGAAAAATTATTCCAAATGGCAAAGATGGCTGTTTCTATGGGAATTACAGTCGTATGGCAATATATCATTTTCAAATATAATGAGAATGATATTGAAGAAGCGAGATCATTAGCAGAAGAAAATGATATGCACTTTAAAATATGGAAATCTGACAGGTGGGACAACATGCAAGACCCGTTCCTACCTACTAAGAAAGAGTTCTACAACATAGGTAGGAGACAACGACCTGCTCACTTTGTAGGTGAAACTGAAAAAGATGTATTGTGGGGTGAAGTATGAGAAATCCAAAATGTTTAGATCCTGATGGTGCAGAACCATACGGACATCACCAATCGGGACATATCATGCCGTGTTGTTATGTTTGTGTCAATCAACCAGAAAAAGACTTTCCCGATATCGCACACATGTATGCAGATCATTTGAAGTTAGAGAACAATGACAGCATAGATGATATTATTAATTCTAAAGAATGGCAGGAACACTATGAGAAGTTGCGTTCACCTGATGCAGAATGGCCTAAAATATGTGAGAAGTTTTGTGGAGACTTGTGGAGATAATGGGAAAACGTAGTAATTTTAAACGTGTTGAAAGAGATTTTTATCCGACACCATTTGAAGCGGTAGAACCTTTAATTAAGCATCTACCAAAAAGATTTACATTTGCAGAACCATGTGCCGGTAATGGTGCGTTGGTAGGTCATTTAGAATGGTATCGTGGTACTTGCATGTGGGCAAGTGATATTGCGCCTCAACATAAAGGAATACCGACCGAAGATTATAAAGATGTTAAAGAAGACCAATTATTGGAATCTGAATTTGTAATTACAAATCCTCCTTGGAATCGAGGAATACTTCATCCACTAATAGAACATTTTGCTCCACAACGGCCAACTTGGTTACTATTTGATGCTGATTGGCCGCATACTAAACAAAGTCAATATTATATGAATTTTTTACATAAAATTGTAAGCGTAGGTCGAATTAAGTGGTTTGGTAATACTACTGGCAAAGATAACTGTGCTTGGTATTTGTTTGATATGCAAACTCCACCAATTATGGGTACAACTTTTTATGGGAGAAAAGGATGACACAAATTTATGCATTAACAGATAATGGAAGTATTACGCTTCAAGTAAAATTACATGAAGTATCAGAAAAATGTGATAGGGTCGAATTAAAACATAATCTTATTGAAACTATGAACCATTATCAGGGGATAGGTCTTTCTGCTAATCAATGTGGTGTTATGGAGCGGGTCTTTGTTATGTATGAAGATTTTAGAAAACGAGAAATCGTTGCTTGTTTTAATCCTAATATTATTATTTCAAGCACCGATACTGTTTTGATGGATGAAGGATGTTTGACATATCCTGGCTTATGGTTAAAGGTGAGTCGCCCAGAAACAGTTCAAGTTGTTTTCGAAGATGAATTTGGAGAAACTCAAAAACGAAAATACTCCGGCCTAGAGGCCAGAGTATTTCAACATGAGATGGATCACATGGAAGGAACTGATTTTACTCAGAAAGTTAGTAAACTGAAACTCGATTTAGCTATGAAGCGTAGGAATAAACAGTTGAAAAAATCTGAGCAGTATAGAGAATTTAGGCAACTAACTTGATGAAGCGGTTCAGAAGAACCCGACTTGTGATTTTACCTTTCTGCATTTTACCAAAGGCAGACTTTAACTTTCCTTTACCAGCACCAACAAGGTCATCACTAAGAGTTTCATTTTCGGTTGTCAATGATTTTCCACCGCCTAAAATGTAGTATTCATCGTAACCAGTAATGTCACCTTCTACAGTGTAGAACTTTTCTTTATTGATTTTACGAAGAATAGATTTCATTTCATCATCCCAAGTAGTAAGACCCGTGACCCAACTAAGAGTTCGTTTATCAACTCGGCCACTTTTTCCTGTTCCAGCAAGAAAAAATCCAATCACGTTCATACCGTCAATACGACCTTTAAGAGCCCGCAATAAAGTGTTGGTCATATCACCAGTTACCGTGTACTTTTTATTCGTTACAGGGTCGGTAATGATTGTATCTTCTCTATAAGAACCGTATCCACCAAAGGGAACAGTGGTATCAGCGTGTTTATCAGTGTTTTTATCAAACACAGTATCGTATTTACCTTCGATCCGATTGGAAGCACCGTCAGTCAAGAAGATAGTGTGAATTTTCTGAACACCAGCATCTACTTTGAACTTTTCTACTAAGTCCATTGTAACGATAATGGCATCATTCAAAGGCGTTCCACCCATATTGAGAAGCGGAGCAACTTCATAAGGATATCCTAGAACACTCCAATCCCGATATTCACCATACCGATTCATCATCATGAAGATGTTGGTCATCATGCGAGTTTCTTCAGCAAGAGTCATGTTACTTGAGAAGAATTCCAACAAACGGAAATCTTTCAGAACCAAGTCACCAGCTTTGAAGTTCTGAATTTTAACTTTTTCAATCTCACGGTCATAAGAGTACCTAGAGTAGCTGCGATTTGCATACGCATCAGAGAAAGCAAGAACCCGAAACGGAATTTTTGCACGACGGCAGAACCATACAAGGTTCATAGTCTGAATAATGGTTCCTTTAAGGTTATCGTGCATGGAACCAGACCAATCGACAATCATTACCATACCGTGATTGGTAGCACCAGGCAGGACAGTCACTTTCTTGAACAGGTCTTCATTATACTTGTAAGTGTGAAGTTTACCCATATCAAGAGAACCAGTTTTTGCAGTAGCCGCACGAGCATACGCATCGGCAGACTTCTTCATTTCAAATTCTTTCACCATGTAGGCGACAGTTTTCTTGTTCTCTTTTTTGACAGTCTCTACTTCTTCAACACATTTGGTGTAGAATAGGCCATCCTGAGAATCATCTTCACGGCACTTGTTATAGTGTTTATCGACCTCTTCCAGAACATCCTTATAACCGATAATGAATTTGTCACTGTCGATTTTAGGAATGTTACCATAGTTCCGATCTTTAGCATTAGTATCCCGAAGACCTTCTAATACCTTTTTACCGATATCATCAGTCTCGGCCATAGGAACACTAGCACCGCTGGATTTTCCTACTCCACCTTCAGTAGAACTGGCATCAGACTTGGCATCGGCATCATCACCGTCAGAGTCATCACCGTCAGTATCATCACCAGCAGCATTTCCATTTTCTTTTCCTTCTTCTTTATTAAGACCATCTTCAAAGTCTGCAAAAGCTTTTGCCATTGCGTCCTTATCACCAGACTTCATAGCGTCAGCAAATTCTTTTGCAAGTTCTTCTTCTGATTTACCAGTGCCACCTTTTTCACCGGCACCATCTTCACCGGCACTTTTTTCACCAGCATCTGCACCAGAACCATCAGTAGGAGCAGACATACCGTTACCGTCAACAGGATTACCCATTGCACCGTCATCGGCATTTTCTTCAGCGTTTGACTCTGGATTTTCATCCATGAACTTGAAGATTTCTTCAGCGAGAGACAGAACATCTTCTTCAGTCTCGACAGTAGCAACCTTTTCCATGAGAGGACGTTCATCATCAGAGAACGGAATTGCGATATCACCTGTCTTATAAAAGACATTAATACGGTCAATAAGACCGAATGTTCCGATATTACGTTCCTTAGTACCAAAGAAATCTTTAGCAATTAAGTCAGTATATCCACGTTTGAAAACACCAACGAGGCCGGGATACTTGCGTTTCGCAAATTTCTCAATTCGAGCATCTTCAATGATGTTAACAAAAGAATGATTGATGCCCCGAACTTGTGCGGCCTCCAACATATCAAGAGGAGTCCACAGGGCGTGTCCTACCTCATGTCCGAGCATCAAATCATGTTCGGAGTTGGTCATTTCCTCATCCTTCCAGATGGGAAGTCCCAATTCACGAGTCTTGGAATTGAAGTATGCAGTCTCCATCTGTTTGTAGACTACATTGATATCTTCTTCCGAGAGCAGTTTGGCAAGTGTTGATTTATTTCTCATCATGTTTATAAGCTAACATATCCGACAGGTTTTGTCAAGTAAAAAATGCATTAATTCATTGTGGTGAACACAACACTAACCGTCTTAGCAGGCACTTGGGGAAAGGTGGTCAAAAACGTGTTTCGCCCCTGATTCGCCTTAGCTCGTGTATTGTAAACACCAACGATAGTGCTGGCGGCGGGTTTAACACCAAGTCGCACTACGACCCAAACATTAGACCCGAAAGTAAAAGTATTCATATTTCTCATCATGGGTATAAGCTAACACACAGGTCAGGTTTTGTCAACAATTATTTTGGGCTAAAATAAATTTAATTTAATTTAAAAGTCCTTTGTTTTCAATTACTTAGGTACTATCACGGCCGTCATTTTTTTCTTGACAAAACCTGCCCCATATGTTAGCTTATACCCATAATGATGACAGCAAGAGTTGCCGAAATGAAGAAGTACAATAATTGGGGTATTGATATGGGTGGTCTTTCCGTGACTGACCCAGCC